>Ga0209014_10002582_pt1 | contig 10513 bp, 12 predicted proteins | sample BarGraNGADG00212_FD_184491 | JGI IMG/M metagenome (GOLD analysis project Ga0209014, IMG submission 184491) | Arctic peat soil microbial communities from Barrow, Alaska - Barrow Graham LP Ref core NGADG0002-212 (SPAdes) (version 2) | ecosystem: Environmental > Terrestrial > Soil > Wetlands >... | reverse complement strand
GAGGGCCGCGGCCGCGGCCGGAGCCGCGAGGACCGCTGATGGACGTCATCCTGACGAAGGACGTGGAGAAGATCGGCCTCCGCGGCGACGTGGTCTCGGTTGCACGCGGCTACGCGCGGAACTTCCTCTTCCCGCGCAAGCTCGCGGAAGAGGCGACGCCGGCGCGAGTCGCGGAGCTCCGGAAGCGCGATTCGAACCGTACGCGGCAGGAGGCGAAGACGGCCGAGCAGGCGCAGTCGATCGCCGAGACGCTCACGAAGACCGTGCTTCGCTTCGAGGTGAAGGCGGGGCCGACCGGGTCGCTCTTCGGCTCGGTCACACCCACCGACATCGCGGACGAGATCTGGCGGACGCGCAAGGTGCGCGTCGACCGCCGGAAGATCGACATCGACAACATCAAGCGGATCGGCAACTACAGCGTGCCGATCGACCTCTTCGAGGGAGTCCGCGTCGAGGTCAAGACGCTCGTGGCCCCGGAAGGCGGCGAGATGCCGTCCGACGAGGAGCTCGAGGCGATGGAAGCAGCCGAGCGCGCGGAGCAGCAGGCTGCCGCGCCCGCGGCGGCGGCGCAGGTCGAGTACGAGTACGTGGACGACACCGAGCGGGCCTTGAGCCCGGCGGATGCGGCGATGCAGGGCGATACCCCGGCCGGCGAGAGCGCAACTCAGGACAGCGCAACGCAGGTCGAGCCGAAGCCGGACGAGCCCGAGTGGCGCGCCGACGCGGAGGCCGCACTGCACGAGCGCGACGCGTAGTCGCGACGAGAACGCTGCACGACGAGGAGGCGCCGCGCGCCTCCTCGTCGGCGTACCCGCCGTCTGGGCTCGCGCATCGTCCACAGGTCGTTCCCGCCCTGTGGACGCGCACAGAAACTTCCCGCAAGCACCGGCGCTTCTGTCCACAGATGCTCCGTCCGACACCCCTGCGACACTGCTGGATTCCCCTGCAAATGGCGCAAAAAGACGTGTTCACAACCAACCTGTCACCAGGTAGCGGCCGCGCTCCGCGCCTGGTTGACTCGGAGCCGATGGCCCAGCTTGCCCCTGTCGCGTCGAACGCGACCGTCCCACCGCAAAACCTCGAAGCCGAGGAGTCCGTTCTCGGCGCAATGATGATCTCGCCGGGCGCGATCGGCGCCGTCAGCGAGATCCTCGACGCCAGCGACTTCTACCGGGAGTCGCACGCCAAGGTCTACCGCGCAGCTCTCGCGCTCTACGCCAAGGGCGAGCCGGTCGACGCGATCACGCTCACCGACATGCTCGAGGAGCGGAGCGAGCTCGAGGACGTCGGCGGCCGCGTGCGCCTGCACGAACTGGCGGCCCTCGTCCCCGCGAGCGCGAACGCCGCGCACTACGCGCGGATCGTGCGCGAGACGGCGACGCTGCGCGGGCTGATCCGCGCCGGCGGCGAGATCTCCCGACTCGGCTGGGACCGGCCCGGCGAGGCGGGCGACCTCGTCGACCAGGCGGAGGGGATCATCTTCGACCTCTCGCAGCAGCGCGTCACCGGCGAGTTCACGCACATCGACGAGCTGCTGAAGGAGAGCTTCGAGCGCATCACGCAGCTGTACGAAGCGGGCGTCGACGTCACCGGTACACCATCGGGCTATCGCGACATCGACCGTCTCACGTCGGGCTTTCAGCCCGGCAACCTGATCATCATCGCGGCGCGCCCGTCGATGGGGAAGTCGGCGCTCGCGCTCTGCATGGCGGCGAACCTCGCAGTGCGGCAGGGCACGCCGGTCGGACTGTTCACGCTCGAGATGTCGAAGTCCGAGGTGACGCAGCGCCTGATGTGCAGCGAGGCGAAGGTCGAGTCGCAGCGCCTCCGCACCGGCAAGCTTGCGCCCGACGACTGGCCGCGTCTCACCGCCGCGTGCGACAAGCTCGCGAAGGCGCCGATCTACGTCGACGACACGGGCTCGATCAACATGATGGAGATCCGGTCGAAGTCGAGGCGGCTGAAGTCCCGCCACCCCGACCTGGGGCTGATCGTCGTCGACTACCTGCAGCTGATGAGCTCGGCGGGCAACAGCGAGAACCGCGTGCAGGAGGTGTCGCAGATCTCGCGCTCGCTGAAGATTCTCGCGCGCGACCTCGAGGTGCCGATCATCGCGCTGTCGCAGCTCTCGCGCGCCGTCGAGCAGCGCACCGACAAGCGGCCGATCCTCTCCGACCTGCGCGAATCGGGCTCGATCGAGCAGGACGCCGACCTCGTCGCCTTCATCTACCGCGACGAGTACTACAACGAGGAGTCCGACCAGCAGGGGCTCGCCGAGGTGATCCTCGCGAAGCACCGCAACGGGCCGACCGACTCGGTGAAGCTCTCGTTCCTCAAGCGCTACGCGAAGTTCACGGACTCCGGCCCCACAGGAGCGGGCCAAGGATCGTGAGTGACACAGAGCAGGTCGTGGTGATCGCCGCCGCTGCCGCCTCGTTCACCGTCGCCTGCGACCACTGCGCCGAGCTGGACGCGGCCGAAGGCTCGACCGGCTCGACCTTCGCAGGCCGTCTCGATCTCGACCTGCAGCACGGGATGTTCCTCTGCCGCCGGGGCCACAGCGTGCGGATCGAGCGGGCCGAGCCGCCGCACGAGCAGGCCGCCGGTGCGGCGGCGACAGCCGCGTAGGGAAACCGCTTTGCTCGAACGACCGTATGCGAGGGTGTGATGAAGCGGATCGCCCTCGCCCTCGGCCTGGTGCTCGCTCTCGCGCTCGCGGGTGCGGCCGTCGCGGCGACGGCCGGGCGGTCGACCGCCCGGAAGACGACCGTCACCGTGACCGAGCGCGAGTACCGCATCTCGCTGTCGACGAAGAGCCTGCCTACCGGCACCGTGCGGCTCGTCGTCCACAACGCCGGCAAGATCCCGCACCGCCTCTCGATCTCGGGACCCGGCCTGAGCGCGAAGACGACGCCGATGATCATGCCGGGAGCAACGCGCGGGCTGACGCTCACGCTCCGCGCAGGCTCGTTCACGCTCTGGTGCCCACTCGGTAGCCACGCGTCGCTCGGGATGAAGACGACGCTGACGCTGCGCGGCCCGGTCGCCGGCCCGACGCCGACGAACCCGAATCCGCCGGGCTACGGCGGCGGGAGCGGCTACTAGCTCCGAGCTCGGGCGCTCGGAGTTGGCGGTCCACCGGCTGCCCTACACTTCCTCGCGTGCCAGCGACCGTCATCGTCGGTGCGCAGTGGGGCGACGAAGGCAAGGGCAAGATCGTCGACCTGCTCGCGCAACACTCGGATCTCGTCTGCCGCTACCAGGGCGGCCCGAACGCCGGGCACACGATCGTCGTCGGCGACGAGACGTACAAGATCCGCCAGATCCCGAGCGGCGTCGTCACCGGCAAAACCTGCATCATCGGCGCCGGTTGTGTCATCGACCCGACGGTGTTCCTTGCGGAGGTCGACGAGCTCGAAGCGCGCGGGTTCCCGACCGCGGGGCGCGTGCACGTCTCCGGCAACGCACACGTGATCATGCCGTGGCACGTCGCGATCGACCAGGCGAGCGAGCGCCGGCTCGGCAAGCTGCAGATCGGGACGACGCGGCGCGGGATCGGGCCCGCGTACGCCGACAAGGCGCTGCGCATCGGCATCCGCGTGCAAGACCTGCTCGATCCGAAGATCCTGCGCCAGAAGATCGAGGTCGCGCTGATCGAGAAGAACCTCTGGCTCGAGAAGGTCTACGGCGAGCCTCCACTCGAGCTCGGCGAGGTCGCAGGACGGCTCGAGGAGCACGCGCAGCGGATCCGGCCGTACGTCTCCGACACGTCGCTGCTCGTCGACCAGGCGCTCAGGGCCGGCCAGTCCGTCCTGCTCGAAGGCGGACAGGGCACGCTCCTCGACCTCGACCACGGCACGTATCCGTTCGTCACGTCGTCGAGCACCATCGCGGCAAACGCCGCCGCCGGCGTCGGCATGGGCCCGAACAAGATCGACCGTGTGATGGGTGTCGCGAAGGCATACGTCACGCGCGTCGGCGAGGGGCCGTTCCCGTCCGAGATCGAGGGCCCTGACCAGGAGCGAATGCGCGAGTTCGGGCATGAGTACGGCACGGTCACAGGTCGCAACCGCCGCTGCGGCTGGCTCGACCTCGTCGCGCTGCGGTACGCGGTACGCGTGAACGGCATCGACCGGCTCGCGCTGACGAAGCTCGACGTGCTCTCGCACTTCGCAGAGATTCCCGTGTGTACGCGCTACCGCTTGCCCGACGGCATGGAGACTGAAGATTTTCCGGCGCACCAGAGCGACTTCCACGCGGCCCGCCCGGTCTACGAGACCCTCCCCGGCTGGGAAGAGCCGCTGGACGCATGCGTGACGGTGGAAGACCTGCCGGACGAGGCGCGCCGCTATGTCGAGTTCGTCGAGCGCGAGCTCGAGGTCGAGGTGACGCTGATCGGCACGGGCGCCGACCGCGACAGCGTCCTCGCGCCGTACGGGCTCACCGCACTCACCGGCGCCGCGTAGCTCAGACGACGCCGCGCACTGCGTTGCAGCGCGCGCGCAGCGTGAACGGACCGTCGGGCAAGCCGAGCTCCCGATGAGTGGCGACGCGCATCGCTTCACGGCCGACGTCGTCGAGCGTCTGCAACCAGGCGCCGGCGGGCCCGACGCCGCCGAGCAGCGCCGACCAGAACTCGTCGTAGCCCGAGTAGTCGCTCTCGACCTCGAGCGCCCCGTACGCGATGTCGGCCAGCCCGGCATCCTCGAGCAGCGCCGTGAGCGCCCCCGGCGTCCAGTGGGTCAGCACGTCGTCGCCGCCCGGGCTCTCGTCGATCGTCCGGCGCGCCCGAGAGATGGCGGCGAGCATCTCCATCCCACCGGCGAGGTCCCACATGCAGATCGCGACGACACCGCCTTCGCGCACGACGCGTCGCAGCTCCCCGACGGCTTTCGCGGGGTCGTCGACGAAGCTGATCACGAGCTGGGCGAGCGCCGCGTCGTGCTCCCCGTCGGGCCAGGGAAGGTCCTCTGCAGGCGCAAGCTGCACGTCGACATCGGGAAACCGCCGACGCAGCCCGTCGACGAAGCGGGGCGAGGGCTCGGCGACGGAGACGGACTCGGGGCCGAGTCGCCGGATGAGCTCCGTAGCGAGCGCGCCCGTGCCGGCGCCGACGTCGACGACGTGCTGGCCCCGCTCGATGTCGGCGAAGTCTGCGAACGGCCGCGCGAGCACCGACGAGTAGCGGCCCATGAACTTGTCGTACGCGTCGTCGGCGGCGTTGAAGACCATCGGGGCCGGAGGCTACACGGTGTCGTTCGTCAAGTGTCGGAGATCGGCCGGCTCGTTCACGTTGACGAGCTCGGCTTCGTCGAGCTCGACGACCGCGACGTCGAGCTGCGCGAGCACGTCGCGGAGGCGGTACTCGCCGGCTGCGAGCGCACGCTCGAACGCGGGCAGCACACTCGTTCGATAGACGCCCGGGAGCGGGCCGCTCGGCGCGGTCGCACCGTCACGGCATTGCGCCGCCAACACCTGCAGCGAGGCTGCACGGAGAAAGGGAAGGTCGACCGGGATGACCGCGACGAGCTCGTGCTTCGCTGCACGGAGGCCTGCGACGAGCCCGGCGATCGGCGCGCGCACGTCGGAGCCGTCGTCCAGGAGCTCGAAGGGAAGCGCGAGCCCGTCGGCGAGCTTGCCGACGGCGATTCGCTCGGCGCAGGCCTCTCCGAGCACGCGCCACGCACGCTCCGCGAGCGTCGCGCCGTCGATTCGCGCGAGCGCCTTCGGCGAGCCGAAGCGCGTGCTGGCGCCGCCGACGAGCAGGACGCCCGTCAGCTCGTGATGCGCCACTGCTCGGTGTAGACGTTCGCCGTGCCGCCGCGTACGAAGCCGCAGAGGGTGACGCCGCGATCGGCGGCGAGCTCGACGGCGAGACTGGACGGCGCACCTACCGCGACCATGATCGGGCAGCCGGCGACGGCCGCCTTCTGCACGAGCTCGAAGGAGAGCCGCCCGCTGACGCAGAGCACGGAGTTGCCGAGCGGCAGCCGTTGTGCGCCGAACGCCCAGCCCACGACCTTGTCGAGCGCGTTGTGCCGGCCGACGTCCTCGCGAACGCACAGCAGCTCGCCTTCCGGTGTGAAGAGCCCGGTCGCGTGCAGCCCGCCGGTGAGAGCGAACGCCGCCTGCGCTTCGCGCAGCCGGTCGGGCAGCGACGAGACGAGCGCGAGCGGCACGCGCAGCTCTGACGTCACGCGCGGCGCCTCGATCGCTACGGCGTCGAGGGCGCCCTTGCCGCACACACCGCACGAAGACGTCGTGTAGAAGCTCCGCTGCAGGCGGGTCGGATCGAATCCCGGCGCGTCGACGTCCACGGTGTTCGCAGCGAGGTCATCCGGCAGCCGCGCTCCCTCGGGCCGCAGCCCCTCCGAGAGACAGAAGCCGAGCGCGAGCTCCTCGTCGTGCCCCGGCGTGCGCATCGTCACCGCGACCGGCACGCCGCCGATGCGAATCTCGAGCGGCTCCTCGACTGCGACGTGGTCGCGCTCCGTGCGGCCCTCCGGCAGCCGGACGACGTCCACAGCCGCGGCCGAGTACGGCGGCGCCTCCATGGGAGAAGACTAGTAGTAGGCGGAGCCGCTCAGGCCTCGTCGGCTTCGCCGAGGTCGGCGTCGGCCGAGCCGTGCGTCGCGACGAGAAAGTCGAAGAGCTCGCGATAGTCGTTGATGGCCGCGGCGACGTCGCCGGCGGAGATGCCGTCACCACCGCGCTCGAGCGCGGTGGTGATCTCGTTCGCGGCGAGGTACTCCGCGACGACCTCTCGCTCATCGCCCTCGCGCACGACGGGGTCGGTCAAGGCGTAGCCGCTCTCCTCGAGCATGCGGCGAAGCAGGTTGTCGAGCTCGGGCAGCGTCTCGGCCGGGCTCTCGTGGAGCTCGTCCTCGAGCGTCGCCATCTCGCTCTCCCAGTCGTAGAGCGTCTCTCCAGGGTCTTCCACTGTCTGCCTCCTGTGTCGTGCGGAGGTCCGTGAAACCCTCCGACTCCTCACATACGATCGCCCCCGTGAGTGTGGCGCAATGAAGGTGCTCGTCGTCGGATCAGGAGGGCGCGAGCACGCGCTCGCGTGGGCGCTCGCGCGCAGCCCGCTGCTGAGCGAGCTGCACGCCGCCCCCGGCAACCCGGGCATCGCCTCGCTCGCGAGCTGTCATCCGGTCCACGCCGACGACCAGGCCTCGCTCGTTCCGCTCGCGATCGAGCTCGGGGTGGACCTCGTGGTCGTCGGCCCGGAGGCGCCGCTCGTCGCAGGCCTCGCCGACGAGCTTCGCCACCTCGGCATCGCCGTGTTCGGGCCGGGCGCCGCCGCCGCACGGATCGAGGGCTCGAAGGCGTTCTCGAAAGAGGTGATGGACGCGGCGGGCGTGCCGACCGCACGCTCGCTCGCCGTCGCGCGCCCACCGTGCGTCGTGAAGGCCGACGGCCTCGCCGCGGGCAAGGGCGTGTGGGTTTGCCGCACGCAGGCCGAGCTCGACGCCGGCCTGCGCGCAGCCGAGGCGCTCGGGCAGCCGTTCCACGTCGAGGAGTTCCTCGAGGGCGAGGAGGTCTCGCTGTTCGCGCTCTGTGACGGCGCGAAGGTCGTCCCATTACCGGCGGCGCAGGACTACAAACGGATCGCCGACGGCGACGAGGGCCCGAACACCGGCGGCATGGGCTCGTACTCGCCCGTGCCTCGCCTCTCGGAGCTCGAGGTCGCGGAGCTCGTCGGCGCGGTCTGCGCACCGGTCGTCGCCGAGCTCGCGCGGCGTGGCTCCCCGTTCATCGGGGTGCTCTTCGCGGGCGCGATGCTGACCGACGACGGCCCGCGCGTGCTCGAGTACAACTGCCGTTTCGGCGACCCCGAGACGCAGTCGCTGCTGCCCCGGCTCGAAGGCGACCTACTCGACGCGCTCGACGCGGCGGCGGCCGGCCGGCTGGGCGGAGCGACCCTCGCCGTGTCGGAGAACGCCTCGGTGACGCTCGTCCTCGCCGCCGGCGACTATCCCGCCCGCGGCGACTCGGGCAGCACGATCACCGGCGTCGAGGAGGCGGAGTCCACCGGCGCGCTCGTCTTCCACGCCGGGACGGCGCTGCACGACGGGCGGCTCGTCACGAACGGCGGCCGCATCCTCAACGTGACGGCGCTCGGCGATTCGCTCGGCGAAGCGCGTGATGCCGCGTATGCCGCCGCCGCTCACATAGATTTCCCGGGCATGCGCTACCGCACCGACATCGCCGCGTTCAGCCGTGCCTGACGCCGTCATCGGAATCCTCGTCGGCTCGGAGTCCGATCGCGAGCGGATGCAGGGCGCGCTCGACCTGCTCGACGAGGAGGGCGTCGCCTACGAGTTCGACGTCCGCTCCGCGCACCGGGCCCCGGACGCTGTCGCCGAATACGCGCGCAGCGCGCGCGAGCGGGGCCTGAAGGTGCTCATCTGCGGCGCCGGCCTCTCAGCGGCACTGCCGGGCGTCGTGGCCGCGCACACGGACCTGCCGGTGATCGGCGTCCCGCTCCGCTCGAGCCTCAGCGTGCTCGACGGGCTCGACGCGCTGCTCGCGATCGCGCAGATGCCCCCCGGCGTCCCCGTCGCCGCCGTCGGCGTCGACAACCCCCGCAACGCCGCCGCGCTCGCGCTGCGGATCCTGCGGATCTAAGGCGGGGTCTCCCCTCCCGGCGCGTCCGTGCCGGCCGTGTCCGACACCTGGTACCGGACATGGCTCGGCAGGACACGAGAGTCCTGCCGACCTCACGCATATCTAGACTGTCTTCAGTGATCGCCCGCTACTCCCGCCCCGCCATGGCCAGAATCTGGTCGGACGAGGGCAGGCTCGAAGCGTGGCTCGAGGTCGAGCTCGCCGCGACGGCGGCCTGGGCCGAGCTCGGGGTCGTGCCCACCGAGGCGGCGAAGGCGCTGCAGGAGCAGGCAAAGCCTCCGACGCCCGAGCGCGTGGCCGAGATCGAGGCGACGCTACACCACGACACGGCGGCGTTCGTCGACGCCGTGGCCGAGAAGCTCGGCGAGGAAGGCCGCTGGTTCCACTACGGCCTCACCTCCTCCGACGTCGTCGACACCGCGCTCGCGCTCCAGATCCGCGAGGCCGGCGCGCTGATCGTCGCCGCGCTCGACCGCGCACTCGCCGTCGTGACGGCCCGCGCCGAGGAGCACCGCGGCACGCTCCAGATGGGGCGGACACACGGCGTGCACGCGGAGCCGACGACCTTCGGCGTCAAGCTCGCGGGCTGGGCGTTCGAGCTCGACCGGGCGCGCACCCGCGTCTCGCATGCGCTCGACGGCATGCGCGTCGGCAAGCTTTCGGGCGCCGTCGGCACGTACGCGGCGACCGATCCCGACCTCGAGCGCATCGCGTGCGAGCGGCTCGGGCTGGAGCCGGCCCCCACGTCGACGCAGATTCTCCAGCGCGACCGGCACGCAGAGCTGCTCACCGCCCTCGCGATCACGGCGTCGTCACTCGACAAGTTCGCGCTCGAGGTGCGCAATCTCGCGCGCACCGAGGTGGCCGAGGTGCAAGAGCCCTTCGGGAAGGGGCAGAAAGGCTCGTCGGCGATGCCCCACAAGCGCAACCCCGTCGTTGCCGAGCGCATCTGCGGGCTCGCGCGCGTCGTGCGCGCACATGCACTCGTCGGGCTCGAGAACGTCGCACTCTGGCACGAACGCGATATCTCGCACTCGTCGGCGGAGCGCGTCGTCATTCCCGACGCGTTTCTCGCGCTCGACTACATGCTCGACCGGTTCACGTGGCTGATGGACGGCCTCGTCGTCCGCGCGGAGCGGATGCGCCGCAACCTCGAGGCGAGTCACTACCTCTTCTTCAGCCAGCGCGTCCTGCTCGCGCTCGTCGAATCGGGCCTCTCCCGCGACGACGCGTACCGCCTCGTGCAGCGCAACGCGATGCGCGCCTGGGACGAAGAGCTCGACTTCCGCGAGCTCGCTCGCGACGACGACGAGATCGCCGGCCGCATCGAACTCGACGCCGTGTTCGACCTTGACGCGTACACACGACACGTGGACACGATCTTCGCTCGATTGCACACACTCGCCGCCAAGGAGGAACCCGTTCATGTCTGAGGCCGTCACGCACCTCGCGTCCGGAAAGGTGCGCGAGCTGTACGCGCTGGACGACGATCGACTGCTGCTCGTCGCGAGCGATCGCATCTCGACCTTCGACGTGATCCTCCCGACGGAGATTCCCGACAAGGGACGCGTGCTCACCGGCCTCTCCGGCTTCTGGTTCACGCTGCTGCGCGGGATCGTCCCGAATCACATGCTCGCGATCCGCGACGACGGACGATCGATGGAATGCCGGCGGCTCGAGATGCTGCCGATCGAGTGCGTCGTCCGCGGGTATCTCGCTGGATCCGGCTGGAAGGACTACCAGGCGAGCGGGTCGACCTCGGGACATGCGCTCCCGGAAGGGTTGCGCGAGTCCGACCGTTTGCCGCAGCCGATCTTCACGCCCGCGACGAAGGCACAGAGCGGCCACGACGAGAACATCAGCCGCGAACAGGCCGCCGAGC
>Ga0209014_10002581_pt1 | contig 10513 bp, 8 predicted proteins | sample BarGraNGADG00212_FD_184491 | JGI IMG/M metagenome (GOLD analysis project Ga0209014, IMG submission 184491) | Arctic peat soil microbial communities from Barrow, Alaska - Barrow Graham LP Ref core NGADG0002-212 (SPAdes) (version 2) | ecosystem: Environmental > Terrestrial > Soil > Wetlands > Peat... | reverse complement strand
CCCTTGCCGGTAACCGTCATCACGGTATGCTGGGCGAACGTGTAGATCGGTTTCGGCAGCCGCGTCGCCCGATACAGCACCGCGAGGTACACCAGCGGCGGCGCAAGCGTAATCGTCAGCCAGCGCAATCTCGACATGCCTACAGTCTACTCCCGGCGCCGGCCGCACCAACATGGGGCTATCCGTGAAACCCGATTGGGATTAGAATTGACGTTCACGGGAGGCAAGAATGGTTGTCGCATCGCAGCTACGCGTCGGTGTGGTCGTCAAATTTGAAGGCCAGGACTATAAGGTCATCGCCACGGAGTACCGTCCCGGCCAGGGCAGAATGAGCGGCGCCATGCACGCCCGGCTGCGCAATCTCGACACCGGCACTATCTGGGAGCACGCGTTCCGTTCGGAATTGAAGCTCGAAGAGATCCCTCTCGACAAGCACACCCTGGACTTTCTGTACGCCGACGAGAACCATTGTTGCTTCATGGATCCGGAGAATTTCGAGCAGACCGAAATTCCCAGGGCGCTCATCGGAGTGCAGGCCCGCTTCCTCGAAGCCGGCATGAGGCTGGCCGTCGAATTCGTCGCGGGCCGGCCCATCAACGTATTGTTCCCGGATGTTCTGGAAGTGAAGATCGCCCACACGGCGCCGCCCGCACACCAGCAACAGGACACCAACTTCAAGCCGGCGACACTCGATAACGGCGTCGAGGTGATGGTGCCGCAATTCGTGAAAACCGGCGACACCATTCGTCTCGACATCGACAACCTACGCTACATGGACCGCGCCAAAGCCAAGCGCACCTAGCCGGTTGTCCGGAGCCAGGCTCACCCGGTCATAAGGTGATCCTGGCCTTCTTGAGCCGGGCCTGAATCTTATCGTTGACCGACTTGGTTTCCTTGGTCTGCGGAATTGCCCCAAGCACCTTCAGCGCCTCCTGCGACAGCAATTTGAGGCGATTGGGCAGATCCAGTTTGGCGCCGGTGAACAGTTCCGATCGCTCCGACAAGCTCTTCGCCGCCGCCAGCAGAAAGGCGTCGCGCGGTACCCGGAATTCCCCGGTTTTCAGTTTCTCCTGCGCGGCGGCGGCATCGTCGGGGCTGCCCAAGGCGGCGCAGACACTCAACAGGACGCCGCGCTGCAGCATCGCCGACTCCAGCAGGTCGCGCTCCGAATCCTGCACCAGGATTCCGCCGGCCACCCTCTTCAACCCCACGGGCGGAGCCGCTGCCCCGGCGGGATAACCGAACGCCAGGAGGATGGCCGGATCCTTGTCCAATGCCATGACCTTGTGGATGTCTTCGGTAAACTGAATGGCCGAGGCGCTGGCCTGGCTGCGTAGCGCGGAGACTTGCTTGCGGAAGGGCGTCGGGTTGGGCCGGTTGGCGCGCGCGCCCGCCTCCCAGGCGTCGGCAAGTTCGATATACCCTTGCGCCAGGCCGGAAGAGATCACCGTATCCCAGGCGCGGGCGCGGGCGCTGAACTCGTTCCCGGTGGCCAGGATTCGCTGCAGGTGCTCACTGGTCTTCACAAAATCGCCGGCGCGATAGGTCTCCTTGGCGGCGGCCCAGAAGAACTCCGGGGTGCCGGGTTGGGGAGGTTGCGGCCCGCTCGAACAGGACGTGCCAGCCGCCACGAGGCCCAGGGTCGCGAGCGCGATCGCCACCTCTCTCCAACGCCGTGCGCGGAAATACCTTTGCTTGGTGAACGACATTTTCTCTTGCCTCCTGGATTTACCGTTCGCGGGAAAACAATCCGCGTACCTTCCGTGCGATGCGGGCCAGAAGATTCGGATACGACTCCGCAGTCCGGTTGTCAGCGGACGGGGACGGCTCGGAGGGCGCCAGGTTCCGGCCGCGAAGTTCATTGGCGAGCGCCTCTTGCGCCACATCGAGGAAGGAACGCTTGTTGGCTGCAATCTTCATCAGCTCCGCGTCGGTGAGCGAGGAGTAATAGACCTTAAATGCCTGTTGTTGAGCAGTCACGGATTTCACACCTCCTTCCACGGATTCGTCGTCAAAATCGGACAATCGACTCCGATAGTTGTAGCGCTTCGTTGGTCCGTTGTCAATCTCGAATCCGCGGCCGGATGGGCCGCGGAGCAGCAGGTTCCTGCCGCCGATGCCGACGCCCCCGTAACAGCGCCACGCAGGCGGGCAACCGGCTTACCCCAAATGCGCAATCAACTGCTGGATCTTATCCTTCTCGTCCGTCGCCGGATTGTACTTCAGGGCTTCCTTAAGCTGATCGAGCGCCTTCGACTTATCGCCCTTCTGCGAGTATGCCATCCCCAGGTGGAAACGATAGGTCGAGTGCTTCGGCGCTTTGGATACCAGATCCTTGAAGATCTCGATGGCGTTGTCCGCCAGGCCCTTCTTCAGGTAGATCCAGCCCAGGGTGTCGGAGATCTCAAGAAGATTGGGCAGCAGTTGCTTGGCGCGCGTCGCTTTGGTGAGCGCGTCGTCCAGGTCCCCGCCGGTTTCGCACAGCAGGAAGGCCAGATTGTTCAGCACCACGGCGTTGTTCGGGTCCAGTTTGAGGGTGGCCTCGTAAACCTGCCTGGCCTCGGGCCGGCGCGCGCCTTCATCCAACACCAGCGCCAGCTCGCTGAGCACCATAATGTTGTCGGGCAGGGTTTCGAGCGCCTTCCGCAATGCCTGGACGGAGGCGTTGAGGTCGCCTTTGCGCCGGTAGATCTCGCCGATTCTCAGGTAGATATCGCCTTGTCCCTTGGCCTTCCCCACCTGGCCTAGCGCGCGGTTGAAGGTTTGGAGCGCGAGATCGAACTTGCCCGCGCGCGCCGCCGTGTCGCCCAACACCACTTGCAGGTCCACCCGGCCGGGAGCCTTGTCGCTCTCGGCTTGCAGGGTCTTCAGCGCCTCTTCGGTCTTGTTCTGGGCCATCTCGGTTTCGACGATGCCCATCAGACCCCGGGCGTTCGCCGGGTTCAACTGGTAGGAGCGCCGGAACGCGTCCTCGGCTTCTTTAAACCGGTTCTCCGCCAGATTGACCACACCCAACTGGAACAGGACATCGGGCGAGCCGGGGTTGGCCTTGAGCATGGCGTCCAGCAGAACGCGCGATTCGTTGAACTTCTTCTGTCCGATCAGCGCGGCAGATTCGATGAGGCGCGCGCTGAAGTTCCCCTTGTCGTAGGTCGTCAGAACGGCTTCGGCGGACTTGAAGGCGGCATCGAACTCGCCGTGGCGCACCTGCAATTCCGCCAGGGCGAGGCGTGCCAGAACGTAATCCGGCCGCAACTCGATGGCCTTCTGGAACTGCTGGCGCGCCTGTTCGTATTCATTCCGCGCGGCGTGCGCCCGGGCCAGGTTGTAACGCGAAACCGGGTTGTCCGGCGCGCTCGTCACCACCGCCTGCAATTCCGCCAGCGCTTTGGCGATGTCCCCCTTGTCGAGCAGGAAGGTGGCCGCCAGTCCGCGCGCATCGTTATCGTCTTTATTCTCTTTGAGAATCTGCGAATTGATTTCGGCGGCTTCGCTCCGCTTGCCCTGGCGCATGAGCACTTCGATCACGCGCTTCTGGTACGTCGCCTTCTTTTTCGCATCCTTGGCGATGCCTTCCTTGTACTCGCGAATCGCCGACTCGCCGTCGCCCATGCGCAGATAGAAATCGCCGACCGTCAGGTATGCCTGGTCGTAGTCCTTGGCATGACTCTTGATCTGGTTGAGGATGCCCGCCATGGCGTCCCGGCGTTGCAGCCCGTAGTAATGCATGGCCAGGAGCGTGAGGTATCCGAACTGTTTGGGATTATTCTCGAACGCCAACTTCAGAACCTGCTCGGCGTCCCCCGGCTTGTTCTGGTACAGGAACATCCGGTATAGCTCGGTGTAGGCGCTTTGAAAGGTCTTGTCCTTATCGATCACGCGGCGGTAGACCGCCTCGGCTTCGGCGAAGTCGGTTTTGGCTGCCCGCGCCCGCGCCAACTGCATCAAAACGCCCTGCTGGCCGGGTTTGAGGCTGTCCGCCCTGCGGTATTCCGCCGTGGCCCGATCCAAAAAGGCGACGCCCTGATCGGGCTGCTTGTTCCGGTACGCATCCGTCGCCCGGGAGTAGTTCAGGTCGCCGATGAGGCGGTGCGCATCGAAGGAATTCGAATCGCGCTGCAGCAGATCGTCGGTGAACGTCTCCACCTCTTTCATGTACAGCTTTTCGCCCTTGCCGAAGGCCAGATAGATATCCGATAGCTTGACCACGGCATCCCAATGATCGGGCTGATCTTTAGGAATCAGTTCCACCGCGCGGCGAAGCGAGGACACGGCTCCGCCGACGTCGCCCACCTTGAGACTCACCAGAGCGAGTTTGTAGTGCGCCGCGCCATATCTCGGATCGCGTTTGAGAGCGTTCCGGTATTGGATCGACGCCTCTTTATAGCGGCCCTTATCGAAATATTTATTGCCGCTCTCCAGGTAACGCTTCTTTACCACGGCGGGATCGCGACTGCACGACGTGAATCCCACGAGAACTGCCAAAATGACGGCGACTAATCGGATGGAACGCATGAACTCCTCGCACGAATGGTTCTTCTATACTTTACGCCAGACACGCGACAGATTCCACCGTGCGGCGCGCAGAACCGCGAAAACACAGTATTATACCAGTACTGGGAAAGTACCGGTCACTCGCGGCAAACCGGGGACAGACAGGGCTGACAACGAATTTCCGGCAAAGTGCGCCGGAAATTCATGTCAGTCTTGTCAGTCCCCGGGGGCACCCTATTGAACCCAGACTAGCGGCACGTTATTTCCCGTGGTGGGACTGCTGACGCCGCCGATTTTCAGCGTGATGGGCAGGGCATCGCCATTCAGGTGGGCTCCCGGGATGCGGCAATTGATCTGGTAGACCCCGATGTAGCCAGGCAGCAGGCCGCTCCAATCCACGATAATCGCCGCCTCCTTAATGAGAGGATTTCCAAAATACAGCGAAACCGGGGCGGTAACCGCCAGCGGACTGGCCGGCGCCGGCGTACCCACGGTGACCCGTCCGCCGGTGGTGACGCCCAGTCCGGTGGCATACAGCGTCAGCTTTTCGTCGCGCTTCCCGGGGTGGTCTTGATTCACGCGCGTTCCGTCGGCGTGGTAGAGCGCGGCGCCCTGCCCGTCCACGAACACGGCCGGAGCGTATTTCGATACGGTCACATTGACGGAAGACGATGCGGCCTGGCCGGTGAGCGAGCGCACCACCAGGGGATACCGGCCGGCGGCCAGCGTGGGCGGCAGTTGCGCATTGATTTGGGAGGGCGAAGTCGCCAGCAGGGAGAGCGGCGTGTTGTTGAGCGTGACACAGGCGCCGCCGAGCAGGGTGGGCAGCGGCGAACTCGCCGCCGTGGCGGCCGAGGCCAGGTTGGCGCCGAAAATCGAGATCAAGCCGCCGGGGGCCACCGTGCCCAGGAAGTTGGCCGTATTCACCACCCCATTCCCCGGGACTTGGGGGAGGTTCTGCGCAGTGGAAGTCGCCAGTGGAATCACGCTCAGACCGGAAGCGGTGAGCACGAACGCGGTGGCGCCGGCCGAATCCAGCACCATGCTCCGGCCGAGGACGTTGACGCGGGCTCCGGCGCGCGCGACGGCCGAAGTCACCTCGAGCGCCCCCGCGGTAGCCGTGGTGCGCGAGGTATTCAGATCGACCACTTCCACCAGACCGGTGTCCGAAGGGGTGGCGTTGGCGGCCGTCACCGGAATGCTGAAGCGTGCATAGCTCGACCCGCCAACCGCCGCCACCGCGGCCACCGGCCGCCCGGTGGAGGAGGGACCGCCCGGCGTGGGCAATGCGCCGCCGCCGGTGGCGCCAGTACCGCTGGAGCCGATCGGCGTCAGTGCCTGGTTCAACACCTGGTCGTTGACGAGATAGTACTGGCCGTTCGGTCCGGCGGCGATGGGGCCGTAGTAACCGGTAATCGGCGTGGGGATCACGCTGCGCGCCGCCACGAAATCGTCGTCCGCGGCGCTATAGAGAAACGCCGTGCCGTTGCCCGCCAGAATCAGCACGTAGCTGCCCTCGGGCGTCGACGCCATGGTCTGCGGGGCGGGAAGAGATCGCGCGGTGCCGAAGATGTTGGTGTTCAAAGGACGCGGCGTTACCTTATCGCCCACGATCTTCCACAGGGTGCCGTCGCTCATGATCACCTGGACCCCGCGCTGGCTGCTGGCGAGGAGTGCCGGAGTGATCAGGCTGAAGCCGGCATTGAACGGCAGGGGCGGAAACAGCACCCGGCCGGTGACTTTACCTTGGGTGAGATCCACCACGCTGATGAGTTCGCCGCCGCCCGAGGCGACGTACAGCGTGTTGCCGTCGTTGCCGAATGCCATGGAGCGCGGCAACTGGCTCACCGGGATGGGGCTGAGAAACTGCCGCGTCCGCATGTCGAATACTTCGAGCCGGTTGAGCCCCGGATTGGCGATATAAATCCGTTGACGCGCGGTGTCGCCCAACATGTCGGCGAGGCCCGAAGTGCTGGCGCCCCAATCGATGGGCAGAATGGCGCCGTTCGACTCCGCGTTGCGGGTGTTTTGAAAGACGCGCACCGCCGGGATGATGTTGACGGCTTCGGTGGCCTGGATGAGCAACTGGTCGGCCGCCGCCGTACCCAGGGTGCGCGCCGCCACGGCGCTGAATTGCGCGGTGACATCGCCGCCGTAGGTCTTCGCGGTGGCGCGGACGGTGGGGCTGGTGGTGGTGGCGGTGAGCGCCTGCACGGTGACCGTAATCCTGCCGCCGCCGGCATCGCGCACCGGAATCGTCGCCGAATTGAGCGCCGCGGTGACGCCGCACTGATCGCTGGCCAGCAGGGCCACGGTGGAATCCGGTATGGCCAGGGGCTGATTTTTCAGCGTCCCGATGGGCAGCACCATGAAGCCGGATTGGGAGATCGCATAGGCCGTGGCGCCATCGCTAGAGATCACTATTTTGCCGCCCAGGTTCTCCTGGAGTTTGATGCCCAACTGGATCAGCATGGTGTCCGGCGTGTTGACTGTCATCTGGCTGGTATTGGTGGGCGCCGCGGGCACGGAGGTAGGAACGATGTTATAGGCCGCCAGCAGAGCCGTGCCGTCCGGGGTGAACACTGCCCCGCCCTGGCTGGTCTGCACGTTGAAGTTGGCGGTACCGGGGAACACGTAAGGCGAATTGGTGGTGTTCTGCTGCGCCATCACGGCCAGCGTCTGGGTGTCGAAGAGCATGGGCCCGCTGAGGAACCTGCTGCCGTCCGGGGACACCGCCAGGGTGGGCGAAATCACCGGCACCACACGGCTGCCGAGTACGATGGAAGACGCCACATCGAAGACGAACACGGTGCGGGTGGCCGCCTGCAAATTGACGCCGATAATCAGCTTGCCGTCCTGCGATGCCTGCAAGCGGCTCTTGCCGGCGAGATACATGATGCCGTTGGGCGGGGGCAGCGCCGGGGCCACGGGCGCCGGGGGGGCCACGGATAACGGCTGCGTCTTGCCGGTTACCGGGTCATAGGTAATGAGCACCTCCGCCCCCGTGCCTGTGCCGACGGTGGAGATCAGCACGATCCCGTTGAACCCTACGGCCACGCCCTGCGGTTTGGCATCCAGTTGTTTGGAGACGGAGGAGAAGTTCGCCGAGTTCAGATCGATGATGTCCAGGGTCGAACCGTCATAGCAGGCTACGTAAAGATAGCGGGGGTTGGGCGTTTCCCGGGAGAGTGCCAGCGACAACGGAGTCGCGTCGGTCTTGATGGTATTGGTCTGCCGCGGCGGGCTGACATTGGTGGCGTACACTTCCACCGTACTGGAGTAGGTGTTCACCACATAGAGACGCTTGCGCGCCTCGTCAATCACCAGATCCGCAAGCGGCTGGGCATGTGGAACGACCGTGCCAAACGTAGCTGCCAGGCACGGCAGCGCGCTCAAAACAAGCAGCAGGGGCCGAAAGACCGACATTGGTTTAACTAATATAACCCATTGGAGGTAGTGAAGTTGCGCGGCAGCACTGGGCTTAACCGTTTTGGGGCAAAACCGGGGACAGGCAGAGAGCACCGAGAAGAGCGTGGGCGAGCCGAGAGGCCGAATCGAGGCCAATGGCGCCTTGGTGCCGTTCGTCACGCTTTCGCCGCCGACCTACTGGCGCCCCCTCTCATAGTGGTATAATCTCTGCTTATGGACGCACCCTAACTACCCGCTAAAGGGAACATAGGTTCCCCCCCATTCGACGCTTGGAGCCGCCGTCAACGGCGCACTCCTGGGCATTCTCAAATCTTTGATTCTAAGGAGTTTCCAGCATGATGAAACTGATTACCAGCGGTCTGTTCGTAGCCGGAATGGTGACTGTACCGGTAGCCTTGTCGCCGCGTCAAATGCCAGCCGCCGCGCCGGAACATCGCAACGATCCCAGACTAGAAACCCTTCGCACCTTCTTCCGCAACGCCGACTGCCCCGCCGAAGAGTACGCCGCAGCCTTCCTCGAAGCCTCCGACCACAACGAACTCGATTGGCGCCTGCTGCCCAGCCTTTCCTTCATCGAATCGACGGGCGGAAAATCCGGGCACCACAACAATCTGTTCGGCTGGGATTCCGGACGCGCACAATTCCCGTCGCCGGTTGCCGGCATTCACGCCGTAGGCTATCGCCTTTCCCATTCGGACCTATATAAGGACAAGGAACTGGATAAGCTCCTTGCCACGTACAATCCAAATGTCGAGTATGGGCGAAAGGTGAAGTCCGTCATGAGACGGATTGCCCCCTCCGAGTGAGCCGAACCGGATAGGTTTGCCTACTTTTCTAAGAAGCGGACGACGAAGTACAGGCCCCCGAAAAGAACGACGGAAATTACCAGGACCGCGGCCCACGTGATATAACGTTGGCTGGCGGAGACATGCTCATCTTCCCTAATGCGGTCTGCGAGGCTATCGAACATGGAAACCTCCTAAAAGGCCGTTATAAATAATCTACACAGAAAAGTCACCTGAGCAGATTGTAGACCTAATTCTTCGGATTATCCAGGTATCTTTCGGAGTCTCGGACCCGATTCGGGGGTGCGCAACCCAATCGATGCGGAATTCGCCGCTATTTGACGAAGTTTGCGATATCGTCGATGACCGGCGGCGCCACGTGGCCGGGCTGGCTGTATTCGGCCGGCAGGCTCTTGCCAACGCCAGCCACAAACAAGTGATTCAGCGAGGGATAGCTCTTCATCACTACGCCCTTGGCGCTGCCCACAGCGGTCTTCCAGAGGGCGAAATCGGTCATGGTCACCTGGTAATCCCGCTCGCCCTGGAGGATGAGCATGGGAATTGCGAGTTTCTTGGCCGCGGCGGCGGGGTCGTAGCCTTTGAGATCCACCCAGTAGGAAGCCGGCAGGCCGCCAAGCGCCGGCTTATCCTCGTCGCCCGGTTCCAGTTTCTTGACATTGGCCTGGAAGGCCTTGGCGTTATCCAGTTGTTTGCCGGTGATCCCCATGTAGTTCATCTGCTCCACCAGGAGATCTTCGAGCGGCCGCACATTGGCGGCTATCAGGACGATGCCGGCCAGTTTGCCATCCTGTTCGGCGATGCGCGGCGCCACGTACCCGCCCAGGCTGTGACCGATGGCGAAAACCCGGCTGCCGTTCACCTCCGCCTGGGAGCGCAGGAGCGCAATGGCCTTCACGGCGTCCTCCACGGTCTCCTCCTCCAGGGTGAATTTGGCGATGGCGGCGATGCGCGCCCGGTGCTGCAGGGTGCGCTTCTCGTAGCGCAACACCACGATGCCTCGCGAAGCCAGACCCTCCGCCAGATCCTTGAACACCTTGGCGCCGCCCACGGTCTCATCGCGATCGTTGGGTCCCGAACCGTGAACCAGCACGACCGCCGGGAACGGCCCGGCGCCCACCGGCACGGTCAGGGTTCCGGGCAACTTCCATTCGCCGTCGCCGACGGTCGCGTCACGTTCCTTGAACGTGTCGGGCTTACTGTACTCCGGCCGCTGCCAGTTGATACCGCCGGGAAGCTGGAAGATGCCCGCGACCAGGCCCGCCGAATTGATAATGATCCGGAAATTGATGTTCTGAGTGGCGAATTTAACCGGAAAGACCACGATGCTGTTGGGGCCGGACGTGGTCATCGCAGGGTCGCCGATTTTCTCCAGGGCGCCGTAGGTTTTGATCAAGGCGCCCACCTTGGCCAGTTCGGCGGCCGGCAGACCCTTCTGCACGTCGGCGGTGGACATCTGCAGGAACTCAGCGTACTGTCCGGCCAGCACCAGGTCCAACGCCTTTCTGGCCAGCACGGTGGAATCCTGGGCCGGCTGGGCCGCCAGCAGGATGGAAAGAAGCGGCAAAATGCGTAGCGCGCGAATCGACATGACACTTCTATCCTACAGCGGGGCGGGGGCGGGGATCGCGCGGGTTATGAATCGGCAAGCAGGATACAGGGTCGAAAAAGCACCTTGGGGGACCCGGGAACAGGGGCGAAAAACCACCGCGCACATCGGGGAATCTCCTGAGGCTTCCGGCGTTTTTCATGAAGTTTCGCGGGCCGAAGGCCCATCCCAACAGGGG
>Ga0209014_10002579_pt1 | contig 10517 bp, 15 predicted proteins | sample BarGraNGADG00212_FD_184491 | JGI IMG/M metagenome (GOLD analysis project Ga0209014, IMG submission 184491) | Arctic peat soil microbial communities from Barrow, Alaska - Barrow Graham LP Ref core NGADG0002-212 (SPAdes) (version 2) | ecosystem: Environmental > Terrestrial > Soil > Wetlands >... | reverse complement strand
AGGGTATACGGCCCGGACGGGTCTGCGAGGGATTCAGCGACCTGCAGCTCTTTCAGGCCACGGCGGATCAGGAGCCTGTCCCACAGGCGACGGTCCTGGTCCATGAGCAGTACCGCCTCACCCCCGGAACCGATGCGCGAAGGCATCCGGGAAGCCTGGATCTCCATTAACGCGAGCAGACCGTGTACCTCCGGTTGGTCCGGCATCAGCCCTGTAAGTATCCGGCCCAGGCGTAGTGCCTCCTCGGACAACAGTGGCCGCATCCAGTCGCGGCCGGCACTGGCCACGTACCCCTCATTGAAGATGAGGAAGATGGACTCCAGCACTGAGCTGAGCCGTTCGCCCAACTCGGCCGGAGCGGGCAGCTCGAACTTGATCTTCCTGGTGGTCAGGGTGCGTTTGGCCCGTACAAGGCGTTGAGCCACGGTCGGTTCGGGGATGAGAAACGCCCGGGCGATCTCGGCAGTGCTCAGGCCGCCCAGGCACCGCAGGGTGAGCGTCACTCGTGTTTCGGCCGACAGCGCTGGGTGACAGGCGGTGAACATGAGACGCAGCAAATCGTCGCCGATGTGGTCCTGTATCGCGGCGTCCAGCTCCGGCTCTGCGCTTGCCTGCTGGATCTGCAGGTCGCGACCGATCTCGGCAAGCTTGTCCCGGTAGCGGGCTTGCCGGCGCAGCAAGTCGACGGCGCGGTGTTTGGCGGTCGCCATCAGCCACGAGCCCGGATTGTCGGGAACCCCGTCGCGGGGCCACTGTTCCAGCGCGATGACCAGCGCGTCCTGCGCCAGGTCCTCGGCTTGGCTGACGTCACGCACGAGCCCCGCCAGACCTGCGATCAGTCGGGGGGCCTCGATGTGCCAGACCGCCTCGACCGCGCTGTGGGTGGCACGTGTTGGATCCTCAGCCCTCACGACTACCGATCCAACCACAGGTCCTCCTGGTGCGACCTGCGTCAGCTGTCCGGGGCGAAGTCCTCCGGCCCGAACACCCGCAGCACGTCGACGTCGCCCTCCCAGCCATCCCATAGATCCCTGTGCAATTTCATGAACCGGCTAGCCCACTCGGTCGCCTCCTCCCTGGAGCCGACCTGGTAAAGCGCGTAACTGATCATCTCTTTGGCCTCGGCGAATGGGCCGTCGGTCACCGTAATCTTCCCGTCCGCGAGCTGAACGCGGGCTCCCTGAGCGCTCGGGGCGAGCCCGGCGGTGTCGAGCAGCGCGCCGGCCTTGGTCGCTTCCTCACCGAGGGCGATGATCGCGGCCATCAGTTCCGGCGGCGGTCCAGATGCGGGAGGCGTTCCTTTCAGCAGTGTCATATAGCGCATTTTCATCTTGTCCTTTCGGTTTGTTCGGGTTCGGTGAGCCGGGGCTCGTATTGACGTTCAAGCGAGCTTCTCGGACTGTGGCCGGGTGCTCATGGTGCGGCGCGGCGGTACAGGTGGACCGCTATCGCCGACATCCAGGTAAAGAGGGCCAGGACCCCACCGACGAATGTCAGGTTGCTCCACGAGGAGCCCCCACCCGCCGCGATCGCGACGAAGCTGACCAGGAACACCCCAGCGGTGATCCGTGTGTAGTTTGCCCAACGCCGGTGCCCCTCCGCAGCGAGCCCGTGTGCAATCACCAAACAGGCCGTGATCAGGCAGGCGAAGCCGATGCTGGCCGACACAAGGTGCACCGCGCCGTGCCAGCTGATCTGCCCCTGACCTGACGGTGTCCCCGGCGGGAAGCCCAGTGCGGGATCGGCCCGGAACACCCCGTCCACGAGAAGAGCTGCGCCCAGAACCGCTATCAGGCGCGGCGGCCAGGTCGTACCCCGACCGGGGCCCCGCACCCGGTCTACCCCGGCCGCGAACGCGATCGTCATCACGCCCGTGAGCAGGAAATTTGTGATCTGGATCCAGCCGAAGCTGCCGTTGCGGGGGCAGGCTCCACGGGTGGCGGGTCAGGTCGAACCCCTGACGGGTCAGCGCCTGGGCCAAGGACACCCCGACATACAGTGGGCCGACGATCACGCCGTAAGCCAACAGACTCTTCGTGACCCGGGTTGCCGGGTCGCAGGCTGCCACGGGTGTCGTCGCAGTGGCGTTCGTACTGCTCGTCTTTGTCTTCATGGTCCCATCTCCCTACGTTCGGTTGGCGGTCCTGGTACGGCCCCCACTAACGCCTCGAACGGCGGGCACCATAATCGACACCCAGCTCAGAGTTTTCTTGATGATTGCCAAGGCGAGCCAGCTGCCGGGCCGTCGCCTGCTTGACACCACGATCACCAAGGTGGCCGGCCATAGCCCCGGATGATCGAGGCGGCATCGCAGCGGATCTGGCCAGCCCCCTGCTCGGCAAATAGCGAGCTGACGTCGCCGGATTTGTGAGCACGATACCGGCACTTCCACGTCAAGCGGACACACGGCGCAGGCGCTCAGTACCTCGGTAACTACACGCCAACACTGCTGCTGGACGACCCGAACGTCGTCCAGGTGGACCCGCTGACCCACCTGCACTACCACGACAAAAGAGGCCTGACATCGCAAGCCGCACGGTCAGCGGAGCACATGGCCTCTGATCACCGGCGCTTTGATCGTCCCGTGGCCAATCCCTGTGGGGGACGAGCCTAAAAGGATCTGGGCTGCAAAACCCCTCAAGCTATGATGCGGTGAGGAGTCAGGTTGGGATATCAGGGGGCCCACTCACCTACCGGGACGATAGCGTCACCCGCCGATCGCGGGTAGGGTCGTGGCGTGTCTTTGACCGCCAAACTCAATGGCACGGTCGCGCTGATCACCGGAGCGTCTAGTGGCATCGGGGAGTCCACGGCCCGCGAACTGGCAGCGCACGGCGCGACCGTTGTGCTGGTTGCGCGCCGCGTGGACCGTCTCGATGCCCTCGCCAACGAAATTCGCGCGTCCGGAGCAAAGGCTCTAGCCATCGGGGCTGACGTCACGCAGCGACCCGCAGCTGAGGGCACAGTCCAGCGCACTGTCGACGAGTTTGGGCGTCTCGACGTGCTAGTCAACAACGCCGGCGTCATGCTTCTCGGACCGATCCTGGATGCTCCGATGGAAGAATGGGAGCGCATGGTGCAGCTCAACCTGCTCGGGCTGCTCTACTGCGCAAAGGCGGCCCTGCCGCACCTGCTTGAGGCCGCCGAGCGTGAGCCACGCAGGACGTCTGACCTGGTGAACGTCTCTTCCGTGGCGGGACGCCAGGTGCGCCTGGGCAGCGGAGTCTATAACGCAACCAAGCACGCGGTCGGCGCCTTCAGCGAGTCGCTACGCCAGGAGGTGACGGGCCGCCACGTGCGTGTATCGCTGATCGAGCCAGGAGCGGTTGATACCGAACTGGCCGGCCACAACCGGCCTGAAATCCGCGAAGGCCTGGCCAACCGTTTCGCCGACATGAAACGACTGGAAGCGCACGACATCGCCGATGCAGTCGCCTACATCGTCACACGCCCGCGACACGTGGCGATCAACGAGATCCTCATTCGACCAACCGAACAGCAGCAGTAGGCACGCGTAACCGAATCTCCGTCGTCCGGGTCTACGGGAAGTCGGAAGTGCGGGCGCCGGATGTCGAGGACGGGTTCGGCGGTGGCGTCCCACTCAGCGCGCTGAGCTGCTTGGTCGCGGCCAGCTTGCTGGCATTGTAGGGGCGTTGCGCCCTTGGCTGGGAAGTAGCCTCCGGCACTGCGGGCGAAGGCGGAGTAGGTGGCGAGTCTCACGATGCCTGTCAACGCTGGTTTCCATATCTTTTGCCTCACCATTTCGTGGGGGAACTGGCAACCGGGTGAGTTGCTGGCGCTCTGCAGCCGGACAAATGGTGGCCTCAGGCTGTAGTCCGGCGGCATCCGGCGGCCGCGACACGCCGACGGCCGTGGTGCGCGGTTTGACATGGCTCGCGGCCCGGCAGAGAGTGGAGGGCTTCCGAAGGACCCCAAGCCAGACAGGAGCAACCTTGCTTACCTTGACCGACCAAGCCCAGACCGCCGTTCGTACCATGACCCAGGATCCCCAGGCCCCTGAGAGCGCCGGACTGCGCATCGCCCCTGGCGACGAGGGGATCGAGCTCATGCTCGTGGCCGAGCCGGCGCCCGGTGATGCCCTCATCGATGACGGCGGTGCGCGGGTCTTCGTGGAGCCCCAGGCCGCGGAGCTGCTCGATGAGCAGACCTTGGACGCCACGCTCGAGAACGGCCAGGTCAACTTCTTCCTTGCCTCGCCCGACGCGACGTCTTCGCCCGATGGCGAGCAGACTCAGGCGCGACACGACACCGTGCGCGGTGAAGCGCTGCCCCAGTAGCTGGCCGCAGAAAGCAATGACCCGCGGTCGAAGGTGACTCCGGCGAAGTCGGCCGGAGCCCACCATGCAACCCGTTCTCCACACCAGCTCGGTGTCCAGCCGCGAAGGTGCCGAGGACGACGAAGCAAGCGACATGCCCGTCGGCACTGGTGGACCGTACGGCATGTTCATCAGGCCCTGCAGGCATCCGAGGCGGCAGTAGCTCTGGAGCTCGCCTCGGGTTCTCAAGAGCACACCAGGAAGACAGCCCGTTTCGGTGTGCTCTTGCCCGCGGTCCTGCGGGTGAAGGCGAGTCGTGCTGGTGCTCACCCATCACCCTCAGGACCGGCAAGCATTCCTCCCTCGCGAGCTCGCCACATGCATCATCTGACGTTCACTGCTGAGGCGCGCGATTTCGCAGTAGAGGATCGTCAGATGGGGCATGTTGGCACAAGCTCAGCTCGAGCTCTCGGCGTCCCCGAAGGGCGGCACAGCAAGACTGCCCACCCCCGCTGTTGCGGGGGTGGGCGTGATCGAACGGGACAAGTGAACGGTTACCGGATGCGGGGGCTCGACTGGGCATTGGGACGAGCTTCGGCGTGTGTATCACGAGGATCGCGGTGAACACGCTGATCAGGGTGAACATGACCGAGATGCCCATCCCCAGGTTGTAGCCGAAGGTCAGTGCCTACGCGGCCGTGTCGTGCGTGAGCGAGCTAGTCAGGGTCGCCGCGACCCCAGACAGGATGGCCAAGCCGATCGCTGCACCCGTCTGCTTGGGATGTGGTGATCAGCCCCGAGGCGGGGCCGGCGTAATGTCCAGGAACCCCTGCGGTGGCTGCGGGATACATCGGCGAGAAGCTCATGCCGTAACCGATGGGCATGATCAGCATGCCGGGCAGCACGTGAAGGGGGTAGCTGCCGTGAATGGTAGGAAACAGACCCAGGCCATGCCGATTGCGACCAACGATGGACCCAGGATCAGGTAGCGCCTGAATCCGTGTTTGCGGACGAGGTCCGCCATCTGAGTCGATACCGAGCCAAGGATGATGGGGAACGGCAGGAATGCGAGGCCTGTCTTGAGCGGGCTCTAGTGCTCGACACCCTGCAGGCAGAGCGTGAGCAGGAAGAACGTGCCCAGGTTGCCGGCAAACAAGGCCGCCAACATGAGATTGGCGCCTCAGACGTTGCGAAGTTTGAAGTTGAAAGGGACATCAGCGGGTGTGGCACGCTCTGCCCGTTCTCGCGGGAACAGCGCGAGCACCACGACGGTGACACCGAAAGTCGCGAGGGTTCGGTATTCGAGCCAGCCCCAGGTCGGCGCCTGGCTGAAACCGAACACGGCAGCCGTCAGGCCGACCGTCACCGGCACCGCGCCCGGTGCGTCGAGGTTTGTGCGGGATTCTTCGCGTGCGTGTGCCGGTACGTGCTTCGCGATGAGAGTGCTGACGACGATCCCAATGGGCGCGTTGATGAAGAAGTTCCACCGCCACCCGGCATATCAGGTGAGGACCCCACACCCAGGAGCAGGCCTACGGCTGCGCCGCCGTAGCCACCATGGACCAGTAGCCCAGTGCACGGCTGCGGTCATGGCGTTCGTCGAAGGTGGTCAGCACGATCGAGAGCGCGGCCGGTGACATAACGGCGGAAGAGATGCCTTGCAAGCCTCGGAGCACGACGAACAGGCCCAGTGTGGAGTTGATGCCGATCAGGAACGAGAACACCGTGAACGCGATCATGCCAATCAGCAGCATGCGACGGCGCCCCAGCAAATCGGGGCGCTCGCAGATCCTTATTGCCCTCCCTATTGCTTTCGCGATCTCATAGACCTCAAGGATCCTCGGTGTTCTTTCCCGTTTGCTGTCAGGTTCCCCAACCTCCATCCGCGCTGCATCTCCTCGCCCAAGGGCGGGTGGCACCCGTCGGTTCGGCGACTCGGTGAGCCAGCTGCGCGCAGTCGGCGGGCAGGAGACGGGCACGGCATCGAACCGATGCTGGCAGCCACGCAGGCGGCATGATCGCGGACTCGCCCTCCTTTCCCCGAAGGCCGCACCGCGCTCAAGTGTCACCGGCGAGGGAAACGAGGGACGCCGACATGTCCGGCACCTTGGGCCAGATGCCAGCCGAGTACTTACGAGAACCCATGGTGTGCGAATCTCGCGGGCGCCGACGGCGCCGTCGAAGAAGACGCAGCGGCCTCACGTCGGCCGTTTACCTGTGCCATGGTCGACCCCTTGGTGACGGGGAGCTTCAGGCCGCCGGCGCGGCCTGACCGTGCGAGAGAGGAAGTGCCGGTCGCCAGGCATGAATGTCCCGACGTATTGGTGGCTACCTCCGTGCCGTTCCCCATATGGCAAGTCGGCCGCGGTGTTCGCTTGCCTTCTGGGCGTCGGCAACCGGATAGCGGTGGTCGTCGCACCGCTGCACGCGGGTGACGTCCGTCCTGGCTTACTCGCGGGTGGATACCGACCGTCCACCGCCGCAGTGACGGGGTCGTCTGTTCAGTCCGGAACGCCGGTCTGGTCCACCTCATTACCCAGCCTCTGGATCACTACTGCGACTGTCGCTGTCGGGCAACACCATCGCCGGAGCGGGCGAAGTGCGCCAGGCTCAGCGCTTGATGACGCAAGAGACTCATGTCAATCGGCTGCTTCGCCCCTGGCACACCGGGCCGATCCTTGGGCACGCGCACCCTCAACGCACCCGGACGGATGGTGCAGCGCACGGGTGTCGGCATCATGACCGCCTCGCCATCGATACCGACCGAAATCTCATCGGCGTCCGACTCGATGACCACCTCGCGAGCCACCAAAGTGCGCAGCCCGCTGGCCTGTCGGCCTCGGATCAGGCCAGCGGCTTGGGCCGCGCTGTCGACCGTGACCGCGACGACGCCCAGCTCTCCTGTGTCCAACCGGACTCGGCGGCCCAGCCCAGCCGGGTCGCCGAGCTCGTACGGGTTATTGCTGACGAGCAGGGCCTTCGGCCCCTCGATAGCTACCTCCCCGTCAATTCGGACAACCAGCCGTGGTCCCTGGTGACCCGACAGCAGGTCAGGCAGCATCTGCAGGGTGGTACCTGCCTTGTCGTCGCGGTACGCCGGGCTCTGCACCACCTCCGCGTAGGCACCAAAGGAGGCGTTGTTGACGAAGGTCCTTCCCCCGATCACCCCCAGATCGAGGCGCACCTCGACCCCATCGCTCAGTGCCTCGAGGTCGGCGTCGGGGTGTTCACGGTTCAGACCGAGGTCCATGGCGAAGTGGTTGCGAGTGCCCGCGGAGACGACCAGGAACGGCAGGCCATGCTCTGCGGCGACACCGGCCACGAGGGCCTGGGTACCGTCGCCGCCTGCGACACCGAGCAGGTCAGCCTCGTTGGCCACGGCCCTGCGCGCCAGCTCGGCCACGTCGACGTATTCCGGGCCATCGAGCAGCGCCACTTCGGCCCCCATCGCGATCGCCTTCTCATCGAGCCTGAACTTTCCGACCTTTCCGCCGCCCGATCTGGGGTTCATGATCAGGTAGGGCCTGGAGGGGGGCTGCGTCTCTTGCTCGGGAATGCCGGCGGGGGGTCTAGCTCGGATGAGTGCCGCCCTTGCGGCTGCAACGGACGTGGCGGCCAACACCACGACCATCACGACCGCCCACAACAAGTTCCGGGAGATGTAGACAACGATCACGACTGTCGGCGAGGCGACGACGAGGACGGCCGCGGCCCAGCGAACCATGCCTCGGTGGCTCAGGAACCACCACACCCCGGCAAGCGTGAGCAAGAGTCCGAGCACTCCCACAACCAGCACGCCCAGACTTGAGCGAACGCTAATGACGAGCAACAGCACCGCCCCGAATGCGGCTACGTAGGCGAGCCGGGCCAGCCAACGCTGGGACCCAGTCACTGTCATCGGATCTGTGCCATCACGAGCCATTTCGTCCTCCCTGAGCGGACGCTACGGGTGGATCCATCTTCGCCCTCGCCGCGAGTATCCAGCGCGCGTCGGCGCCACGCGTCGCCCGCCACGGATGATGTTCTGCCAGCGGAATAGCACCATGTACTGACGGGATTTATACCGGGCAGCTGTGTGATGAGAGGACCGAAACCGGTCAACATCACGTTCGAACAGGCGGCAGCGGTTCCCATGGCCGGACTCACCGCCCTCCAGGCTCTTCGCGATGTGGGTCACGTACAGCCCGGGCAAAAGGTCCTGATCAACGGCGCGGGAGGAGGTATCGGCACGTTCGCTGTGCAGATCGCCAAGAACCTCGGCGCAGAAGTGACCGGCGTGTGTAGCACGACGAAGGTGGACCTGGTCCGTTCGATCGGCGCCGACCACGTCATCGACTACATACAAGAGGACTTCACCCAGGGCGATGAGCGCTACGACGTCATCTTGGACAACGTGTTGAACCACTCGCTGTCACGCCTGTCACGCGCGCTGAGCCGCAACGGGACGCTGGTTCCCAACGGCGGGCCAGTTCCACAGACGTTGGATCGCCAGCGCCGCTGTCATGCTCATTAAAGCGCCCATGCTGTCGCTGTTCATGCCACAGAGGATCCGGCACGTCACTGAGGCGCCGAGCCAGGGCGACCTTCACGCCCTGACGGAACTCCTGGAATCCGGGAAGGTCACGCCGGTTGTCGACAGGACGTACCCGCTGAGCCAAGTCCCGGAGGCAATCGGCTACTTCGCAGAGGGACACGCTCGGGGAAAAGCCGCCATCACCATATGAGGAGCACCATCGCGTCGGCCCCTGCCCGCGAGGCCCGTGGCGGCCGATCGTGAGATGTGGACGGTCAGGCCTGGGTCAATGCGTTCAGAGCAGAAAAGGGCAAACGCACTCATCTGCGAAAGGCGTTCTTTGAAGTCGGTCAGGGATCCCACTGAGATCGACGGGGGGTTTGTGAGTGGGAGGTCCACCCCGTGCGGGAGCTGGACGTTGACCAGCCGTCGGGCCAGCGGCGTCTGCCCAGCCGTGAAATGGGAGTTCCGGTGTCGTCCAGTTGCGGCCTCAACTCACGGATGCCGCCGAACGAGCACCCCAACTGTGGGCGATTCGGCCCCCCACACCGAGATGGCAGCGTGGCAGGTCCAAGTTCGATAGCGTTTTCGATAGCGTTACTGCGCCCATAACTGTTAGACGCATACGGAGGATTCCCGTGACTACGCCTTCCACACCTCAGCCCGAGCCAGGCTGGTATCCCGACCCGTCCAACCCGAGCCAAATGCGGTACTGGGACGGCGCCGCCTGGACCGCGCAACCTGCCCAGCCGCAGTACCCCGTTGCCCCGGCGTACCCGGCGCAGCAGTACTCCCAGCCTGCACAGGACTCGATGTCGCTACCGGACGCGGTGAGGACGTGCCTGACTAAGTACGTCGATTTCTCGGGTCGCGCGCGGCGTTCGGAGTACTGGTGGTTCGCGCTGTCCATCTTCATCGTCTACCTCGTCGCGAGTCTCCTAGGCAGGGCCGTCAACGCCGGCGCCATTCTCGCGGATCTGGTGGGCTTGGGCCTGTTTCTGCCATCGCTCGCGGTGGCCGTCCGCCGGCTCCATGACACGAATCGCAGCGGATGGTTCTACCTGATCTCGCTCATCCCTCTGGTCGGCGGCATCATCCTGATCGTGTTCCTGTGCCAGGACTCCGTCAGAGGCCCGAATCGTTATGGGCCTTCACCGAAAGAGGCCTGAGATAGACCAACCGGCTCCGGGCACGCGGCGATGCTGCGCCGATGTGGCGCGACATGGGTTTTCGTCGTCCCGTAGCTGGATGCTTCAACGGTCCTAAGAAACGGCGCCACCCACCTCCCGGTCACCCCTGTCCCCGACAACCGTTCTCAGGGTTAGTGCCGGGGAGCGCCTTGGCCTCCGGCAACAGGCGATGCCAACGCGGATGGCGCAGCCGGCTGCACCAGGTCCACGACCTCGCGCTAGGGCACGGGGCCCAACGCGATCAGTTCTCAACGGTGATGTGCCGAGGGTTGCTCTTCTCGATCTTGTACATCGCTGAGTCCTCCTCATCCCTACCCAACTCCGGCGCGCCCGGCCTCGCTTGGACACAACGGCAGCGCCCGCCCGCAGATTGGCGGGCGGGCCTAACCCCACCTGATATGTGTGTCGGCACACTCAGACGAACCGTCGTCCGCTGCGGTTGTGACGCGATCTCAAGAAGATGGCCCACTTCGCGTGACACTGCGGCCGGGTGCTCACGGGTTGCTCCCCACCCCTTAAGACGGGCCAACCGTGGTA
>Ga0209014_10002578_pt1 | contig 10517 bp, 12 predicted proteins | sample BarGraNGADG00212_FD_184491 | JGI IMG/M metagenome (GOLD analysis project Ga0209014, IMG submission 184491) | Arctic peat soil microbial communities from Barrow, Alaska - Barrow Graham LP Ref core NGADG0002-212 (SPAdes) (version 2) | ecosystem: Environmental > Terrestrial > Soil > Wetlands >... | reverse complement strand
TCGCCGAACGGCACAGTATCGATGTGCGCTGAGTATCGCCGCGACCGAGCCTGCCGTCTAGCCCTGGCGTAGATGTAGCGCCGGTCAGAACTGGCGAGGCCGACGCAGGGTCTGTCACCATCCTCGACGTGAGAACTCTGACGCTGTTCATGACCGGGCTCGGTGGTACCGCCGGCATCGTGTTCGGTGTCGTGGCGCATGGGCAGGCGTCCGGGACCACCAGGGGTTGGACGCTGTACACCGCAGAATCGCAGCGGTATGCCGATTACCTTCCGACGCAGCGTGCGGCGTGGTTCCCGGGGCTGGCGGAGTACGCGCTCGCGGGGTTGCTCGTGGGCTTGCTGATCGCGCTACTCGTCGCGAGCCTGGGATTCCGCATGACGCGCGTGAGGCGTGCTACCCCGAGCAGGTCTGAAGGGCACTAGTCGCGTTCAGCGAACGCGTCGGGACGACGTGGTGCAGCCGACGGCGTACCGCTCCTAGCAGCCAGGGGGCCATTGCCGCGCCGAGGCCGAGCGCGATCATGTGCCCGGTGGTGGCGAGGTTGCGGAAGACCAGCCACGTCACCACGACGGGCGACACGGCCACCACCGTCAGAATGCGTCTCCACCAGCCGGTCGGCAGCAGGAAGCACAGTCCGGCCAGCACCGCCATCTCGCCGTAGGACGGGCCGACGTCGATCCGGTTCCATGCCACGTGCCGCACGATCCCGAGGTAGTGCAGCAGTCGCTGCCCGAACTCCGACGTGCACGTCGCCAGCACGTGGCCGGCAAAGAACAAGGCCGCCATCTTTCGGACCCCGGCCAACCGCTCCAACGGCGCGAGGATGAGGACGAACAGCAGTAGCTCCCCGATGTCCATCGGATCGGCAAGGGTCACGACGCTGCCCGCCAAGACGCTGATCGGGTCGTGCTGCAGGTGATGCAGGTTCGTCGACATCGAGAGCAGGACGCGTCGGGCCGCCGCCTCCGGCAGCAGCCGCAGGGCCAGCCACATTCCGGTGATCAGGATGACCCCGATGCCGGTGGCCGGCGTGCGATGCGGTCGGAGGACGAACGAACCCAGCGCCCGCGCCGCACGGCTCGCGGCCGCAGTCCACTTCGTCACTCCATCGGCAGACCGATATGTGGAGCTCACCGTGACCTGAGGAGGTCCCGCAGGGACCTGCGCGGTTTGGGTGGGCATTCGCACCGCTGGGCACGCGCAACGCCGGCCATCACGGCGTCCACGTGGCGCCCGCAGCCACGCCAGGTGGTCTTGTCGCATCGCGAGCAGCGAGCTTTCGAACACATGACCGGCCTCCTGTTTCCGAAGCGCTGCCGGCACGCTCCGGCGGCGTCGGCCGGGCACGGCTTTTCGCGATGGCCAGTCTGTCGATGTGTCTGCCAATCGAAAGCGCACCTTGAGAATACCCGACTGGGTATAACGGTCCGCGCCGTAGTCGGCGAGGGTGCCGGACGGGCTCACGGGTCGAGCGGTTTCCCACTGTCTGAGAGGTATGTCCCCGCAGTCAGATCGTCGCGGATGCGGTCAGCCCATGCGTCGATCTCGGGCCAGTCGCGCAGGTCACCGTAGTGACCTCCCATCAGCCTGAGGACCGCCCTGCTCACCGCCGGGAACTGCTGCTTGGTCACCACGCCAGAGAACAAGCGGGTGTCTCGAGGACGAACCATGGCCTTGAACGGGGCGACCGCTTTGGGTCCTTCGCGCATCGCCAACCTGCGAAGTGGGCGAGCGAGCGCAGCGGGCATGCCGACGCTGAACAGCCACACCGGCTTGACCGAGAGTTCGTTCGCGTGGGTGGACACGAACTGGGCAGCCTCGGCGAGCCAAGCCTGTCCGTGGATGGCGCTTCCGACTACGACTGCGTCGTAGCCAGTTATCGCCTGCGCCTGGTGGATCGGCAGGCAATCGACGGACAGTCCGCTGTCGGTCAGTCGCGTGGCGATCCGTTCGGCGATCCCTCGGGTCGAGCCGTGCGGGCTCACATACGTGACCAGGACCCGCGTCGCCATGAAGCTCCTCCAGGCAAGGTGCGCTGCCGGACCTGTTCCTGCGTTGCCCGCACATCTGCCGTCGGTGGTCACCATCGTTCGTGGCTCGGGGCCGCGGAAGAGCCGAACGTCACGACGCCTGCGGCGCCGCAACCCGGCCCGTGAACGTCGCCCGAACCATGCTAAGAACACACGGTGCTGGACACGAAGCTTGGCGCGTGCGTAGCGGGTCTCTGCTGCCTGCTGGTCCTGTCCTCCTGCTCGTCGGCCGGTGGGGGCGCCGCGACCACGGGCGCTACCGGGACGACCGTTCAGGCGTCGGGCGCCGGTGAGCGCACGACCGCAGCCTCGATCCATCGCGCGGCGACGAGCGTGGCGGGGGACTCATCGGGGTCGTCGACCCGTGCCCGAACGAGCCCGGCGGCCGACGCATCGGCATCGTCACCCCATCACCCGTCGGTCACTACAGCGAACACACCGGCCGCCGCGGCCCGCGTACCCCAGCTGGCGCCTCAGCTCGTGTCCCTCAGAGACCTGCCGGCCGGCTGGTCGGTGCCCAGCTCGTCGTCCGGGAGTGTGCGCGAGCCCGACTGCTTCACCGCGGCGCAGCGGACCAGCGGGGCCGCCGCGGACCAGAGCGCCACCTTCGCCAAGAGCCAGCTGCCCGTTCTGATCGAGAACCTCGGCTACTACCCGGGCAGCAGCGCCGCGTCGAACTTCACCGCCGCGGCGGCGGCGCTGTCGTCCTGCAAGCAGGTGACGTTCAGCGCGGGCGGAGCGACCCTCACCGGCACGGTCCAGGCTATGAGCTTCCCGACGCTGGGAGACGAGAGCCGTGCCTACGACGTGACGCTCAGCGGGTACGGCTTCACCCTGTCGATCCAGATCGTCCTTGCGCGCAAGGGCCACGAGCTACTCGTCGTTGCATATGCCGATCAAGGCGCACCGGACCGCGGCTCGTTCGGTCGGTTCGCGAACGTCGCCTTCGGCAAGCTGATCGTGACGTAGCTCGGTGTCGGTCGGCGCGGTCCGGCTCACCGCGGCGGCGGTATGCAGTGTTCGACCGCGGCGACGAGGCCGTCGGCGTACTTGTGCTCGTCGGTGGCGTTCAAGCCCGACATCCCGGCACTGTTGCCGCCGGCTTCGTTGTAGATCCAGGGAACGTGCGACAGCAGCTGCACCAGCCAGATGTTGCCGGGTGCCAATCCACGCGAGCCCAGGTCGTAGCCGACGTTGCCCTGCAGCGCGATCTGGTGACCCTCGGCACTCGCTCGCTGCGTGCGAAAGATCTGACCGTACTTCGAGCTCAGCGCGGCGACGCGGCTGTCGGTGAAGTACACCTTCGTGCCGTTCGGCGTTTCGCGGTAGTCCCCGACGGACTGGTAGTAGACGGTGTTGTTGCCCTGATCGAATCCGATGCCGCCGTTCGAGCCGGCCTGGTCATGGATGCTCAGGGCGAGGGCCGCATGAGCGTTGTTGGCGATGGCGGCACGCTGTCCGAGCGAGGTCGGTTGAGTGGCGCTGGTCTTCGTCATGACCACCCGGTAACCAGCTGCTTCGAGCTTTGCCTTGACCAGTTCGGCTACCGCGAACACGTCGCGCATCTCCGGCTCGTTCTCGTAGTCGGAGACGTTTAGTCCCGTTGCGGGGTCGATCGCGTGGATCGTCGGGCTGTGCCCCGGGTCGATGACTATTACCGGGCCAGAACCCGACGGTACGACGGCGCGCGAACTGCGCGACGACGGCGGCGGGCTGGACGGGCTCGGTGCCGGACTGGACGTGCTTGCCTTCGGGCTGGTGCGGACGTGGCTGGCCGACGGTGTGGGCGTGCTGACCGTCGGGGACGGCTCGACCGAGGAGCTCTGCGCGCTGCTGGGGACGGACGCGGAAGTACGGGCCGGTGCTGTGGACGCTGCGCACGACGCCGCCGCGGTGACCGCACACAGTGCGGCGGCGACGCCGGCGGCCGAGCGCAACCGTCGGGTTCGCCCAGGTCCGCGCCGATCCGCGGTACTGCCCGGTGCCCGACGACCCATCCGGCTACCGTAACCGCAACCTCGCGCCGGACTCGCCGGTACTCAGCGGAAACGCCGTGCGAGGTGGCGTCCGCCCGGTCGCTCGAGGGGAGCCGGGATGGTGGCGATGCTGAACAGCCAGGCGCGAACGCGTCGCGGAACGCGGCCTCGCACACGCACGCTCGTCGACTACGTCGAGCCGGGTGGGGCGTTCTCGAGGAAGTCGACGGTGGGGACGAAGAACAGCGTCCCGGTCGTTGCTGTGGAGAAGTCGAGGATGCGGTCGGAGTTGCCCGGGGGATCGCCGAGGAACATGTTGCGGAGCATCCGCTCGGTGACGGCAGGGGAGCGCGAGTACGCGATGTAGTAGGTGCCGGCCTGCGCTGTGGCGAACGAGCCGAAGGGCATGTTGTCGCGAAGGATCTGCAACTGGGCGCCGTCCTCGTCGTCGATGACGTTGAGAGCGACGTGCGAGTTCGGTGGTTTCACGTCGTCGGCCAGCTCGATGTTGGACAGTTTGCTTCGCCCGACGACTCGTTCCTGGTCTTCGGTGCTCAGCGAGTTCCAGGCATCCATGTCATGCAGGTACTTCTGCACGATGACGTAGCTGCCACCCGCGAAGGTGGGGTCTTCGGAGCCGATCGTCACCGCACGCGAAGCGTCTGCGCCTGACGGGTTCTCGCTGCCGTCGACGAATCCCAGCAGGTCACGCTCGTCGAAGTACCTGAACCCGTGCACCTCGTCGACGACGCTGACGGCGCCGCGCAGGGGCGTCATGATCTGCGTGACGAGTTCGAAGCAGAGGTCCATGCTGTCCGCGCGCACGTGAAAGAGCAGATCGCCGGGCGTGGACATGGCACGGTGCTTGGCGCCGGTCAACTCCCGGAACGGGTGGAGCTCGACCGGACGCGGGCCGCTGAACAGCCGGTCCCAGGCATCCGCACCGATGCCGACCACACACGCCAGGCCGGCGTCCGGCTCGCGGAAAGCGACAGACCGCTGCAGCCCGGCGAGGTTGGCGAGGACGTCACGCGTAGCTGTCTCGCCACCGGAGTCGACCGCAAGGACCAGGAAGATCGCGCTGCGGGTGAGGGGCGTGAGGACCGGTTGCGGCACGGGCTCGGGCATGGCTCCACTCCACTATTCCAGCCGGTGTTCTCGTGATCGAGGTGAACACTATTGCGGCCGAGGGCTGCGATGCGAGGAACTACGACGGCACCTTGCTGAGCAACCAGCTCGTGGAGACAGCGAACGTCTCCTGGCTGCTGCGGAAGGCGTCGAGGTCGTGTCCAGCGCCGGGCACGATGCAGGCGTCGAGCGACGGGACGTGCGTAGGGCTAGGGCAACGTGACGAACTGCAGGCCACGGGCCTTGAGATGTGGCAGGACGGTCTTGAGCGCGGCATAGGTTTGCGATCGGTCGCCACCGCCGTCGTGGCAGAGAAGCACATCGCCCGGCCGAGCGGCCAGCATCGCGTGGACGATGTGGTCGGTTCCCGGGCGTGACCAGTCCCTGGGGTCGACGTCCCAGTCGATCACCGTCAGGTGCTGTCGTGCCGCGACCCGCATCATCGCCGGTGACCAATGGCCACCAGGTGCTCGGAACTGTTTCGGCGTGAAACCCGTCGCCCGCACGATCGCGTCCTGCGTGTCGACGAGCTGGGCTTCGATGGCTGACGCGCTCAGCCCAGCCAGTCCGGCAGGGTGCGAGTAGCTGTGATTGGCGAGGTGGTGTCCTTGGGAGACGGCGGCGCGCAGCAGCTCGGGGTGCGCGGCGGCGGAACGGCCGATGATGCAGAACGTGGCCTTGACGTCGTACTTGTGCAGCAGTTGCAGGATCTTCGGGGTCCACACCGGGTGCGGACCGTCGTCGATCGTGAGCATGATCGCGTTCGAGGGGAAGGGTCGAGTGCCTGGCGTCTGGGCGACGTACTGCGCCAGGGTTCGGGCCGGCGCTGCGGTGGCCGGGCTGGTGGTCGGCCCCGCCGCCGAACCGGTGGGTCGGCTCGCCGTGACCGATGAGGCCGGCGGACCTGACGGCGACTGTGCGGCAGGCGGCGTCGGGGAGGTGGGCACCGGCTCGCTGGATCGCACGTCTGGGCTCGCGCCGATTCGTGCCGTGCATGCCGAGTCGACTCCCAGCGCCGCGGCTGCCGCCAGAAGCGAGAGCGCCCTGCGACGCGACATCGTGCTCTGGTCATCGGCTTGCACGCGTCGCTGCATCCGCACCGGCCACCTCCACCTACCAGCATGGCCGTCCGGGACCGCCTACCGCCGAGACACGCCGCTAGGGTGGGCGCCGTGGCCTACTGGCTCTTGTTCTGGGGCGTCGCCGCGACGGCCTCGACGGACGCGCAGGTGGGCACAGCTTTGCAGGGCGGCGACTGGCACTGCGTGGAGCCCGCGGAGGAGGTGCTGAGTTTTCGCCGCGATGTCATCGCCAGCGATCCGGACTGGAGGCAGATGACCCTGTTGCCGCCGCCCGGTTCGGCGCAGCCGCCGGACCGTTACGTTGCGGTGGTGTTCCAGCAGGCGCCGCCCGACGAACAGGTGCGCGACCTCCGCTACGTCGCGGCCAGGAACCGGTTGAAGATGTTCGACCCGCAGGCTTGATCGCGCTACCACTTGCTCGATTCGAGTGCACGCAGCACGGCCGCAACGGAGTGGAGCTGCGAGTCGGCGCTGATCAGCGTGTTGTCGGTCGGGCGGGAGAACGTCACGGTCGTGTCCTGGTGTTGGCTCTCGTCGAACAGGATTCCGCTGTGGTCGTAGCAGGGCCTCGTCCAGGTGATCTTGTGCGCGACCATGTCGGTCGCTGACGCGGCGCTCACAATATCGCAAGGTCCGCCGCCCATGACGGTCCAATCCGTCCCGTGCCTGGCTTGCGGGTTCGGATCCTCGTCGAGCTGTTCGAGGAATGGGCTTCCGGCGGAGAACTGCTCGCACTGGAGCGCGCCACCGCACGCGCGGCCACCGAGCGCGGCGACCACACCCTGATACGGAGTCGAGATCGTGACCGCGTTCTCGACGAGCAGGTACGCCGGGAACGCGGCGTTGCGTGCCGCCACTTGCTGCAAGGCCCAGCGAATCATCAGGCCACCCATCGAATGGCCGACGAGGTCGACGGGCCGGCCGTGCGAGGAGTACGTGTCGTAGACGTACCACGCGAGCACGTACGCGAGGTGACGGATGTCGGTGGCCCTCGAATACGCGACGGCACCGTCAGTACGCGTGACCTCGCCGGACGGGAAGTACGCCTTGGGGTCGCCACGCGAGTCGATGTCGACGCCGTTCGTGTCGCATTCGTAGTACGAGACGGGCACCACGGGGTTCTTCCAGCCTGCCGCGGCGAAGGACGGGATGAGCCCGCTCCAGTACTTGGCGATGTCACCACCCGGGCAGCCGGCGATGGGCGAGTACCCGTGGACGAGCACGATCGGGATCGCCGAGGCCTTCGACCGATGCCCGCGAGAGCTGAGGAAGGTAGCCGTCGCAGCGAGGACGACCGCGATGACCGCGGTCAGGACGACGAGGTTCGTTCGCTTCATGACGGCGCGAAGTCTAGAACGAAGGCGTCAGCCACCAGCCGATCAGGACAGGGGTTTCGGAAGGGTGAAGCAGAAGCGACTGCCGCCACCGGGATTGTCCTCGATCCAGATTCGACCGCCGTAGCTCTCGACGATCCGTCGGCATAGCGCGAGGCCCATCCCGGTGCCGCCGTCTTCGTCGCCGGTCGCGCCGCGGACGAACATGCGGAAGATGCGTTCGCGCATGGCTTCGGGGACTCCTGGGCCGTTGTCGGCGACGGTGAACTGCCAGTGTTCGGCGAGGGGTTCGGCGCTGATCTCGATGTGTGGCGCGACGCCGTGCTGGTGATACTTGGCGGCGTTGGTCAGCAGATTCTGGAACACGCGCTGCAACTGCAGGGCGTCGGCTGAGACGGTGGGCAGCGGACCGATACACAGTTGTGCGCCGGTCTCGGTGAGGATGGCGCCGCTGTCCGCGGCGGCGGTTGCGGCCGCTGCCGCGCTGTCGACGGGGTGCGGCGGTGCGGCGCTGGCACCGGAGCGCGCGTAGTTGAGAATGGCGGTGATCCGGTCGCTCATCCGCTGCGTGCCGTCGATGACGTAACCGAACAGCTCCTGGGCCGGCTCCGGCAGATCGGACGCGTACCGGTCCTCGATGAGGTGGATGAAGTCGGCCGTCGTGCGTAGCGGCTCGCGCAGGTCGTGGCTGAGGGCTGAGGCGAAGGCCTCGAGATCGCGGTTGGATCGTTCCAGCTGCTCGGCGCGGGACTGCACCTGAGCGTGCGCCGCGGTGAGCTCCTGATCGTGCTTGAGTCGCTCGTCCGCACGCTGTGCGAGTTGCTCTTCGACCTGCCGCTCGTCGGTGACGTCGAGGCCGACGGCGACGACGTGCGTCAGCCGAGCGTCGGCATCGAACAGGCCGGTGGCGGTCCAGCGGATCAGCCGCCGGTCGCCGTCCTTGGTCATCCAGTGGTTCTCGAGAGTGATGGGGTGGTCCGACGACGTCACCGGGTCCAGGGTGGCGGCCACCGAGGCGCGCTCTTCAGGGGGGACCATGAACTGGTAGCTGCGCCCCAGAACGTCTGCTTCGCGGTAGCCGGTCAGCTCCTCCGCCAAGCGGTTGAAGCGCACGAAGCACCAGTTGGCGTCCGCCACCGCGACAAGCGCTCCGGCCACATCGAGCATCGCGTCGTTGAGGTCGCGTTCGTGGCGGAGCTGGTCTTCGGCCTGTATCCGATCGTCGATGTCGCTGATCATCGCGAGCGAACCGGCGTACTGCCCGGAGGAGTCGGTGACCGGGCTGGCCGAGATGAGGATCCATATCTTCGACCCGTCCTTGCGTCGGATCCGGGCTTGGTAGACACCGGCCTTGCCGGAACGGCGGTCCTCGATTCCGGTCTCGACGTCAGCGTGCGACTCACTGCTGAGGAAGGTCCAGACCGCGCTGCCCACCAGCTCCTCGACCGAGAAGCCCGACATCGCCGCGAGCTGAGGGTTCGCATACGTGATTCGGGCCTCGGCGTCGACGATGATGACTCCCTCGCGGGTGGTCTCCAGCATCCGCCGGTAGCGGCGTTCGCTGTCTGCGAGTTCCTGCTGCGCGTGGAGTCGATCGGAGACGTCGCTGCCGATCATCAGGCAGCCGTCGCCGGCTTTGGTGACCGAAACCTCGAGCGTGCCCGGTGTCCCGCCGACGTGGTAGTCGAACATCGAGTGGTACGGCACTCCGGTGTCGACCACGTCGCGGTAGCGGTCCAACCGACCGTCCTGCCCAACCTCGGCAAACTGCTCCAGCAGCCCGCGGCCGGTCAGCTCCGCCTGGCTGCAGCCGGCCACCCGACACGCCTCCGTGTTGACCGTGATGTAGTCGAAGTCGCTGATCATCCCCTCCGCGTCGCGGCGGGCTCGCATGAGGAAGAACGCTTCCTTCATCTCCATCAGCACCAGTACGTCGCATCTGCTCCCGCGACCTCGTCGCTCGGCGACAGCTCGGTCATGCGGTGGATACTTCCTGTTGGCCGTTCCCCGTGGGCGATTGCGGCCGGCTACCTGGGCCTGTGCTCGATCCTGCCCGTCTTCGGTCCGCTCGCGATCGTGGCCGGCATCCTCGGCGTCGCGCAGATCAAGCGAAACGCCCGCATGCACGGTCTCGGCCGGGCCATCTTCGGGATCGTGGCCGGCATCCTCGGCACGCTGGCGCTTGTGGCATTCCTGCGCGGAGGACATCTGTCGTGAGTCAGGGTGGGGTGTCTCGAAGGCCGACGGCGTCGTGGTCCCAGAAGGTCTGCGAGTAGACGAGCGTCCCGGTCATCCATGGCTCGTGAGAGGGCAGGTTCAGTGCCTGAAACGCGGGCTGGGGGATTCACAGGGAGGGTCGGCGGTAGCCCAGGGTGTGGCCGGCCGTGAATCCGAAGCGGACGTAGTAGCGCGGGTCGCCTTCGACGAATACGACGGGTGGCGACTGTGCGGTGATGAGTCGTAGTCCTTCGCGGACCAGTGCCGAGCCGACGCCGCGGCCCTGCCAGGTAGGCAACACGCCCAGCGGGCTGAGCACCTCGACGCAGACGAGTCGCCGTGGCGCGTCGAGCAGGCTCGGCGTGAACATCACGTGCCCGACAGTCGCACCGTCGTGCTCGGCGATGAGTGACAACCCGCGATCTGTGGTGACTGAACGCCGCAGGTCGGAGACGAGATCGGCGATCATCTGACCGTGGTCCCCGAACGCCGCCAGGTGAACGGCACGGACGGCGTCGTGATCGGCAGGCTGTTCGCGGCGTAGCTGCATGTGCGGCATGTGCGGCATGGAACCACGAATCGCCTGACGTCGTCCCGGGAGTTTCGCGGCGTTGCCATCGATCGGTAGCGTTCTGATCGTGGCGCGGATCGAGTCGGTCAACATCGCTGTGGCGATGCCGAACAGGTACGGCTCCGCGCCCGCGACCGGCATCGGGAAGCGGCCCACCTCCGAGCCGGTGTGGGTAC
>Ga0209014_10002576_pt1 | contig 10527 bp, 8 predicted proteins | sample BarGraNGADG00212_FD_184491 | JGI IMG/M metagenome (GOLD analysis project Ga0209014, IMG submission 184491) | Arctic peat soil microbial communities from Barrow, Alaska - Barrow Graham LP Ref core NGADG0002-212 (SPAdes) (version 2) | ecosystem: Environmental > Terrestrial > Soil > Wetlands > Peat... | reverse complement strand
CGCCTTGCGGGCGATCTTGTCGATCTCGTCGATGTAGATGATCCCGCGCTGGGCCCGGGTGACATCGAAGTCGGCCGCCTGGATGAGGCGCAGGAGGATGTTCCCCACGTCCTCGCCGACGTAGCCGGCCTCGGTCAGGGACGTGGCGTCGGCGATGCAGAACGGGACGTCCAGCACCCGGGCCAGGGTCTGCGCGAGCAGGGTCTTGCCAGAGCCGGTGGGTCCGACGAGCAGCACGTTCGACTTCTGGAGCTCGACGTCATCAACGCTGTTGCCGACGTTGATCCGCTTGTAGTGGTTGTAGACGGCGACCGAGAGGACCTTCTTCGCCTTCTCCTGGGAGATGACGTACTGGTCCAGGGACGAGGTGATCTGGCGGGGGTTCGGGAGCTTCTGCTGGGCCGGGCGCGTCTTGGGCGCCTCCAGCATCTCCTCCTCGATGATCTCCTGGCACAGGTTGATGCACTCGTCGCAGATGTAGACACCCTGGCCTGCGATGAGCTTGCGCACCTGCTCCTGGCTCTTGCCGCAGAAAGAGCAGCGGTAGGGAACCTTGGTTCCCTTGGAGCCCGTCGTCGACACCGGCATTGGTTTCCTGCCTTACTGGTCCGACTTGCCGCCGGTCAGCCCCGCATCGTGGGCCTGTGCGATCAGCGAGTCACCGGTGAGGGTGTACACCGCGTCGATGATGCCATATGCCTTGGCGTCCTCGGGGCCCATGAAGTAGTCCCGGTCCGTGTCGTGGGCCACCTTCTCCAGGGGCTGCCCCGTGTGGTGCGCCAGGATCTCGTGGTTGACCTTGACCAGGTACTCCCACTCCTTCATCTGGATCACGGCGTCCGGCGCGTTGCCGCGGAAGCCGCCGGAGCCCTGGTGGATCATGATCCGGCTGTGCGGCAGCGCGTAGCGCTTGCCCTTCGCACCCGCGGCCAGCAGGACCGCCGCCATCGACGCCGCCATGCCGATGCAGATCGTGCTGACGGGTGCCCGCAGGTACTGCATCGTGTCGTAGATCGCGAGGCCGCTGGTCACCACGCCACCGGGCGAGTTGACGTAGAGGCTGATGTCCTTCTCGGGATCCTCGGACTCCAGGAACAGCAGTTGCGCGATGACCAGGTTGGCGAGGTGATCGTCGATCACGTCGCCGAGGAAGATGATCCGCTCCTTCAGCAGCCGCGAGTAGATGTCATACGCGCGCTCACCACGGCTGGTGGACTCGATGACCATGGGGACGAGCATGGCGGCCTCTCCTGCGTTCGATCGGATCCGGGTCAGGAGCCGTCGGGATCCCCGGCGCCGGGGATGGCGCCGGGGTCCGTGGCATCGATGGCGGCGGCCGCCTCCGCCTCGGGAGCCTCGATGGCCGATGGCGCATCGTCCTCCAGGTGCGGCAAGGCCGGATGCTCCGGATGCGCGGCGAGCCAGCGATCGACGAGGGCCTCGACGGTGCGGGTGCGCCGCAGGGTGCTGCGGATGAAGTTCCGGCCGCGCTCGGACTCGAAGTAGCGGACGGTCTTGGGGTCGTCGTAGCGGGCGCGGGCCAGGTTGACCTGCGCCTCGATCTCACCCTCGGAGACCTCCACGCCCTCGGTGTCGGCGATCTCGGAGAGCACCAGGAGGACCTTCGTGCGCTGCTCCGCACGAGGACGGAACTCGGCGTGCAGGTCGGCCTCGCTCTGGCCGGTGGCCTTGAGGTAGGCGGGCTCCGCGATGCCCTGGCGCCCGAGCGTCGTCCGGAACTCGTCGTGCATCACCTCGACCTCCTGGTCCACCAGGACGTCCGGCAGGTCGATCGTGGCGTTGGCCACCGCGTACTCGATGATCCTGTCCGAGAACTCGTGGCGGGCCCGGTCGAGGGCGTTCCTGCTAAGCCGCTCGGCCATGTCGACCCTGAGGGCCGCGAGGTCCGCGTAGTCCCCCATGCCCTTGGCGAACTCGTCGTCCGCGGGCGGCAGGATCTTCTCGCGCAGCTCCTTGAGGTCAACCGTGAAGTGGGCCACCTGGCCGGCCAGGGTGGGTTCGGCGTAGTCCTCCGGGAACGTGATGTCGAAATCCGTCACACCGCCCGGCTCGAGGCCGACGATGTGCGCCTCGAAGCCTGGGATCAGGCGGTCCTCGCCGATGACGAGCGGCATCCGCTCGGTCTTGCCGCCGTCGAACGGCACGCCGTCCTTCGTCCCGTCGAACCCGATGATGGCCCAGTCCCCGAGCTTCGCGGGCCGGTCCTCCACCGCCGAGAGGGTCGCGTTCTGGTCCCGGATCTCGTCCAGCACCTTGTCGACCTTGGGCTCGTCGACGGTCTCGATCTCGGGCGCGAAGTTGAAGTTGGCGTAGTCGCCCAGGGTCATCGTGGGCCGGACCTGGATGGTGGCCTTGAAGTGGAGGGGCTTGCCCTCCTCCGCGTCGATGATCTCGACGTCGGCGTTGGTCAGCGGCACGATCCCCTCGGCGAGGACCGCGTCCCGGTACGACGCCTGGACGAGCGTGTCCACGGCCTCCTCGAGGACGACAGTGGGGCCGACGACGCGCTCGAGGATCGGGCGCGGTGCCTTGCCCGGCCGGAAGCCCGCCACGCGCGTGCGGCGCGACAGGCGCGCCACGGCGTCTCTGATGGACCGGTCGAGCCGGTCGGCGGGAACCTCGATCTCGAGGATGATGGTGCTCTTGGGAGCAGGGGTAGCCGTGACATTCATCGCCGGGCGAGTATAGGGTGGGTCGCCGGTCGGGGCGGGCCCGCCCGCGCCCACGTCGCCAGCGGCTCGGAGCGATGGCGGCGGCACGCTAGACTCGCGATGCGGGCGAGTGGCGAAATGGCAGACGCGCCGGCCTTAGGAGCCGGTGCCGCGTGAGCGGCGTGTCGGTTCGAATCCGACCTCGCCTACCAGTGCCGCGCCGACAGCGCCGCGCCGTCCGCCGCGCAGTCAGCCCTTTGCGTCAGCCCGGCTTCTGCCCCTGGTCGCCGTCGGTTCCGTGGGTGCCACCCGGTCCCTGGTCGCCACCCGGTCTCTTGTCGCCGCCGAACCGGGCACGCACCGCGTCCAGCCGGTCGCCGTACGCCTTGTCGTCCGTGGCAAAGATCTCCTCCGCGAGGCGCTTGCTGTGGCGCAGGACGAGCAGCCTGATGAACGCGATCGTCACGACGGTCAGGGCACCGCCGAGGTCCCGGCGCTTGCGCGCCGGCTCGGTCGCCTGGAGGTAGCTCGCGAACTCGTGCTCGAGCAGGCCGCGGACCTTCTCCCCGTCGTTGCCGAGCTTCCGCAGGGATGCGTCGATCTCCGTGGGCAGCATCGACTTCGGGAGCGGCGCCGGGCGGCCGAAGATCGCGTGCCGGGCGCCGCGCAGCACCCGCCGTGGCCCGCCGATGACCACGAACCCTGCACCGGCGGCGAGCCCGGCCGCCTTGACGGGATGGCGCTTGATCTTTGCGGGCACGTCGACGGCCGCCCGGGCGGACGCCTCGAGGCGGACGAGCTCCTCGTCCAGCTCCTCGCGGGCCGCTAGGACCTGGAGACGCGCGAGGCTCGTGCTTTCGCCCACTCGATGGTCTCCTTCGTGGTGTCGATGGTCACCTGCGGCCAGAAGCGCGCCTTGAGCTCCTCGGGGTGGATGCCCTGGCGCTGGACGCGCAGGCCCATGAGGACGGGCCAGGCCGCGAGGAAGGTGGCCACCCCGAGCGCGATGCCGACGCGCCATCCGAACGTGATCGAGAGGAAGGCGCCCAGCAGGGCGCCCAGCAGGGCTCCGGCGACCAGGCCGCCGATGGCCCCGGAGGCCCCGCCCCCGGCGCTCAGCCCGGCCACCACGCCGACCACCGCGCCAATGGCGGCCAGGAGCAGCACGCCGACGACCAGCGGGCGGACCGCCGGGTCGACGGCCAGGCTCGCCGCGTCGCCGATGGCACGGAACAGCTGGTTGGGCAACGACAGGCCCAGCACGACCGCGACGATCACGCCCGGGATCAGGGCGATCGCCGGATCCCTGCCGAGACCCGGCACCCGGAGCGCGACGAGCACCGCCGTCACCGCGACCGCGATCAGCAGCTCGGTGCCGTGCAGCAGTCCCCACCCGATGGAGCCGAACACCCAGTCGCCGTAGAACAGGAGCCCGCCGATCGGGACCAGGAAGGCGAGCAGGATCAGGCAGGCAATCGCGGCGGCGCCGAGGGCTCCCGCACGAGCCACCTCGTCCTTGATCCCCTCGCCCTCGGCCTTCGCCAGGTTCACGTGGGCGTTGACGAGTCCCACGATGGCGTCCTTCGTCACCCCCAGCTGCCGGCGGACACCGGGCGGGCTGGAGGGACGTGAAGGTTCAGCGGGACGCGGGGGTTCGGTTGGACGCGAAGGGTCGGGTGCGGGCCGTTCTTGGTCCAGCGGTCGGGCTCCGGGCGGGTTGAGCGGCATCGGGGACGGGTGCCATGATACCAGCGAGGGTCCCGGACCTCACCGCCCGGGCGTCGAGACGACCTCACCGCCCGAGTGCGGCGGCGCAGCCGGCGCGGTAGGCTCCACGCCATGCCCGACGCCCCGCGCAACCAGCCACCCGCCCGCCCGATCCTCCACGCGGAGCTGCTCGCCATCGGTACGGAGCTGACGGTCGGCGAGACCGTCGACACCAACAGCGGCGACCTCGCGCGCTCGCTCATTGCCCACGGTGTGACCGTGACGCGGATCGCGAACCTGCCCGACGACCTTGCCGTCGTGGTCGATGCGCTGCGGACCGCGCTCGGCCGGGCGGATCTCGTGGTCACGACCGGCGGCCTGGGGCCAACCCCGGACGACCTCACCCGCGAGGCGGTCGCCGAGACCTGCGGCGAGGCCGTGGCCGTGGACCCGGGCGTCCTGGCCTGGCTCGAGGCCATGTGGGCGCGTCGGGGCCACCCGTTCCCGTCCACCAACGTCAAGCAGGCCTGGGTCATCCCGTCCGCCACCATCCTGCCCAACCCGCACGGCACCGCCCCCGGCTGGTGGGTCGACCGTCCGGACGGGCGCGTGGTCGTCAACCTGCCGGGGCCTCCCCGTGAGATGCGGCCGATGTGGGCCGACACCGTGCTGCCCCGGCTCGCCGAGCGTGGGGTCGGCGGCGACACCGACGTGCGCACGCTCCGCCTGTTCGGGATCGGCGAGTCACAGGTCGCCGAGCGCCTCGGTGAGCCGCTGCTCCGGGCCACCAACCCGATCGTGGCCACGTACGCGCGGCACGAGGCGGTGGATGTCCGGATCTCGGCCCGGGCCGATGCCGGAAGGAGCGCGTCGGGGCTCGCCGACGAGGCCGAGGCGGCGGTCCTCGCGATCCTGGGCGAGTTCGTCTGGGCCCGTGGAGACGCGACCTGGGCCCGTTCACTGGACGAGGCCCTGGCGGACAGGGGGTGGACCCTGGCAACCACCGAGACGGGCACCGGCGGCGCGCTGGTCGCGCTCCTTCGCGGGATGGTGGCGATCCGCCGCGCAGAGGTCCTGGCCCCCGAGGCGGGACTGGACGCGCCGACACCGGCCTCCGACGGCGAGCCGGAGCTGCGAGAGGCGGAGCTGCGAGAGGCGGAGCTGCGAGAGCCGGAGCTGCGAGAGGCGGAGCGCGTCCGCGCCGAAGCCTCGGCGGACGTCGGGCTGGCGATCCACGCCGGCACCGAGGGAAACGACACGCCCGTCACCGTGGCCGTCGTCACCCCCCAAGGCAGTCACGTCGAGAAGCGGCTGGCCTTCCAGCGTGGCCGCCAGGGGGCGGACCGGGCGGCCCTCAACGGGGCGGCCGTCCTGTTCACGGTCCTGCGGAGCACGAGGCGCGGCTGACTGGCGCCGGTGCGCCGCCGGGCCCTCCGCCTACGTGATCGACAGGACCGGGGTCTGGGCCGTCTCCGCCCGCATGCTCATCCGCGCGGCGACTAGGCCGGCCATGGTCTCCAGGGCCAGAGCCGCCGGACCCGGTTCCCGCTGGGCGACCGCGGGAATACCCGCGTCACCGCCCTGGCGGACGGTGACGTCCAGCGGGATCTTGCCCAGGAAGTCCAGGCCGTGCTGCTGGGCGAACCGCTCGCCCCCGCCGTGCCCGAAGATCTCGGTCGCATCGCCGCAGTGCGGGCACACGAACGCGCTCATGTTCTCGACGATGCCGATCACCGGCACGTTGAGCCGGCGCAGCATCGAGAGCGTCCTGCCGACATCCGACAGCGCCACGTCCTGGGGCGTGGTGACCAGCACCGTGCCACTGATCGGGACGGCCTGGGCGAGGGTCAGCTGTGCATCGGAGGTGCCGGGCGGCAGGTCCACCACGAGGTAGTCCAGCTCGCCCCACTCCACGTCGCGCAGGAACTGCGAGATCGCGCCGCCGATGAGCGGTCCGCGCCACACGATGGGCTGGCCCTCCGGGACGAAGAACTGGATCGAGATCACCTTCACGCCGTGGCGCTCGAGCGGGAGGATCTTGTTGTTGGGGCTGGACACGGGCTGGCCCTCGACCCCCAGCATCATCGGGATGTTCGGGCCCGTGATGTCCGCGTCCAGGAGGCCGACGGTGGCACCGGCCCTGGCCAGGGCCACGGCGAGGTTGACGCTGATGGTGCTCTTGCCGACCCCGCCCTTGCCGGAGGCGACAGCAATGACGTTCTTCACGCCGGGCAGCAGCTGCTCCGCCGTGCGCGGGGCGGCGCGGCGGACCATGGCGCCCCAGGTGATCGCGACGCCCGTCACGCCCAACGGCGCGAGCGCAACGCGGACCTCGGCCTCGATCTGGTCCTTCAGGGGACAGGCCGGGGTTGTCAGCTCGATCGTGAACGCGACGTCCGCGCCTTCGATCGTGATGTCCCGGACCATATTCCGGGTGACGAGGTCACCGCCGAGCTCGGGCTCCTGGACGGTACGGAGAGCGACGAGGACGGAGGCCTCGGAGATGGGGGACATGGGCGGCTTCCTCGCGTGCGGGACGGTGGGTGCCGGCTGGAAGAGGCGCCGGGACGCCGGGCACCGATGCTACCGCCGCTCGCGCAAGCATGCCCGCGGCTCGCCGACGGGCGCCCCGCCGTGACCTTCGTCCCGTCCAGTGCGCCACCTGACCCGGCTGCGGAGGGCCATTTGACACGGTTTCGCACGGGACCCTATTGTTTGGCCGCGTTCCCCTACTGTACTTCGGCAGCCTTTGCGGACGGCTGCGGTTCGCTTGGCGATTCACGCATCCGATTCGACGCCTCCATCCTCGGCAGGCAGATCAGGAGTACTCCGGGCGTGGCACAGATCGAGGTCCGTCTCGTCGACGTGACCAAGCGGTTCGGCGATTTCGTCGCCGTCGACGCGATCAACCTCGAGGTTCGCGACGGGGAGTTCTTCTCGCTGCTCGGTCCGTCGGGCTGTGGCAAGACGACGACCCTGCGGATGATCGGCGGGTTCGAGGAGCCCACCGCCGGCCTGATCGAGCTCAGCGGCCATGACGTGACGTGGCTGCCACCCTACAAGCGGAACGTCAACACGGTCTTCCAGAACTACGCGCTGTTCCCGCACCTGTCCATCGGGGAGAACATCGCATTCGGCCTCAAGCGCCGGGGCGTCAAGCCCGAGGAGACCAGGAAGCGGGTCGGTGAAGCGCTCGAGCTGGTCCAGCTCACGGGCTACGAGAACCGCAAGCCCGGCCAGATCTCGGGCGGCCAGGCGCAGCGCGTCGCGCTCGCCCGGGCGCTCATCAACCGGCCCGCCGTCCTCCTGCTCGACGAGCCGCTCGGCGCCCTGGACCTCAAGCTGCGCAAGCAGATGCAGGTCGAGCTCAAGCGCATCCAGCAGGAGGTCGGGATCACGTTCATCTACGTGACCCACGACCAGGAGGAAGCGATGACGATGTCCGATCGGATCGCCGTGATGAACAAGGGGCGCTACGAGCAGCTGGGCGAGCCCGCGACCCTGTACGAGCACCCCAAGACCCGCTTCGTGGCCGGGTTCCTCGGCGTCAGCAACCTGCTGCCCGCCAAGCCGGACGGTGTCGCGGACGCCTACGCGGTCCTGCGCCTGCCCGACGGGTCGGCCGTCCGAGCGCCGCGGGCCCTGCTCGAGGGCCACCATGGCGGGGTGGCGCTGGGTGTTCGGCCCGAGAAGATCCGCCTGCTCGCCCGCACCGACGCGTCGCCGACCACGGCCAACCGTCTCGAGGGCGTGGTCCGCGACGCATCGTATATCGGCGTCAGCACGCAGTACATCGTCGAGCTCCGCGACGAGCGCCGGATCACGGTGTTCGAACAGAACGTGGAGCGCGCGACCAAGGCCGAGCTGTGGGCGCCGGGCGAGGAGGTCGCGGTGACCTGGTCGCCCGACCACAGCTTCGTCGTCCCCGAGGAGCCCGGCGCCGCCGTTGAGCAGGTGGGCATTGCCGCAGTCGAGTAGCCCATGGTGTCGCCCACCGACTTCCTTCCCCCCGTTTCACCCCCATCCGCATCGATCCGAGCAGCGTTGAGGAGTCCGATGACCACGAACGACAAGCTGGCCGGCACGCCGGTCTCGCGGCGCCGCGTCATCCAGGGTGGGGCGCTCATGGGCGTGGCCGCGTTCCTCGCGGCGTGCGGCACCAAGGGCACCGCCGCGACGGCCTCCCCGAGCGCCGCCGCCTCCCAGGCCGCCGCCTCCATCGCGCCGTCCGCCGCCGCCTCCACCGCGGCCAGCGCGGCCCCCTCTGCGACCCCGGCTGCGACCCCGGCCGAGGCGATGATCCCCACCGGGACCCCGGCCAACGTGACCTGGGCGAACTGGCCCCTGTATATCGACGTCGAGAACAACGGCAAGCACCCGTCGATCCAGGCGTTCGAGGCGAAGTACAAAGTCAAGGTGACCTACAAGGAGGTCATCAACGACAACGAGCAGTTCTTCGGCAAGATCAAGCCGAACCTCCAGGCCGGGCAGCCGACCGGCTGGGACCTGATCACGATGACCGACTGGATGGCCGCGCGGCTGATCCGGCTCGGCTGGACGGAGCGGTTCGACCCGTCGGCGATGCCGAACTTCACCGCCAACATCAAGGACAACTACAAGGGCGTGGACTGGGATCCGGACCTCGGCCACCACGCGCCGTGGCAGTCGGGCATGACCGGCATCGGCTTCGACCCGGCCGTCACCGGAGACATCACCAGCCTGAAGGCGTTCTTCACGGCCGATCCGCGGTGGACCGGCAAGGTCGACTTCCTGACGGAGATGCGCGACTGCATCGGCCTGACCATGCTGTCGCTCGGGCTCGACCCGTCGCAGCCCACGCGCGACGGCTGTGACAAGGCCATCGCGGCGATCCAGGCGGCCAAGGACGCCGGCATCATCCGAGCGTTCAAGGGCAACGACTACTCGCAGGACCTCAGCGCCGGCGACGCCGTGCTCGTCCAGGCCTGGTCAGGCGACATGGTGCAGGTCCTCGCGGACAAGCCCGGGCTCAAGTTCGCCGTCGGGGATGAGGGCGGCATCCTCTGGACCGACAACCTGATGATCCCGAAGGGCGCCCCGCAGGCCTACACCGCCGAGCTGCTCATCGACTGGTACTACGTGCCCGAGAACGCGGCGATGGTCGAGGCGTACGTCAACTACATCTGCCCGGTCAAGGGTGCGGATGTGGTGCTCAAGGCTACGAACCCGGACGTGGCCAACAACCCGCTGATCTTCCCGCCCGACGCGCTGCTGGCGCGGTGCAAGATCTTCGGTGCGCTCACCCCCGCGGACGAGGCGTACTTCAACCAGCAGTTCGCCAAGGTCAGCGGGGTCGGCTGAGCAGCCGCCGGACCCGGTCTTTCTCGCCCACCAGTCGGGGGTCCGCACCAACGATGGGGAGCTTCCTCAAGCGCCACCGCTGGATCACGCCGCTCGCGCTGCTCGCGCCCGGCCTCCTGTGGCTCATCCTCTTCTACCTCATCCCGGCGATCCAGATGTTCCTCGCGAGCTTCTGGAGCGGGACCCTCGAGACCGGGTTCACGTTCTCGCTCGACAACTGGGTCAACTACCCGAACGCGATCCAGCAGTTCGCGCCGTTCTACGGGCGCTCGATCGTGTACGCGGGTGCGGCGACGGTGACCACGTTCCTGATCGCCTACCCGCTCGCGTACACCATCGCGTTCAAGGGCGGCAGGTACAAGAACGTGCTGCTGTTCCTCGTGGTGGCGCCGTTCTTCACCAGCTTCCTGCTCCGGACGATCAGCTGGAAGATCATCCTCAGCGACTCCGGGCCGGTGATGGCGCCACTCAAGGCCCTCGGGATCGTCCCCCAGGAGTTCCACATCCTGGCGTCCCCGATGGCGGTGATCGCGGGCATCACGTACGCCTTCCTGCCGTTCATGGTGCTGCCCATCTACGTCGCCCTGGAGAAGGTGGACGTCCGCCTCGTCGAGGCGGCGAAAGACCTGTACGCCGGCCCCTGGCGGCCGGGCGGCGCGATCGCCGGCGCGATCGTCGGCGGCCTCCTGATGGGCGTCCTCGGCGCGGTGTTCAACGCCTCGCCCATCGCCTTCGCGATCGTCGGGGCCCTGGTCGGCGCGCTGGTGTTCCACTTCCTGGTGTCCGAGTCGTTCATCCGGGTGACGTT
>Ga0209014_10002574_pt1 | contig 10531 bp, 7 predicted proteins | sample BarGraNGADG00212_FD_184491 | JGI IMG/M metagenome (GOLD analysis project Ga0209014, IMG submission 184491) | Arctic peat soil microbial communities from Barrow, Alaska - Barrow Graham LP Ref core NGADG0002-212 (SPAdes) (version 2) | ecosystem: Environmental > Terrestrial > Soil > Wetlands > Peat... | reverse complement strand
GTATCTTTCATGTACTCGTTGACGATCTCAGCTGCTGAGACGCGATCTCCGGCGAGCAAGGCCAGGAGCACCCCCTCGTCGAACACGGCGTCGTCCATGATGTCCCAAGAAGTGCTCTCCCGACCGGCATCCATTTCTGGACCGGGCCTCTCCCCGATCGAGGTGCAGGCTTCGTCGGTGACGGGATGCGCCCAACGCGCGAGAATAGCCGCCAGTTCGGCCGATTTGATCGGCTTCGCCAGGTAGTCATCCATGCCGGCGTCCAGGCACTTTTGCCTGTCACCCGCCATTGCATGCGCCGTGAGGGCCACGATGGGTACCTGCGGGTTCAACACCCCGCTGCCCGTTTCGCGGACACGCCGAGTGGCCTCCATGCCATCGACATCGGGCATCTGCACGTCCATCAACACCAGGTCATACGACCTGGCGCGGAGGGCTTCGACAGCCTGAAGGCCGTCGCCGACCACGTCGGCACGATATCCCATCTTCTCCAGAATCTTTAGAGCGACTTTCTGATTCACAACGTTGTCCTCTGCCAGGAGGATCCGCACCCGCCTCTTTGCCTGCTCTGCCAGCGTATGCCTCGTAATGATCGGCCCGCTGGTGTCGGGGCCAACAGTGCGACTGAGGTCTCTCCCCGCTATGGCCGCAAGGCAGTCGTAGAGATGCGATTGCCGGACCGGCTTCACCAGATAGGCGGAGAAGCCGAGCTTCTCCACTCGACTGGCGTCTCCCCGGGCGCCCACGGACGTCATCATGACAAGCGCCGTTTCGCGCAGCTCCGGATCGGCTTTGATGGCCTTAGCCAGCGTCTCCCCATCGGTGCCCGGCATGCACATGTCCAGCACGGCAACACGGAAGGGGTCCCCTTCCAAGACTGCTTGCCGTAGGGTGTCGAGGGCGACTTCCGCCGACGGCACTTCGACGTGATTGCAACCCCACGAGTCGAGCATCCCGGCGAGCACTTTTCGGTTCGTCTCGCTGTCGTCGACTCCAAGGACCCGGGCGCCCGAGACCGCACCGGGCTCATACGCATCAAGCGTGGTCTGCGCGGCTTGGCCTTTGGCGACCGGGATCGTGAACCAGAAGGTCGAGCCCACGCCCTCCTCACTTCGGGCGTGGATGGAACCCCCCATCGCTTCTACAAGCCCCTTGGCGATGGAAAGGCCCAGTCCGGTGCCGCCATGACGCCTCGTGGTCGAGGCATCGGCCTGCGTGAACGGTTGGAATAGGCCACTGAGCTTGTCCGCCGGGATGCCACAGCCTGTATCGTGGACCGTAAAGCTGATGGTCGCGATGCCCTTGTCCTCGGACTCCAACTCAACGAGCAGAGTGATCTCCCCTCTGTCCGTGAACTTGATGGCATTTCCCACGAGGTTGGTCAGCACCTGGCGCAGACGTCCCGGGTCCGCCCGCAGTACCGACGGAACCTCCGGCTCGATCAAGGTGGCCAGCTCCACACCCTTCTCGTGGGCCCGGAGCGCCAACATGCTAGTCATGTCCTCGAGGGTGGTGCGCAAATCGAAATCGATCGCCTCCAACTCGAGCTTCCCTGCCTCCACCTTCGAGAAATCCAGGATGTCTCCAATAACGGCGAGCAGTGCGTCCGCGCTGGACTGCACAGTCTCCGCATACTCCCGCTGCTCTTTGGAGAGGGGGGTGCCGAGAAGCAGGTCTGTCATCCCGATGACGCCGTTCATTGGCGTGCGAATCTCGTGGCTCATGTTCGCGAGGAACAGGCTCTTGGCTTCGTTGGCTGCCTGCGCCTCGACGGCAAGCTGGTTGGCCCTGTGGATGGCATGTTCCAGCCCCCGATTCGCGGTCTCGGAGGCTTCTTTCGCGTCGCGCAGTTCTTTGTCGACCTTCTTGCGCTCCGAGATGTCGCGAGCAAAAGAGCAATCGTAACCTTTGCCCTCGTACTCGATGTAGTTGAGGGTGACCTCCACCGGTATCGAGACCCCGTCCTTCGTCCTGTGGGTCGACTCGAACGTGAACGCTTTGCGCTCCTTGAGATCATCCCAATGCCCCTTCCAGGGCTTCGGCGCGTCGGGGTCGATGTCGTAGACCGTCATCTCGAGCAGTTCCTCGCGGGAGTAACCAAGTTTCTCGCAGGTGGTGTCGTTCACGTATATCAGCCTGCCGTCCTCCCTCACCCAGAATATCGAGTCTGCTGCGCGGTCCACGGAGAACTGGGTGAGGCGTACCGACTCCTCGAGCTGCTTACGCTTGGTGATGTCACGTGCGAAGACACAGTTGTACTCGTGATCGCCAAATTGGATGTAGTTGAGCGTCACTTCTACCGGGAAGATCTCCCCCGTCTTCTTCTGATGCACCGTCTCGAACGTAAAGGAGCCGCGTCGCTTGATCTCTTGCCACTGCTGCGGCCACCGTTCGGGGGGAAACAGCGGGTCGATCTCGAAAAAGACCGTTCCCAGCAACTCCTCCCGAGTGTAGCCGAGCGCCAGACAGGTGGAGTCACTCACGAACACGAGCCGACCATCGGGCCCCATCCAGAACACCGAGTCGGCAGCCCGGTCCACCGAGATCTGAGTGAGCTGCAGGAACTCTTCGGTGCGGTGCTGCTCGGTGACGTCCTCGATGATGAGGAGAAGGCACGGTTCTCCATTCAGCTGAACCCGGGTGAGTTGGGAGTCGACCCATACCGAACCGCCCACTCCCCCTGGCAGTTCCGCCCGGTATCGGTTCTGTGCTCCTGTCGAAAGTGTGCCGTACGCCTCGCGGGCAAGACACTCGCCCAGACCAGCGAGATCCTGCAGCGACGTGCTCATGAGGCGCTCGAGCGGCATCTGCGCAAGCGCAGCCACCGTCTCGTTGGCCCAGAGGCACCGGCCGTCGGCCCCATAGGCGAGGATGCCACGGGGCGTCGCGGCGAGGAGTGCCTCGCCGAGCTCGCTGCCGATCGCAGCGTGCGGTTCCCCGGCCGAGGGATCGTCACCACGCCCGCTCTTCAACACCATCCGCTGTCCTCGATCCCGATTGCGTGAACTAGATCTTTCACACTCCTAAATCGACACACCGCGCGTAATCTTGAGCGGCTCCCTGGTGGCGTTGCGCTGCCGACACGCCTTCAAACGAGAAAAGGGCCCCCGCCTCTCAGTATGAGAAGCGGGGGCCGACTCTTCTCCGCCCAGGACCCAGGACCGGGCTCGCGGCCTACTTGCTCAAATGATGCCGCGGCACCTCGATCATGGGTTCGCCTTTGAGCGCCTCGACCGCCGCTACCGCTATGTCCAGGTTCTCCTTGTAACCTTCGAGTAGCAGCACTATCGCCCCCTCGCTGCCTCCGACGCCACCAGAAGCGACCAGCCGCCCGCGGACGCCCGCGAGAAGACCCAGAGCCTCGATCTCGGTGATGACCAAGCCCGTGCTCACCGGAGTGAGCCAACAAGGCATGCCCATGGAATATGCGAGGGTGAGCTGTCCCCAGCCGGTGGCCGCCTCGTGGATGGACGGCACCAGTTTCTCCAGCCCGACCGGCATTATCATCGGGATGCCGCGCACGCAGGCGATCCCGAGCAACGCGCCGATGGTGCCGCCGGTCTCGTTTCCTACCAGGACGCCGGCATTGCCATCTTGATCGACGGCGTTGCCGCCCTTGATCACCACGTCGCCCTTCTCCAGGGTCTTGAGGAACTCCCGGGATTCCATGTCCGACGCTACGCCTTTGACGAAGAAGCGCGCGGGATCGCGGTCCTCCTTGGCGCTCATGGTCAGCAATCCGTCGGTGACCATGCCGATCGAGAACCGATACGGAGCCACCTTCTCCCCGGTCACTTCCTCGAGCACCCGAGCGTTCGTGGTGCCGTTGGTAACCACCAGCTTGGCGTTCTTGTACGCCCATTGCACTTCCGGAAGACCGGCGACCGCCTTCGCGAGCAATCGTTTCGACTCGGCCGGCGTCAAGACCACCAGGCCCTGGACAATACGTGTCTTGTCGGCAAGATCAAGATTCAGCGGATAGAACATGGTCGGTTACCACCTTCTCGCGATTGTTGACATAGCTGGAAGAAGTCTACTCACGAAAGGAGCCGTCGGACCATCACCGGCGACTGTTCACCGGCTGCCGCGCACTTGCGACTGCTCACCGGCTGCCGCCCACTGGCTGCCGCTCACCTCCACTTGTCGCCCACCTCCAGTCTCACGGCGTGCAGCGAGAGGTTCACATCCCGCAGGAACTGCACCAAGGCGCCGATGAGAGACAGCATGCACATGATAAAGATGGTCGCGATGAGCCACTTGGCTTGTCCGCCCGTCAGGGCGATCAGGAACAAGACGATGACCAGAATCGCGGCGAACAGGACGCTGATCGCCCCCAGGGCAATGGCGCTTCGTATCAACCCGGCGCGCCGGGCAAGGATATGAAGCTGGGCGACAGCGGCTCCCTCGTCCACGTCGGACGCGTTGCGGAGCTCGCGGGCCAGGGTGCGGGCGCGGTCCACAACCCGGCCCAGCCGGTTGGTCATGCTGAGGAGAAGCAGCCCGACCCCGGAAACCAAGACCACAGGACCGATGGCCGTCTGGATGACCGGCGCCAGCTGACTGACTGAGGTTCCCGCCATGTCGATCTCCAGTCCCTTGCCAACACTACCGGTCCGCGCGAACCCTCCGGGCGGACCCTTAGCTCTTTGCCACGTACTCCGCCACCAGATCGCCGACCTCGGTGGTAGTCATGCCCATCTCGCCGGCGACCATCGACCTCATCTTGCTCACTGCCAGGGCGATGCCTCTATCGATGCGGGAGGCGGCTTCGCTCTGGCCGAGGTGCTCCAGCATCATCTGCGCGGCGCCGATGGCAGCAAGCGGATTGATGGCGTTCTTGCCCGTCCACATAGGAGCGGTGCCGCCGATGGGCTCGAACATGCTCACGCCCTCGGGGTTGATGTTGCCCCCGGCAGCCACGCCAAGCCCTCCCTGCGTCACTGCCCCCAGGTCGGTTATGATGTCGCCGAACATGTTCTCCACCACCATCACGTCGAACATCTCCGGGGTGAGAACCATGTAGAGGCAGGTAGCATCCACGTGGTAGTACTCCCGCTTGACGTCCGGGTAGTCGGTGCCCATCTCGGCGAAGACCCGGTTCCACAACTTGTACATGTGCGTCAGCACGTTCGACTTCCCGATGAGGGCCAGTGTGTTTTCCGGCCCCACGCCCCGGGCCTTCTTCCCGTATTTGCGGGCATACTCGAACGCATACTTCAAGCAGCGCGCCACCTGGTCGTACGTGTAGACCATCTCCTGGATGGCCACCTCGTCCTTGGTGCCCGGCCGGGAGTTGCCGCCCATGCCCGTGTACATACCGCCGCTGTTCTCGCGGACCACGGCATAGTCGATATCTTTGGGACCCTTGCCTTTGATGGGCGTCTCCACCCCGGGAATGAGGCGCACCGGCCGCAGATTGATGTACTGGTCGAGTGCGAAACGGGCCTTAAGCAAGACTCCCTGCTCAAGAATCCCCGGCGCCACGTCGGGATGGCCGATGGCACCCAGGAGGATGGCCGAGTGACCGCGCAGCTCCTCGATCGCCGAGTCGGGAAGAGTCTCCCCGGTGCGCAGGTATCGCTCGCCGCCGAAATCGTAGGGGGTGAGGCCGTAGTCGAAGCCGGCATACGAGGCCGCTGCTTTCAGCACCTTGAGCGCTTGGGCTACTACTTCCGGGCCGGTCCCATCTCCAGGGATGACGGCTATGTCGTAGTGCATGGTCTTCCTTTCGTTTCTTCGGCTCCGCGCGCCAACACGGATGACGGTACGGCGCGGCCGCGGCCGGAGTTCCGTTTTCCTACTTGGCGCCTTCCCTCTTCTTGAGGTATGGCAGCAGACCGCCGGCATCCACCAGCTCCCGCACGAAAGTAGGAAGCGGTTGGGCTTGGAAAGTCTTGCCCGTGGTCAGGTCCTCGATCTCGCCGGTAGCAAGGTCGACCGTGAGCTCGTCCGCCTCGGAGATGCCATCGACCGCCTCGGGTGCCACTAGGATGGGCAGCCCCGTGTTGAGGGCGTTGCGGTAGAAGATACGGGCAAAGCTCTTGGCGATGACCACTGAGACGCCCGCGCCTTTCAGAGCCAGAGGGGCGTGCTCCCGGCTCGACCCGCTCCCGAAGTTCTCCTTTGCGACAACGATGTCGCCCGGCTTCACTCTGCCGGCGAAGGTGGGATCGGCGTCTTCCATGACGTGCTGGGCCAGCTCGGCGGCCGTCTTCATGTTGAGGTAGCGTGCCGGGATGATGAGGTCGGTGTCGACGTCGCGCCCGAAGGTCCAGGCGCGCCCGTGGAGAAGGGCTTCAGGGGCGTTCTGCGCAGCGGTCATGGCTGCCTCCTTCCACCGATCTGGTCTGGAGTGGCGATGTGCCCCGCCACAGCGCTGGCCGCGGCCACATACGGACCGGCCAGGTACACTTCGGAGCCTGGGTGCCCCATGCGGCCCACGAAGTTGCGGTTGGTTGTGCTGACCGCGCGCTCGCCTTCGGCGAGAACACCCATGTGACCGCCTAGGCACGGACCGCAGGTAGGCGCAGACACGGCGGCTTCGGCGTCGATGAACACGTCGAACAACCCCTCGTCCATGGCCTGCTTCCAGATGGCCTGCGTAGCAGGAAGGATGATGCACCGCACATCCCTGTGGACCTTGCGCCCTCGGAGCACTTCCGCCGCTTGGCGCAGGTCTTCGATGCGACCGTTGGTGCAACTGCCGATGATCACCTGGTCGATCTTGACCGAGTTCAGCTCGTCGGCTGGCTGAGTGTTCGACGGCAGATGCGGCTTGGCCACCATGAGCGGCACTTCCTCGCCCTTCCAACGATAGGTCTTCTCGTACGCGGCATCCTCGTCGGAGGCGTAGTAGATAGCCTCCCGCATGAAGCGCCCCTCGACGTACTTCTTGGTGATCTCGTCTGGAGGGATGATCCCACTCTTGGCTCCGGCCTCGATCGCCATGTTGCACATGGTGAAACGCGAGTCCATTGAAAGACCGCGGATGGACGAGCCGGTGAACTCCATGGCTTTATAGAGGGCTCCGTCGACCCCTATCAGGCCGATGATGAAGAGGATGAGATCCTTTCCGGTCACGTAGCGCCCAAGGCCGCCGTCGAACTCGAATTTGTGGCTCTCTGGCACGCGGAACCAGGCTTCTCCCGTGGCCATCGCCCCGGCCAGGTCGGTCGATCCGACGCCGGTCGCGAACGCCCCGAGCGCGCCGTACGTGCAGGTGTGCGAGTCGGCGCCCAGCACCACGTCGCCGGGCCCCACCATCCCCATCTCGGGCAGAAGTGCATGTTCCACGCCCACGCGACCCACGTCGTACCAGTGGAGGAGGCCGTACTTCTTGGCGAAGGCCCTCATCTGAGCCACCAGGGTGGCCGAGCGGATGTCCTTGTTCGGCGTGAAATGGTCGGGAATGAGTGCGATCCGTTCGGGGTCGAACACTTTGTCGAACCCGGCTTTCTCGAACTCGTCGATAGCGACGGGGGCCGTCACGTCATTTCCCAGACAGAAATCGAGCCGGGCCATGATCAGGTCGCCCGGGTGGACGGTTTCCTGTCCGGAAGCCCGCGCCAGGATCTTCTCAGTTATTGTCATACCCATGCTTGTACCCCCCGCCTTCGGGGCTGACATTGGATTGGATACATCGGTCTCGGCCGGAACCCGGGCGCAAGAAGAAACCCAGCACAGATGCCGTTACCACGAAGGAGGTATTCTATTCCACAGACGCGGGCTCGCGCAACCGAAGGCTCCGGAGCTGGTGACAGCCCTCCATCCTTCGCGCCGGTTCCAGACGCCAGGCCGCAGCGTCATGATCCCAGATCGCCGGCGCCAGCCCGCCCTCTACCAGCCCGCAGTGAAGAAGTTCTGGGTTATGTCGACTGTGATCGCCTTGATTGCCGCCCCGTAGCCGTTGCCCGGCACCGCCCACTTGCCGTCGAGATCGGACACTTTTCTCGCTGTGCCTTGATGCACTTTGCCGTTCAGCACCAAGTGCCGGGGGTCGCCCGGAATGTCGATGACCGTCGCCAGCGGCACGCTCACAAGCCTGCAGGCCGGGTCGTCCAGGTGCTGCGGGTACGTATACCAGGCGAGGTGGGCGAACTGGGCTATCACGCCAAGCTCAGCGGTCTTGAACGAGTAGCCGGGGACACCGGGGCCGGTGGCGCCGATGCCCGCGAAGTTATTCTGCCCAGGCAAGACCACACCGCCGTATTCGCCGAACCCGGTCTCGTGGATCATCTGGGCCCACGCCATGTCCGCACGGATGCCGAACCGATCCCCGATGACCACGTACGACTTTGCCAAATCCTGGAGAGAGACGGTGAAGTCGCCGCCCTCGGGGTGCTTGCTCAAGAAGTAACGAACGAGGTCGGTAGAGTCGCCCAGATAGCGGCCGTTCAGACCGTCCGGGTCGGTCCCCATGACGTTGAAGAGGAAAGCGGCCGCCTCAGATCGGGTGGCCGCGCGCCATGGAGACATCGACTTGAGTGGCAGGTCGCGCAACAGCCCGTTGTATTGAGCCACCCGAGCTATCACGCCTTGCTGGGGGTCGAAGTTACCCCAGCTCGAACGATAGCCGCTGGGTGGGACAAAAAGGCCCCGGCCCGCGGCACGCGTGCCCATGGTCACCAACTGGGCCAAGGTGATCGAGTTGTACGGGTGGAAATAGACTTTGCTTCCGGAGGTGTATCCCACGACTATCCCTAGTTTCGCCGCGGCAGCGATGTAGTGGTCGGGATAGAGGTTCCCTCCAGAGCTCTTCGCCACGTCCGCAAAGGTGGACAAGTCGTTTTCCGAGACGGTGATCCGCATGGCAATGTCCACCATCTTCGCGAACTGCTGACGGCTGACAGGGTCGGTGGGATGAAACTTTCCGTCCAAGTAACCAGCTATGATCCCGAGTTGATTCAGGACCTCGATCTGGACATGATATGGATCGGAGGCAATGTCGCTAAAACCGGTAGCATGGGCAGCCGGAGCGAAGAGCAGACCTACGCTCATGACTACCGCCACTGCGAAGCCGAGAAGCCCCACCATGGGGGTGCGAAGGCTTCTAGGCCTTAGGGACTTAAAACTCATGGTTGGGAAGAATACCAGCAATTTGCCACCTTGCCCAACTTGTTGACACATCACGTGCGCGTCCTACCTCTATACTTTCCCCCCGGACCGCGTGGGTCCTGCCCGGCGCCGGGTCCCCGACCCAGACTTGAGGAGAACATGTGGCCAGGCTTATCAAGGCGGTAACTTTCGACTACTGGAACACCCTCTACTCCGGGAACAGCGGAGTCATGGACGACGTCTGGCCGCTCCGTTTCGCCGCACTGAGGGAGGCGCTCCGCGCCGCCGGCGCGCAGGTCACCGACGAAGAGCTCGGCCGGGCACGTACCTCGAGCTTCGACGCGTATATGGCCGCGTGGGAAGGCGGCTCTCACTTTGGCGCACGCGAGCACGTCCTCCACGTGCTCGCCTTTTTCGGAGCCACTGCGCCCTCTGAGGCGGTGGACGACGCCACTTCCAAGATCGAGGAGGCATCTTTGCGTGTCCGGCTGCAGCTGCTGCCCGGTGTTCGCGAGACCATCCCGGCCCTTGCGGCTGCTGGGTACCGGCTGGGCATCATCTCCGACACTAGCCTGACGCCCGGGCGACTGCTGCTCACGTATCTGGAAAGCGACGGCCTGATCGGCTACTTCTCCACCTTCACCTTCTCCGACGAGACTGGTTTCCCGAAACCGGACCCGCGCATGTTCAAGCGCACCCTCGAGGCCTTGGACGCCCGGCCTGAGGAGTCAGCGCATGTGGGAGACACCCCTCGCACCGACATCGCGGGAGCCCGAGCACTCGGCATGCTGGCCGTCCGCTACGCGGCCGCCGCGGATCATGAGGAACCGCCGGAAGCCGACTTCGTCATCAGAGACCACCGGGAGCTGCCGGACATCCTCGCCAGTCAGGGTGATCTTCGTGGCGGGCGCTAATCCCGGTCTCCGCTTGTCCGCGACGCCCACCGGCGACGCCCGCCCGGTGGCGTCCTAGCGGCGCAGCTCGTCTTTCCGCGGCTCGGGGACAAAGGCCAACATGAGCAGGCCCGCGAGGACCGCCGCTCCGGCTCCCACCCAGAAAGGAGCAGCCGGAGACACGTGGTCATAGAGAAGACCGGCGACGACGCTGGCCGGCAAAGCGGCTATCCCCACCGTCATGTGGTAAGCCCCGAAAGCCGTCCCCCGGCGGGCGCCGGTCGAGAACTCGGCCAGCAGCGCCCGACCGTTCCCGTCTGCAACGCCCATGTACACGCCATATACCGCGAATACGCCCCACACCGCGGCCTGCGAGTGCGCGAGAGCCATCCAGGCGTAAGCCACGGCGAACACCGCGAAGCCGATCAGGGCTACCTTGCGGCGCCCCACTCGGTCGGCGACAAGCCCCGCGGGAACGGAGAAAGCGGAGTAGATGAAGTTGAACACGACATAAAGCACGGGGATCAAGGCTGCCGCTACCTGTAAGTCGCGGGCTCGGAGGATCAGAAAGGCGTCCGACGAGT
>Ga0209014_10002573_pt1 | contig 10533 bp, 7 predicted proteins | sample BarGraNGADG00212_FD_184491 | JGI IMG/M metagenome (GOLD analysis project Ga0209014, IMG submission 184491) | Arctic peat soil microbial communities from Barrow, Alaska - Barrow Graham LP Ref core NGADG0002-212 (SPAdes) (version 2) | ecosystem: Environmental > Terrestrial > Soil > Wetlands > Peat... | reverse complement strand
TGCTGAGCATGAAGGACACGATGGCGGCGCTGAAGGAAGCGGGGCTGCGCGACGGGGTGAAGGTAGGTGTTGGCGGTGCGCCGGTGACCCAGCGCTTTGCCGACGAGATAGGTGCTGACTTCTACGCGCCGGACGCCACGGGTGCCGTCGGCAAGGCCAAGGAGGTTATGGTGGGATGAGTATCGATCCAGATTTCCAGCGTCTGCGGACGATGTTGCTGCGAGGTGGTGAACCCGACCGCGTGCCCCTGGTCGAGGTGGGCGTGCACGCGATGTTGAAGGAGTCGGTCCTGGGGCGACCGGTCAAGAGCCTGGAAGACGAGGTGGAGTTCTGGGTCAAGGCCGGTTACGACCACGTGCCCCTGCAGCAGGGCCTCCAGGAGACGAACCTTATCAAGCGGCAATCGATGCACGATATCGAGTCGAACTATGCTACCGGCACCACGGACACCCAGCACCGACAGTGGGCGACCGAGGGAAAGGGGATAGTAACCAACAGGGCCGAGTTCGAAGCTCTGCGTTTGCCGGATCCCGACGCTCTTGACTACAGTGAGTTCGACAGAGTCAGCGCCTTTCTCCCCACGAAGATGAAGGTCACCGCCGTACTCGGCAAGGTTTTCTCCAGCGTTTGGTGGCTGATGGGGTTGGAGGGGTTCGCCATGGCCACGAAGGACGACCCCGACCTCCTGGCCCGGATGTTCGAGAAGGTAGGTCAATTCCAGTACAGAGTCTTCGAAAACATGCTGAAGTTCGATTGTGTGGGGATGCTCTGGCACGCCGATGACATCGCCTTCGCAACGCAGTTGATGGTCAACCCCCAGATCCTGAGGAAGCACCTCTTCCCCTGGTACAAGGAGATGAACCGAGTTGCGCACGAGCGGGGCCGCCTGGTCGTTTACCACAGCGATGGGGCGCTGCAGCAGGTTATGGAGGACATCATCGACTGCGGTTTCGACGGCTTGAATCCCATCGAGCCGAAGGCTATGGACATCAATGAGGTCAAGCAGAAGTATGGTGCTCGGATCTCCCTGATGGGCAACATCGACCTGATCTACACCTTGACCCGAGGCACCCCGGCGGATGTGCGCGAGGAGGTTCGGCAGCGAATTCGCGATCTTGCTCCCGGTGGCGGCTATGGAGTGGCATCGGCGAACTCCATACCGGAGTATGTGCCGGCAGCCAACTACGACGCGATGCGCGAGGCGGTCTTCGAGTACGGCCGTTATCCCATCTCGGTCTGATGCTTCGCTGTTGAGGCGCGTCGCGGGCGGGTTTGGGTTCCCTTTGCGTCATGTAGCGGGAGCCGAGCGAGCGGCAACAGCTGGCGGAGGTGGCAATGTAGAAAGAGCTTTCGGGCCTGGCAGTGCACCATCTGGGTACGCGGCGCACGCGGGTGCGCGATGCACTGCGAAGCCATTCGGTCAGTGTTTCGCAAAGAGTTAGGGAGGGACGGAGGTTATCAATGGAACTGTTCACCGGGCTATTGCTTCTCCTCGTCTTCCTGGCCGTCGTGGCGGCCATCGTTAAGGGCCAGAGTCCGGTCGTCATGTTGATCATACTGGCTATAGCGTGGTCACTGTTGGCTGGCATCAACATCGACGACATTCAGAATAAGGTCCTGCAGGGTGGCGGGGTGCAGTATGCAAGCTCCGTCATCATCATCGTCTTCGGCGCCTGGTTCGCTCAGATCTTGGTCCAAACCGGCATCGCCGAGAGCGTAATTCGTTCGGCCGTGGAGTTGGCCGGAGACCGACCGATCGTAACGGCGATGGTGATCACCCTGGTGACGGCGCTGCTATTCACCTCAATGTATGGAGTGGGCGCCGCCATAGCCATCGGCGTCATCGCCCTCCCGATCATGATGAGCCAGGGTATTCCGCCGGCCGTAGCGGCGCCAGCTTTCACTATGGGCATCGGCGCGGGCACCTTCGTCAACCTGGTACAGTTCGGCACCATGAAGCCGCTCTTCCCCGGTATCGCCTATGAGGCGCCGTGGCTCAACGTCTGGGTAGTCGGCATGGTAGTGTACATTCTATGCGCATGGCTGCTGGTCAATGTCCACCTACGGCTGCGTGGTGTGCGCCATTCGGCAACGGTGGATCTGGCAGCGGTCGAGCCGACCAGACGAAAACGAACCCCCTACTACACCTATGTGGTGCCACTGATCCCGGTCTTCATGGTGATCGCGTTGGGCTGGCAGATCATTCCCACTTTCATGGTCAGCATCGTGATCGCGCTGGCGTCCACCTATCAGGACAGGAGCTTCCAGGCACACATCAATCTCTTCAACAAGGCCTTCTACGATGCCTTCCCTGATATCGCCACCATCGCGGCGCTCTGGACCATCTGTGGAATGATCATCGTGGCCGGTATGACCCCGCAGGTTTCCGGGGCACTTACGCCGATCTTCGCGCCCATTATCCCGCACACGCCGCTGCAGGCAGCGATCTTCTTCGCCGTCCTGGGTGGAATCGGTAATATCTACCGTGGTCCATTGGAAGTGGTCGGCACTGGGGCTGCTCTGGTGGCCATCATGAGGTCGGCCAACGTGCTTCCCATTCCGATCCTCTACGCGCTGTGGTTCCCGGGGACGGTGATGTCGGGCAGTGTCGATCCCACGAACTCGTGGACCCTGTGGACGATCGGCTACACCAAGATCACCCACGGCCAATTCCTCAAGACCGCCCTTCCCTTTGGTATGCTCATGGTGGCCGTCGCCACCTTCGCCGCCTTCTTCATGATCGGGCAATAGCGTGTCGTTGGCATAACACTAGAGCCGTCGTTGCCTTGCTCCTCCCTCTCCGGGAATCCGGAGAGGGAGGAGGGTCGGTAGGGCAAAAAGAGAAATGTTTGGAGGGGACACTTGCCGGAACCAGATGCTGGCCGACGCACCTATCGGATTGGGATCGACGTCGGCGGTACTTTTACGAAGGCCGTTCTCATAGATAATCTGACACACGAAGTGGTGGCTCGCTATTCTGTTCTGACCACCCACTCCGACCCGAGAGGCGTCGCCAAAGGGGTGGTTGAGGTTTTCCGGACCGTTCTGGAGCTCTCCAGCGTGGATCCGGCGGACGTGGTCTTCCTCGCCCACAGCACCACTCAGGCCACCAACGCCCTTCTGGAGGGTGACGTGGCGCCCGTCGGCATCCTGGGCACGGCCAGCGGCCTGGAGGGGCTGCTGGCTCGAGGGCAGACGAACATCGGCACAATAGAGGTGTCGCCGGGGCGATTCTTGACGACCAGCCACCGTTTTCTCACCACGAACAAGTTTACAGAAGAGGCAATTATCTCCTCTCTCAAAGAGTTGGTTGCCGAGGGGGCTCGCGTTATCGTGGCCACATCGGCCTTTGGGGTTGACGAAGGCGATTCCGAGGAATTGGTGACACGGTTGGCATCAGAGATGGGACTTCCGTCCACCGGCGGCCACGAGATCAGCAAGCTGTACGGCCTCACCACCCGCACTCGAACCGCGGTGATTAACGCCAGCATCCTGCCGAAGATGATGGAGACGGCCGAGATGACGGAGGCCAGCGTACGGGAGGCAGGGATCGCCGCCCCGCTCATGATCATGCGGGGAGACGGCGGCGTTATGGACGTCCACGAGATGCGCCGTCGCCCGGTTCTGACGATGCTATCAGGACCCGCGGCCAGCGTGGCTGGAGCCATGATGTACCTGAAAGTCTCAGACGGGATCTACTTTGAGGTGGGCGGAACCAGCACCAACATCGGGGTCATCCGCCGAGGCCTACCTACGATCAAGTACGCCGAGGTCGGTGGCCACCGCACCTACGTGAGCTCGCTGGATGTGCGGGTTCTGGGGGTAGCTGGTGGAAGCATGGTAAGGTTCAGCGACGGGCAGATAGTCGATGTTGGGCCGCGTAGCGCCCACATCGCCGGGCTCTCCTACTCCGCCTTCGCCCGACCAGAGGACATTGTGGATCCGACCCTGGAGTTTATTGAGCCGAAGCCGGGCGATCCATCGGACTACATTGCCATACGCACTGCTTCCGGGGCGCTCTACGCCATCACCAATACCTGTGCAGCCAACGTTTTGGGCTACGCCAAGCCAGGCCATCACGCTTATGGAAATCCCGAAGCCGCCAGGCGAGCCATGGAGCCGCTGGCCCAGGCGGCCGGGAAATCGGTGGAGGAGACGGCGCGGGCCATTCTCGAGCGCGCGACGAAGAAGGTCATCCCCGTGGTGCAGAGCCTGATTGCTGAATACGAACTCGACCCGGATCAGTCGGTGCTGGTGGGTGAGGGCGGGGGGGCAGCGGCCCTGATCCCCTTCACAGCGGAAACCCTCCACCTCGAGTACAAGATCTCGCCGGACGCTGAGGTGATCTCGTCCATCGGTGTTGCGTTGGCGCTGGTTCGGGATGTCGTGGAGAGGGTGATCCCAAACGCTCGCACCGAGGACCTGCTGGCTGTTAAGCGAGAGGCCTTCGAGTCGGTGTTGCGGCTTGGGGCGGCTCCGGAGACCGTTGAGGTCCGGGTAGAGGTCGATCCACAAACTCAGCGGGTGCGAGCTATCGCCGTCGGGGCCTCAGAAATGCGGACCCACGACATGCTGAAGAATCTGAGCGAGGAGGATGCCCTCATTCTTGCCGCAAAGTCCATGGGGATTTCCTCGGAGGCCGTGCACATGGTGGCCGGGACCGACCGGATGAGGGTCTTCCAGGGGATGGTGGAGCAGAAGAAGTGGCGCTTCTTCACCAGCCGGCGAACCCCGATCCGTGTCATGGACCTGGAAGGGGTGATCCGCATCCAGTCCAGCAACGGGACGGCGGTGCAGACCACCTCGCGGAATGCGCTGGGACGACTGAAGGAGTTCTGGGAGGAGACGACCATCTACAACGGGGATAGCATCATCAGTCCGGACGTTTTCGTCATCACCAGCAGTCACGTGGTGGATCTTTCCGGAATGGGTACCGCGGCCCAGGCCATTGCGGTGGCCCAGAGTGAGTTACTTGGGCTTGCTCCCGATGCGCCGGTGGCTATGGTTGGCATCCAGGGTGCGCGGGGGCTCTGATGATGGCCAACGGCGAAACTGCAGACCAGAGTCTGTCTGGTCTGCTGGACCAGGCGCTCCCTCACGCCCGGCCAGAGCGGTTGGGACATCTCATCTTGAGGGGCGACCCTCAGTTCTTTCGGCTGACGGCGGAAGAGTCCGAAGAGGTGGTCCGAACGGCCCTGGGACTGGGGGTGCGGTATGCTGAGGAGTTGGTGGCCGAGCAGGGAAGCCGAGACCCCCTCGCTCTCGCTGCCCGTTTGGGCATCAAGGTGGTGATCTCCGACGATCGCTCGCGATACGGCCATGTCCTACAGTACGCGGAGTACCACTCCCGGCCACCTCAGATCCAGGTGTACCGCAAGGCGATGGAAAGCATCAACCGGCTGCTGGAGGATCCTGCGATCGCCGAGCTTCTGGGCCTCTCGGACGTCACGCCGGCCTTTCTCGCCCACGAGCTGTTCCACCACCTGGACAACCTTCCCGATCGTCAGCCGGCTAAACGGGTGCGACAGGTTGTCACCATGAGCCTGGGGCCGTGGCGCATTCGATCAGGGCTCATTGCCGCGCCGGAAGTGGCGGCTGGAAGTTTCGCTCAGACCCTGCTGCCCATGCCTTTCCATCTCAAACTGTTCGACCTGCTCGCCATTTTTGGGGAGAGCCCAATTCGGGCGGCGGAGTGGGCGAGATCTCTCGCCAGGGCGGATGATGAATCCAGGCTAACGGCCTGACCAGTGCTGGTGCCACGTTCCCTCCCCGACATCCGCGACCCCTATTTCGTGGAAATCGTCCGAGGTGCCGAAGAGCTGGCCAATCAGCGGGGCTATTTGACCGTGCTCTGCAACACCAACCGCGAACCCGAGAAGAAACGAAGCTATGTGCAGACCCTTCGAGCGCTGCGAGCCGGGGTTATCCTGATCGGCGGCGGCATCGACCGTGAAGCACATCTCCAAGACCTGGCAATCCACCCGGCCCCCGTGGTGGTCACAGGCCGCCACGAACTGCCCTGCTCCTCGGTTCTTATCGACAACGTGCGGGGCGCCATGGACGCTACCACACATCTCATCAGTCTGGGGCGTCGCCGGATCGCCTTCGTCGGTGGACCCAGCAACTCATCGGCAAATCGCGAGATCTATTGGAACATTCAGTATGTGGGATCACAAGGCAGATCCGGGGCTGCCAGCTGTTCATGGCGAACGAGGGGCGCACCCCCTGATGTGGAGCGCCCCGGCCGTCTTCCGCCGGATAGCGGCCCCGCTTCTTTGCCCTGACTGTCCCCATTGTCTGCTTGTATGCTCGTCGGCTTGTCTGCGCGGTCTACTCGTACACCCCATACCGATGCGCCGCCTCGAACATCGCCACGATGTTGGCGGGCGGCACGTTCGCCTGGATGTTGTGGATCGACGCGAAGACGAAGCCTCCGCCCGGTGCGAAGTCGGCGATGCGCCGCCGAACCTCTGCCTCCACGTCGGCAGGAGACCCGAACTGCAGCACCACGGGGTCGCAGCCGCCGCCCCAGAAGGTGAGATCTTTTCCGAACTCCCTCTTGAGGCGGGCGCTGTCCATATCGGCCGCGTTGACCTGTACGGGGTTGAGCACCTCGACTCCAGCGTCAATGAGGTCCGGGATCGCCCAGTAGATCGACCCGCAGGAGTGTAGCCAGATCCGCGCAGAGGAGCGTCGCTTGATGGCCTCGATCACGCGCCGCAACCTCGGCTTGTAGATTTCCCGGAAGGTCTTGGGGGAGAATAGCGGCCCATTCTGGTCGCCCAGGTCCCCCTCCATGTGCACGAAATCTACGTAAGGCCCCACCTCGGCGAGAGCGCTGTCCCAGTAGGCTTCGTACCACTCTGTTACCTTCTCGGCCAGAGCCTCGGCCAGCTTTCGATTGCCCGCCAGGTCCATTAGCGCCTGCTCCATACCCCGCAGGAACTGCGGCAGTAGCCAGATCCCAAGGGTGGGAGCCCCCAACAGGATCGCCTTCTCCCCCGCCGCCGCGGTGGCCTTTATCTCCTCCGCGACCCCTCGCATGCGATTGGGATCCCTCGGATCTGGCCAGTGATGCCGATCGAGGTCCGCAGGGGTCTCGGCGTTGGCCAGAGGAAACTGGAAGGGATCGAAGTAATAGCCGTCCAGCGGCATCCGGTACTTGACCCCCCACTCGTCTGAGTAGGTATTCGTCTCGGGGTCGATCTTGAGTTGATAGCCCGCGCCGTAGTTGGGATAGAAGGAGATGGTGTCGCGACCGAACCTCTCCACCAACCTGGGGTCGGGCTCGACGGTGTAGGTCATGTAGCCGATGATCTTCTCCTCGCCCCCTTCCAGGCCGAGGTGCTTCTTCAACTCCCGATGGGCGTAAGCGTGAATGGTGCTGATGCGCCCGCCGAAATCCATCGGGACACGGTCCGGCTCTCGATGGGCCGCAGCCGTCAACACCCGTTCCCGAGAGGTCATCTCCTTACCCACAATAACCACCTCCAAACATGTCGACGATACCCCGAATGGTGTTCCCGGTCAGCTACAAACGATGGAATCGCTTTTGCACTGGGATCGCCATCTTGGCGGGTCGGCTTCACCGAGAGATTGATCTACCGTGATGGTTCGCTCGGACCCCGGACTCCCGGGGGGAGTTGAGTTGGGGCCGCAACCGGTGTGGCACCGGTTGTCGGAGTCGCGACCGGTGTGGCGCTGGTTGCCGGAGTCGCGGCCGGTGTGGCACGGGTTGCTGGAATCGCGGCCGGTGTGGCGCGGATTGCCGGAGTCGCGGCCGGTGTGGCACGGGTTGCCGGAATCGCCGTCGCAGGCCTTGCCGTTGGTGCGGCCTCGGCAACGCCATAGCCCACCAGAACAGTGCCGAAGGCGCTGGACGGTGCCTGAGCATCCGTAGGCACGACCAGATCCGCCAGGCCGATATCGCCGCTACCTATCCCGATCGTCAGACTGCCGGTCGCGTCCTTGGATACTATCTGCTCCAACTGAGTATGTAGGTCGGATTCCAGCTGGTGGAGCAGCGCGTCGCCGGCTCCGCCGGTCCCGTCCACCAGCTGCGACGGGACCCGGGCGGGTCCTGCTGCTGCCGTCCCGACCCTGTAGCCCAGCCGCGCCAGGGCAGTGCTCACCCGTGTCCCCACGCCACCCACCCCTGAGTCATTCTCCACCACTATCTCGGTGGTCGCCATCGCCACACCCAATTCCGGATTGTCCCAGAGGCGGCGACACAGGGCCCGGATGCTTTCCCAGGAGTACTCGGAGTTGTTTGGTACCAGAGTGTAGGTTCCCTCCGGGCCGTTCGCATCCGTCAGATAGTTGGTGTTCGTCAACGCGGCCTGATAGAACTTCACCGATTTCCAATCCATTGCCATTTGTGCCAGCGCAGTGACAGAAGGGAAATTGTAGTTCGTGTCGACGTGACTGGCCCCGATGGCGAGCAGCTGCGGAAAGTGAACCAGGCCCTCCGGCTGCAGGAGTCGAGTCTTGAAGGCTTCCATGATCGACCGCTGGCGGCGCGAACGGGCGAAGTCACTCCCCTCGCTGATATTGTCGATAGTCTCGCGGGCCCGAGCGAATTCGATGGCCCGCTCGCCGTTCATGTGCTCCAGTCCCTTTCGAAATCTCACCACCGTCCAGCTCGGATCTATCTCGGGATCATCGTTGGCCGGATACTGCGCGCTGAAACTGTCCGGAACGTCGACGTCGATTCCGCCGACGGTGTTGATCATCTCGCGGAACCCATCGAAGTCCATGGCCAGGTAGTTGGAGATCGGTATACCAAGGATGCGGCCAACGGTATCCATAACCAACGTCCCAGCGCCCTGGTTCCCTGTGTATTTGTCCAACCTATTCCTATACAGGCTGGAATCCCTGGCATAGGCATACGCGGTATTGATCTTACTGTAGACCGCCTTCTGCCCGTCGAAGAGAATGGGAACCCAGGCGTCACGGGGTATCGAGAGCAGAGTGAGGGTCTTCTGATTGGGATCGACGATAATGACCATCATGGAGTCTGTCAGATAGGCCCCGTCGTGGCCGCCACCACCGTAGCCCATCAAAAGGAAGGCAAGACGGGGATCGGAAGCTTGCTTACTGGGAACGCTGGCGCCGCTTCCGGCGGCATCGCCAACCACAGGCGGGGAGTCCACGTCGGCCATCTTTTGCTCTTCGGCTCGCGCCGAAGGCTTGGCCAATTCCGAGATGTCGTCCGCATGCGACAGGAAGAACAGTCCGGAGTAGAAAGCTCCGCCCACGAAAAGCGCCATAGCCAGGGCAAGAGCCCCCAAGACGATGATCTTGCGGTGGCGTACGTCCGGTCTGGGCGCGCCCTGTTCCACTCCTGGGTCGGCAGCGGCCACATCTGCAACTGGGTCGGCGGTGGCCACATCTGCAACTGGGTCGGCAGCGGCCACATCTGCAACTGGGTCGGCGGTGGCCACATCTACAACTGGGTCGGCGGTGGCCACATCTGCAACTGGGTCGGCGGTGGCCACATCTGCAACTGGCTCGGCCATACCGAGCTCCACGTCTGGTTCAGTCCCGTCCCGATCCACGCCTGGCAGGCTCGCGCCAAGACCCACGATTGGCTGGCTAGCGTTCGGATCCACGTCTTGGCGTTCTCCGATCTGGGAATACGCTGACAATTGCGCGACGCGAGTAGGGCGATCCCATCCGAGGATGGCTCGACGCAAGGAGTGTACCAACAACCACGCCGACGAAGAAAGGTCACAATTCGTCGGTGTGACGGGAGCTTACAGCAGCCGGTTGCTGAAGGCAAGAGCCTGCCCCTGGCCAGTCCCTTCGCCGCCTCGACTCGCCTCGGCAGCAGCTAGTTCATCCCCGGCAAACGCCTCTCTTCGCCCATGCTCAACATCATCATATCCATAGAGGCCTGTCTCATTTACTGAATAATTGGACTGTGGCCGGCCTACTGTCCGATTCCACGTCTTTCACCACCCTCTTGAACGGACAATAGACGACGTAGTAAAATGACTGGCAGTCGAAGGAACGTCTGGCAAATCACCGGTCGGCAGTACTTATTTGACCGTCGACTCTGTCCCGCACCCGCCCCCGCGAGCGCTGGGCAGCCACCCTCTCCGGTTTCCGAAGTGAGTTCAGTGCCGTGTTCATGTCGCTAGCTCAGTCTGCCCTTGGCGGCCCCCTCATTCGGATCGCCGGTTGCCGCAATGGCTAAACAGCTCAGTCCAGGTCCTGTTTAGTTCTTGGTCTGGCGCGTGAGCCGCACGGACCCTTAGTCCGTGCGGCTAATGGACGACGGACGCGTCCCCCGGCGCGTCACGTCGAGAGCAGTTCATTCTTCCCATGGAGAAAGGCACAGGAATGAAGCGTCCGTATCAGATCACAGCCGTGGTGCTCATCATTTTCTCCGCGTTCATAGTGCGTGAGGCGATGGACCTGAAGTTCTACACATCCCTGGGACCCGGCCCGGGCTTCTTCCCCTTCTGGCTCGCCGTTCTGCTGGCTATCCTGTCCGTGATGATGTTATACAACGCCACCTTCAAGGACGCG
>Ga0209014_10002568_pt1 | contig 10536 bp, 10 predicted proteins | sample BarGraNGADG00212_FD_184491 | JGI IMG/M metagenome (GOLD analysis project Ga0209014, IMG submission 184491) | Arctic peat soil microbial communities from Barrow, Alaska - Barrow Graham LP Ref core NGADG0002-212 (SPAdes) (version 2) | ecosystem: Environmental > Terrestrial > Soil > Wetlands >... | reverse complement strand
TAAGGAAGGCGATCACGGCAATCCGGTGATCCAGGTCACACCCGCTGCCGGGAGCGTTCTCTCAGCGCCACCTTGTCGAGGAGGCGCAGGCGTCGCCGCTCGGTTGTCACCCAGCCGTGATCCTGAAACTCGCGCAGCGCGCGGGACACGGTCTCGCGGCTGGCGCCGATCACCTGGGCAATGGTCTGGTGCGTCAGGGGCTTCTCGATGAGGTCGCTGTCGCACTCCAGTGAGGCATCCAGCAGCATGCGGGCAATGCGTCCCGGCACGTCGAGGAGCACCAGCGAGCCGATCGTCTCGTCGGCGCGACGCAGGCGGTGCGACAGTTCCTGCAACAGGGCCCACGCCACCACGGGACTGGCCTCCACCCGGCGGCGGAAGTCCTCGCGGCGCAGCACGAGGATGGACGACTGTTCCATGGCGATCACGTGCGCCGAGCGCGGCCGGTCGTCAATCAGTGACAGCTCGCCAAAGTGCTCGCCGACGCCCAGCAGCCCGAGAATGACCTCGCGGCCGTCCTCGGCCAGCAACACGACCTTCACCCGGCCGGACCGTACCACGAACAGGGCGTCTCCGGGATCATCCTCGAACAGGATGACGCTTCCCTTGGGATAGCTCTTTTCGCGGACCAGTTCGGCAAACCGCTCGCGCTCCGACGCGTCGAGCGACTTGAAGAGGGGAACGGTGGCGAGGAAAACGGCGATGGAGGGCACGGCTTTGACCTCGGGGAGAGAACCGGCGAGAAACGAAGCCGTACGCCGTACGCTGTACGCTGTAAGCTGTACGAGGGCGTTCGGTTGCGTCCGAGGGCGAAGTTAGCCCTTCCCGCAGGGGGCGTCAAACGCCATGAGGGCCGCCGCTTGAATACCGACCCCCCAGTGGGGTATATTTCTAAGCTCTCAAAGAACACACGCCCAGAGGTTCCCCGTGAAGGCTGATATCCATCCCGTGTACGCGACGACGACCGTCATCTGTGCGTGTGGAAACACGTTCCAGACGCGGTCGGTCCGCGACGCGATCCACCTCGATGTCTGCTCCAACTGCCACCCGTTCTTCACGGGCAAGCAGAAGCTGCTCGACACCGCGGGCCGCGTCGAGCGCTTCAACCAGAAGTTCAAGCGGAAGGCTGCCGTCTGAGCCTGCGCGAGCGCCTCGCCGACGCGCTCCGTCGCGCGGCCGACGTTGAACGCGAGTTGCTTGACCCGGGCATCCATCGCGACACCAAGCGGCTGGCCGAGTTGGGTCGTGAACATCAGCGGCTGGCGGGTGTCGTCTCGCGCGCCAATCGGCTGACCAGGCTGGAAGACGAGCTCGCGCAGGTGCGCGAGCTCGTTGCGCAGGACGACCCCGAGATGCGCGCGGAGGCACAGGCAGAGACCGTCCACCTCGAGGCGGGGATCTCGCAGCTCGAGGAGGAGATCAAGCCGCTCCTCGTGCCACCCGATCCCCTCGACGACCGCAATGCCATCGTCGAGATCCGCGCGGGCACTGGCGGCGACGAGGCGGCGTTGTTCGCCGCCGAGCTGTACCGCATGTACACGCGCTACATCGAGCGGCACGCCGGCTGGAAGGCCGAGACGCTGTCGCTCTCCGACGGTTCGCTGGGGGGCTACAAGGAAGCCGTCTTCAAGGTCACGGGGGCCGGCGCGTTCGGCGAGTTGCGACGGGAGGCGGGCGTGCACCGCGTGCAGCGCGTGCCGGCCACCGAGGCGTCGGGCCGCATCCACACGTCGGCGGCCACCGTGGCCGTGCTCCCCGAAGCCGAGGAAGTGGACGTCTCGATTGAGGACAAGGACCTGCGCATCGACGTCTATCGCGCGTCGGGCCCGGGTGGCCAGGGTGTCAATACCACGGACTCGGCGGTGCGCATCACCCACCTGTCCACGGGCCTCGTGGTGACGCAGCAGGACCAGCGCTCGCAGATCCAGAACAAGGCGAAGGCCATGGAAGTGTTGCGCTCGCGCCTGCTCGACCTGCGCATTGCCGAGCAGGAAGCCGACCGCTCGCGCCTGCGCCGCAGCGCGGTGAGCACTGGCGACCGCTCGGCGAAGATCCGCACCTACAACTTCCCGCAGAGCCGCATCACCGATCATCGCATCAACTTCACGACGCACGACCTGCAGGGCGTGCTCGACGGAAAGATGAACGACCTGGTGGAAGCGCTGAAGATTGCGGATCTGGAAGAGAGATTGGCGAATGCGTAGGGCGAGAGCGCGAGAACGCGAGAGCGCAAGAGGGGAAGAGCGCCAGAACGCACGAGCGCGAGAACGCGAGAATGGTAGACGGTGGGACGGAGAGGGAAGAAGATGAATACGGCCGACGCGGGCCCGGGGCCGCGGGATTCGGGCCCCTACGTGAAATCACTGCGTGATGTCCAGATGCCCGCGGACATCGCGTCCGCCGTGACGTCGGCCGGTGCGACGGTCGGCGAGATGCTCGACGTGCTCGCCCACGAGCTGGGCGGCGCCACTGGGCTGCCGGCGCGGCAGGAGGCACGCGACCTCATCGCCGCGGTGCTCAACCAGCCGCGCTTCTGGCCGAGCGCGCACCGGGACGAGCTGCTTGCGGCGTCGGCCCTGGTGGCGCTGGCCGAGGCCGCCGAGCGCCTGCGTCGCGGCATGCCGTTCCAGTATGCCGTGCGCCGCGCCGACTTTCGGTCGCTGACCCTGTACGTCGACGAGCGCGTGCTGATCCCGCGTCCCGAGACCGAACTGCTGGTGGACCTGGTGCTGGCGGAAACGGCCGGCCTGGGGGTCATCGCCGACGTGGGCACCGGCTCGGGCGCCATTGCGCTCTCCCTCGCGGCGGAGGGGCGTTTCGAGCGGGTGATCGCCACCGACGTGTCGTCCGATGCGCTGGCGGTGGCCCGGCACAACCTTCGCGCGCTCCCTGAGGAGCGCCGGGCGCTGCTGCAGTTTCGCGCGGGCAGCTTCTGTGCGCCGCTGGCCGGCGAGCGCGTCGGGGCGCTGGTGTCGAATCCGCCTTATATTGACCCGGCGGAAGCGCCCGGGCTGCCGTCAATGGTGCGCAACTGGGAACCCTCGTGGGCGCTGTTTGCCGCCGAGGGTGGCATGGCGGCCATCGCGGCCATTGCCAGCGGTGGAAGTGCGGTGCTGCTGCCGAACGCGTTGCTCGCGCTGGAGGTCGATGCGCGGCGCGCGGCCGAGGCGGCGGCGCTGATAGTGGGAACCGGAGCGTACCAGCAGGTACGCATTCACAAGGATCTGACCGGCCGCGAGCGGTTTGTCATGGCCCGACGCAAGGAGAGCTGATGCTGGGTGAACGCGCCGTGGAGCTGGGCCGCCTGATCGGCCAGAGCGACCAATACAAGGCAGTGCGCCGCGCCAATGACGCGCTGGGCGCCGACAAGGACGCCGTGGCGCTCCTGCAGCGCATGGAACAGCTGCGCGTGGAGGCGTCGCGCATGATCGAGAGTGGCGAGCAGCCAACGGCCGAGATGGAACAGGAACTCGACGGGCTGCTGCAGAAGGTGCAGGTGAACCCGCTCTACCAGCGGATGATGGTCACACAGGAGAACTTCGACAAGATCATGGTGCAGGTGAACCAGTCGATTCTCGAGGGGATGAAGAAGGGCGCGGCCAGCGGGATCATCACCCTCGGGTGACGGCGATGTCGGGTCGCCTGGTGGTCTTCGAGGGAGTCGAGGGAGCGGGGAAGACCACCCAGCTCGAGCGACTGGCCCTGCGCCTCGGCCGGCATGGCGTGACGCTGCACATGCTGCGCGAACCGGGCGGCACCGCCGTGGGCGACGAAATCCGTGCCCTCCTGCTGCGGCCCGGCACGCTCATTCCGCCGCGCAGCGAGGCGCTGCTGTTCATGGCGTCGCGCGCCGCCCTCATGGACCAACAGGTGCTGCCTGCGCTGGAGCGCGACGAAATGGTGCTGATGGACCGGTTCTTCCTTTCCACCTATGCCTACCAGGTGGCTGGTCGCGGCCTCCCCGAGCGCGAGGTGCGCGAGGCGAACACGTTTGCCACGGGCGGTCGCATACCCGACGTCACGGTGCTGTTGACGCTGCCGGTAAGCGAGGGGCTGGCGCGCGCGGCCCGGCGTGGCCAAGCCGACCGCATGGAACAGGCCGACCGCGCGTTTCACGACCGGGTCGAGGACGCGTTCGCCCGGTTTGCCGACGAGCGCTGGCAGGTCATGCACCCGGAGTGCGGCCCCCTCGTGCCGGTGTCGGCCGTCGGAAGCGTGGATGAGGTGGAAGACCGCATTTGGCGCGTGATCGCCGCGGCCTGCCCCGAGGTGCAAGGTTGATGGCCGGCTGGAACTCGCTGACGTCGCACCACGTAGAGGGCCAGTGCGCCGCCACCGCCTGATCATCACGTTGCTCACGCTCGCCGCCAGCGCCATCGCCGGCGGCTGGCTGGTGCAGCGTGCCCTGCGCAAGCCGTCGCGCTACGTCGACGGCATGCACCTGCTGGCGTCCGTGATGCAGCGCGTAAGCGAGAGCTATGTCGACTCGCTGACCGTCGACGAACTGTGGCGCCGCGCGGCGATCGGGCTGGTGGACGAACTGGGCGACCCCAACAGCACGTACCTCCCGCCCGACCGGCTGACGCGGCTGACGGAGGCGACGTCGGGCCTGTACAGTGGCGTCGGCATCCAGGCCGACCGGCGCGAGGGCAATGTGGTGGTGCTGGCGGTGCGCCCCAACTCGCCGGCCGAGCATGCCGGGGTGCAAGCCGGAGATCGCCTGGTGGAGGCCGATGGGGTTTCCATGAAGACGTGGACGATGGAGGAAGCGCGCAACGCCATGCGTGGCGCGCCCGGTTCCACGCTGCGCCTGTTGGTGGAGCGAGGTTCGGCGCGCGTTCCCTTCACCATCCAGCGCGGAGAAATCCACGTGGTGTCCGTCGCCCGAGCCATCGTGCTCGACGGCCGCGTGGGGTACGTCCTGCTGTCCACCTTCAGCGATTCTGCGCGGATCGAGCTGACGCGCACGGTCGATTCGCTCGTGGCGGCCGGCGCGACGTCGCTGATCCTCGACCTGCGCAACAACCCGGGCGGACTGCTCAACCAAGGCGTGGACATCGCCGACCTGTTCCTCGACAAGGGGCAGGAGATCGTCGAGGTGCGATCGCGCGGGCAAAAGCGGGAGATGGTGCATGTCGACAGCATCGAGCAGGCGTGGCCGAAGCTGCCGGTGGCCGTCATCGTGAACGGCGGCACGGCGAGCGCGGCCGAGATCGTGGCCGGCGCGCTGCAGGATCACGATCGCGCGCTGGTGCTGGGACGCACTTCCTACGGCAAGGGCAGTGCACAGAATGTCTTCGGGCTGGAGGGTGGCGGCGGGCTGAAGCTCACCACCGCCCGGTGGTTTACGCCGTCGGGCCGCAGCATCAGTCACGTGGCGCGCGCCGACTCGGCGTTGCGCGATGGTTCGGCGCCGCGCGTCATCAATGACCGGGCGGCACGTCCCGTCTTCAAGACCGACGGCGGGCGCAAGGTCTTCGGCGGCGGCGGCATTTCGCCCGACCTGACAGCTGGCGACTCACTGCCGCTGCCGGGCGAGCGCGCCTTCATCCTGTCGCTGGGCGCCGGGGCCGCAAAGTACCGCGAAGCCGTCAACGACTTTGCCGCGGCCACCGTGCGGCGCGGCGCAGTGAAGGACACCGCATTCGTGGTGACGCCGGCCATGCGCGATGCGCTGTACGCCCTGGCACTGCAGCGCCACATCGACGTGTCGCGTCCGGCATTCGACCAGGCGACGTCGCTGGTGGACCGTCAACTGGGCAACGAACTCGCCCGGCAGGCGTTCGGGCTGCCATTTGCCGGGCGACGCGTCGTGCGCAACGACAAGGTGGTGCAGCGGGCGGCGAGCCTGCTGCGCGCGGCGACGGGTCCGAAACAGCTGCTGGCAAGGATCCCGACGGCGGATTCACTGCCGAGGTAACGGCGAATCGGAACTCGGATTTCGGTTCGCTGTTACGGTTTTTCCCCCGGCCGGTACCGCACCACTGCCTGCGCATCGATGTCGCCGGCCTCGTAGGCCACCGGCTTGAGTTCGCCACGGGCGAACATCGCCGCCTGGTCGGAGAACCACGGTGACTCGGGACGCGGGCTTTCGCCGTAGGCCAGCGCCGAGTAGGCATGCGGCTGGTCAGCGAACTCGACGGCGAGTATCCAGCCGTCGCCGCCGTTGGCCAACAGCTTGCCGTCGGGATCGCGGGCGAAGTTCAGCACCCGGAAGCAACCGAGCGCCCCGCCACAGCCACCGATGGGAACGTCCACGCTCCCGCGGCGCAGGCGGTGCACCGCGCCCCACTCCACGTCGTAGGCGCCATAGCGGCGTGCCGTCTCGCCAACGGCCCAGGCGAAGGCCTCGGCCGCCCTGGTCGGCTGCGACAATCCGTAGGGGGTGTTCGTCGGGTCGGCCGACGTCCACGCCTTGGTGTACCGCAACGAATCGGGGAGTCCCGTGCCGTAGCGCTGCCACCACGTCTCGAAGAGCATGGCGCCCTTGCTGTCGGCGGCCGCGGTGTTGTCCCATTTCTCCATCATGGCGGCCGCGGCGGCCACGTTGCCGGTGGGGTTCGTGGCCTTCACTGCGGCCAGCAGGTCGGGCTTCACGCGGTCGGCCAGCAGCATGCGGTAGCTGTGCTTCAGCTTGATCACGTCCTCGAGGCTCACCTTGTTGGTGCCGCCGACGAGCTGCAGGGCCAGCTGGCTGCGCAGCGAGAGCGACGGTTTCTCGAGGTTCGGGTACTTGTTGGTGGTGTCGATCTTCTCGCGGATGTTGGTGAAGTGCGGCGAGCTGTTCTCGTTGTGCACATACCCGCCCTTGGGGTTCAGGAACTGCGGCAGCGAATCCCACGGCACGTATTGCGTCCACATGTCACTCGTGAACTTGACCGGGATGGCCACCGAGTCGCCGCCGGTGACGTGCGGCAGCAGCGGCAGCGCGGCGTTCCAGGCCATCAGGATGTTGCCGGCCTTGTCGGCGTACGTGAAGTTCGACGTCGGCCTGGCGTGCAGCCGCATGGCCGACTTCCACTCGGCCAGCGACGTGGCGTGCATCATGCGCAGGAACTGCTCGCCGCTCCGGTATTCCCCGTCGTTGGCCGTCTTGAGAATGTAGATCTTGCCGCCGGCACGGTGGATCACCGGGCCGGCCGAGGTGGACCAGAACTCGCGCGTCTCGGACGACGTCCCGGTGCCGTTGCGGAACTCCACCTTCACCAGCTCGCGGATGAGGGGGAGCGAAGTGCCGTCGATCAGGTAGTTATCGGCCGTCGCGGGGTCGACGTCCAGCGAATAGAACTCCGTCAGCCGCTGCGCGTTGTTGGTCGTGGACCAGCCGAGGTTGCGGTTGAATCCGCCGACGACGGCGAAGGGACCGCCAATGCGGAAGTCGCCGTAGAAGTCGAAATGCCCCGGCACCGTCATGTGCGCTTCGTAGTAACCCGAGGTCCACGCCAGGTGCGGATTGCGCAGCAGGATGGCCTTGCCCGACTTGGTGCGGCTCGGGGCGAAGGCCCACGCGTTGGAGCCCACGTTGTCGCGCGCCAGTTCGTCATCACCCTCGCCCGGCGCGCCCCGGCGGCCGGCCTCGGGCGGAAACTGCTTCGGGTCGAGCTTCGACAGGAAGCGCCGCGCCATGGCGTACGCCGGCTCACCCATGTCGCCCGCGAGCACGTCGTATCCGGTGAAGTCCGCCGGCATGGTCGTGGGGTATTCCCTCGGGTGCAGCGCGATGTAGCGGTCCAGCCCGAGGGCGAAGCCGTCGTAGATGTCGCGCGTGTCCGGCTGGAGCAGGGGATAGCTTTCGATCGCACGGGTCCGCGCGCGGCGAGCCGCGAAGTCCTGTTCCATGCTGTCGCGGCCGAAGACGAGCCCCATGCGGCCCGACGCACGCAGGATCTGCATGGCCGTGCGCGGACCATAGTCTTCGAGCTGCAGCCAGGCGAGCGCATAACCGGCTGCCTTCAGGTTCTCGGCCCGAATGTGCGGCACGCCGTGCGCCGTGCGCACGATCTCCACCTGGCGCCAGAGTTCGGGTGCCTGGGCGAAGGCAATGGCGGGCGCGGTGAGCAGCGAGAGTGTGAGCGAGCGAGACAGGAATCGCATTGGTGCCTCGACGTAGAGGACGGACGGGGGGCACGACCGCGATGGCTACGACATGTCTACGGACGCCGCCTCACTCTCGCTGAACGCTCGTGACGGCGCGGTGAGCCCGTTTGCCACTACGGCTTGCGCACCCCGCCGCCGAGCAGTGCCGCCTGGTCGACCACGCGCACGCCATCCGGCACCGTGAACTCGAAGGCATTCCTTGGCAGGCTCACGCCGAGTCGCATGTTGCTGAAGCGCAGTCGCCGCCGCAGGCCACCCGGCTCCTCGATCTCGATTTGGCGCACGAGCGCGTCCTCACCGATCCACACCTTGGCCGACTGGAATGGCGCACCATCACTGCGGGGTGTCAGCGCGTAGAGCCGGACCGCCTCACCGCCGACCATGTCGGATTCCGGGACTATGCGCACCTGGTTCTTGTCTCCCGGGTTGGCCAACAGCCGCGCCACCACGTCGAACGCGCCGCCAGCCTCCCGGGGGAGCTTGAGCACCTGCCCCTTGGCCGCGCTCGGCAGGTAGATCCAGAGCGCCTCACCGTCGGCGACCACCGCATCGCCGGCGGGATCGGTGAAGCGGAACGCGAAGCGCGCCGGCGGCCGCTGCAACATCTCGCCGCGCGACACGCGGGGGATCTTCGTGATGGCGCTGATGAGCGTCTGCTCAAAGCCGGCGCGCATCGTCCGGGCGCTGGCGAAGCGCGCGGCGGCCTTCTGGTACAGTGCCATCGCCGAGAGCGAGTCACCGGCGCCCTGCGCCCGGGCCTGCGCCTGCGCCCACGGGGCCACGCCGACGAGCCACGCCAAGGCGAGCACCCGGCACGAGGCGCGCATCACGCGTTCCTGGGCAGCTGCCCGGGCAGCACGGAAATGTCCCGGCCGATCGCCCGGCTGATCTGCCGCAGTTGACGCACCAGTTCCACGAACTGTTCGGGGAAGAGCGATTGCGCGCCGTCGCTCAGCGCGCGGTTCGGGTCGGGATGGACCTCGATGAGAATGCCATCGGCGCCGGCGGCCACGGCGGCGCGCGCCATGGGCGTCACCTTGTCCCGCACCCCCGTGCCGTGACTCGGGTCGGCGACGATCGGCAGGTGCGACAGCTTCTGCACCGTGGGGATGGAGTTGAGGTCCAGCATGTTCCTCGACGACGGATCCCACGTGCGCACGCCGCGCTCGCACAGGATCACCTGGTCGTTGCCCTCGGCCAGGATGTACTCGGCGCTGAGCAGCAGTTCCTCGACGGTGGCCGCCATGCCGCGCTTGAGCAGCACCGGCTTGCGCAACCTGCCCACCGTCTTGAGCAGTGAGTAGTTCTGCATGTTGCGCGCGCCAATCTGGATGCAGTCGGCGTACTCGGCCGCCAGGCGCGCGCCTTCGTCGTCCATGGCTTCGGTCACGATGGCGAGCCCCGTTTCGCGCTTCGCGAGTTGCAGCAGTTCCAGCCCGCGCTTGCCGAGCCCCTGGAAGGAGTACGGCGAGGACCGAGGCTTGAAGGCGCCGCCGCGCAGCGCGACGGCGCCGCCATCGCGCACCGCGCGGGCCGCGGCGAGGATCTGCGCTTCGCTTTCCACCGAACAGGGCCCGGCGATGATCGGCACGTCACGGCCGCCGAACACCACGCCGGGGGCGATGGCCACCAGCGTGCTGTCCTTGCGCCACTCACGTGAGACCTGCTTGAACGGACTGGAGACGTAGATGACCTCGGACACGCCCGGCAGCGCCTCGATGTGCGAGCCGTCGACGCGCCGATCGTTGCCCACCAGGCCCACCGTCGTGCGTTGCGCGCCAGGCATCGGCAGGGACTGGAAGCCCAGCGCACTGATCGCGTCGCACACCTCCTGGATGTCGGCGGGCGTCGCGCTGGCGTGCATCACAACGAGCATGAACTGACTCCAGGTACGAGTGGGCCCCCGTGAGACGAGGACTCGTGCAATATAGTGGGGAGGGAGTGCGGGGTGCGGGGGCTCGGTGCGGAGGAACGAGTGGAGGTTGGGTGCAAAGAATGAGTGGGGGACGGTGAACAATCGATCCCCCCTGAGCTCCTCACCCAACCTCCACTCACCACTCCTTCCGCGCCCCCGCACCCCGCACTCTCCCTCTATCTCCCCTTGAACAGTGCCTTGCGAAACGTCTCCACGCCGTGCGCACGCAGGCGGATCAGGTAGACTCCCGGCGGCACCGTCCGTCCCGTGTTGTCGCGGCCGTCCCACGACAGGCGGGGATCGCAGCCGCTGTCGCTTCCCTCGCTGGCCCGGCCGTAGTGGCCCGCAGGGAGTGATCCGGCGTCCGGAAACAGGGTGCTGGGTATCAGCGAACGCACGTCGTTGCCGCGCAGGTCGAGCACCTGCAACTGCACCGCCGAGGCTTCGTGCAGGTCGAACCAGACACAGGTGGCGGCGACGCGGGCGTTCGGGAACGGATTGGGAAAGTTCTGGTACAGGATGGT
>Ga0209014_10002563_pt1 | contig 10542 bp, 8 predicted proteins | sample BarGraNGADG00212_FD_184491 | JGI IMG/M metagenome (GOLD analysis project Ga0209014, IMG submission 184491) | Arctic peat soil microbial communities from Barrow, Alaska - Barrow Graham LP Ref core NGADG0002-212 (SPAdes) (version 2) | ecosystem: Environmental > Terrestrial > Soil > Wetlands > Peat... | reverse complement strand
TGGCAGCAGGCGGTGCCGGGTCGCGCGCCGATCGTCGCCAACCAGGTGCGCTACTCGCTGCTCGACCGCGGCGTCGAGCGTGAGGTCGTCCCCGCAGCAGCCGCGTTGGGTGTCGGCGTACTTCCGTACTCCCCTTTGGGCGGAGGTGTGCTGACGGGCAAGTACCGCGGTGGCATGCCCACCGACTCCCGTGCCGCGGTCGGCGGGCGAACCCTCGCGGCGATGCACCGCCCGAGGGCGGCCGGGATCGTCGAGGCCGTGGCGACAGCGGCAGACGGGTTGGCGACGTCGCCTGTCGCGGTCGCCCTCGCGTGGCTGCGTGACCGTCCCGGCGTCACCGCCCCGATTCTCGGCGCGCGCACGCTGGGTCAGCTGACCGCGGCGCTGGCGTGCGAAGCACTCGACCTGCCGAGTGAGATCCGGGAGGCGCTGGATGACGTCTCCGCGCCGGCCATCGAGTACCCCGAGGACGTGCGCTGAGCTCAGATCCGGTTTTCGAGGCGTTCTGCGCCGCGGGGCTCTGGCCCGGCCTCGGCCGGACGCTCGCCGCGGCGCTGCCGGGCGCGGGGATCACCGCACCGGACGATGTCAGCGCCACCAACCTCGCCGCGCTGCCGAAGGTCGGGCCGACTCGTGCCGGGCGGCTGCTGTCGGCGTTCATCGCCGCCGGGCCGGTCTATGAGGTCGCTGCCCTTCTCGTTCCGGCCTCTGTCGATGCCCGGACCGCGGGGCGGGTCGTCGACCTGCTCGGTCCGCCCGCGGCCCGCCTGCTGCGCGATGATCCGTGGCGGATCCTCGGGGTACACGGCATCACGCCGGACGAGGCCGACCGGGTGGCGCGTATCGCGATTCCCGGCGTGCGCCGCGACGATCCGCGCCGCTCCCGTGCCCTGGTCGGGCACGTTCTGGCACGCATCGCCCGCGAGGGTCACACGCTGGCACCGCACGACGTCGTGCTCGACGGGTTGACGGAGTACGCCGTCGGTGACCCGAGGGCCGCCGTGGCGGACGCGATCGAGTCGGCACTCGTCATCGAGAGCGACGACAAGGCGCTGCTGGGGCTTGTGCGATACGTCCAGGCCGAGGACGCGGTCGCGCAGGGCATCGCTCGGCTGGTCGCCACCGCGGAGCCGATCAAGGGCGACCTGCGCCGAGCAGAGGCCCGGGAGCTGGATGCGGATCAGCGCTCGGCGGTGTCCGCGGCGTTGCGGTGCGGGGTGAGCGTGTTGACCGGCGGTCCGGGCACCGGCAAGAGCCGGACCGTGGCGGCGATCGTGTCTCTGGCCGAGCACGCCGGAAAGACGGTTGCGTTGGCGGCACCGACCGGACGCGCCGCGAAGCGGCTCGAGGAGCTGTGTGACTCCCCCGCGTCGACGATCCACCGACTGCTCGGCGCGCAGCCTCGGCAATCCGGCGACGGCGTCACGTTCGACGGTGGGTTTGCGCGCGGCGCGGACTGGCCGTTGGACGAGGATGTCGTCGTCGTCGACGAGGCGTCGATGCTGGACGTCGAGCTGGCCGACGCGCTGCTGGCCGCGTGCGCAGACACCACGCACCTGGTGTTCGTCGGTGATGCGGCTCAGCTGCCGTCGATCGGTCCCGGACGTGTCCTGGGTGATCTGATCGACTCGGGCGTCGTGCCGGTCACGGAACTCAACACCCTGTACCGCCAGGCAGAGGGCGGGTCCATCGCGCGATTGGCGATCGCCGTGCGTGGCGGCGCGTTGCCACCGGTGGACGACCCCACCCGCGAGGTGGTGGTCGTGGCGGCGCGTGGCTCCGCGGAGGCGGCGCATCGCGTGGTGCAGCTCGTCACGGACTCGATTCCGCGCGCTCTGGACATTCCCGCGGACCAGGTTCAGGTGGTCACGCCGGTACATCGCGGTCCCGCGGGAACGCAGGGTCTCAACACGGCGCTGAAGGCCGTCCTGAACCCCGGGGCGGGCGGGGGCAGGTTCGACGTGGGCGATCGGGTCGTCGCGACGGCGAACCATCTCGAGGCCGAGCCGTTCGGATACGCCAACGGCGAGGTCGGCGTCGTCGTCGAAGTCGAGCGGGACGGCACGGTCACCGTCGAGTTCGCGTCGGGGCCGGCCGAGGTGAAGGGCAAGGCGCTCGCGGACCTCACGCACGGGTGGGCGATCACGGTGCACCGGGCCCAGGGCTCCGAGTTCCCGGCCGTGGTCGTGGTGGTGCCGCCGGAGGCGACCGGGATGTTGTCGCGACCGTTGATCTACACGGCGATGACCCGAGCTCAGCGACACCTGTCGGTGGTGCACGCCGCCGGACCAGCACTGGCGCGGGCGGTACGTCAAGTGGGCACGATCCCTCGGCGCACCGGCCTGCTGCCGAAGCTGACCGACTACGTCAGCGAGTACGTCAGCGAGTAGCGATCCGCACGCAGGAGACCCCGTTGCACGCCGGAGACCCCGTTGATCAACAGCTGGTTCTGGCTGCTACCGCAACCGAAGATCGCTGTTGATCAGCGGGAGGTTGCGACCTCTCGCGGCGCCGCGGCCACTGCGCGGGACTGGCCGTGGCGATGCTTGCCCGCCGCGCGCTCACGCTTGATCTCGGCGAAGTGCTCGAGGAAGTCGACCTGGATGGTGTGCCGTTTGGAGGCGACGTAGCGCTTGGTCAGCGAACGGTGGTACGCGTCGATCTCGCGCTGCATCTGACCGTCTGACGGCAGGGTTGCGGTGCCCTCCAGCAGGTCGGCAACCCACTCCGCCTGAGCCTCGGCCAGCGGCATGATCGCGCCGAGCGGCTGCACGAGTCCGACGAAGTAGAGGCCGGGGTGCTTAGGGTCGACGACCCGGTGATACAGCGAGATCTCGTTGTTGTGCGCGGCGACGAGATGATCGTCGAAGAACGGGAACGTGATCTTGTAGCCGGTGCAGTAGATGATCGCGTCGATCTGCTCGACCGAGCCGTCGACGAAGTGCACCTTGTCGCCGTCGAGCCGCTCGATGTTCGGCTTGATCGTGATGTCGCCGTGGCCGAGGCGGGTGAGCAGGTCGTCGGAGATCGTCGGGTGTGCCGACAGCAGCTTGTGGTCCGGTTCGGGCAGGCCGTACTTCGTGACGTTGCCCCGAGACAGCCGCAGCAGCGTCGTGAAGCTCAGGCGGCGCATCCAGAAGAAGGGAGCGCGGGCGAACGGCGAGGTCGTGAGGTGGTCGGTCGGGATGCCGAAGATGTACTTGGGCAGCACGTGCGCACCGCGGCGCATCGCGAGGAACGTCTGGTCGGACACCTTGGACGTCTCGACGGCGATGTCGCACGCGGAGTTGCCGATACCGAGGACGAGCACGCGCTTGCCTTCGTAGCCCTCGAAGGTCTTGTAGTTGTGCGAATGCGTCTGCGTCCCGGTGAAGGTGTCCGAACCGGGGAACGCCGGCTCGGGCAGGCGCGCATCCCAGTGGTGCCCGTTCGCGACCAGCACCGCGGCGTAGTTCGTCGTGGTGGTCGCCTTCTTGCCACGCGCCCGAACGGTTACGTCCCACCCGCCGTCCGATCCGGGCGCGACGTGCGTCACCTCGGTGCGGAACTGGATGCGATCGCGGAATCCGAACCGTTCGACGAAGGTGTCGAAGTAGTGCGCGATCTGGCGGTGGTTCGGGTAGGTCGGGTACTCGTCCGACATCGGGAAGGACTTGTACTCCATGATCTGGCGGGACGTGTTGATGTGCAGGGACTTGTAGGCCGACGACATGCCGTTGTCGTTGAGGTAGCGCCAGTTGCCGCCGACCTCCGAACCCGCCTCGTAGCAGTCGAACGAGATCCCGCGATCCTGCAATACCTTGCAGGCAGCGATACCCGACGACCCCGCGCCGATGATGCAGACCTGTGCCGTCACGCCCGCCTCCGTTCTCCCGTGCCGACTGTCCCGAGTGTTAATGTGACCGGGTGGTCATAGCTAGGATGGCAGCCACCCGGGAGGAACGCAAATGCCACGCCCTACATGGGACAACCTCGAGCAACGCCGCCGCGAGCGGGTGTTGCAGGCCGCGATGGCGGAGTTCGGGCACCGAGGCTACTCGCGCGGGAGCCTGAACGTCATTGCCCGCGAGGCAGGCGTCGCCAAGGGCTCGCTGTTTCAGTACTTCGACGACAAGTTCGACTTCTTCGCGCACGTCGCCGAGCAGACGTCGCTGACTGTCTACGCCGCGATGACCCCCCACCTGACCGGCCCGCGAGAGGGCGAGACCTTCCTCGCCTACTTCAACCGGCTGGTCGACGCGTGGATGGAGTACATGGCGCAACACCCGCTGGAACGAGCGGTCACAGCGGCCACCAACCTCGAACTCGACCCCCAGATCCGGCAGGTGATCCGTGAGCCGGTGCACCGCCTCTACACCCAGGCACTGCGGCCGCTGCTCGATCAGGCGGTCGGGTCTGGTGAGCTCGGTGCCGACACCGATCTCGAGGCGTTGCTCGCGATGCTCATCCTGCTGCTGCCGCACTTGGCACTGGCACCGTTCGAGCCGGGGCTCGACGCCGGACTCGCGCTCTACGAGACGAGCCCGACGACGCGGTCGCGGCACGCCGCCCGTCTCGTCGCCACCGTGTTCGCGTCGGCACTCATCCAGACGTGACTGCGGCGTGTCCCCCAGAGCCCGTGTTCCCCGGAGCCGTGGGAGCTGCGCGGTCAGCGAATGCGCTTCGGCGGACGCCGAGCGCCGCGTCGGCTGGTGGTTGTGGGGCCGAAGGCGTTCAATGGCCCCATGACGGCTGCAGTTGCCGAGGATGGTGCCGATCCCGACTGGGAGTACGCGCCGCTGCGCATCCCGGCCGACGTCACCCGGCCCACCGCGGCGGCGCAACTGTCGCTGCACGCCGAGTTCGGCGGTTGGGAACTTGCCCGCGTCGTGAAGTACATCGACGGCACGCGCCGGGTGCTGTTGCGGCGCAGGCGCCGACCGGCCGCCGCCCTGCCCCTGCCCGGCCTGCCGGTGTAGCGGCGGGCCGACGTCCGAAGCGTGCGCCTCCGGAGCACCGCCTACTACTCTCGCGTGGGCAGCCGAGGAGGCATCACCACGACCAGGTCGCGAGGCACTGGCTCGGTGAGCGGTGTCGGCAGTCCGCCTGGTGAACAGGTCGAGCGTCAGGGTGCGGCGACCACCCCGCGCGGCCTGCTGGAGCTGAGCGGGCTGACCCGTCGCTACGGATCGATCGCCGCGCTGGACGACCTGTCGTTCGCGGTTCCTGCCGGTCAGGTGGTCGGCTTCCTTGGCCCCAATGGGGCTGGCAAGACAACCACCATGCGGGCCATCTTCGGTCTCACAGACCTGGATGCCGGGCAGGTCAGATGGAACGGGGTCGCGGTCGCGCAGGCGGAGCGCCGGCGTTTCGGATACATGCCTGAGGAACGTGGGCTGTATCCGGGGATGTTGGTCGGCGAGCAGGTCGAGTACCTGGCCAGGTTGCACGGGCTCAGTGCAGTCGCCGCCGCGACCGCGACCAAGCTCTGGCTGGAACGGTTGGGCGTCGCTGACCGGATCGCCAGCAAGGTTGACGTGCTGTCGCATGGCAATCAGCAACGCGTCCAGCTAGCCGCAGCGCTGGTCCACGAACCGGAGCTGATCGTGCTCGACGAGCCGCTTTCCGGACTCGACCCGACCGGGATCGATGACATCGGCGCGGTGCTCGTCGAACAGGCCCGCGCAGGATGCTGCGTGCTGTTCTCCAGTCATCAGCTCGACCTCGTCGAGGACCTGTGCGAATCAGTGACGATCATCGATCACGGCCGGCTCGTCGTCACAGGTCGGGTGGATGAGCTGGCCACGAGCGGTCCGCGGCGTCTCGTCGTCCGGGTAGAGGGAGATCGTGACGCGACCTGGGCACGCGATCTTGCAGGCGTCACCGTGTCTGAAGTCGGCGGCAGCGCTGTCCGTCTCATCCTCGAGGAGTCCGTGGACAGCGACACTGTCCTCAGGGCCGCGATGCTTGCCGGCCGCGTGACGCAGTTCAGTTTCGAGCGCCGTCGCCTCTCGGAGGTCTTCCGGGAGGCGCTGGCATGAACACCCCCGAAGTCATCCTCGTGGTGGTGGCCGCGCTCGTCGTGGTGAGGGTGTGGCGTCGAAAGCAGGGGCGCGCCACCGGCACGCTCACTCGCTCGGAGCCGAGACGGTCTCTGCTGGAGGCCGCCTTCGGCGATGTCGGCCTGGTGGCGCGGCGAGAGGTCCGCGAACGCATCCGCGGAAGGATCTTCCAGATCGGGACCGTGATCATCCTGCTGGTGGTCGCCGCGGCGATCGTCATTCCCGTCTTGCACAAGACAAAGGCACACCACCCACGTGTGGGCATCGTCGGGGCGCTCTCGACGCCGGTTCGGGCAACACTGGACGCGACCGCCGCCAGCATCGCGACGACCGCGACACTGGTAACCGAGCCGAACCAAACCCGTGCCGACGCCGACCTGCGGGCCGGTCACCTCGACCTCGTCGTCATCGACGGGCGACAACTGCAGGTGAACAAGGCCATCGCGGACTCCGACACCTCGACCACGGCACAGTTCGTCCGCGCGGTCTCCAGGGCGCTGGGAGCCGAGCAGGCCTATCAGGAGGCAGGACTCTCAACCACCCAAGCGGGCATCGTGGCGCGAGCCAAGCCGCTGCCGGTGACCAGCCTGCACCCAGCGTCCGCCAAAGGCACCGTTCGCACGACGTCGCTCATCTCGTCGATCCTGATCTTCGTGATGCTCTCGCAGTACAACACGTGGACGCTGACCGGAGTAGTGGAGGAGAAGGCCAGCCGAGTCGTCGAAGTGCTGCTCGCTGCGGTTCGTCCCATCCACCTTCTCGCCGGAAAGGTTCTCGGGATCGGCCTCGTCGCCTTCACCCAAGCGGCCATCATCGTGACGTTCGCGCTCGGCCTGGCCAAGGTGGCCGGCTCTGACCTCCTGCACGGAACCGCACCCCTCACCCTGGTCGCCGCCCTCGTGTGGCTCGTGCTCGGCTACGCCTTCTACTGCTGGGTGTTCGCCGCCGCCGGCTCCACCGCCGAACGGCAGGAACAGGTCCAGACCCTTGCCTTTCCCTTGACCCTGCCGCTCATCCTCGGCTACATCGTCTCGATCACCGCCGCAACAAGCGGCAACGCGAGCACGTTCTTCAAGGTCCTGGCCTACCTGCCGCCCACGGCACCATTCGCGATGACCGTTCTCGTCGACCTCGGCAAGGCCACCTGGTGGCAGTTCGGCGCGTCCGCCGCGATCAGCATCCTCGCCACCATCGCCGTAGCCAGGTTCGCAAGCACCATCTACCGGCGCGCGATCCTCCGCACCGGACACAGAGTGCGGCTACGCGAAGTCCTGTCCCTCAAGACCGCACTCCGTTCACGGCGTTCAGAAACCAGCGGCTGATCCGTCGACGAGCCGCACGGGTTCGACCGAGGTCACACGACGTGCGCCGACCCAGATGTACAGATCTGCACAGAACGCCAGATGGGCTACTCGACGTGCAAAGCTCGAACCGCGTCGATGGTGTCCACCTCCTCGGGCCGCTTGTCGTCGCGGTAACGCACCACCCGGGCGAAGCGCAGCGCCAAACCCGCCGGGTAGCGCGAGGATCGCTGCACCCCGTCGAAGGCGATCTCCACCACCTGCTCGGGCCGCAGCCGTACCACCCAGCCGTCGGTGGGACCGTCGGCGAGCTGGAGGAATCGCTGGGTCTGCCAGGCGAGCATGGCGTCGGTCATTCCCTTGAAGGTCTTCCCGAGCATGACGAAGCCACCGGTCTGCGGGTCTCGGGCACCGAGGTGGATGTTGGACAACGTGCCCTGGCGCCGGCCGGAGCCCCACTCGACGGCCAGCACTACGAGATCGAGGGTGTGCACCGGCTTGACCTTGAGCCATGCGGCGCCGCGGCGTCCGGCTTCGTAGCCGCCCGTAAGTGACTTTGCCATGACGCCCTCGTGTCCGGCGGCAAGAGTGCGCTCGAGGAACGCCTGCGCGGCAGCGGAGTCGTCGGTGATCACCCGGGCGATCCGCACGTCGGCAGGCACGACAGCATCGAGCGCCGCGACTCGATCTCGGGTGGGTGAATCGAGCAGGTTCGAGCCGTCGAGATGCAGCACGTCGAAGAACACGACCTGCAACGGCTGCGCGAGCCTCGCCGCGGCTACGTCGACCTTGCGACCGAACCGGGCCGCGGTCACCTGGAACGGGTGCGGGCGCCCGTCCGGGCGCAGCGCGATCGCCTCGCCGTCGGCCACCAGACTCGTGACAGGCAGGGCCAGGACCGCCTCCACGACTTCGGGCAACCGCGCAGTCACGTCGTCGAGCGTGCGGGTGAAGATCGCTACGTCGCGGCCGTCGCGATGGATCTGCACCCGAGCGCCGTCGAGCTTGGTCTCGAACAGCGCGCCGCCGCCGAGCCGGGTGAGTGCGTCCTCGACGGAGGCAGCGGTCTGCGCCAGCATTGGGCTGAGCGGACGTCCGACGCGCAGGTCGAACGCGCTCAGCGCCGCGGCTCCCCCACCCATCGCCGCGGAGGCGACGGCCGCGAGGTTGCCGCCGAGCATCGCCGCGCGTCTGACCTCGGCAGCCGGCAGGTCAGCGGCGCGGGCGACCGCTTCGGTCATCACCCCGAGCAGGGCACCCTGACGCAGTTCGCCCCCGAGCAGTCGGCGGACGAAGAGCTGTTCCGGCGCGGTGGCCGACGTGAAGATCTCGGCCAGCGCGTCGGCGCGCCGGTCCTTCGAGCCGGCTCCGCGGATGGCGCCGATGGCGGTGAACGCGGCGTCGACCTCGCGGACGGTCAGCGACGGCGCGGCGGCCGGCTCGGGCAGCGAGCGAAGAGTCGCCCAGCCGACACCGATCTGGCGCTGAGGCAGCTCACCGGCGAGCCAGGACACGATGACGGTGATGTCGTCGGGTTCGGCCTGGCGCAGCACCTCGGACAGGCGCGCGATCTTGGCGAGCCGAGACGACGTGGCAGCGACGTCGGCCGATGCCGCCGCGACCTCGGCGAGAAGCATGCCGGCAGCCTCGCACGGGCAACCGACAACCGGTCAGCAGGTGGCGAGCAGCCGGTCCAGGACGCGCACCCCGAACTTGAGGCCCTCGACCGGAACGCGCTCGTCGATGCCGTGGAACAACGAGGTGAAGTCGAGGTCGGCAGGCAGCAGCAGCGGCGAGAACCCGAAGCAGCGGATGCCGAGCGTCGAGAACGACTTGGCGTCCGTACCGCCGCTCATCAGGTAGGGAATCGGGTGACCCTGCGGGTCCTCGGCACGCAGCGCAGCCGACATCGCGTCGACGAGCGCGCCGTCGAAAGACGTTTCGAGGGCGATGTCACGGTGGATGAACTCACGCTCGACGCCGTCTCCGAGCAGCTGGTCGATCTGGCTCAGCAGCGCGTCTTCCTGCCCAGGCAGGAACCGCCCGTCGATCGTCGCGTGCGCGCTCGAGGGGATCACGTTCTCCTTGTAACCGGCCTCGAGCATCGTCGGATTGGCGGTGTTGCGGATGGCGGCGCCGATCATCCGGGCCATGCCCCCGAGCTGCGGAAGCCACAGGTCGGGCTTGCCCGGGTCGAGGTCCAGACCGGTGACCGTTGCGATGGCCTCGACCATCGCCTTCATCGTGTCCGTCAGCACGATCGGGAACTCGTGGGCGCCGATCCGCGACACCGCCGCGGCCAGGCGGGTCACCGCGTTGTCGTCATGCAGCATCGAGCCGTGACCGGGGCTGCCGGACGCCTTGAGACGCAGCCAGCTCATCCCCTTCTCGGCCGTCTGGATCAGATAGAGGCGAGTGGCTTCGTCGAGCGAGACGCTGAACCCGCCGACCTCGCTGATCGCCTCGGTGCAGTCGGCGAACAGCTCGGGATGGTTGTCGACGAGGTAATGCGCTCCCTCGCTGCCGCCCGCCTCCTCGTCCGACACGAACGCGAGCACGATGTCGCGCGGCGGCTTGCGCCCGGAGCGCGCCCAATCACGGACGAGCGCGAGGGTCATCGCGTCCATGTCCTTCATGTCGACCGCTCCCCGGCCCCATACGTACCCGTCGCGCACCTCGCCACCGAACGGGTCGACCGACCACTCGCTCGCCTCCGCCGGAACCACGTCGAGGTGGCCGTGGACGAGAAGGGGCGGGCGGCTGGGGTCGCTGCCCTCGATGCGGGCGATCGTGGACGCTCGCCCGGGAGCGGCTTCGATGATCTGCGACTCGATGCCCACCTCGGCGAGTCTCGCGGCTACCCACTCAGCCGCGGGACGTTCGGGATGCGTCGGGTTGGCGGTGTTGATACGAATGAGCTCAGCGAGAAGGTCGACGACCTCGTCCTGGGCGGTGACGGTTGCTTCCGTGACGGCGCTCATACGTCGTTCCTACCAGCATGACGAGTCGATCGGGGCGGGCTCGCGGGATCGGACAAGTCGGACGGTCCTCGGCCGTTGACATGGGGCTGGGCCATCTGCGAGATGGGCTAGACTCGCTGGGCACTCGTCCGGGTGGCGGAATGGCAGACGCGCTAGCTTGAGGTGCTAGTGCCCTTAACGGGCGTGGGGGTTCAAGTCCCCCCTCGGACACTCTGGAGG
>Ga0209014_10002562_pt1 | contig 10543 bp, 10 predicted proteins | sample BarGraNGADG00212_FD_184491 | JGI IMG/M metagenome (GOLD analysis project Ga0209014, IMG submission 184491) | Arctic peat soil microbial communities from Barrow, Alaska - Barrow Graham LP Ref core NGADG0002-212 (SPAdes) (version 2) | ecosystem: Environmental > Terrestrial > Soil > Wetlands >... | reverse complement strand
GCCGAGAATGTCGGTCGTCTCGTCGTCGAGGCCGGTGCGGTCGGCCTCGGCGCCCTGCTGCCACTCGACGAGTTGGACCACGACTTCGATGCGCTTCTGCTGACGGACGGAGCGGATGCCGAAGATCGCGGGAATGTCGACGAGACCGACACCGCGAATCTCCATGTAGTGGCGCTGAAGCTCGTGTCCGCGACCGATGAGCACCTCGGTGCCGCGCTTGCGCACCATCACCAGATCGTCGGCGACGAGCCGGTGTCCGCGCTCCACGAGATCGAGCACGCATTCGGACTTGCCGATTCCGCTCTTGCCAATGAGGAGCAGCCCGACACCGTACACGTCGGCGAGCGAGCCGTGCAGAGTCGTCTGCGGCGCGAAGTAGTCTTCGAGCCACGGCTTGACCCGGTTGTAGAACTCATTCGTCTTGAGCGCGGAGCGGAGGATCGCCACCTCGAACTTGATCGCTTCCTCAACCACTTCCGCCGGCAGCTCCAAACCCTTGGTGACGAAGAGACAGGGGAACGGAAACGAGAAGAACTTCTGCAGATGCTCGCGCCGAGTGTCCGAGTCGAGCGATCGCAGATAGGTCACCTCCGTCTCGCCGAAGACCTGGAGCCGCTCGGCGGGAAAGCGCGCGACGAAGCCGGCGAGGGCCAGCCCGGGGCTCGAGACGTCCGCGCCCGTGACGACACGGTCGAGACCTTCGGTGCCGGGCACTCGCTCCATCTCGAGCAGCTCACGAAGCTGCTGGTAGAGTGCGCCAACACGGAGAGAAGTTGTCACGCGACGATCAACCTCGGCGAAAGGAAGTGCGTACCTGTTCCAGATGCTGCTCAGTCTCGTCGGCCGCCCGCTCCCAGGTAAACGTCTCGGCGAATCGCCGTGCCTGTACTCCGAGCCTGGACACGAGCGCAGGATCGTGGGCCAGTTGTGACATCGCCGCCGCCATTGCCTTTGTGTCGCCATGCGGAACGAGAAAGCCTGTCTCACCGTCGCGCACGGATTCACGAATGCCCGGCGAGTTCGACGCGACGACGGGTGTCCCGCTGGCCGCCGCCTCGAGATTGGTGATTCCCCATCCTTCCTTCGGCGACGCGAACACGAGCGCCCAGGCCCGGCGAAGAAGCGCCAGCTTCTCCGTCTCGTCGATACGTCCAAGAAACCGTACGCGTGCGCCAAGGTCAAGCGAAGCGGCGAGCTGTTCCAGTGCGGGGCGGTAGTCGCCGGCGCCCGCGATCTCGAGCGTCGCCGTCGGGTGGTTCATCGCCGCGAAGGCGCGGATGACGAGGTGCACGCCCTTGTACTTCTTCAGCCGGCCGAGATAGGCGAACGTCGGCGTGGCGGCGCGCGTGTGGTCCCGCGGCGTGTACGCAAAAGTGTCGATGCCCGGGTAGATCACCTCGATCGTCTCTCGCGGAATGCCTCGCTCGGCGAGGTCGGCCGCGGTGCTCATGCTGATCGCCTGGAAGGGGACGCCCTTGTAGGCACGGCCAAGCGGACGCTCGGAGAGCCACACCGCGGAAGCGAGCGGCGCGGAAAACTCCTGGAAGGCCGTCGAGCCGAACAGGTGCGGTACAAGAGCGACGACCGGCGGACCGCCCCACCGAGGCGTGTAGAGCGGCACCTTGTTCACATCCTCGACGAGCAGATCGAATTGCGCGCCGGCGAGTTCGCGCTGGAAGTGCTTGCGCGCCAGGAAGGGAAAGGTGTAGCGCGTGCCGACGCGAATCACGTCGATGCCGTCTAGTCTGGTGTACGGATCGCAGCCGGGCCAGCCGCCGCAGAGCAGCGTGACCTCGTGCCCGCGGCCTGCGAGCCGTCCGAAGATCTCGTGCAGATGGATCTCAGCGCCCCCGGCCTGTGGATTGTCGCGGTCCTGCCAGTTGACGAGGAGCAGCCGCACTACATGCGCCCCATGCGCCGCGCGAGAGCGTCGAGCACGCCATTGACGAACTTGGCGCTCGCCGCGCTGCCGTAGCGCTCCGCGAGGGTGACCGACTCCTGGATGATCACCTTTGGCGGCGTGTCGCCGATGGTCAGCTCGGCGGCGGCCATGCGCAGCACGCACCGCTCGACGGCACCGATGCGCTCCATGCGCCAGTTCGTCGTCACGTCGGCGAGCTGCGCGTCGAGCTCACGCTGCCTGTTCGCCACGAGACGTACGATCGGGCCAGCGACGCGACGTTCCTCGGCCGTGATCGCCATGTCGTCCCACACCTGCGTGGCGACCTTCTCGAGGTTGCTCGCGGCGCCGCGCATGTCCCACGCGTAGAGCGCCTGAAGTGCGCGCGCGCGCGCCCGCGTCTCAACCCTCGTCCGCGCCATCGAGCCGTTCAAAGAGGTCCGACATCTCGAGCGCGGCGATCGCCGCATCCCAACCCTTGTTTCCGAACTCGCCGCCAGCGCGAGCTTCGGCTTGCTCCATGTTGTCCGTCGTCAGCAACCCGAAGCCGATCGGGATCTCGTACTCGCTGCTCGCATCCGCGAGCCCGCGCGACGCTTCGCCGGCCACGAAGTCGAAGTGCGGCGTGTCGCCGCGGATGACAGCGCCAACGACGACGATCGCGTTGTAGCGCTCCGTCTGCGCGAGGCGCCGAGCGGCGAAGGGAAGCTCCCACGCACCGGGCACCCAGACGAGATCCACATCCTCCGAGGCAACGCCATGCCGGACGAGCGCGTCCATCGCGCCGTCGGCGAGCCTGCTCGTGATGTTGTTGTTGAAACGGGACGCGAGCACGGCGTAGCGCCGGCCCTCACCGTTTGGAACGCCGTTGAATTCAGCCATCTCGGATCAGGATGCCAGCAGGTGACCGAGCTTGTCGCGCTTCGTACTCATGTAGCCGGCGTTCTCGTCGTTCTCCGGCTGCACGATGGAAACGCGCTCGTCGACGATAAGGCCATAGCCCTCGAGGCCGACCATCTTGCGCGGGTTGTTCGTGATGGGACGAATGGACTTGAGACCGAGGTCGAGCAGGATCTGCGCGCCGATGCCGTAGTTGCGCAAATCGGGTGCGAAGCCGAGCCGCTCGTTCGCCTCGACCGTGTCGGCGCCGGCATCCTGAAGCTCGTACGCCTTGAGCTTGTTCAGCAGGCCGATGCCCCGCCCTTCCTGATCGAGATACACGATCACACCGCGGCCTTCGGTCTTGATCATCTCCATCGCCGTCTCGAGCTGCCAACCGCAGTCGCAGCGCATGGAATGAAAGACGTCGCCGGTGAGGCAGCGCGAGTGCATCCGCACGAACGTGTTCTCGCCGTCGCCAACGTCCCCGTACACGAGCGCGACATGCTCGTGCTCGTCCACGTCGTTCCTGTAGCCGACGATCTTCCACGTGCCGAAGTTGGTCGGCAGGCGCGCCTCGGCGATACGATGCACGAGCCGCTCGTTCTTCAGACGATGCGCGACGAGTTGCGCGACACTGATAAAGGTGAGGCCGTGCTCCCGCGCGAATTCGATGAGCTGCGGACGCTTCGCGGTCGTGCCATCCTCGTTCAGAATCTCGCAGATCACGCCGGCGGGGTAGACGCCGGCAAGTCTCGCGAGATCGACGGCGGTCTCCGTGTGACCCGTACGTTGCAGCACGCCGCCGTCGCGCGCCCGCAGGGGGAAGATGTGTCCGCCGTGGTGCAGGTCGCTCGGCACCGTGGCCGGATCGACGATCGTGCGGATCGTTGTCGCGCGGTCCTGCGCGCTGATGCCAGTCGTCACGCCAAAGCGCGGCGACGCATCGACGCTCACGGTGTACGCCGTGCGATACTCGTCGAGATTGCTCTCGGCCATCGGAGACAGCCCGAGCTGATCCACGCGCTCGCCGGGAAGGGCGATGCAGATCAACCCGCCCGCCCGCTTGATCATGAAGTTGATCAACTCAGGTGTGACGAGCTGCGCCGCGCAGATGAGGTCACCCTCGTTCTCGCGATCCTCATCGTCGGCGACGATGACCAGCTTTCCTGCCGCGATGTCGGCAACGGCTTGTTCGACGGTATTGAATGGCATAGGATTTAAAGCGCAGGTCCTTCGCTGTGCTCAGGACGACAATACTGCACGTAGGGCGCGACAAGCTGGCGCACGTACTTGCCAAGCATGTCCGCTTCCACGTGCACGCGGTCTCCGGCGGCGAGATCACCGAGCGCCGTGTGCCGCCAGGTGAACTCAATGAGTGATAGCTGAACAATCCCCGGCTCGGGAAGAGCGTTCACCGTGAGACTCACGCCGTCGATCGTCACCGAGCCATGGAGCACCATCAGGGGCACGAGCTCGTCGGGAAGCCGTACGTCGACGAGGATGGCATCGGAGATGCGCTCGACGCGCTCCACGACTCCGACGTCGTCCACGTGCCCCTGCACGAGATGCCCGCCCAGCCGGTCACCGAGACGCATGGCGCGCTCGAGATTCACGCGCCGCCCCGCGTCCCAGTCGCCGATCGTTGTGCGGCCGAGTGTGGTCACCACAGCGGCAACAACGAACCAGCCGGGGCCGGATGTGCGCACCGTGAGACAGGCGCCGTTCACCGCGACGCTCTCGCCAGTGGTCAGCCCGGTGTAACGAGACGAGATACGGAGCTCACGCCCCACCTCCGTCCGCTCGACCCGCTCGACGACGCCGACGTCGTCTACCAATCCGGTGAACAATTCAAATAGCTCCAGCCCCCTCACTCGGGAGGCGCATAGACCGTCATCTCGTCGTCCCCAAAACGCCGCGCATCGATCACGCGCCAGCGCCGCGCCTCCCCGAGCGTCACCGGTGGAAGTCCGGCGAAGGCGTTGAGCGCACCACCCCCGAGAATCAGGGGTGCCCGGAAGATAATCAGGCGGTCGACCAATGCCTCCTGCAGAAACGAGGAAGCGAGCCCCGCGCCGCCCTCCACGAGCAGCGTGCGGATGCCCGCGACCCGCAGGGCCACGAGCGCATCCGGGAGCGAGGCCGCGTGCACCAGTGTGACACCTGCATGTTCGAGCGCGGCGGCGTGGGCGGGATCCGGGGCCCAGCAGACGACCATCGTTGGTTGCTCCCGCGCCGTCTGCACGAGCCTGGAGGTGAGCGGCAACCGCGCGGAGGTATCGAACACGATGCGCGCCGGCGGAACCCGAGGTGGCGCAGCGACGTCGCGGACGGTGAGCAGCGGATCGTCGGCGCGCACCGTACCGATTCCCACCGCGATGCCATCGGCTCCGGCGCGCAGCCGGTGCACCTCGCGCCGCGCTTCCTCGCGCGTGAGCCAGCCGCGCTGCCGAGTGTGATCGGTCAGCGCCCCGTCGAGCGACAGCGCGAGCTTGAGTTGAACGAACGAGCGCGACGACGCGTGTGCGTGGAAGAAGGGCGCGTTCAGTTCGCGCGCGGCCGGCTCCTCGATGCCGACGAGAACCTGTACGCCCTGCTCTCTGAGCCACTCCGCCCCGCCCTGCGCCACAGGGTTGGGGTCGGCCGTCGCGGCGACGACGCGACTGACGCCAGTGGCGAGAAGCGCTTCGCTACAGGGGGGAGTCTGCCCATGATGGTTGCAAGGTTCGAGGGTCACGTACATCGTCGCGCCGCGGGCCGCGTCTCCTGCCGCGCGCAGCGCGTCGATCTCGGCGTGCGGCGCCCCATAGCGGGTGTGCCATCCCTCCCCGACGACGACGCCATCGCGAACGACGACGGCGCCGACCATCGGGTTCGGCGCCGTCTGTCCCCATCCGCGTTCAGCGAGGGAGAGCGCGCGGCGCATGAATGCGCCGTCGTCTGGCGCTGCCACGCGCGCTCCCTCTGTCATGCGATTTACAGGCCGAGTCGGAGACCGACCGAGTAATACTGCAGGGACTTGTCCGCGCGGCCACCCTGGAATCCGTTATACGTCTGCACCGTTCCGCCCGACACCTGACCGACTTCACCAACAAGCTTGAAGAGCGGCAGGTTGAGCGCGGCGTCGAAGAAGTAGTTCCTGCGCTGCATCGACTGCGAGGGGCCCGGAATAGAGGCCGTGACCGACGTGAGGCCTGGGATGCCGACGGGGTTCACCGTCGCCGAGATCTGCGCCGACTGGTCGTACTTGTCCATGCCGCCACCAGCCGCGAAGCTGAAAAGCAGCAGGCTCTTGCTGGCCACGACGCGCCACGCCGTCGTATTGACCGTCAGATTGTTGACGCTGAGCGAGTTGTTCCCCGACGCGCCGGTGATGCTCGTCGTCGGCAGATCGCGCTTGAGATAGGTGAACGACACGCCCGGTACGACAATCGACTCGGACAGCAGGCCGACGCGCACGCCGTAGCCAATCTGGAGATTCTGCTTAGGGGTCACGGATACCGAGCCCGAGGTGACCGTCGGCACGTACGCGGCGCTCACGAGCACATCGACGCCACCAACGTTCGTCAAGCCGAGTGGAATACCACCGAACAATCCGATCGCGGCGTCCGCGGTCGGAAGGCCGACCCACTGATCCTTCGTCGGCAGCGCTGGGTTCTTTTGTGCGCCGCTCGTGCTTTGCGTGAAGCTCTGCACCTGCGGCAGCGAGCTCTGGAAGGCATTGAGGCGCACACCGATGGAGAAGTGCCCGAATCCACCGAGCGTCGAGCCTTGCCCCAACGTCGCGTTGCCGCCGGTGAGGGCGAGGCCGAGCTGTGGTGCCATGAACTGATAGATGTCCGACGCTTGCTGGCAGGCGTCCTGTGCGACGCGCTGCGAATCCGGAATGCCGGCCGTCGTAGAGCCGGGCGGGCAGATCGAAGTCGCCAAGTCTTGCGCCCCAGCACTGGCAACAGCGAACACCGAAAGGCCTGCGGCGACCAGAAGATGTCTCTTCATGCTTTCTCCTCGGAGATGCGCACCTGACCGGTCCCGCGCACAATGCGCCCGATCCGGTAGGATGCGATGTGGGCCGACGCGACGCTTGCCTCGACTGCGGGCATGCTGGCTTCGTCGGCGATGACAACCATTCCTACACCCATATTGAACGTACGGTGCATTTCGGCCCGCGATACCTCGCCGGCCGTCTCGAGCTGACGGAACACGTTTGGCACCTCCCAGCTCGATGCATCGATGACCGCGTCGAGCGTATCTGGGAGCACGCGAACCACGTTTCCCGGCAAACCGCCGCCGGTAATGTGTGCCATTCCGTGGATTCGCGCCAAAACTGGCTTGAGCGCGGAAAGATACGAGCGGTGCACGCGAAGCAAAACATCCGCAACCGTCCCATCCTCGCCGGGGAAACCATCACCCGAGCCGAGCTTCATGCGCTCGCTCACGATCCGGCGAGCGAGCGAATACCCGTTCGTGTGCAGGCCGCTGCTCGCTAGCCCTAAGAGCAGATCTCCCTCTTCCACGCGATCGGCGCCGAGGATGCCGTACTCTTCGACACAACCGACGATGAAGCCGGCCAGATCGTAGTCGGGCGGCGTGTAGATCCCAGGCATCTCCGCCGTCTCGCCACCAGAGAGCGAACAGCCATTTTCCCTGCAGCCAGCGGCCACCCCGCTCACTACCGCTTCCACCACCTCGGGGAGCAGAATCCCCGCAGCGAAATAATCGAGAAAAAAGAGTGGGACTGCCCCCTGCACCAGCACGTCGTTCACGCAGTGATTGACGAGATCGTGCCCGACGGTGTCGTGCCGGTTGGCCTCGATCGCGACGCGCAGCTTGGTCCCGACACCGTCCGCGCTCGAGACGAGCACGGGACGCTGAAAATCGGCGGGAATGCGAAACATTCCGCCGAACCCGCCGAATGCCCCGCGGGCCCCTGCCGTAAAGGTGGATTCGACGACGGCGCGGATGCGGCGCTTCACCGCGTCCGACCGCGCGATGTCGACCCCCGCTGCCGCGTAGTCGAGCCCACCCTCGTCCGTCACGATACGCTTTCCTCTTCCTGTTCGAAGGCCACGAGCTGGCGGAACTCGACAACCCGCTCACCGATGTCGCGACGCGTGATCTCGAGGAGCCGCTGGACGGAGAACTTCTCCACCGCGAAGGAGCCCATTGCCGATCCTACGACGACCGCGCGACGAAGGTTTGCGTCACTCAGGTCGCCGGTCTGGGCGAGATAGCCCATGAAGCCGCCGGCGAAGGAATCGCCCGCGCCCGTGGGATCGAATACGTCCTCGAGCGGATAGGCGGGCGCAAAGAAGATGTTTCGCTCCTTGAACATGAAGGCGCCGTGCTCACCCTTCTTGATGATCACTATCTTGGGGCCGCGCTCCATGATCCACCGCGCGGCCTTCACGAGGTTCGAGCAGTCCGTTAGTTGTCTGGCCTCCCCATCATTCAGGGTAATCAGATCGACGTGCTTGATGAGCGCGAGGATGTCGGGGCGCCGGCTCTCGATCCAGAAATTCATCGTGTCGCAGGCGACGAGCTTCGGCCGCTCGACCTGCTGCAGCACGTCGAGCTGGAGACGCGGGTCGATGTTCGCGAGGAAGACGAAGGGTGCGTTCTTGAACTGCGGCGGAATTTTCGGACTGAAATGCGAGAACACGCCAAGGTGCGTCTCGAGCGTTTCGGCGGAGTTGAGATCGTGCCGGTATCGCCCGCGCCAGCGAAAGGATTCTCCTTCGACCTGCTCAAGGCCGGCCATGTCGACGCCGCGCTTCTTCAGCGGCTCGAGTTGGTCCATGGGGTAGTCATCACCCACCACGCCCACAAGCTGCACGGGAGCGAGCAGGCTCGCCGACGCCGAGAAGAAAGTCCCCGACCCACCGATGACGTTATCGGCTTTCCCGAACGGAGTTTCCACGGAGTCCAGCGCGACCGAACCGACGACGAGAACGGACATGGAGCTATAGGAAAAGAGGAAGAAAGGACGACACGACCTGCAGCGGAGCTACATGCGATCAGGCGTGCTCACACCGAGCAATGTGAGGCCGTTACGAATCACGATCTGCGCGGCGCGAGCGAGCAACAGGCGGGCGTGCATGATCTGTTCGGGCTCGTTGAGCACGTGGGCCTTGTGGTACCAGAGGTGAATTCTCCCAGCCGTGTCGTGCAGATACGTCGCGACGCGATGCGGCTCGAGCGATTCGGCGGCGCTCGCCACCGTCTTCGGAAAATCGAGCAGCGCCTTCATCAGCTCCGTCTCTTCCGGCAGCGCGAGCTGCGCGAAATCGACGGCGTCGGCCGAGATTCGCGCGGGGTCGATCCCTCCCACGCGGAAGATGCCGGCGAGCCGCGCGTGTGCCATCTGAATGTAGTAGACGGGATTCTCTTCGCTCTGCGTCCGCGCGAGGTCGACGTCGAATGAGAGCTGAGAGTCGCCCTTTCGCATGAGGAAGAAGTAACGGACCGCGTCGCGTCCCACGTCGTCGATGAGATCGCGCACGGTGACGTAGCTCCCTGCCCGCTTGGAGATCTTCACCTCCTCGCCGCCACGGAGCACCGTTACGAGCTGGTGCAATACGTACTCGGGGTAGCCTTCGGGAATGCCGATGTCGAGGGCCTGGAGGCCCGCGCGCACTCGCGTGACCGTGCTGTGATGATCGGACCCCTGCACGTTGATCGCCCGCGTGAAGCCGCGCTCCCACTTGGTGACGTGATACGCGACATCGGGGAGAAAATACGTGTACGTGCCGCCCTTCTCCGGGCTCTTGCGCATCACGCGATCCTGGTCGTCGCCATAGTCGGTGGTTCGCAGAAAGAGAGCGCCGTCCTTCTCGTACGTGTGTCCGCTCGCGACGAGCGCGGCGACGGTCTTCTCGACTCGGCCGTCCTCGTAGAGTGAGGACTCGAGGTAATAGGTATCGAACGCCACGCCGAAGGCCTGGAGATCGAGATCCTGTTCCTTTCGCAGCTCCTGCACGGCAAAGCGGCGGATCTCGTCGAGATCGTTGCCCTCCGCATCATCCGGGTGTTGCGCGACATACCGTTCAGCGATTTCCGCGATGTACGCGCCGTGATATCCGCCTTCGGGAATGGCGAGGGCGGCACCGCGCAGCTCGCGCACGCGCGCCTGCGTGCTGCGCCCGAGATTCTCGATCTGGACGCCGGCGTCGTTGTAATAGAATTCGCGCGAGACGCGCCATCCATTCCACTCGAGCAGTGACGAAATCGCGTCGCCGAGCGCGGCCTGGCGGCCGTGGCCGACATGGAGTGGGCCCGTGGGATTGGCGCTCACGAACTCGACGACGACCGGCTTGTCCGCGCCGGCGGTCGAGCGACCGTACGCCGAGCCCTCGGCGACCAGTGCGCTGATGCCCGTCGCGACCGTGCTCGCGTCGAGACGGAAGTTGATGAAGCCCGGCCCGGCGATCTCCGCCGAGGCGAGCCCCGCTGCGTCGCGGTCCAGTGCGCTGATCAGTTTTTGCGCGAGATCGCGCGGCTTTTGACCGAGCTGCTTGGCGAGCACCATGGCGACGTTCGTCGCCCAGTCACCGAAGGCGGGATCGCGAGGACGCTCGAGCAGCGGCACGATGTCATCGGGCGCACCAAGCGAGACCGCGGCGCGAGTGATCTCGCGTCGCAGAGCGTCGGCGCCTGCGCTCACTCGCTCGCGCTCGGCTTGGGCGCTGCCGGCTTCGAGTCAGCGGCCTTCGATTCCGTCTTCTTCGACTCGCTGTTCGAGGTCGACGACTCGCTCCTCTTCGC
>Ga0209014_10002560_pt1 | contig 10550 bp, 13 predicted proteins | sample BarGraNGADG00212_FD_184491 | JGI IMG/M metagenome (GOLD analysis project Ga0209014, IMG submission 184491) | Arctic peat soil microbial communities from Barrow, Alaska - Barrow Graham LP Ref core NGADG0002-212 (SPAdes) (version 2) | ecosystem: Environmental > Terrestrial > Soil > Wetlands >... | reverse complement strand
CTACTCGTCATCGGGAGTGGTGTTCGGCGCAGGCTACACGGACGTGCACCTGCGCCTGCCCCTGATCCGCGTGATGATGGTGCTCGCCTTCATCCTGGCCGGCGCTCTCGTCTACAACGCCGTGCGCCGCCGGCACCCCTGGTGGCCTCCGGCGGCGTTCGTTGTCTGGCTGGCCTCGCTGATCGTGCTGCTCGGCATCGTGCCCGCCGTCTGGCAGGCACTCATCGTCAACCCCAACCAGCTGGCCAAGGAGAAGCCCTACATCGCCTTCAACATCGCCGCGACCCGCGCGGCCTACGACCTGACGGCGATATCCAAGACTCCCTACTCGCTTCAGGGCGACCTCTCGTCGGCGTCGTTGTCGGCCAACAACGTGACGGTACGCAACATCCGCCTCTGGGACCCTCAGGTGCTGCTCAGCAGTTACAGCCAGTTGCAGGAGCTGAGGCCCTACTACTCGTTCTCCACCGTGAGCGTCGACCGCTATCTGGTGAACGGCGTGTACACCCAGACCATGCTGGCGCCACGGGAGCTGCGAGTCGCGGGCCTCCCACGGCAAGCCCAGACCTGGGTTAACCAGCACATCACCTACGCGCACGGGTATGGGGTCGCGGTCTCGGCCGTGAACCAGGTCGCCTCCGGCGGCTCGCCCGACTTCCTCGTGCAGAACGTGCCCGGCGTGTCGTCGGCGCCGACTCTTGCCATCACGCAGCCGCAGATCTACTACGGCCTCCTGGGGATCGACTACGCCCTCGTCAGGACCAACTACCCCACCTTCGATTACCCGGGACCGAACGGCGACGTGTACTCGGCTTACACGGGCAGCGGCGGCATCCCCATCGCCCCGCTCCTGAACCGGCTCGCTTTCACCCTCCGCTTCGGCGACATCCGTTTCTTCACGTCCTCTGCCATCACGAGCCAGAGCCGCGTGATCATCCTCGACAACATCAAGGCGCGCCTCGCAGCAGCCGCGCCCTTCCTGACCTTCGACTCCAACCCGTATATGGTCGTCGCCGGCGGGCGGCTGTACTGGATCGCCGACGCCTACACCACCACCAGCCGCATCCCGTACTCGGAGCCCAACGGCGCGATCAACTACATCCGCAATTCGGTGAAGGTCGTGATCGACGCCTACAACGGGTCGATGCGTTTCTACGTGTTCGACCCACAGGATCCGCTCATCCGCACGTACCAGAAGATCTTCCCGGGCGTCATGCTGCCGGCGTCGCAGATGCCGGCGACGCTGCGCGAGCACGTGCGCTACCCAGAGGACTTCTTCAGGACACAGGCGGAGCTGTTCGCTACGTATCACGTCACCGACCCGGCCCTGCTCTACAACAAGGGCAACCAGTGGGAGATCCCCGGCAACCTCTCGATCTCGGGCCCCGGCCCCGCGAGCGCCTACTACATGATCATGCGGCTGCCGGGAGAGACGCGCGAGGAGTTCGTGCTGATCTTGCCCTACGTTCCCAACGGGCGGGCGAACATGATCGCCTGGCTGGGCGCCCAGTCGGACCTGCCCAACTACGGTCGCGCCGTGAGCTTCGAGTTCCCGTCCAGTCTCAACGTGTACGGCCCGGCCCAGGTCGAAGCGGCCATCAATCAGGATCCCGTGATCTCGGCGCAGCGCACGCTCTGGGGCCAGCAGGGCTCGAATGTCATCTTCGGCAACCTGCTCACGGTGCCGATCCGGGACTCGCTCCTGTACGTCCAGCCTCTGTACCTGCAGTCGTCCGCCACGGCGCTGCCGCAGATCCAGCGCGTGATCGTCTTCTACCGCTCACCGTCGGCCAGGCCGGCTCTGCCGACGGGGCAGCAGCAGAATGTGGTCATGGCTCCGACGCTGGGTGAGGCGCTTGCGACGATCTTCGGCGGCGCGCCGCCGCCCGGCACGCAGCCGCCCTCTCCGGGGAGCAAGCCGTCCCCCGGGGCGCCGAGCGCTGCCACGGCCGCCCTCATCGCCCGCGCCAACGCGCAGTACGCCGCCGCACAGGCAGCGCTGCGCACGGGCGATCTCGCCGCGTTCGGGCGGCAGATCCAGGCTCTGGGAAAGACGCTCGGGCAGCTCAAGGCGACGCCTTGAGCGTCTGACGAACGACTCCGGCTACTCCCGGCACGCCGAGGGTGCGTCGAAGAAGCGCCTCAAGGGTCGGCGACGCCGGCTCGCGCGCAACACGGCTCAACGCCGGCGCAACACGGACTTCATCTTTGGGGGGCAGACTGCACTCAAGCCATACGACGGCAGCGACGGTCCGCCCCCCCGGCCGTCGGGACGAGACTGATGTACGGTGCGCCCCCACCGAGTCGGAGTCCCTTTTGCCCGGGTGTTCTACCTCCTCACCCGGGAGCCGCCGGCCCCACATGGGCCGCGATGACTGCCCCCCAGTCGTCGCGGCCCATCCCCCTTTCTGGACGCCACCGGGAGCATCGCCGGTGTCGCTGAAAGCCTCCACGATGCGTGAGCGCAACGCTCGCCTGGGAAGACTCCATCTGCATGGACCACTCTTCGGCCCGAGAGAGCCGCCGTCCGGCTCGCCTGGATCGCGCCGCCACGCGTGCGCGCCTCGTGACCCGCCTCGCGCGGGCCCGTGTTCGCGGGCGCCCACACACCTTGAGTCACCTCGTGACCACGCGCTGCAACGGGAGCTGCCGCACGTGTCTGTGGCGCGACCCGGCACAGTCTGAACTCGATACCGGCGCCGTAGAGTGGCTGTACGGTGAAGCCGGTCGCGCGGGGATCGCGCAGCTGGTGGTGTGGGGCGGCGAGCCCCTGCTCCGCCAGGACCTGCCGGAGCTCCTTCTCGCCGCCCGCCGCGCCGGTCTGCTCACGACACTTATCACCAACGGCTGGTTCCTCGGCGAGCGATGGCGTCGGCTGCGCGGCCTCGTCGACGCCCTTATCATCAGCCTCGACGACGTCGGTCCCGCGCACGACACGCTCCGCGGTCTGCCCGGTCTGTTCGACCGCCTCGAGGACTTTGTTGCCGCCGTCCGCGCCGACCCGCTGCGGCCCACGCTCCTCGTCAACACCGTGCTGTCGAGCCTCAATCGCGGAGCGCTGGCGCGGGTGGCTCCCGTCGCCGCACGCTGGCACGCCGGGCTGTATTTCTGCCCCATGGAGACCGGCCTCGTGACGACGTGGGGCGTCCCATCTCCGCTCGCCGAGATCGCCCTGCCGGCGGAAGAACTGCGCGCGGCCGCGCGCAGCGCAGCCGCTCTCAAGACGGCGGGCCTCCCCATCCTCGCCTCGCGACCCTACCTGGAGCTCCTGGCCCGCGACCCCGAGCTGCTGGACTACACCTGCCGGGCGCCCGTTGCCCGTCTCACGATCGGCGCCGACGGGAGCGTTCGGGACTGCAGCGACAGCGCCTCCCGTCTGGCGGACGTTCGCGCCCTTCGCGCCGCCGGCCAGCCGCTCTCGCATGTGTTCGGTCTGCCCGGCTACGAGCGCATGCTCGCGCGGTCGGCCTCTTGCACGAAGTGCAACAACCCGGACGTGATCGAGCTGTCGTGGCTCTGGGACCTGCGCCCGGCGATGCTGCGCAAAGTCGTGGAGCTCACAACGCTCTAGCGGGCTCCTCTTCCGAAGAGCCCGCGTCGTACTCAAGGATGGCGGTCGCGAGCCCGCCACGGGGTGGCGCCGACCCTGGGTCAGTCAGCCGCACCCTGGCGCTGGTCGCGCCTCTTCTGCGCACCCTTGTCCAGGCTGCCCGCGAGCAAGAAACCCGCGAGCATGAGCGCCGCCGCGACCATCTCCGCCGGGTAGAGCCCGGCCGTGTTGCCCAGGCGAGCCCGCGACCCCAGGAAGGCGAGCAGCGCGGCTCCGGCGGCGATGAGCACATTGGCCCATGCGCGATAGCCGAACTCGCGGCGCCGTGCGAAGCGCCACACCGACCACACCGCGCCGCCGAACAGCAGGAGAGTACCGGTGATGTTGATCGGCAGCGACATGACGCGCGGGAAGCTGAGACTGGGGCCCAGCGCCTGCCCGCCCACCGTGATGCCGGGCACCAGCTTGGTCATGTCGAGCTCCACCGTGAACGTGCCCACGAAGAAGACGATGATGCAGACGACAAGGAAGACAAAGTAGAGGTCGCCCCAGCGGCGCCTGCGCGCCACCAGGTACAGCGTCCCAAGCCCGAGAAAGCCGACCAGCGACGCGGCCAGCACGATGTAGATGCGGTACACCGTCGGATTCCAGTCGCCGCTCGACTCCGACCACGCCTCCATGGCGGCGGCGATCGCGTAGAACAGAAGGCCGATCGCCCACGCCAGCTGGTGCATGCGGTGCCGGGCAAGGTACTGGCGCAGCACGAGCGCGAAGAAGACGAAGCCGAGGACGGCCGTGGCGGCCGCCCAGCCCCAGTTCGACCAGAACGCCGCGCTCGCGATCATCTCGCCCGCCTCCCTCTCCCGATGCTCCCACGGAAGCTCAGGCACATACTACTGCGCTTCGCGCCGGGGCACTCTGATGCTGCCCTACGCGACGGACGGCAGCAACAGTCGGACTCCGGCGAGCTCCGCCATGAGTTCGCCGACCGGGAGGATGCGGTCGACCCGTGCGGCAGTGGTGCCCGCCGTATAGAGAGGCTCTTCCGCCCCGGAGTCGTGGCCTGCCGCGCTGCAGAGACCGTTGCAGATGCAGAAGGAGTGCTCGTTGTCCCCCTTGGCGGGGCAGCGCGTGAATCGCCCCTGCGCGTCTTTGAGCAGCACATAGCCCTTGTCGCACTTCGGCGAGCGCCGGCGGCCGAGCGCGGACTGGTACATGGGCGATTCGCGCAGCACGCGGAAAGGCAGACCGCAAGGCGAGCCAGGGTCGTTGGCTACAAGGATGTCCTCCGGACCCGCCCGGAGGACGGCCTGCTTGTAGGCCGGTGAGGCGCTGCTCTCTTCGGTGGCGAGGAAGCGCGTCCCCATCTGCACGCCATCGGCGCCAAGGGCGAGGAAGTGACGGATGTCCTCGTGAGTGAAGATGCCACCGGCCACGATCACCGGGAAGTCGCCGTGCGCCTGGGCGACCTCCTTGACCGGTGGCAGCAGTCGCTCGAGGGTGTGCGCCTCGAGGTCGACCTGGTCGGCGCGGAATCCAAGATGACCGCCGGCGAGGGGGCCCTCGAGGATGACGGCGTCGGGGCGGTAGTGCTGGCGCTCCCAGCGCCGGCAGATGAGGTCGAGGGCACGAGCCGACGAGACGATGGGGATGAGCGCGGTGTCGCCCGGCGGCTTGATGGCAGGCAGAGAGAGCGGCAGCCCGGCCCCGGAGACGATCGCGTCGGCGCCGGCGTCGATAGCGGCGCGCACCGAGGCTTCATAGTCGCGCTGCAGAGCGACCATGATGTTGATGCCGGCGTAGCCGCCGCCGGCCTTGGCCGACGCGACTTCGCGCCGCACGGCTTCGGAGGTGTCGACCTTGTGGCCGACGCGCTCGCCGACCATGCGGTCCAGACAGGCGCTCGAGAGCAGCCCGAGCCCACCTGCGATGGCCACGGCGCAGGCCAACGGATAGAGGGACACGCCGACACCCATTCCGCCCTGGACGATCGGCAGGGGGATGCGCATGCCTTTGATCGAGAGAGACGGGAGGAGAGGAAGCGAGATCACGAGGACTGCTTTCTTTTTGACAGTATACCCGAGAAGCAGTCGGAGAGCGGCGCTGGCCGGAAAGGCTGCAGCGAGTGGCTGCGGTGCAACGCGCGCCTCTCACGCGCGAGGTTACTGAGTCCGGGTGGCTGGTCACACTTCGGACAAGCACCAGAGAGGAGTGGATCATGTTCAGGGATTCAAAAGCATTCAGCGGCTTCTCGGTCGACGACCTGGCCGCCGCAGAGGCCTTCTACGGCCAAATACTCGGGCTTGAGCTGGAAACGTCCGGCCCGGGCTTCATGCTCAAGATCGCCGGAGGAAACGGCGTCCTCGTCTATCCAAAGGACGACCACGCGCCTGCCACCTACACCATCCTCAACTTCCCCGTCGACGACATCGAGCTGGCGGTCGACGCACTCACAGGCAAGGGCGTTGAGTTCGAGCGCTACGCTGGCATGACTGACGACATGGGCATTGCCCGAGGTCGTTCCCGAGATCGCGGCCCGAACATCGCCTGGTTCAAAGATCCGTCCGGCAACATCCTGTCAGTGCTGGACCGGGGATAGCCGCGAGGCTGTCTAGACGGATATCCGATACTGCCGCGCCGCGAAATGGCCATCATGGATAGAGAAGACTGGTAGATGCCCGTGGAACGGGGACGGACGTGAGCACGATGGAGTCGCAAGAAGCCCGGCGGAACTGGAACGCGCTCGGGGAACGTGCCGCCCGTTCACGTGCGCTGCTCTCGCTTGAGGAGGTCCGCGCGAGCGGACTGCCGGCCTTCTTCTTCGACTACGACGAGCACCTGCTCTACCTGGACGGCGAACTCTTCGACCTGAGCGACGGGGACGTCGCGTGGCAGTCGGGTCCTCGTCCGCTGCCGCTACCTCGCCACATCCTCGAAGACGGCGTCGGCATCGACTACGGCTGGCGACACGCGGCCGACTGCGCGTGCAGCTATTGCTGGAAACAGGCGCGAAAAGAGACGGCCCAGGAGGCCGTCGCGTAGCAGCGAGCGCGTCACGCAGGCCTACTCGGCGGAGGGCTCTTCCTTGGGCGCAGTCTGAGGGCGCAGCGCCGCGATCCAGAAGATGCGGTCGGCAATGGCCAGAGCGGTGCCCACAGCGATGTAGAGCGTGGAGAGGAACACGCGGCCCCACGAGTGGTCCACGAGCGCCGACTGGCGCAGCCACATCCCGCCGCCCATCATCACGATGACGAACAGCCACGACGTTGGCGCGAAGAAGCCGAAGAAGCAGGCGCGCCCGCGACTCTGGATGCGGGCTACGGCCTTGTTGGCGTACCTGATCAGGATGAAACGCGCCTTGACGATGCCGATCGCGATCGCCACGAGCGCGATCGGCACGATCCAGTAGCTGAAGTGTGAGCGCGAGCCGGACGGCGCCTCGATGAACAGGACGCCGCGCACGATCAGGAAGCACACAGCCACGAGCCAGAGCACCGCCGCCGAGAACATCTGCACGCGGACGCCGGCGCGAGGCGTGAACTTGTCCCACCAGGGGCGGGTCGCGGCTGAGGTAGTCATGGGGCCACTTTCGGAGAATGGTGCGTTGTCCAGAAGGATAGCAGCGAAGCAGAGACGCCGCCCGCGAGCGGACCCCTCGCTTGCACACCGCTGTACGGATGTCCCATGCTCCCGCTCATGCCGGGGGGCAGGCCGAGGGCGAGATCGTCCAGCCGCTGTCGCGCCAGCTGAGCGGGCTAGCTTCTACAGGCGCTGCCTGTCCTCGCCTCTCGCAACGCGGCGCAGGCGCCAGAGGAAGGCGAAGATGCCGGCCGCGACGAGCAGCAGCCCGGCGACCAGCCAGGGACGCGGGTCGAGGTGCTGGTCGGCGCCGCTCGCCGTGGCCGTGTGCCAGTACACGGTGCCCGGGCCCTTGCGCTGCACGTAGGCGACGTAGAGCGAGAGCAGCCCCATGCCGACCAGGATGCCGAAGGCCGAACAGTCGGCATGATGGCGCACGATGAGCAGAATCGCTACCAGCAGGGCCAGTGGAACGGCGAAGATGCCCAGCGCCGAGACGCCGAGAGCGACGCCCACGCCCACCGCCGCCCAGGCGAGGAACCAGGGCAGCTGCAAACGAAGCCTGTCCGGCGATGCAGGTGCGTTTGCGGTCATCATGCCTCCGTGCCCGTCTCAATGTCCTGGACGGAGTCTTCCCCGGCCGCGGTAGGAGCACGAGAGTTGAGCGACCCAAGTAGGTGACCGTCCGGGCACCAGCCCCCATTCGCCGCTTCGGTCGCCGGGCCCAGCGACGACTAGGCGTAGAGGTACAGCGAGAAGGACCCGACGAAGATCAACGCCAAGGCTCCGGCCGCGACGCCCGCGATGGCCATGCCCTTCTGCTTCTCGGACCCGGCCGGGCGCAGGAGAACGAAGAGTGAGAGCAAGAGGCCGGGCAGCGGCAGCAGGATCGGCAGCAGAGCCCAGGCTCCGAAGCTGGGAAACGACCCGCTGCCGGCGGGATTGGACGACGCGCCTGACACCGGGCTCATCATGGTGAAGATCGGCATGTAGAAACCGACGGTGACGAGGCCGGGGGCGATGAAGAAGGTAGCCGCGGAAAGGATGAGCCCGGTGAGCGCAAGGCCGCTGCGATCGCGGGACCGCCCAGGCGTCTCCGGCGACGCGTCCACTACGTCACCGGCTGAACGCATCTGGAACTCCGACGATCGTGAGAATGAAAGAGAGGTACACGGATCAGACGCCGATGCAGACCAGGAAGACCGAGGCGATCGTCGTGGCACTAGGGTCAAGTCGCATTCTGTCCCTCCAGATCGGCGCGAGCATGTGGCCAAGCCTCGCTCGGCAGCGTACCACCAGGATCCGAACGTGCTCAGGGTGCGGCGGCAGCGAGCGCCTGCCGGACGGCCTGCACGAGGGCCGCAGGGGGCTGCGCGCCCGTCACGGCGAACCGTCCGTCGATGACGAAGGTGGGCACCGCGCGAATGCCGGCCTCGTGCGCCTGGCGCTCTTCCTCGCGCGCAGCCGCGGCGGACTCTTCACTGGCGAGAGTGTCGCGCGCGCGGTCCGCCGCCATTCCCGCGTCGCGCGCGATCTCGACGAGGACTTCGTGCGCGCCGATGTCCGCGCCTTCCGCCCAGTAGGCGCGGAACAGACCGTCGGCCAAGGCTTGTTGCACGACCGCGCCGTCTGCGAGCGCCGCAGTCAGAAGCCGGTGCGCAGCGAAGGTATTCGGCCGCAGGCCCTGCTCGGTCAGGTCGCGGACTGGCAGCCCCTCGGCAGCCAACGCCTCGGCCAGTCGCCTGTGCATCGCCGCCACCGACGCCGCGTCATACTTGGCCTCGAGATACGCGCGCGCGTCCACGCCCTCGAGCGGGATGGTGGGATCCAGCTCGAAAGCCCCGTAGCGCCACGTCACCTCGGCGGCCTCGGCGCCCAGCTCTCTCAGTGCTGCTCGCCAGCGCTCCGCGCCGACATAGCACCACGGTCACACGACGTCGGACCAGATCACGACCTCGATCACGGCCTGTCTCCTCTCGCCTCGCCATCACTGTCGGGATGACCATGCCCGTCGAGCGGCTTCGCCATGCGGACGCCGGAGCGGAGAGCGTCTCACGTGAGATGTGAATGCCGAAGGCTCCCGCGCTAGACGCTGGTCGTTGCGTGGATCGGGTACCTACTCGCGAGCCGTGTGACGCGCGCTCGTCACCGGCGAAGGGAACCTGCCCAGTGCGAAGGGTGACCACGCACTCCCCCGATCGCAGGAGCGACTGCGATGAAGTCAGATGCAACGGATAGCCCGAGCTCCTCCCAGCTGATCACCGGCAAGATCGCCTCACTGGGCGACTGGCGCGGTCAGACGCTTGCCCGGCTGCGTGACCTGATCCACGAGGCCGACCCTGACGTCGCCGAGGAATGGAAGTGGGGGACTGCAGTGTGGACGCATGAGGGGCTGGTCTGCAGCGCCGGCGCCTTCAAGGATCACGTGAAGCTCAACTTCTTCAAAGGCGCTGCCCTGGACGATCCCGAAGGTCTCTTCAATGGCGGACTTGATGCCAAGGCAACGAGAGCCATCGATATTGGCGAGGCCGACCGAGTCGACGACTCCGCCTTGAGGAGCCTGGTCCGCGCTGCCGTGGCTCACAACGCGTCCTCGACGACGCAGAGCTAGGGCCCCGGTACCGTCGAGATCGGCTGCCACGACCTGCGCCACACGCATGCGAGCACGTGTCTGACGAGAAAGTCACCTGGCGGGCCATCGATGGTCGCGAGACCGGCGATGTTCGTTTTGAGAAGATAGCCGCCGGCAAAACGAAAGTGACCTACCAGCTCGAGTACGCCCCGGCGGCCTGGGAAGGCAAGGCCGATACCGTGCGCCACTGGATGAGCCGCCGCGTCGACAAGGATCTGGACCACTTCAGGAAGATCGTCGAGGCGACCGATTTACGGAGTTGACCACCGGTCGACTTCGCCCAGCCTCTCCATCTGCCGAGCGGCTTCTCTTTGGCCGCGTCACGTATGAGGGGATGGCTTCATACTAGCCGACGGCTGAGGGCGAGGAGATCACGCCTGAGGCCCGCGTCCTGGCGGTCGCCGAGGTCTCGAGGCGATGTCCTCACACCGCCCCTATCGCGCGGCCCTCGGTATGGAGGCCGCCCTCGCCGAGGTCCGCGCATATGCCGGGGTCAAGTTCGACGCCGACGTCGTCGCGGTCTGCGGCCGGCTCGTCGAGGAGCAGGGCTTTCAGTTCACGCCGTGAGAGGGGCGGACGATTCGCTCGCGACGACATGCCCTCGTCGCTCAGGGTCGCCGGACGGCGAATCCAGACGTCCTTGTGAGCTATCCGTGAGAGCCGCCCGCGGGCGCGAGTTCGAACCCTGTATGCATCGCTGACCGTTGGGGTACTGAGTATTCACGGCCCGTAGCACCATGCACCGAGCAGGAAGTCATCGAGCGCCCGGCCGCCGAGCGTTCGAGCGAG
>Ga0209014_10002557_pt1 | contig 10555 bp, 10 predicted proteins | sample BarGraNGADG00212_FD_184491 | JGI IMG/M metagenome (GOLD analysis project Ga0209014, IMG submission 184491) | Arctic peat soil microbial communities from Barrow, Alaska - Barrow Graham LP Ref core NGADG0002-212 (SPAdes) (version 2) | ecosystem: Environmental > Terrestrial > Soil > Wetlands >... | reverse complement strand
AGCCGGCGCGAACGCGAGCATGCGCAGCAGCGCCATCTCGAAACCGACCCGCGGCGTCGGCGCGAGCGGCAGATCGCGCCGGCCGGTAACCACCATCTGATACCACAACTGCACGTCCTCGGCCGCAAGGCGGCCGGCACGGGAAAGAGCGGAGAAGGTAGGCACGGGACGCTGGAGGTTGAGGTGTGACCTGATCCGGCGCGGTCGGAGGCCACGCACCGGGAAACCTGCCGTCAAATTCTACGCTCATGCGTGCCTGTTCGCTGGGTATTCAGCGTCCGCGTCCCGACCCACGCCGTGCGCCGCTCTTGCGCCGTGCGCCGGTTGGACTTCGATTGCCCTGCATGATGCGTCCATTCGTCCTGTTGCTGGTTGCCGCCACCGCGCTATCTGCCCAGGCTCCCGCTTCCGGCGTCGACACGGCGCTGGTGGGGCGAATCCTCCGCGCCGAGGACCGGCGCGACACCACCGACCGCGCACTGGCCGATGGCGTGGCCAGTGCCGATGCGCGCGTGGTATTGCTCGCCCGCCGGGCGCTGGCCCGTATGCGCGACGCCCGGTTCGTGGGCCGTGACTCCCTTGGCATGTTGCCGGCTCCCCCGGTGTACGCCGATCCTGCCTGGCGGCTGCGCTATCGCGCGCTCGACGCCAGGAAGGTCGATTGCCCCGCGCTCGCCCTCGCACTCGCCGACAGTTCCTGGCACGTACGGTTGCGCGCAGCCGACCTTGCCAACGCATCGTGCCATGAAGACGCGGTGCTCGTGACGACCCTGCGTGGTTGGCTGGCCTCGGCGGCTGGGACAAGGCGCACCGCGACCGGTGCGGCGTGGCAGCCGGCCGCGCACGCGCTGCTGGCACTGGCGCGCGTCTCGCCCAGCGACGCCAGGAGCCAGCTGGCCGGCGCCATGCGAAACCGTTCGCCGTGGGTGCGCACCTACGCCGCGCGCGCCGCCGGCGTGCTGGCGGACACGCAGGCACTGCGAATCCTGGCCCGCGACCGCAACGACAATGTGAAGGAAGCGGCCATCGACGCGCTGTCGAAGGTGGCGGGGCACCAGGGCGACGACCTGTTCTCGCTGGCACTCGAGGCACAAGGGTACCAGGCCGTGCGCGCCGGCGCACGCGCCCTGAAGGGAGCCACACCGGGCAGGAGCATTCGCCGCGCCGTTATGGCCGTCGCGTACCGCCTGCGCAGGGATTCCAGCGAGACGTCGCGCGATGCGCGCATGGAAGTGATGGCGCGCATCGCCGAGTTCGCCGAAGCGTCCGACGCCTTCCGGGTGGCGGCACTGGCCGTGGATTTTGACTGTGAAGTAGCCAGGTCGGCGGCGACAATCGCGTCGAAGCTCGGCATGCCCACCGAACCACGCTGCACGCCCTTTGTGCGCACGCTTCCGGCCGATGCCGTGCGGCTGGCGCTTGGCGATGAAGTACGGTTGCGCGTGTTGATGGCGCCGGCGAGCGGCGGCGGGTCATTCGAGGTGCGGCTGCGCGGCGACGTGGCGCCGATCATGGCCGCTCGCGTTCTCGCGCTCTCGCGCGCTCACTACTATGACGCCCTCGCCTGGCACCGGGTCGAACCCGACTTCGTGATCCAGGGACCAAGCCGCGGCGACAACGAGTATGTGGGTCACCCCCGGTTCCTGCGCGACGAGCTGGGCACCGTGCCGCACGTGCGCGGCACAGTGGGCATGAGCACGCGCGGCCACGACACGGGCGACGCGCAGTGGTTCGTGAACCTCAAGGACAACCTTCGGCTGGGGCGCGACTACTCGGTGTTCGGCGAGATCATCCAGGGCATCGAAGTGGCCGACGGCGTGCTGGAAGGAGACGTAATCCAGCGCATCGAGGTGGTGCGAACGGCACGGTCGGCGCGCTAAGCGCGCCATGCGCGCGCCGGCAACCGCGCGTCACGCAAGCGTTATCCCTGCCGGAACAGCTCCGGAATCTCGGCCTGGGCGAGCGGGCGCGACCGGTCGATCAACCCGACAAGGTGCGCGGCTTCGCCAAGCACCTCGGCGGGTGTGCGTCCGGCATCGCGCAGCTCGCGCACGCCCGAATCGCCCGCCGACTTGCTGAGCTTCTCGCCGTTCGGCTTCAGCACGAGCGGATGATGAAGGAAGTGCGGGGAACGGCGACGCCCGAGCAGGCGGGCAAGAGCGCGCTGCCGTCCGGTGGAGGGCAGCAGGTCTTCGCCGCGAATCACAACGTCGATGTCCTGCTCGAGATCGTCCACCGTCACGGCAAACTGGTACGTCCATTGACCAAGGCGGTCGCGCAAGAGCAGGTCCCCGCACTGTGTCCTCGGCTGCTGCTCCTGCGGTCCCAGCAGCAGGTCGAAGAAGCGTTCGCGCGCACCGCCGAGCTTCAAGCGCCGCTGCAGCGACGCGTCGGGTGGGAGCGCGGCGTCACGACAGGTGCCGGGATAGCGCATTTCTTCATTGGGCTGATCCGGGACCAGCCACGCGATGTCGGCGCGCGAACAACGGCACACATACACCAGGCCGCGCAGTTCGAGCGCGGTGATGGCCGCGGCGTAGCGCCACTCGTTGTCGCTCTGCCGAAAGTTGGTGGTGTCCGCGCGGAACTCGGCGGTCGTCCCTTCGTCGGGCACGAATCCCAGCCAGTCGAGGTCGTCGAGCAGCGCACGCTCGTACTCGACGCGGCAGCGTGAGCGGTCATGGTCCTCGATGCGAAGTGCCACGCGGCCATCGTTGGCGCGCGCGACTCCCCACACGTAGATCGCATTGACGACGTGGCCGAGGTGCAGGTACCCGGTGGGGGCCGGCGCGAACCGCGTGCGCCAGCCCGGAGCGAGCCCGCGCAGCCCGAAGGGAGCCACTCAGCGCGTTGGCGTGAGGTTACGCCGGGTCAGCCACGTGACGACGGACCGCTGCGTCCGCGTCCGCCGCCGCGCCGCGGAGACGATGGCTTGGTGCCGCTGCGGGTTGGCGCGCTTGGGCGTCCCCCCTTCTTGGCCGCGGCCCGCGCGCGATCGTCCGCCTTCTTGGCACGGATCACGGCAATGCGCTCGGCGAGCGGAATCTCCAGCCTGGTCTCGATCTTGGCGTTGTAGTCGAAGTCGGGCACGGTGACGCGGGGCAACCGCTTGCTGATCGCCTTTTCGATGGCGCGCAACTCCTCCTCCTCGGCGGGCGACACCAGCGTGAATGCTTCGCCGGTCAGCTCGGCGCGTGCCGTGCGTCCCACGCGGTGGATGTAGTCATCGGGCACGTTGGGAACGTCGAAGTTCACGACGTGACCCAGCGCCTCCACGTCGATGCCGCGCGCGGCGATGTCGGTGGCCACGAGCACGCGATACGTGCCGTCCTTGAACCCCTTGAGCGCCGCGGTACGCTGGGCCTGCGAGCGGTTTCCGTGGATACGCTCTGCCTTGACGCCCTTCTTCACCAGGAATTCCGCCAGGCGGTTGGCACGGTGCTTGGTGCGGGTGAAGACCAGCGCCTCCTTCATGTCGCCGCGCTGGAGCAACGCGAGGAAGAGCGCCGACTTCAGCTCCTGGTGCACTGGATACACCGCCTGCGTGATGCCCACGGCTGGCTGTGAACGGCGCTCCAGGTTGATCGACGCCGGGTTCTTGAGCATCTCGCGCGCCAGCGCCCCGATAGGGCCGGGCATGGTGGCGCTGAAGAACAGCGTCTGCTTGCGCGGCGGCAGGTGCTTGAGGATGCGCTTGATGTCCGGCAGGAAGCCCATGTCGAGCATCCGGTCGGCCTCATCGAGCACCAGGTACTCCAAGTGCGCCAGCTTGGCGTACGGCTGGCGGAAATGGTCGAGCAGGCGTCCCGGTGTGGCAACGATGACGTCGACGCCCGTGCGGAATGCGTGTTCCTGCGGTCCCATGCCCATGCCGCCAAACACCGCCGCGGCAGTGATGGGAGTATGCACCGCCACCTCGTTGAGGTCCTCGACGATCTGGGCGGCGAGTTCACGCGTCGGCGTGATCACGAGCCCACGAGTGACGCCGCGCTTCTCCTCAATCAGATGGTGAAGGATGGGAAGCAGGAAGGCCAGCGTCTTGCCGCTTCCCGTCTGGGCGCAGGCCAGGAGGTCGCGGCCCTCGAGGGCGGGTGGGATGGCGTCTAGCTGGATCGGGGTCGGGCGGGTGAAGCCGAGTTCCTTGAGCCCCCGCTGGAGGGAGGCATGCAACTTCAATGTGACAAAGGCCACTGGATGTTCGGAAGTGAGGAGCGGGCGTTGTTCGCCCACCTGCAAGGTAATCACTTACGACACGGCACCGTGCGTCGAGGCGTCTCTGTGAGAGGAGCGCCTAGCGCAGGAACCGCTCGGCGAGCTGTTCCAGCCGGTCGTCACCCTCGGCTCTCGCCCGCACCAGGATGCGCTGCACATGGGGCTTGAGCGCAGGCTCGCCCCAGTAGTAGCCCGTGGCCATCTCGGCACTCCCGGTGTCGCCGGTGCGCGCCGCCTCGAGCAGGGCCGCCGCCGCCTCGCCGTCAAATGCAGGATCCTCGCGCGCCGGCAGGGCAAAACGCCTGGATGGGTCGCCCCAGTTGCCGTCTTCCTTGGTGAATGCGACCGACATCGCTAGAAGCGCTCCGGCAGCTCGCGCTGCTCCGTATGAGTACCCACGATCTCGAAGCCACGCGCCAGGTAATTGGGGAGCGCGCCGGGATGGTCGAGGGTGCAGGTGTTCAGGATCACCTTGGCGGCGCCGGTGTCCCACGCGCGCTCGACGGCGAGCGTGAGCAGGTGTGCGCCCAGTCCCTGTCCCTCGAAGCCGGGAAGCAGTCCGAAGTAGTGAATTTCGCATACGCCCGGCCAAGGCATCAACAGCTCGAAGAAGCCGGCATCCACACCGTCCTGGTGCAGGACCCACAACTCCGTCCCCTCGCGCGACAACTCCGCGTTCCACTGGGCGTCTGTCCAGTGAAGGCGATCGACCCAATGATAGGCCGCGCCGACGTCACGATAGAAGCGCGACACGACGTCCGGGGTGGGTGGATTTACCCGATCGAGCGCCACGCCATCGCGCGCGACGCACCTGGGACAAAGCATCGAGGGATGCTCCATTTCCAGGTAAGTGATGGTGATGGGAATGGCCGGCACGCGCTACTCGTACCGCTTGCCGTACTTCCGGCCATAGTAGAAACCGACCCCGGCACCCAGGCCGCTGACCAGGAAGGCCGCATAGAAACCCAACGGCATGCCGAGGTACCACCCCGCGTAACTGCCGACCATTGATCCGGCAAATCCCAACAGTTTGGTCATGCGGTCTCCCTGGGGGGTCGGCCGGTCATTACGCTCGACCGTCCGTACACTCATTATATGCTAATTGCTCCCCCGCACCGCGCCTCTTCCCAACTCTGCAAGGGGGTGTTGCGTTACCCTCCCGAACGCCCGACCCCACTGGAGGACCTCCATGTTCCGACCGTTCGTCCGCTTGCTGGCCATCGCCGGCATCGTCGTACTTGCCCCGTTCGCGCTCTTCGCCCAAGGCCGGGGCGCTGGAAACGCGGCCGATTCCATCAAGTTCGTGTACCCCGCATCAGCGAAGCTCGATGCCCTGAAGGCGGAAGCGTCCAGGGAGATCGACGCCGAGGCCAAGCTGATCCAGGAGATGGTGGACGAGGTCTACTCGTTCGGTGAACTCGGCATGCAGGAGTTCGAGACGTCCAAGTACCTCTCGGGCATTCTCGAGCAGAACGGCTTCAAGGTTGAGCGCGGCGTGGCTGGCATGCCGACGGCCTGGGTGGCCCGTTGGGGGAGCGGCAAGCCGGTGATCTCGCTGGGCAGCGACATCGACGGCCTTCCGCAGACGAACTCGAAGCCCGGCGTGGGCTATCGCGAGCAGTACGTCGTGGGCGCGCCCAGCCACGGCGAGGGGCACAACTCGGGCGTGCCGCTGAACATCGCCGCCGCGCTGGTAGTGAAGAAGATCATGGAGCGCGAGAAGATGCAGGGCACGCTGGTGCTGTGGCCCGGCGTCGCCGAAGAGGCCATGGCGGGCAAGGCGTTCCTGGTGCGCGCCGGCGTCTTCAAGGACGTGGACATCACGCTCTTTACGCACGTGGGCAACGACCTTGGCGTGTCGTGGGGGCAGAGCGCCAGTACGGCGCTCATTTCGGCCCAGTTCAAGTTCAAGGGACAGAGCGCGCACGCGGCGGCCGCCCCATGGCGCGGCCGTAGCGCCCTCGATGCCGTGATGCTGATGGCCACCGGCTGGGAATACCGCCGCGAGCATCTCGAACTCCAGCAGCGCTCACACTATGTGATCACCGACGGTGGCGACCAGCCCAACGTGGTGCCGAGCACGGCGGCCATCTGGTTCTATTTCCGCGAGCGCGATGCGGAGCACGTGAAGGCCAACTTCGAAATCGGCAAGAAGATGGCGCAGGGCGCGGCGCTGATGACCGGCACCGAGATCGACACGGTGATGATCCTCGGCTCGGGGTGGAGCGGGCACTTTTCGCGCCCGGTGGCCGAGGACATGTACGCCAACATCAAGAGGGTCGGGCTGCCCAAGTGGGACGAGAAGGACCAGGCGCTGGCCAAGGGCATCCAGCGCGAACTCGGCCAGCCCGAACGTGGCCTGCCGCTGACGGGCGGACGCCTTGGCGGCCCGATCCCGGAAAGCCAGCGCATGGGGGGCGGATCCGATGACATCGGCGACGTGAGCTGGAACATGCCGACGGTGACACTCAACTATCCGTCGAACATTCCGGGGCTTCCGGGGCATAATTGGGCGAATGCCATTTCGATGGCGACGCCGATCGCCCACAAGGGCGTGGTGGCCGGCGCCAAGGTGCAGGCGATGACCGTGCTCGACATCCTGACGACGCCGAAGATCGTGGCCGACGCCTGGGACTACTTCAACAACGAGCAGACGAAGACGATCAAGTACTATCCGCTCATCGGGCCCAGTGACCAGCCGCCCATCTGGCTGAACAAGGAGATCATGGAGAAGTACCGTCCCGAAATGCGGAAGTTCTACTACGATCCCAAGAAGTTCGCTTCGTACCTCGAGCAGCTGGGGGTCGCATATCCGACGGTGCACGACAAGCCGGTTCCGTAGTGTCTCACGGAGGCCGGAGGAGCATGAAGGACGCTGAGAACGACAAGACACTTAAGGGGGTGTGGCGGAGAGTACTGTCTCCCACCCCCTGTGAGAGCTGGTGCCGTGCTGGGGACGCGACGTCACGCAGCGGTTCATCGACACGGCCGGACGCTGCATGCACGACATGAACCATACGGTGGAGACGACGTTGGCCGAGCTGCCGTTCGAGGCGCTCTGCCCGGGCAAGGCCGCGCTCGACCTGTTGATGGAGCGGTACCGATGACCGACCGCCTCTACTATCACGACAGCTTCCTCCGCGCGTTTGACGCCACCATCGTCGAACGCGCCGACGGCGGTCGTCGGCTCTATCTCGACCGCTCGGCGTTTTACCCCACGTCGGGCGGGCAGCCGCACGACGTAGGCACCTTGGGCGGCATTGCCGTCACCGACGTGGTGGACGAGGGTGACCGCGTGGCGCACGTGCTGGCCGAGCCGTACGGCGGCAATGACGCCGTGCATGGCGCCATCAACTGGGAACGCCGCTGGGACCTCATGCAGCAGCACACCGGGCAGCACCTGCTGTCGGGTGTGTTCGAGGAGCTCTTTCACTGGCCGACGGCCAGCGTGCACTTTGGTGATGCGCTGTGCACCCTGGAACTGGGCACGCCGGCCATTTCGCCCAAACAGTTGCGGCGCGCCGAGGAACTGGCCAATGCGCTGGTTGCCGGGAACCGCGCGGTGACGGTCTCGTACGAGGACGCCGCCGACGCGGCGCCGCGCCTGCGCAAGAAACCCGACCGCGTGGGCACGCTGCGCATCGTCACCATTGCCGGTCTCGACGTCAGCGCCTGCGGTGGCACGCATGTGCAGGCCACCGGCGAGATCGGCGCCATCCTGCTGCGGCGGTCGGAAAAGTTGCGCGACAACACACGCGCGGAGTTCCTGTGCGGCACGCGCGCCATTCGGCGCGCCCGCGCCGACTACGATGCGCTCAGCAACATGGCCGCGCGCCTCTCGGCCGGCGTCGATGAAGTGGCGCCGCTGGCGCTGGCTCAGGCCGACGAGGTGCGAACGCTGGCCGGGGCGCACAAGAAGCTCGTGGAGGAAGTGTCGGGCTATCGCGCACGCGCCCAGTGGGAGTCCACGACTCCGGGCACCGACGGCGTGCGGCGGCTGCGTGGCGCCGATGGCATGTCTCCCGACGAACTGCGCCTCTTTGCCCTTGCCTGCGCCGCGCTTCCCGCCACGCTGTTCGCCGGCGCCTTTCGCCCCACCCGCACCATCGCGTTCTCCGTGTCGGCTGACCTCGATGCGAATGCCGGGATCCTGCTCAAGAACGAGCTGCAGAAGGCCGGCGGGCGTGGCGGTGGCTCGTCGCGAACGGCGCAGGGCACGGTTCCGGCCGATGATGGCGTCGACGCCGTACTGGCTGCCCTGCTCGACGCGTCGATCAGCCGGCCAACCTCGTAACGATTCGTAAGGCCAGCACGTCGATCCTCCCCTCGGCCCTGTGGGGATTCACGTTCTCTGCGTGGATGGAACCAGGCGTCTCTCACGGAGACCGCCGCGTGCCGTCGTGGGCTACTTGCAGCCCGTCGCCAGCCGCCTGGCGTCGGGCGAGCGCGGAAAGAGCGCCAACGCATCCTTGGCCTCTTCACACCCGCGCGTGCGGGAACCGCGCGACATCATCAACTGGGCATAACGCAACCGGATGCGGAACGATCCGGGATCGAGCGAGGCCGCCCGTCCGAGCTGGCCGGTATTGTACGCTTCCATCGCCGTGATCTTGAGCGCGCTCAATTCTGCGGCCCCGAGGCCGGCCGCCAGTACGACCACGCCGAGCAGCGCGCGCCGTCCGCGCGCCACGGGCACCGCCACGGGCACCGTCACGGGCACCGTCACGGGCGTCACTGGCTGGACGGGCAGCAGCGCACCCATCGAGCCCCAGAACACCAGCGTGGGCGTGGCCAGCAGCAGCACCGCATCAAACGCCCCTTCCATCGCGATGATCACCACCACTGCCGTGCCGGTGATCGCGCGCAGCCGGGCGTCGAGCGGCAGGTCGAGTCGCCCCCAGCCACGCAGCCCGGTCACCACCAGCCCCGCGAGCAATGCCGTCCACGCCACCAGGGCGAGCAGGCCACGCTCGGAGAGCATCGCCATCCAGTCGCTCGACGGCCATGGGTTGGCCGTCATTCCCGTGTCCTGGCTCAGGGACGGGTCGGAGCGTGGGGCAACACCGGGATATTCCACCGCCCAGTTGCCGGTGCCTACGCCCAGCAACGGGTGCGCCACGGCAAGGCGCGCCGAGTTGGCGTACTGGCGCAACCGTCCCTGCCCGCTTCCCTCGCGGTAGTTCACCATCCCCTTGGCCGACTCGAGATATGGGCTGTCGCTGCGCCAGTCGAGCGTATTGGGAATGGCGACGGCGGCAACGCCGCCGGCCAGCATGCCGCCGATGATGAGCACGAGGCCGCGCCGCGCCGACGCATCGCGCCACATCGTGCCGCGACGCCATAGCCAAGCCATGACCACCACCACCGCGCAACAGACGAGCGCCAGCCATGCCGCTCGCGTGCGCGACAGCACGAGCGCGGCGGCGTTGATCCCGAGTCCCGCGGCCGCCATCAGCGCCCATGGCGTGCCGCGCGCGGTCAGTGCGAGATAGCCAAGCAACGGAATGCCAGCGGCGGCGATGTGCGCCATGAAGTTGCGATTGCCGAAGGTGCCCCCCGGCGCGCGGCTCATTGACGCCAGGTCGCTCGACACGCCGTAGGCCTGCGCGAGCGCCGTCCCGGCTCCGATCACCGTGGCAATCGCCAGGCCACGAATGAGGGCGTCGCGCGCGCCGCCGTCGGCCGCGGCGCGCGTTCCCCACCAGGTGAATGCCGCGCTCAGGCTGATGGCCAGCGCGCGGACTGCCAGCCAGTGATTGGGTGCGAACAGCGCCGAAACGGCGGAGAGCGCCAGGAAGGCCACGAACAGGTCGTCCAGCCTCGATCGGCGCATGGTGGCGCCACCGGCAATGGCAAGCACGAGCGCCAGCGCAGCACCCACATGCAGCGCCAGTTCCTTGGGCACGAGAAACCGGTCGAGATCGAACGACCGGTACGGCAGCGCAACGAGCGTCGCGATGACAGCGAGCGCCACCAGCGACCAGCCAGCAGCAATGCACGTTGGACGATGGGCGGCCGGGGCGTTCACGCGCATAGAGCTAACGGTCTCGAGAGCGCGCCGAAAGGGCCGTGCGGTATTTCTGCATCAGGCTGCGGACGCCGGCGGCCCATGACGTCGATCTCCAGGGACCTCGCGATGGCGGCGTGGTGACGCGATTATCATTGATGTGGTGACCCGATGCCGCTGATGCCCGCCCCCGCCTTTCCTGACTCGATTGACACCGCGATCCGTCTGGCCGTGGCCGGACTCGTGGGCCTTGCCGTGGGCATCGAGCGCGAGCGCTCAGGACACGCGAGCGGCCCCGGGCAGCACTTTGCCGGCACGCGCACCCTTCTTCTCATC
>Ga0209014_10002556_pt1 | contig 10560 bp, 8 predicted proteins | sample BarGraNGADG00212_FD_184491 | JGI IMG/M metagenome (GOLD analysis project Ga0209014, IMG submission 184491) | Arctic peat soil microbial communities from Barrow, Alaska - Barrow Graham LP Ref core NGADG0002-212 (SPAdes) (version 2) | ecosystem: Environmental > Terrestrial > Soil > Wetlands > Peat... | reverse complement strand
AGGCTGGGCGAATTTGGGCTCTGACCCCAAAAACTCGGGGGACAGCCGCTACGCTGAGCGCCCCAGCGGCCTGATCCTCACCGCATGCCGGGCGGGGTTTGGCATGTCACCATTTTGGAAAAGAGCCATAGATTCAAAATTTTGGGTCTGGTTCCCGGTCAATTTTTAATCAAACCATTCCAGCAATCACAACCGCCCTCCAAGGGGGTCTTAAGATCGGTGCATACTTTGCCCATGTCTATCTTGTCGCACTTGCTGAAAACGCCTGCCCTGACGGGTGCAGTCGCGCCCTCCTCTCGCTACCTGGCCTCGGCTATGGCTCGAGCCTCAGGCGAGGTGCGCCATGTCGTGGAACTTGGCGCCGGCACGGGTCCGGTCACGAAAGCGCTACGCAGCCGATTGCCGCACGCCTCGCTTGTAGCCGTTGAAATACAGCCAGTTCTGGCCCAACAGCTCAGGAACAAGTTTGCTGGGCTGGACGTGCGCCAGGGACTCGCCCACGAGATTCTTGACGGCCTTGTCTATCCTGACCCGGCGGCAGTGGTGTCGAGCATTCCCTTTCGCTCACTCCCGCAGGGGATGCGCGAGATCACGATAGCCAGCATCGAGCAGTTCCTGCGCAGGGTCCCGGGTTCAAGGCTGGTTCAGTTCACCTACCAGCCGCGTGTGCCCTTTGAGGCTGCAGCGGATTTTCGGTGGCACAAGATGTGCTCGATATGGCGCAATGCGCCTCCGGCAGGAGTGTGGGTGTTGCGAAGCTTGCCCACAACCTGAGTTGCTGCTGCCGAGGGTTTAACCCCCTTATCGTTTACCAATTGCTTCGAGAATGCCGCGCATCAGATCAAGCGGCGTGGGCGGGCAGCCGCGGATGACGGCATCGACCGGGATCACGTTGGCGACGGCTCCGCAGGACGCGTAGCTGCAGCCAAACTCGCCGCCGTCGCCGCCACAGTTGCCCACCGCAAGCACCAGCCTGGGTTCGGGCGTGGCGGCCAGGGTGCGGCGCAAGGCTTCCTCCATATGACGCGAGACCGGGCCGGTCACCAGCAGCATGTCGGCAAAGCGCGGGCTCGCCACAAAATGCACCCCAAAGCGCTCGATGCTGTAGTACGGGTTGCCCAGCATCTGAATTTCAAGTTCGCAACCGTTGCAGGAACCAGCGTCAACTTCACGGATCGCCAGGCTGCCGCCAAAGCGCTTGCCGATGTGGGCTTTGAGCTGTTCCCCGATCTGGCTCAAGGCGCTCTCATCGAGCACGGGCAGCGGCTCGGTAATGATGCCGATGCGTTGTATTTTTCCAAGAATGCGCAGCATGATGAAGAGCCCCTAACAGGATGAAACGCGTGTGCGACTAAGGCGTTTGGGATGCAGCGCAAGGCGCGGCGGCGCAGCTTGGGTCGCCCCCAAGCAAGCCGACGCAACGCGGCGATGCGCCCAAACGCCGACGTCCCTTCGGGTTGCGACCAGGACGGGCGTCTGCGGCGTTGCGCCGCTTGGCAAGGAGACTACCCTTGCCGGCGCGCCGCGTCTTGCATCCATCCCGTCCTGATCACAACGCATCACGTGTTTCATCCTGTTAGGGGCTCTCACAGGTCTTGCCCGGAGTACGAGCCGTTGACCGATTTGTTGCATACCGGAAAGTCGGGAACGATGTTGTCGTGCATCAGCAGTTCCAACGCCGGCCAGATCGTCCAGGACGGATCGCGCGGAAAAAAGCGCGCGACCCGGCCGTCAGCGGCAAAGCGCACATAGCTCAAGATCTCGCCGCGCCAGCCCTCGACCAGGCCCAGGCCTTCAGCAGCCCCGGCTGGCTGCTGCCAATCAACCCGAACGGCTCCGGCGGGCAGCCCCGCCAGCAGCGCCTCGATCAGGTCGAAGCAAGCAGCAAGTTCTTCCAGGCGGGTGCGGGCGCGCCCATTCACGTCGCCATAGTGATGCAGCGGCACCTTGACGCTTAATTGATCGTAAGGTGCATACGGCGCGTCGCGGCGCAGATCAAAGTCCAGCCCGGAGGCGCGCCCGACATAACCCAGGCAACCCAGCGCCTTGGCGTATTCAGGCGTGAGCACACCGGCGCCGCGCACCCGGTCTTCCACCGACGGCAAATCATTGATGATGCTCATCAGCTTGTTGACCTGCTGGCGCATGGCGCTGGCCTCCTCAATCAGCACTTGCATAAAGCGCTGGTCAAGATCGGTCTTCACACCGCCGGGCACGATGCAGTCCATCATGAAGCGATGCCCAAAGACCTCGTTCGATACCCGCTGCCAGGCTTCCCGCAGCCGACCAAATTGAACTGCACCAAAGGCAAAACCGATGTCGTTGAGCATGGCCCCCATATCGCCCACATGATTGGCAACGCGCTCGCGCTCGCACAGCAAGGCGCGCAGCCACAGCGCGCGTGGCGGCACGGTCAGGCCCGCGGCGCGTTCCATCGCCATGCAGGCAGCCCAACTGTGCGCCACGGTGGAGTCGCCCGAGACGCGCGCCGCCAGCCGCGCCAGAGCGGCGGCATCGCGCCCCACGGCAATTTTCTCGATGCCCTTGTGGGTGTAGGCCAGGCGCTCTTCAAGCCGGAGCACAGTCTCGCCGACCGCCTGAAAGCGAAAGTGACCGGGCTCGATGATGCCCGCATGCACCGGGCCCACCGGTATTTCATAAACACCGCTGCCCTGCGCCAACAAAAAGTTGTAATGGCAATCGGCCGGGGTCTGCGCGGGCGGCCGACCGGCCCGCGGAAAATCGGAGCGCAATGGATAGTCGGACTCGCTCCAGGCCTGATGGCGCGTCCAGCGCCGTGCGTCCGGGTGACCTGCGAACGTGATGCCGAACAGGTCACGAACATGGCGCTCGGGTCGGTCGGCACCGGCATAAAAAGGACAGTGCGAGGCCAGCTCCGGCTTGGTGCGAGGCACCTCGGTACGCGCTACCAGATAAGCCCCGCCTTTTTCGAAACAGGCGTTGACACGCAGCCAAGCGCTGCTCTGTCCAGCCCCGTCTTCGCTCATATCCTCTGCCCAGATTGCCACCCAGCGGTAGTCCAGTGCTTTGGCCTCACGCGCCAGGGTGCCCCAGTCCCGGGCTTGAAGCACGATAAGTTGCGCCGGTGCCAGCCCAGCCGATGCCTGCACCTCAAAGCGCAAGCCGGTCGCCGCGAGGTGGGCCAGAAACGCTGCCAGTGTGTCCGCGTGCGTCATAGCATCGAAGCGCCCGAGATCAGCAAAGTAGCCTGCTCGAACCAGCGCGACAAAAAGGTCGGGATCGTCAGCCCCAGCCACAACACCAAAATCAAATGCACCACCACCGGCAGCATGTTCGCCTCAACCGGCTTTTGCCCCGGCGGCGGTTCACCAAAGACCATCCTTTGCACGTGACGAAACAAACCGGCAAAAGCGACGCCAAAACCGATCAGCAAGGGAATCGTTAGCCATGGCCAGGCCTTCATGGTTGCCATCAGCAGCAAAAATTCGCTGATGAAAACACCAAAGGGCGGAAAACCGGCGATCGAGACGACGCCCAGCAAAAGTCCCCAACCGATGGCCGGCTGGGTGCGGATGAGGCCGCGGATTTGATCGATGCGCTGCGTGCCGGCGAGCTGGCAGGCGTGTCCCACCGTCACAAAGATAGCGGATTTGGTGAGCGAGTGCACCGTCATGTGCAACAGCGCACCGTAAGTGGCCAGTGGCCCGCCCAGACCAAAGCCAAACGTGATCAAGCCCATGTGCTCGATCGAGGAATAACTGAACATGCGCTTGACGTCGTGCTGGCGATGCAAAAACAAGCCCGCCACCGTGAACGACAGCAGGCCAAAGCCCATCATCAGATAACCCGCCAGGTTGGTATGCAGGGAAGCATCCACCAGCATCTTGACCCGCACCAGGGCGTACAACGCGACGTTGAGCAACAAGCCCGACAGCACGGCCGACATCGGCGTCGGGCCTTCGGAGTGCGCGTCGGGTAACCAGTTGTGCAGCGGCACCAGGCCGACCTTGGTGCCGTAGCCGACCAGCAAAAAGACAAAGGCCAAGGTAATCACGGCCGGGTCCAGATTGGCAGCGGCGGCATCATGCAACACGGTCCACAACAGCGTGTCATCGCGACCGGCACCGAGCTTGGCCTCTGCGGCAAAATAAATCAGCACGGTGCCAAACAGCGCCTGCGCGATACCGACACCGCACAGGATGAAATATTTCCAGGCCGCCTCGATCGCCTCGGGTGTGCGGTAGAGCGACACCAGCAGCACGGTGGTCAGTGTGGCCAACTCCATCGCCACCCACAACACGCCCAGATTGTTGGTGGAAAGCGCCAGCAGCATCGAGAACAGAAAGCACTGGTACATCGAGTGGTACAGGCGCAGGCGCTTGGCCGTCACGCGCCCGCGCATGACTTCGTGGCGCATGTAGGGGCCGGAAAAAATCGACGTCGTCATGCCGACAAAAGCCGTCAGCACCACCAGATAAACATTGAAGGCGTCAATGTAGAACATGCGGCTCGGCGAGAGATGCGGCCCGTGCGCAAAGACATCGAGCGCCATCGCCAGCGAAGCCGCAAAAGTCAGCATGCCAATGCCCACATTGATCCAGCCGGCAATCGGTTTGTGCCCAATGAGAGCCAGCAGCAAGCCGCCCAGCAGCGGGGTCAGCAAGGTCGCTTCCAGCAGCGTCATTCGTGCTCTCCCGCTGCTGGCAACCCGACCGCTGGCGGTGGTGAGTCGGCCTCGTTCATTTCCGACAGTTTGTTGAATTGACCCACATCGAGGGAACCAAAGGAATCGCGCAAATGAAAGAAAAACACGCCGAACAGAATCGAGGCCACCAGGATGTCAAAGGCCACGCCGAGCTCGACGATCAGCGGCATACCATAGGTCGAAACGGAAGCGGCAAAAAAGATGCCGCTCTCCATCGACATGAAGCCAATCACCTGCGCCACCGCCGATTTGCGCACGCACATCAAGAGCATGCCGAGCAGCTCAATGGCAATGCTCACCGCAATGATGTTGCGGGTGGCCAGACCGGACAGGTGAATGATCGACTTGGCGACAAAATAGCTGAAGATCACCAGCGCCACACCGCCAATCAGCAGCAGCGTCGGGTGCGAAATCTGCTCGGCGTTATGTTGCATGTTCAGGCGCACGCTGAGCCGGTACAGCAGCCACGGAATCACGATCACCTTGAGGGTGACGGTGAGCGCCGCCGAAATATAAAGGTCGGGATGTTTGGAAACAATGGCCACCAGCACCGTCACCGTCGCCAACAGAAAACCTTGCCAGGCAAAAGTAAAAATCAGCGGCAACATGCGCGTTTGCGCCAGCATCAAAAAAGAGGTCAGCAAGGCCACCGCCGCGAACAAGATGATGGCCTGGTTGTAGAGGTCAAGGTGGGCAAATTCCATTTAGTTTGCGCCCTCTAGCATCACATGCGTGAGCATCGCCAGCACCGACAGCATGAAGGCAAAGCCCAGAAACTGCGGCACCCGAAACAGCCGCATCTTGGCCAACACCGTCTCCCACACCACCAGCACGACGGCGAGCAGCATCAGTTTGGCCGTTACGGCGACAACGCCGAGTGCCAAAGCTCGAACGCTGAATTGGTCGGCAATACCCCAGGGGAAAGCGAAATCAATGATCAACACCGAATAAATCATCAGCTTGATTTGCGAAGCCCATTCAATCAACGCCAGATGTCGGCCGCCATATTCGAGGATCATGGCCTCGTGCAGCATGGTCAGCTCCAGATGGGTGGCGGGGTTGTCCACCGGAATGCGGCTGGCCTCGGCCACGGCCACCATCGCCAGCGCCAGCAGGGCAAACACGAAGGACGGCCGCAGCAGCAAGCCGGCCTCCAGAATATAGTCGGTTGCCACCGAGAGATTGGTAGTGTGTGCCGTCATGGATAAAGTAAACACCACCATCAGCATGGCGGGCTCTGCCAAGGCCGAGACCATCATCTCGCGCGACGCTCCCATGCCACCGAAAGCGGTGCCAATATCAAGCCCGGCGAGCGCAGTAAAAAACCGCGCCAGGGCAAAAAAACCGACCAGCACAATCACGTCTGCGATGGCCGCCGTGGGCACTTGCACCACAATGAACGGAACCACCGTCGCCGCCAGCAGCATGGCACCGAAAACAATGTAGGGCGTGGCACGGAACAGCCAGGAAGCGTTGTGCGCGAGCACCATTTTCTTGCCCACCAGTTTGGACAGGTCGCGGTACGGCTGCCAGACCGACGGCCCAGCGCGGTTTTGCATGTGGCATTTGACGCGCTGTAACCAGCCTGCCAGTAATGGCGCAGCGGCAATGAACGCCAGCGTCTGCAAGGCGGCAAAAGCCCAGGCGATCAACTGACTATCCATAAAAACACCAGCAACGTGACAAAGGAAAATTTCAGGTAAGTGTGAATGTTGCCGGTCTGGATGAAGCCAATCCGGTTGGCCGCCGCCAGCACCAGGCGACCGATTGGAACGTAGCACCACAGCCACGACCAGTCGTGCGTGTGCACGCTGTAATGCAGGCTCGTCACGCGCGCCAGCGGGCCGGGGCTGGCGAGCGCATCGATGTGCTCCTCCACTTTCCAGACCCCTTGAAAAACGCGCCGTATTGGCTGGCTGAAAGCGGTCGAGGTGTATTGCATGCGGGGTGTCAGACCGCCAAAACCGCAATCCCAGGGCTCGGTGCGGCGTGCCGGGTCGGTGCCACGCTTGAGGAAAAGGTAACCCAAACCGAATACTAGGAAGATCGCCACCAGCACAAACGGTGCCGAGTAAGACGCCACCTGCGCTGAAACCGGCGTCAGCCAGAGCCAGCCCTGGGCCGTGGCCGACGGCAAGGCCGCATGCACCAGCATCTGCGTGATCGGTGCCATGATCTGGATCACCGTGCTCGGAAACACGCCCAGCAACAGGCACAGCAGGGCCAGCAACCCCATGCCGCCCAACATGCCAACGGGAGCCTCGCGCGCCAGTTCAACCCGGCGTGTGCGCGCTTTGCCCAGAAACGCAATGCCAAAGGCCTTGACAAAACAGGCGGCGGCCAGCGCCCCGGTGAGCGCCAGCAGCGCGGCGGCAAACGGTATGGTGGAGCGCAACAGGCCGTTTTCCAGCGCAGTCGATTGCAAGGCAGTCTGGAAGGTCAGCCACTCGGAAACAAAGCCATTGAACGGCGGCAGCGCCGAGATCGCCACACAGCCCACCAGAAAGAAGAACGCGGTGACCGGCATGCGGTGGATCAGACCCCCCATGTGATCAAGGTCATGCGCATGGGTGCGATACAGCACCGAGCCAGCGCCCAGAAACAACAGCGCTTTGAAGAGGGCGTGGTTGAGCGTGTGGTAAAGCGCGGCGATCAAGCCCAGCGTGCCCAGCAGTTTGTGGCCGCTGCCGAGAAAAATCATAGCCATGCCCAGGCCCATCAGGATGATGCCGATGTTTTCGATCGAGTGGTAGGCCAGCAAGCGCTTGAGGTCGTGCTGCATCAGCGCGTAGAGCACGCCCAGCACCGAAGAAGCGGTGCCAATGATCAGCACCACCATGCCCCATTCCCACTGCACATCGCCGATCAGGTCAAAGATCACCCGCACCATGCCGTAAATGCCCATCTTGATCATGGCCCCGCTCATCAGGGCCGAGATGTGCGAGGGTGCCACCGGGTGCGCCTCGGGTAGCCAGACATGCAGCGGCACCATGCCCGACTTGGTGCCAAAACCAATGAAGGCGCAGGCAAAACCAATCGTTGCCCATAGCGGCGAGAGTTTGGCCACGCGCATCTGCTCAAAAGTGAGGCCACCACCAAAAGCGGCGAGCACGCCAAAAGAAAGCAAAATCACCAGCGCGCCAACATGGGCCAGCAGCAGGTAGAGAAAGGCCGCGTCGCGATTGGCGGCGTGCTGATGCTGATAGACCACCAGAAAATAGCCCGCCAGCGACATCATCTCCCAGAAGATCATGAACACCAGCGCGTCATCGGCAATCAGCAACCCCTGCATGCCCAGGATAAACAGCGCCGTGAAGATGCCCAACGGGGGCAGCGGCTGCGTCGATGGGCCGCGCCCAAATTCACGCGTGTAGCTCGGGCCATAAAGCGAGACCGCCAGCACCAGCGTGCCCAGCAGTATCAGAAAGAAACCGCTCAGCGGATCGATGCGGACATGCCAGGCCAGCCAGGGCAGGCCCATGTCAAAACGGTCGGTAACGGTGCGATTGGCCAGCAGCGCCCAGGCACCGGCGGCGAAGCTGGCAGCACCGGAAAAGAACAAAAACAGGAAGGAGCCAAAATGCAGATAGTCCGGGTGGCGCTGCACGGCCAACACCGAAACCGCACCCGACAACAGGGTGCACAGCACAGCGATGTAGATCAAAAACAGCGGGTTCTCGATCATCGCGCTCATTGCACTAGCGAATCAACATGAACGACAGCTCGCACCGCCCGCCGTCAGGTGCCGACAGCGACAGCCGCCTGTGCTGTGCCATTGCATCCCTACCATCTTGCCTCAACGCTGTCATCAAAAGCCCTTTTTGAACTGCGCCTCATTGATCACGCCAGCGCGCTCTTTACCCGACGAGCCTGGCGCGATATATCGGCCAAACTCCGGTTGTCTCTTGCGGTTAATGATAGCAGATGCCGCAGACCGCCCGAGGCCGCACTAGCACACGCCGTGTGGAGTCATGCAGAGCATCCCTTGAGGTCTGCGTTAGACTCGCGCCAGTTTCAGGAGACCCCCATGAACCCATCTGTGCCGCAAAACGTCACTCCTTATGGCACCCTGCCAGCCAACCCTGCGCCCGCAGCGCGCAAACCACTGAGCCTGCCGCGCTTGCTGGAGATGCATGCGCGCGGTGAAAAAATCACCATGCTCACCGCCTATGACGCCACCTTTGCTGCGGTCGCCGATGCCGCCGGGGTCGAATGCATATTGGTGGGCGATTCGCTCGGCATGGTCTGCCAGGGCCTGTCCAGCACAGTGGGCGTTTCACTGGAGACCATGCGCTACCACGTAGAGAGTGTCGCGCGCGGTCTGCGCCGCGCCCAAGCCACCGCCTGGCTGATCGGCGACTTGCCGTTTGGCACTTACCACGAATCCAAAGAGCAGGCGCTGCGCAGCGCCGCCGTATTGATGCAGGCCGGTGCCCACATGATCAAGTTGGAGGGCGGTGGCTGGACCGCTGACACCGTGCGTTTTTTGGTGGTGCGCGGGATTCCCGTCTGCGCCCACCTGGGCTTGACCCCGCAAACCGTATATGCCTTGGGCGGCTACCGGGTACAGGGCAAAACACAGGAAGCAGCAGCCCTGCTCAAACATCAGGCACACGAACTGCAAGACGCGGGTGCTTCGCTGCTGGTGTTGGAGATGGTTCCGGCGGCACTAGCGGCCGAGCTCACCATTGAGTTGCTGCATTGCCCGACCATCGGCATCGGCGCCGGCAAGGACACCGCCGGTCAAGTGCTGGTATTGCATGACATGCTGGGCCTGAACCTGGGCAAGATGCCCCGCTTTGTGCGCAACTTCATGGCCGACCCAACGGCCCCCGCCGGCATCAAGGAAGCCATGCAAGCCTATGTGGCGGCGGTGAAAAACGGCAGCTTTCCCGATAACGCAAAGCACGCCTGGTAACCTAATCAGTTGAGGACAGAGCTGCTCCGCTACGGTCTGTCCCACAAAATTATTACAAGAGTTGAGGATAGAGCTGCGCTACGCTACGGTCTGTCCCGCAAAATTATTACAAAAGTTGAGCTATGAGAATTGCCCGCACCATCGCCGAGCTGCGCGCCCACTTGGCCCACTATCGCCGTCCGGCCTTCGTTGCCACCATGGGCAATTTGCACGAGGGTCACCTGGCCTTGATCGCCCAGGCCAAGCCACTCGGCGACGTCACGGTGGCGAGCATCTTTGTCAACCGCTTGCAGTTTCTGCCGCACGAAGATTTCGACACTTACCCACGCACGTGGGAGTCAGACTGCGAAAAACTGCAAGCGGCCGGCTGCGAACTGCTTTTTGCGCCGAGCGAACAAGAGCTTTACCCGGAGCCACAGACTTTCAAAATCCAGCCGCCTGCGGACCTGGCGGACATTCTGGAAGGCCAGTTCCGACCCGGTTTTTTTGTCGGTGTCTGCACCGTGGTACTCAAGCTGCTGGCCTGCGTGCAGCCGCACGTGGCGCTGTTTGGCAAAAAAGATTACCAGCAGCTTCTGATCATCGAGCGCATGGTGCGGCAATTTGCCCTGAACGTTGAGATTGTCGGCGCTGAAACCACCCGGGCAGCGGACGGCCTGGCGCTGTCCTCACGCAACGGTTACCTCAGCGAGAGCCAGCGCGCTGAGGCGGTGCAGCTCTCGCTGGCGCTCAATACTATGGCCGCTGCCCTGCGCGCTGGTGCCAGCGACATCGCCGCATTGGAGCATCAAGCGCGCCAGGCACTGGAGGCGCGCGGTTGGCAGCCGGACTACCTGGTGGTGCGCCGACGCACTGACCTGCAAACCCCAAGCGCCGGTGCAGCCCCGACTGAGCCGCTGGTGCTGCTGGGTGCTGCCCGCATCGGCACGACGCGGCTGATCGACAACCTGGAGAT
>Ga0209014_10002554_pt1 | contig 10563 bp, 11 predicted proteins | sample BarGraNGADG00212_FD_184491 | JGI IMG/M metagenome (GOLD analysis project Ga0209014, IMG submission 184491) | Arctic peat soil microbial communities from Barrow, Alaska - Barrow Graham LP Ref core NGADG0002-212 (SPAdes) (version 2) | ecosystem: Environmental > Terrestrial > Soil > Wetlands >... | reverse complement strand
AGCTCGTGCGATCGTAGATTGCCTTCTTGTCCGCGTCGAGGTAGTTGGTGAAGGTCGTCGGCAGGTTAGTCATGGCCAATGTGTATCCGTCGGGCTTGGCCTTCACGAATTCGGAGTGGCCCAGCTGCTGGTTGGCGCCGGCCTTGTTCACCACTTCGATGTTGGTGCCCAGCACCTTCTCCATGGTCGGAGTCAGGACTCGGGTAGACACGTCGCTGCCACCGCCGGCGGCAACGGGCACGATGATGGTGATGGTCTTGCCCTTCTCCGGGAAGTTCACCTTCGGGGCGGCGGTGGGCTGAGCAGCGGTGGGCTGGGCAGCGGGGGCTGCAGCCTTGGTCGGATCGCCAGCTTTCGCCGGTTCGGCCGCCTTGGTTGGTGCTGGCGCGGGGGCAGCCTGGGAGCAGCCGGCCAGGGCAACGCTCGCCAGCGCTACGACCGCAACCATGGAAACGAGTAGGCGCTTCATCTTCTCCTCCTTGAGAATTCTTGCGACTCGAATGGCAGGCAGTCTGTCTGATAGGTGGGTTCGCTTCGCGAGGACCGTAGGGATCTCTCCCGAATTGCTTCGCCGGCAGATCGCGCCGGCCGTGTGAGAATAGGGAGATCGGGTCTATGCGGAAGCGAACTGCCTGGAGCCTGAGCAAGGTGGTAGGGGCAGACCCATCTGCACGCCACGATCCTTTGGCACGATCCCATCAGCAGGTTGCCTAAGCCAACAGAGGCCCATTTTGGCACACAGAGAGACACTACGCAAGCGGCCGGTTTCGCCGTCAAGCCGGTCTGCCGCTATCTGGCAGCCAGGATGTCCACGGTGAAGGAGGCCGAGGAGTTGATCCAGGAGGTCTTCGGGGGAGCCCTGAACGGGATCCAGATTCTACGCGCCGAGGACGAGGCGCGCCGCCAGCCCCCGCAGCAGTTACGGGAGTTCCCGAGCAAACTGGAGCGGAGGCTGGTGGAGCACAACATCGCCTCCGCTCCCGTAATGCGTGCTACTTGAGCTCCATAGCCCGGTGGACCGCCCGGGCGACGTTCTCCGGCGTCAGCCCGTGGTGCTCCACCAGTTGCTCCGGTTTGCCCGTCTCGGAATACTCGTCGTTGATCCCAATTCGGATCACCGGCGTCGGCCGGACCCCGCTCAGGTACTCGGCCACCGCGCCGCCCAGGCCGCCAACGACGGTGTGCTCCTCCACGGTGACGATGGCCCCCGTCTCCCTCGCCGCGGCCAGAACCGCCTCCTCGTCCAGCGGCTTGACGGTCTGCATGTCCAGCACCCGTACCTTCAGCCCCTCCTTTTCCAGCAGCTCTGCCGTACTCAGGACGCAGGAGAGCATCCGCCCGGTGGAGATGATGGTGGCGACGGTGCCGTCCCTGTGCTTCTCGGCCTTTCCGATGTGGAAGACGAAGGAGTCATCGTAGATGACCGGCGATGGGGTGCGGCCGAGGCTTATGTAGACCGGCCCGATCCAGTCGGCAGCGGCCAGCAGCGCCTTCTCCGCGGCCACGGCATCGGTGGGGGCGAGCACCACCAGGTCGGGGATCGCCCGCATGTGGGCGATGTCCTCGGTGGCGATGTGGGTGGGGCCCTCCTTGCCGGCGCTCAGTCCGCCCAAGGTGGTGACTATCTTCACGTTCAGCTTCGTGTGAGCTACGAACGTTCGGATCTGCTCGACGCATCTCAGCGCCACGAAGTTCGCCAGCCCCATGGCGACGGGGATCTTGCCGCTGGCGGCCAGACCCGCGGCCGTGGTGATCATGTTCTGCTCGGATATCCCCATCTCGAAGGTCCGGCCAGGGAATTGCTCGTGGATGTTGAAGTTCGGGGCGCCGCCGTTGGGGAGGTCGGCGTCCAGCATCACCAGCTCGGGGTGGGCCGCGGCGGCCTTGGTCAGCCCCGGGATGATGCCCTCAATGGGCTGCATCAGCTTGCTCATCGGACCGCCTCCCCGCTCAACTCTCTCACTGCCTGCCGGTACTCTTCATCGGTGAGGACGCCGACGTGCCAGCGGTTGTTCGCCTCGGTGAAGGAGATCCCCTTGCCCTTGACGGTGTGAGCGAGGATGAAGGTCGGCTTGCCCTTTACAGTCTCGGCCTGGTCCAGCGCCCCCAGGATCTGGCTGAAGTCGTGGCCGTCGATCTCGATAACGTGCCATCCGAAGGCGCGCCACTTGTCCGCCACCGGCTCCAGGGAGGGCATTATCTGGCTGGTGGGGCCGGAGGACTGGAACTCGTTGCGGTCCAGTATGCACACAAGGTTGTCCAGCTTGAACTTGGGTGCGGACAGAGCGGCTTCCCAGACCAGCCCCTCGTCGGACTCCCCGTCGCCGATGATCACGTAGACGCGGCTGGGGCGCCCGTCCATGCGGGCTGCCAGCGCCATCCCCTGGCCGGCAGGCAGGCCGTGGCCCAGGGAGCCGGTGGTCAGCTCGATGCCGGGGGTCTTGAGCATGTCGCAGTGGCCCTGGAGCCTGGAGCCGAAGGTCTTCATCGTCATCAGCTCCTCCACCGGGAAGAAGCCTCGGTGGGCCAGGGTCGCGTAGAGGGCGGCCGAGCCGTGTCCCTTGGAGAGCACGAGCCGATCGCGGTCGGGCCAATCGGGTCGAGCGGGGTCCACCCGCAGTTTGTGGAAGTAGAGGGCACACAGCAGCTCGACGATCGAGAAGCTGGCCCCCAGGTGGTAGCCCCCGGTGTTGTGCAGGGCCTCCACAACGTCGCGGCGGATGTTGAGCGCCTTCCGCTCCAGCGACGTCACCAGTTCCTTTCGTGACTCCGTTATCAATTGCTTCAATCCTCCACTCGGGGCCGGAAATCCGGGTCGTCCATTACTCTAGCGCTTCTGGCCGGCCAGGTGAAGAGCGGGGCGACATAGCGACATAGTTGCCCTTACCGGCCGCGCCCAAGCAGGCTTTCCAGCAGCCTGGCAAGGCCATCGGCCTCGACATCATCGGTGACCATCGCCGCGGCGTTGCGCACCTCGGCCTTCGCGTTGCCCATGGCCACCCCCAGTCCGGCGCAGGTAAGAAGAGGGATGTCGTTGGCGCCGTCCCCACGGCCACGATCTCAGACATGTCGACCCGAAACTCGGCCGCCAGATACCTCAGCCCCGTCTCCTTAGATACTTCCGGCGCCACGACGTTCAGGCAGGTGACGTTCTTCTCTCCGGCGATGGGGGCACCGTCGAAATGGAGCCGGCCGGAGAGCTTCTCGGCCATCCCGGCTGCCGCGGCCTCCTGCTCCTCGTTGGCCACCAGCAGCTGCCCTTTGCAGATCGCATGCGTCCCTGAGGATATCGCGACGGCCAGGGGAACGGTACGCCGACCCAATGGCCCGATAGACTGGCGGTGGGCTCCCCTGGTATGCTCGTGGCTCAACTTTCACACAGCCGCAAGAGTCCGAGGAGGAACGATGCAGTCGAAACAGGATCTCAAAGAGGCGATCGTCCGGGACGTTGATGCCCATCGAGACGAGCTTTTCGGGATCGGGGATACGATCCTTCGCAATCCCGAGCTGGGCTTCAAGGAGTTCAAGACGGCGGCACTGGTGGCGAAACATTTCGCCGAGCTGGGGCTACCCCATCGGGATGGTCTGGCGATCACGGGCGTCAAAGCCAGGTTGTCTGGCGGCAGGCCGGGGCCCACGGTTGCGATCATGGGGGAGTTGGACGCCGTGGTTGTCCCGGGCCATCCATTCGCCGACCCGGTGACCAACGCCGCCCACGCCTGCGGGCACAACGCGCAGATCACGTCACTGTTGGGTGCCGCGGGTGCGCTGGTGCGCAGCGGGGCGATCGAGCAGATGGCAGGCAGCCTGGTGTTCTACGCCGTTCCGGCCGAGGAGTTGGTTGAGATCGAGTACCGGATGGGGTTGCGGCGAGATGGGAAGGTGGAGTTCTTCTCCGGCAAGCAGGAGCTGATCCGCCTCGGAGAGTTCGATGACGTGGACATGTGCATGCTGGTACACGCCAGCAGCGACCCCGAGACGAAGATGGCTGGGATCGACTACAGCTTCAACGGCTGCATGGCCAAGTTCATCCAGTACGTCGGCAGGGCTGCCCACGCCGGCTCGTCTCCCCACCAGGCAGTCAACGCTCTGAACGCGGCCAACATCGGCATGCAGGCCATCCACGCCCAGCGGGAAACCTTCCGCGATGAGGACTCGGTCAGGGTCCATCCAATCATAACCAAGGGCGGCGACCTGGTGAATGTAGTTCCAGCGGACGTGCGAATGGAGACCTTTGTTCGGGCGAAGACGGTGGAGGCCATGGTGGACGCCAACGCCAAGGTGGACCGGTGCCTCAAGGCCGGGGCGATGGCCGTGGGCGGGGGCGTGAAGATAACCACCATTCCGGGCTATCTGCCCCTGGAGACCTATCCGCGCCTGATGAAGCTATATAAGGAGAACTGCCTGCCACTCATTGGCGGCGAGGGGTTCTGGGCGGAGGGGCGTCACTGTGCAGGCTCCACCGACATGGGCGACATGAGCATGATCATGCCGACCGTGCAGCCCAACATGGGTGGGGTGACGGGGTCGGGCCATGGGGCTGACTACAATATCGTGGACCCGGACGCCCTATACCTGACCCCTGCCAAGGCGATGGCGATGACGGCGGTGGACCTGCTGTTCGGCGACGCCCAGGAGGCCCGGGCGGTGCTGGAGGGGCAGAAGCCGAGGTTTGCCAAGGACGAGTACCTGGCTTTCGTCCGCGAGATGGCCAAGGTCGAGGAGTATCGGGCTTAGCCTTGATATACCAAATGGCGTGGAGGCTTCAGCCGGTTGTTCTGGCGCGTAACCCCCTCCAAAAAAAGAGGGGGGGACGGCAGCGCCGTCCCCCCCTGGTAAGCACGGGGTCACTTGGGCTCGGACGGCCCTTCCTTCCCCTTCCCCTTGTCCAGGTCATCCATGTCCAGGGTCTCAATGAACTGTCGGAAGATCGATAACCGTTCGTCGTCGGGGCCGGGCCCCGGCTCCTCGGCTACCTCCCCCTCGGCGTGGTGCAGCTCTTCCTCGGTCTCCTCGGTTTCGGCGTCCATCTTTACACCGGCCTGGTCTAGCACCGACTCTGAAACGTAGATCGGCACGCCGGCTCTCACGGCCAGGGCGATTGCGTCGCTGGGCCGGGAGTCGATCTCCAGGTGGCGCCCCTCGGCGTCCAGCACAAGCTTGGCAAAGAAGGTCTCGTCCGCCAGGTCGTTAATCACCACGCTCACCACCTTGGCGCCCAGGGAGGAGATGACCGACTTCAACAGGTCGTGGGTCAAAGGCCGGCTCACCTGGACGTTCTGCAAAGGTATGGCTATGGAGTCGGCCTCGAAGTGGCCGATCCAGATCGGGAGGAACCGGCCCTCCTGCTTGTCCTTGAGCATGACCACACGCTTGTAGTTGGCCATATTCACTCGGATGCTTTCGACGAAGACCTCGATCACGCCTTTGTCTCCTTTAGGAGGTTTGCCGTCCAGGGGGAGCAACAGCTGGAAATAACAGAAGTAGCCCGAAGATCACTCCCCTTCCCCCTCTTTAATTAAGTTTACACCCTGGCTCGGGGAATCGCAAAACCGCCCTACCCGATAACCGATTCAGTGGTAGGGCAGGATTGGGGCCAGCGGGCCGTTGTGGGGTGCCGCCGAGGGTCGGCCGCAGGGTCGCCCCCTCACATCGTGGTTTCCTGAGCCTACTCGGCTGCCGGTGCCTCGACGGTGTCCTTCTCTTTCATTGCCGCCGCCTCTATCATTGCCGCCGCCTCTTTCATTGCCGCCGCTTTGGCCGCTCGCAGCCGTCGTGCCTTCAGGACGACCGATTTGGTCCTGGCGCCATCCTCACCCGGCGCGGCCGGCGCGGCATCCTCCACCCCATGGACGCTCTCAGTAGGTGAGGGCGCTGCCACCGTCGCCTCGCCATCCCCCACTGCATCGGCGACAGGAAGCGCCCCTATCCTTCGTACTCTCCTCCTGGGGGCCGCGGCAGTCGCTGCGTGCGACGTAGCCTCGGCGGTCGCTGCTTGCGACGCAGCCTCGGCCACCGAAGATGCTGGGCTCTCCCCCTGGGCGGCCGCGACGGCAGGCTCACCCTCCACCGGAACCGGGAACGGCGGGTGAAGTTCCTGGTCGATCGGAGCGGCCATAGGGTGTGGTTCCTCGGCAACCGCGGTGGCGCTCGTCGCCGTCGGGGAGGGCTGCTGAGGCGGGGTCTCCAGCGACATCTCCCGGGTGAACTGCTCGGTTATCTCGCTGGTCGTCCGGCGGAACTCGCGAATCGCCTTTCCGAGCCCCGCCCCGATCTCCGGCATCTTGCCGGGGCCAAATATGATCAGGGCCATGACCATGATAAGCATCAGCTCTCCAGGGCCGATTCCGAGGAAATTCATGAGAACGTCCTTTCCCGAAGAATGATGAGTGCAGCCACGAGCGCCGCTTATGGATTAAACTGGTCTATCCTGATTATAACTCTGCTGATCGGGTTGCGCCAGGGGAGTCACCGCCCCGTTCTCTATTCGGAAGAGGGCGGCGTGGGCGAGGAACTGCGGCGAGAAGGACTCCATGTCGGTGGTACTAATCAGCGTCTGGCCGGATTTGCCCACGGTTTCGAGCAGCAGCCGTCTTCGGGCTGGATCCAGCTCAGACATCACGTCGTCCAGCAGCAGGATGGGGCGCTCCCCGGTGGCCCGCTGCATGAACTCCACCTCCGAGAGCTTCAGCGCCAGCGCCACGGCCCGCTGCTCGCCCCTGGAGCCATAGACGTTGATGTCGATGCCGTCCGCCAGGAAAAGCAGGTCGTCTCGGTGGGGACCCACCAGCGATACCCCCTGGAGGGTCTCCCTGCGGCGGTAGCGGCGCAGCGCCTCGGCGAAGCGCGCCTGAAGCCCCTGCACAGCTGCTTCCTCCGGGCCGAGAACCACATCCGTGGGGGGCTGCTGCGAGGCCGGCTCCCAACCCTCGGTGGCCTCTTGAAGGCTGGATCGGTACGAGATTCTCAACCGCCTTCCGGAAGCGGTGAGCTGGTGGTGGTAGCTGTCGATGGTGCCGTTCAACTCATCCACGGTGGCCTGCCGTCGCCACAGCAGGTAGCCGCCCCATCTGGCCAGCTCCTCGCTCCAGAACTCCAGGTTCTCCGGTGGCTGGCGGCCCTCCCTGATCTGCTTGAGCAGGTGGTTGCGCTGGATCAGCACCCGGTTGTAATGCTGGAGCGACCGGCAGTAGCGGCTGTCCACCTGGCAGTTGGCTATGTCCAGGTAGTGGCGGCGAAGGTGGGGTGAGCCGGCGATGAGATCCAGGTCCTGGGGGCTGAACATCACCACGTTGATCTGGCCGATCAGCTCCATGGCCCGCCTGATCACGCCGTTGATCTTGATCCGCTTGGAGAGGCCGGTTTGCTTTCCTCCCACCTCGCCGAGGGCCGATCCTGGGCGCTCCGCCCGGTCGGCTCGGATGACGATCTCCACCTTCAGCTCCCCACGGGCCTTCTTGACGGTGCCGGCGATCCTGGCGAAGGGTATGGGTTCCTGCATGGCCCGCCAGTCGATCAGCTCGCGGTCGATGCCGGCGCGGAGGGAGCGGGTGGTGGCGAGGAAGTAGATGGCCTCGAGGAGGTTGCTCTTGCCTTGCCCGTTGTCCCCCTGGAAGAGGACAACGGGTGAGGGTAGATCCAGCTCGAGCTGGAGATAGTTGCGGAAGTGAGCCAGAGACAGGTGACTTAGAAGCACCTACCGGTTGGTGTGCATCGGCATGATGATGTGGAAGTAGCCCTCATCCCCCACCGGCCGGAAGGTGCCGGGGCTGGCAGAGGAGTTGACCTCCAGCATCAGCTGGGAACTCTTCTCCAGCGCCTTCAGCAACTCGTCCAGATAGCGACTGTTGAAGGCGATTTGGGGGGGCTCCCCCACCACGGCCGCATCTATCTCCCCCACGTTGTCGCCGATCTCGGCGCTGGTGGCGGAGAGGATCATCTTGCCGGCAGTCACACCCTCCTCACCCGGGTTGAACTGCAGCCGGACGATGTTGGAGTTGTCCCGGGCGAAGATCGCCGCGGTGCGATTGGCGTTCAGGAACTCGCCGGTGCTGACCACCACCCGGTTGGAGCTGGACGGTGGGATGATGTTCTTGTAGTTGGGGAACTGTCCCTCGATCAGACGGGACACCAACTCCACGTTGCCCAGCCTGAACAGCACCTGGTTGCCGTTTTGGGTCACGGAGATCTCCACCGCCTCCTCACTGTCGGAGACGATCCTGCCCAGCTCCCTGAGGGCGCGGGCGGGCACCACGATGCTCACCTCCTGCTCCACCGAGGCGCCGAGGGTCGCCGTTTTGACCGCCATGCGGAAGCCATCGGCCGCCACCATGGTCATGGTGTTGCCGGAGAAGATGACCAGGACGCCGGTGAGCACTGGCCTGCTGTCGTCACCCGCGGCGGCAAACACCACCTGGCCGATGGCATCATGGAGGGTAACGGCGTCTACCATTATCTTGAAGGCGTCGCCGGCGGTGGGCAGAGAGGGGAACTCCTCGGCGTCGATCCCCTTGATGTTGGCCTCAAACCGGGCGCAGCGCAGGTTGACGGTCTTGGTCCGCTGGGTGAGGCTGAAGTCGATCCGATCGTTGGGCAGGGAGCGGACGAACTCGGTGAGGAGGGTGGCGGGAACTGTGATGGTGCCCTCTTCCTCGATCTTGGCGCCTATCCAGCAGCTTATGGCGACCTCCAGGTTGGTCGCGGCCAGCTTGAGTCGCCCCTGGTCGGTGGACAGCAGGACGTTGCTGAGAGCAGGCAGTGTGCTCTTGGCTGGAACGGCCCGGCTGACGATATTGAGACCCTTGTCGAGGTTCTCTTGGAGACAAGAGAGTTTCACCCTTCCCGACCTCCCACTTATGTCTGGAAAAAAGAGCCACTTTTCGAAGTATACAGCAGCCCCCAACCGGGCAGCAAGCAAAGCAGGACTGCCAAGCCAGAGGTTGAGGCCATCGGGCTGAGAGAACGAAGCCCTTTGGGCTGACGGGCCTTAGCCCCGGAGGGGCTTCGTCCTTTTAGCGCGACGCTTCAGCGTCGCGTGAGGTCGGGACCAAGGACGGCCCCAAGCCGGGACCGACGGCCGCCTTTCAACGGGTCCGCTGGCCCTATGGGGCCCCTCGTTCACACCATAGAATCGCCCTGCTGGCGGATTCCCCCACGGCTGACAGAACGCCATCAGGAGGATCCCCCGGCTCGATCAGGGGATCCCCTACGGTGCGTGGCTCTATTCCCCGCCTTCAGGTGGCGGCGACTCTCCGGGGGTTTTCTAGAGATGCTCAGATCCGATGCCTCCCGCTTTGTGCGGAGCCTTCGCTCCTCGCTGAGCAGTGTGCAGAAGGCTCGAGTCCCTGTCTCCAGTCCGCGGCTCGAGGGCGGCAGCGGCCCCGACTGGCAGAACGCGCTGGTCCGTGAGCAGTCGAAGCTTGCCGGCGGCCAGGGCCCCGCCAGCAGGGGGGTATCCTCGCGCCGCTCACCCACTCCCTCCGGCCTGCCCCAGATCATGGAGACGCTATCTCCACTGATGCAGCCCCGTCGTTGGGTCGAGGCAGCCACGGCTTGGAGGAGCAGTCGAGATTCCAAAGGGGTGCAACCGACCCCAGCGGTTAGCAAGAAGCCGGCGGGATTGGTGCCGAGCCAATTCGACCCCTCAGTCTCGTCCAGTGAGGCGGCAGCCGCCTGCGGGCCCGCCGCTGCCGTGGCCTTTGCGCGGGCCAGCGGCAAGAACGTCTCCCTGCGACAGGCGGTGGATCTGGCCCAGACGGTGGGATGGACGGCCGCCGGGGGGATGAACGGGGTCGCTAACCAGAAACGACTGCTGGACAAGATGGGTATCCCCGCTCAACTGGATAGCTCAGGCGATTGGAGCAAGATAGCGAAGACGGCGTCCGCCGGCACCCCGGTCACCATCAGCACCCCAGGCCACTACTTCGTGACCGACGACTACGATCCACGGACGGCACGATATCACGTGGGCGCCAGCGGGACCGCCTATCGGGGGGGCAAGGAGTGGATGACTCGACAGGAGATGGAAGGGCTGTCCGGCACGATCAACGGCGCCCTGGTCATGAAGGACAAGAGGCAGTGGATGGCTTAGTTGTCCTCCGCCAGCCACGACTCGATCACCTTGGCCAGCTGGGCTCCTAGCTCGATGCCCTTCGCCTCGGCCATGGTCCTGAGCTGTTGGCAGAGCCGCGGGTCTATCCCCTCAACGACCTTCACCAGCGCTGCCTGATCGGCGTGGTTGCTCTCTGGCATCTTTCCCATCCTCTTCTCGCTTTGAGCCGCCCTGGAGTTCGGGCCGGCCTCCCGCCGTGCCCCGCTTCCCGGCCTACCGTGACCGTGGCCGCCTCGCCGTTGAGGTCCGCCCATGACTACCCGGATATGTAACCATGCCGGTAGTGTATTGTATATTGCGGAAACGTGTAGCATGTCATGTTGATCCGCGGCGAAGGGTCTCCCGCCACGTGAGAGCCTTCGCTACTCTGAAAACGGCCGTTTTCATGCCTGGTGGCGTCCGGAGGGACATGAACGCTTCGTTCAGGGTGACCGGGGGGCTCAGGGTGACAG
>Ga0209014_10002553_pt1 | contig 10565 bp, 10 predicted proteins | sample BarGraNGADG00212_FD_184491 | JGI IMG/M metagenome (GOLD analysis project Ga0209014, IMG submission 184491) | Arctic peat soil microbial communities from Barrow, Alaska - Barrow Graham LP Ref core NGADG0002-212 (SPAdes) (version 2) | ecosystem: Environmental > Terrestrial > Soil > Wetlands >... | reverse complement strand
GGTCCGCTATGTCCGGCGGCCGGCAAAATGGATCACAGCCACGCACGAGGCGGGCGGCGATAGTGCGAGCCAGGCCGCCGGACATAGGTCAGCGTGACACTCATGCGATAGTGACAGAGCTCGGCGCGGCGATCGTGGCGGCGCTGGCGGGGGCCGTCCTGGTGCCGCTGAGCCCGCTTGGGTCGGCGATCGGGTTCGGTGCGCTGCCGTGGCAGTTCTGGCTGCTGCTGGTCGCCATCATCGTCGCCTATCTCACGCTCGTCGAGCTGACCGAGCACTGGTTCGATCGGCGAGAGGCGCGGCGACCCGAGGCCGTCGCGCCTCACTCGGCCATTACTGCCCGTCGAGCGAATGCCTCGAGCCAGTAGTCGACTGAAGACTTCAGATCGTCGAGGACGGCGTCGTCGTGCTGCTCGAAGGCCGGGATCACCTCCAGCACGAGGGGGAGTTCCTCGATCCCGCTTTCGCCCAGGGCGTCGATCACACGGTCGGCGACGATGCGGCCGCGCGCGTTGGCCTCCAGCGTGAACGGCCAGTGGTGGTCGCCCTCGGCGTCGGACTGCTGTAGCTGCACCTCGAAGGCGACCCGGCCCAGCAGGCGGAGCCAGGCATAGGGATCGCGGTCGACCCCACTGGTGCCCGGCACGCACATGTGACCGACATCCAGAGCCAGGCGGATCGGCACCCGCGCGGCGTCGCCATCCGTCAGCAGGTCGAGGATCATCGCAATCGTGGACGGCTCGCGGGCAGACGCGAGGTTCTCCACGAGCAGCGCCTCCTGGCCGTGGGCACGAGCCTCGGCTGCCAGCTCGTGAAGGTCGGAGCGCAGGCCTTCCCAGCGCTCGCCGCGGCGCACCAGGTTGTGCCAGTCGTGCACCGAGAAGGCGCCTACGTGGCCCCCCGTCGCGACCGCGCCGACGCTTTCGCTGAACTCGATGGCCCGGCCGAACCAGGCCCGCGCATGGGCGCGCGTCGCGGGGTCGGGGCTCAGGAGCATATTCGAGGAGTACGCGGCCAGCCCGGTGAACGTCGAGCGAACGCTGAGGCCGTACTCCCGGGCTGCGGACGCCACGGCGGCCGACTCCTCGGCTATCGAGCCGCCGGCGATGTCTACCAGGTCCAACGAGTGCTCGACCAGCCGCAGGCCCAGCCGTTCTTTGACGATCGGCGCCCAGTCGGTCGGCAGCGGCCAGCGCTTGACCGCGAAGCAGGTGTTGATCCCGAGTTCGAGTCGCATCGTTCGGCTCCGTTCGCGGGTTCGGCGTCAAACCGGCGCGGTCGAGCGTCGCACGACCGCAGAAGCCGCCAGTTCGACGTACGCCTCGTAGGCCTCGTCGTAGACGTCGTGGGTCGGTGCCGATGGCTCGATTGCTGGATCCATCCGAACGCATCGTGCGATCGCCTCGTCCACGTTCCGATAGACTCCCGCACCCAGCCCGGCAAGCATCGCCACCCCGGATGTGGCCGCGTCGCCGGGGATGGGCCGCACGACCAATCCCGCGACATCTGCCTTGATCCGATTCCACGTCGCCAGCCGCGTGTCGCCGCCCGAGACCCGAAGCTCGCTGACCGGGGCACCTGCTCGGTGGAGCAGCTCCAGCTGGCCCCGGATCGCGAAGGCCGCCCCCTCCAGCATCGCCCGCGCCAGGACCGCGCGGCCGTGCCGTGCCGAGAGTCCCGTGAAGGCGGCCCGCAGTTCCGCGTCGGTGCGCTCGCCGTCGCCGAGCACCGGGAGCGCGATCACGCCCTCTGACCCCGCCGGTACCGAGGCTGCCTCCGCGTCGAGAGCCGCGTAATCGCGGCCGCCTGCTCGACTCGATCGACCGCCGTACAGGAGGTCGGCCAGCCAGCCGATCGCGGCGCCGGTCGTGTTGATGCCTGTCTCCGTGGTGAACGGCCCCGGTATCACATGCGGGTAGTGGGTGATGAGCGGCTCGTCCAGCGGCTCGATGACCACCGAGTTCAGGCACGTGGACGAGCCTGCCATCTCGCTGACCGGCCCCGGCGATACGACTCCTGCCCCCAGCGCGCAGGCCTGGCTGTCGGCACCGCCCAGCACCACCGGCACCGTGGCGGAAAGGCCGAATCGTCGCACGAGCGCCGGTCTGAGCTCGCCCAGGACCTGGGCCGACGCACGGACGGGCGGCAGCAGCGCCTGGTCCAGGTTCAACGCTGAGAGCATCTCGGCGCTCCAGCCGCGTGCTCTCAAGTCGAACAGCAGCGTCGCGGCGGCATGAGTGCCGTCGGTGGCGGTCTCGCCGGTGAGCGCCAGCGCGGCTAGATCGCGGGGCTGGAGGAAGAGCGGGCCTCGGGCCCACAACTCGGGGCGGTGGCGTCGCAGCCACAGGATCTTGGGCGCGATGTGGAATGCCGCCGGCGTGTGGCCGGTCAGGCGGCGAATCGCAGCCTCGCCCAAGCGGTTGCGCATCTCCGCTGCTTCGACCGTGGCACGATTGTCACGGTACATCAGGCCCGGTCCGAGTGGCTCGCCGCTCCGATCCACGGGTACCACGGATGGGCACTGGCCGGTAAGGCCGATGGCCCGTATCCGCGATCCACGCCCCAGGCGGCGGATGGCGTCGCCCAGCGCTGCCAGCGCAGCCGACCGCCAGAGGCGAGCGTCCTGCTCGGCCCAGCCCGGCTGCGGCGACTCGATCGGATAGCTGCGCCTGACCTCGAGCAATCGATGCCCGTCGAGATCGAAGACCACCGCCCGAGCGCCCGACGTGCCGACGTCGACCGCCAGCAGGACCTCGCCCGGCGTGCCGCCCATGGTCATCCTCGCACTAATTGGTGGGCCGAAACCTTGTCCTTCTCGAGAGTTATCAGGGCGCCGTGCAGCGTGCCCGTAGAGTAGTCGCTGCCCGGATTGATCGCGATCGTCCGGCCAAGCCGACGGATCCCGGAGGCCTCGTGGATGTGCCCATGCAATCCGAGCATTGGCTGGTGCTCGGTCAGAAACTCGCGCACGGCCGTGCTGCCGGCGGGCGCCATCTTGACCTGGCCCAGGACCTGCTGAACCTTGAAGTTCTCGTCCAGGACAGGGGCGTCGTCGAGTTGCGTACCGAACGGCGGAACGTGGACGTTCACGATCGCGCGCTCGGGGTTGGTCAGTTTGGCCGCAAGCTTCTCGAGCGAGGCCTTCAGGTCCGGCTCCTCCTGCTCGCGGTAGCTGCGCCAGGGCGTGATGTTGGAGAAGCCCCAGCTGATCATCTCGTGGTCGTCGTCGAGCCAGACCGCCTTGTCTTCGTCGTGGGTTCCCCATGGCGCCCGATCAAGCAGTTCGTGCAACGCCGGTGGGTCGTCGTTTCCGAGCATGAAGTAGAGCGGCTTGCCCAGCGGACGCAGCCGCTCGTCGGCCAGGCTCAGCCAGCCGGTCAGACGCTCCTGCATCAGTTCGAGGAACAGGTCGTCGAGCGTGCCCTTGGCCTTGCGATCTTCGAGCTCGCCCGGCTCCGCCCGGTACGGGTAGTAGCCGTGGTCGGCGATCAGCTTCTCCAGGGCGTCGAGTTCCGGGCCGTCGGCGACCTCGTGGTTGACGCCGATGAAGCTGCACTGCCACTTCCCACGGGGTCCGCGCACGATCGACTGGATCGCCTTGCCGGCCATGTCGCCGCCGAGGACCATCACGTCGGCGCCGTACGCCGGGCCGGCGTTGAGGAACTTGCGGAAGCACTTCGACGAGCCATGGACGTCGGTGGCGAAGTACAGAAGAGTCTTGTGTGCCATGTTGTCCTGCCCCGGCCTAAGTCTGGCTCGAGCGAGCCGCCCGGGCCGCGTCCATCAGGCGCAGGGCCCGATCGCGGTCCACGGGGTTCCAGGTAATGCCGTCCACCTTGAGGCTGGTGCCCACGATCGCGCCGTCGGCGACCGTGAAGATCTCCGCGATTCGATCCGCCTGGACCCCGGTGTTGGCGATCACCGGCGTTTCGGGAGCCGCCTCCTTGGCCGCGATGAGGTCCCCCATTGCCATGGGGCTGCCGGCGGCCCAGCCGCTGATAAGGATCGCATCCATGCCCAGGAAAGCGGCCCCCCGGGCCCGGTCGGCGACCGTTCGGGTGCCGATGGGGCTGCTGAATTCGGGTGAGATGTTGTCGAAAAGAGCCACGTCCGCGGCGCCGATGGCCACCCGATACGCCGCGAGCTCGCCGATGTTGGGTTCGATCATCCCGAAGTCGGACTCGTAGACGCCGGTCAGCACCTCGCGGATGAAGGAGGCGCCGGTGGCCCGTGCAACGGCCAGCGTGGCCTTCGGGTCCCAAAGGAGATTCACCCCGAACGGGACTCGGATCCGATCTCGCAGGCGTCCCACTGTGGCCGCCATCGCGGCAGCAACCTCCGGGCCAACCTTCAGCTGGTACGGGTAGTCCTTCTCGTTGCAGAAGAGCAGACCGTCCACGCCGGCCTCTTGGAGGACCGCGAGGTCTCGGGCGACGGGCTCCAGGATTGCGTCGGCGCCGCCGGCGACGTCGTGCAGCGGACGGCCGGGGAGACCCGGTAGGTGGAGCATTGCGACGACGGGTTTCGGGACCCCAAAGATGCGGGCCAAGCTGTTCATGCTTCTCTCACGCCTCCGCTACCTTGTCGTCTTCCGCGTGCCGGCGGTTGCCGCCGGTCGCGACCACGACCTCGATGCCCAGGGACCGGAGCGCTGCCAGCTCGCTCTCGGGCGCGCTCGAGTCGGTGACCAGGATGTGAATGCTGGACGCGGGGGCGACGATCGCGCTCGCAACCAGACCGAGCTTCGAGCCATCGGCGATCACCATCAGGCGCTCGCTGCGCTCGACGGCGATGCGATGTATCTCCGCCTCCTCGTCATTGAGATCGGTGAGGCCCCAGCGGGCCGTCAGGCCGGCCGTGCCCAGGACGGCCAGATCGAAGCGGTAGCGTTCCAGGGTCGCGCGGGCTGCCGGCCCCACGCAGCTGAGCTCGTCGCGGCGAACGTTCCCGCCCAGCACGACCGCCCGGGCCGGGCGCGTGCCCAGCAGGCTCGCGATCGGCAGCGAGCCCGTCACCACGGTCAGATCGGTTCGGGCAGGCAGATATCGAGCGAAATGCTCGGCGGTGGTCCCGATCCCCACGTAGAGCAGCCGTGCGTCCTCGATGAGCCCCGCGGCATTAAGGGCTATGAGTCGCTTCTCTCGGGCGTTGGCCAGGGCCCGCGCGTTGAACGCCACATCCAGAGAGCGGGTGAGGTGGGCGGTGGCACCCCCGTACGTTCGGCGAACGAAGCCGTCTCGTTCCAGGCGGGCGATGTCGCGGCGGATCGTCATCTCCGAGCAGGCGAAGTCGCGGGCGAGGTCGGATACCTGGATCGACATTCCGTCGGCTACTCGCTCGAGAATCTTCACGCGTCGGTCGGCGGCTAGCGGCATCCGGGCATCTTCCACTGTCTGGGCGATCTCAGCTGGGTCTGGCGGCTAACATGTTCGCACATTCAAAGTGATGGTATCCCACATCTTGTGATTGACGCCACCTGTGCGATTGTGTTTACTATCACGTGGCAGAGAGGACCTGTCTTGCGGCGGACCGCGCTGAGAGGCCCGGCGGACAGCCACACCTTTGGCCATAGCGGCGCCTCCCCACGGGAGTCGCTAGGAGGTGATGGGTGGCCGGACAGAGCAAGCTCTTCGTCCGCCAGAGCACAGGGTTGGTACGGGAGGCCAGCGCCCTCGACGCGACGATCTTCAACGCTGTCTTCTCAGCCCCAGTGGGAGCCACGCTGGCCTGGGGTGTCTTCTTCGCCCTATCGGCGTTCCCAGGCTCCGACCTAGTTTGGGCGACGGTTATTTCGTTCATCATCAACATCCCCGTGTTGCTGATGATGGCGTTGCTCGCCTCGAGCATGCCGCGAACCGGCGGCGACTACGTCTGGGTCAGCCGGATCCTTTCGCCACCACTTGCCCTCGTGTCGAACTTCGGGGCGGCCCTCTCGGCGACTATCGGCGCTACCTTCTGGGCCCGCTATTTCCCGGTCTTCGCTCTCGGCCCGATTCTCGCGACCCTGGGCGTGACGTTCGACAACAGCACTTTACGCGACTGGGGCACCAGCTTCCAGAACGACAGCCACTGGATCTTCGCCGGCTCGATGATCATGGTCGTCCTGATGGGATTGATCTTGGTCGCCGGCCTGCGGACGACTTTCCGCTGGCAGAACGTATTCTGGATCATCGCCTCGCTCGGCACTTTCCTGGCCTTCGTAGTGCTGGTCTTCGGAAGCCACACCGACTTCACGAACAACTTCAACTCGCTCAACGCGACTTACGGGGGCCTGACGACCGGCGGAGTAGTCGTGGCGGCCGGGGTCACGCCCGGCGCCGGTCCGGACGCGGGCAACCTGAACGCGACGCTGCCCACCGTCTTCGTGATCATGACTTTCATGATGTGGAACTGGTGGTCCGTCTACCTCAGTGGCGAGCTCAAGAGCGCAGCCAGCCGGGCGAGGCAGCTGAGTATCATGTTCGGAGCGCTCGCCTGGGACGTCATCTTCATCGTGGTTGGCGTCATGCTGCTGTTCAAGGTGACCGGCTACGACTTCATGGCGGCCGTGAATGGAGCCTCCACCGGCGCCTACGCGATCCCGGTCGGTCCGTGGTACCACTTCATGACGTCGCTGGTCTACAACGCGCCGATCCTGACCTTCCTGATCGTCGGCTCGTTCCTCTTCTGGAGCCTGCCAGCGATGGTGGGCAACACGTATATGCCGATCCGGACCTGGTTCGCCTGGTCGTTCGATCGGCTGCTTCCCGAGAAGTTATCCGAGGTCAATGAGCGGACCCACTCACCGGTCTGGGCAATCCTGCTGGAAATAGCCCTGATCACTCTGATGCTCATCTGGAGCATCGTCAGCACCACGTTCCAGACCTGGCTCGCGCTCGGTGTCCTGGCGGGCGTCGTGTGTGTGGTCATCGTCGGGTTCGCAGCCATCGCATTCCCCACGCGCCGGCCCGATCTCTACCAGGCCTCGCCGGCCAACTGGAAATTCCTGGGCATCCCGGTCCTCTACATCGTCGCCCCACTCTCGATCGTGGTGATGCTGTTCCTGACCTGGTGCACGCTGGCTTACCCGGCTCTGGCGCTGGCGGGCAACTCTGGGAACTGGCCTCAAATCCCGGCCTTCATGGGGATGATCGCGGTGGTCGGACTCGCCGTGTACTACGTGTCCAAGTTCGTCCGACGCCGCCAGGGCGTGAACATCGACCTCGTCTATAAGGAACTTCCGCCGGAGTGACCCACACACACCGGCCTCTACAGCGACCCCGGCCGCCCGGCCGGGGTCGCTGCTGTTACGCTGCGATCAGTAGCTCACCCCAGCGTTCATCTCGTCGTCACCCCACTTGAGAGTGCCAGCTGTGGTTCTCGACGTTTCCAATAGGAGGGACATCCGCGCCGAGGCCGAGCGCCTCGCTCGTGCCGCCGTCGCGGAGGGAGTGCCGTTCCGCCTTATGGGTGGCTTGGCCGTGTGGCTGCGGTCGGAATCGGTCAGGCGCGCGCCCTATGCCCGCGAGTACGCCGACATGGATTTCGCGGCCAGCTCCAGAGGAAGGGCTGCGATCAAGGCGTTCCTCGAGCGGCAGGGCTACGTGCCCGAAAAGCTCTTCAACGCCATACATGGCGCCCAGCGGCTCAACTACGCTGAGAAGGCCGGCCTGTGGACGATGGACATCCTCATCGATGAGCTGGCAATGAGTCACCGGCTCGATCTACGGGGTCGCCTGGACGGAAGCCAGTTCACAATCCCGCTGGCCGATCTGCTGCTGACGAAGCTCCAGATCTGGGAAATCAATCGCAAGGATCTCGGCGATGCCCTCTGTCTGCTTGCGGATAATCCGCTGGGGGAGGACAGCGACGACTCGATCGGCGTGCAGCGTATTGCCCACGTCCTTGGCTCGGACTGGGGCTTCTGCCACACCGTCGAGCGCAACCTCGACAAGCTATGCGAGCAGTGGGCGGCCGAGCCGGTGCCGGAGGTCAAATACGACGTCGCGCGCCAGGTGAAGGCGATCCGCGCCACGATCGAGGCTGCGCCCAAATCTCTCGGCTGGAAGGCACGTGCCCGAATCGGCGAACGAGTGCGCTGGTACCAGACGCCCGAGGAGGTCCGTCACTAAAGGGCTTCGGTCCGGCCGGCCAGACCGGCTAAGACAGAGCGGGCAACACCTCGCGCCCCAGGAGATCGATCGAGTCGGGTGTGACCGGGCCCGGCCAGGCATCGAGAACCAGCCGCTCCACCCCAGCTGCCTGGTACGTGGCGAAGAGGGCACGCTGCTCGCGTGGCGCTGCCGACGCCTCGGCGCCGTCCCACGCCAGCATCGCCGATCGGCGAACCGCATGCGGGTCGCGTCCGGCCTGGCGGCAGACGTCGTCCAGTCGCTCGAAGATCTCTCTGCAGGCTGCGGGCGTGGGATTGTCGAGGTTGAGCTCGTCCGCATAGGTCGCGGCCAGCCTGAGGAGCCGCGGCTTCCCGTAGCCGCCCACGACGATCGGTGGATGAGGCTGCTGGAGGGGTCGCGGCTCGCAGACGGCATCTCGTACCGAGTAGTAGCGACCCTCGAAGGTGAAGCTCGGTTGTGTCCACAGGCCGATCACGATCTGGAGCTGCTCCTCGAGCCGCTCGAAGCGCTCCGCCAGCGGGGGATAGGGAATGCCAAAGCGCTGGTGCTCCGGGTCGTACCAGCCCGCCCCGATGCCGAGTTCCACCCGACCGTCGCTCATCTCGTCCACGGTAGTGACGGCCTTCACCAGGGCAATGGGCAGACGGAAAGTAATGGGGCTGACCAAGGTGCCCAGCCGAATCCTGGTCGTCTCTCGAGCCAGTCCGGCGAGGGTCGTCCACGCGTCAGTTGCAGGCGCGGCCCAATCGCCTTGCAGCGACAGCCAGTGGTCGGATCGGACGAACGCACCGAAACCCGCCGACTCAGCGGCCTGGGCCAGCTCGAGCATTCGGGCGTACGGCAGGCCCTCTTGCGGGTCGACCATCAAGGCGAATCGCATCATCTTCGCTCCCGTTGTGGTGACATTCTTGTTAGCGCATGCGGTGCCAGGACGCAAGCCCCGCGATGGTGTCATCGTGTCGGCCCGTTCTGCACCCGTCCCCGGCTCGAGAGAGAGCGCTTGCCGCGCGCTCGCCGAGTGCCCCGGGTGTTTGCAGGGCATAGCGCCTTGTCGGCACCGTGGAGGAGTGGCCCAAATAGCGGGATACCTCTTCCAGCGGCATCCCGTTGTTGACCAGGAGCGTCGCTGTGGCATGGCGGATACGGTGCGAGCCAAAGCAGTGCAGGCTTCCACCGCCGGCTGCCAGGCCCCGAAGAGCAGCCTGAGGCCGCATCTCGCTACAGTGGGCCTGTGCAACCCTTTCGCTTCGGCGTGACGATGAGCCCGGCCGCGCCGGCGAAGACGTGGGTCGCCTCCGCGCGAGGGCTGCCGCCCCTCGTCGCCGCACTCTCGGGACTCTAGCTATCAGCCGCCAATCGATCGCCACGGCGCAGTCTCCTGACACGGCTCAGCCGGTGACGCGGGCGGCATCGGCCGACCTGTTGCTCTTGACGGCCGTCACGCTGTGGGGGCTCAACTACTCGATCGTCAAGTTCGGCCTGAGCGAGATCGCGCCGCTCGCCTTTCCGGTCTTCCGCTTCGGCGTGGGCGGCATCGTGCTCCTTGTCATCCTGCGTCTGCGCGAGGGATCGATCGGAGTTCGGCGAGAGGATCTGCCCCTCCTCGCTCTGGTGGGCCTCTTCGGCATCGCGCTGAGCCAGATCAGTTTCGTCTTCGCGCTCACCAACACGAGCGCCTCGGACACTGCCCTCCTCGGGGCGAGTGCGCCGATCATGACCGCCCTGCTGGCCGCGGCCGTCGGACTTGAGCGGTCAGGAAGACGGCATTGGGTCGCCGTCTCGATCGGGCTCGTGGGGGTCGTCCTCATCGTCGTCGGTGGAGCCTCCGGGGCCAAGCTCGGCTCAAATCTCCTCGGCGATGGCCTCGCCCTGACCAATGTGTTCGTATCGAGCGTCTCAGTGTTGCCCATCCTGCCCCTGCTGCGACGCTACAGTGCGCACCGCATCCTTACCTACGAGATGCTCATCGGCACCGCGATCCTGGTGCCGTTCGCGGTCCCAGGACTGCTTGCACAGGACTACGCTCGGGTGACGCTCGCCGGCTGGGGTTCCCTCGGCTATGCCGTCGTGTTCAGTGGCATCGTCACCAACCTGCTCTACTTCACGGCCGTCGGGCGGGTGGGTCCCTCGCGTGCTGCCGTCTATCAGTACCTGCAATCGTTCCTGGCTGTCCTCTTCGCAGTCATCCTGCTCGGCGAGCACGTCACCCCCCTCCAGGTACTCGGAGGGGTCGTCGTCGTGGGGAGCATCATCTTCGGTCGGTCCACACTCGGACGGCGGCCCAGGTCTCCGCGTCCGGTCCGCACTGCACGGGTCGCCTGAACGGCTCGTGCCATGCCGAGGACTGGCGCCGTCTATTGCCATGCGGCGGGCGATGCTTCGATGCCTATCTACCTCGGTCTCCAGCACATCTGAGCGGCTTCGCGCGCCCTCACTGCCAAAGAGCTGACC
>Ga0209014_10002552_pt1 | contig 10570 bp, 9 predicted proteins | sample BarGraNGADG00212_FD_184491 | JGI IMG/M metagenome (GOLD analysis project Ga0209014, IMG submission 184491) | Arctic peat soil microbial communities from Barrow, Alaska - Barrow Graham LP Ref core NGADG0002-212 (SPAdes) (version 2) | ecosystem: Environmental > Terrestrial > Soil > Wetlands > Peat... | reverse complement strand
AGATCTGGGAGATGCTCTGGCCACCGACCAGGACGGCAAGTGACTCGGGCTTGAGCCTTGCCCCACCGCACTGGGGACACGGCACCTCTCGCATGTACCCCTCATACCGCTCGCGCGACCACTCGGAGTCGGTCTCGGAGTGCCGCCGCTGGACGAACGGCACGACACCCTCGAACCCGGTGGTGTAGGAACGGTCCCGGCCGAACCGGTTGCGGTACTTGACGTGGACCTTGTAGTCCTGACCGTGCATGATCGCCTCGCGCGCCCGGTCGGGCAGGGAATGCCAGGGCATGTCCAGGGAGAACTTCAGGTCCTCGCCCAGCGCGGTCAGAAGACGCAGGAAGTACTCCGCAGAACCTGAGCCCTGCGCCCAGGGCGCAATGGCACCCTGGTTGATCGACAGATCACCATTGGGGATCAAGAGGTCGGGGTCGACCTCGAGCTCGACGCCGAGACCGGTGCACTTGGTGCAGGCGCCGAACGGTGAGTTGAACGAGAACGAGCGGGGCTCGACCTCGTCCATGGCCAGGGGATGGTCGTTGGGGCAGGCCATCCGCTCCGAGTACCGCCGTTCGCGCCCCGCGTCCTTGGGGTCCAGGTCCACAAAATCGACGATCAGGACACCCGATGCCAGGCCGAGCGCGGTCTCCACCGAGTCGGTCAGCCGGCGTTTGGCGCCACTGTCATCGCCCTTGGCCACGAGACGGTCGATGACAACTTCGATGGTGTGCTTCTTCTGCTTCTCCAGGGTGGGTGGCTCGGTCAGCGAGATCACCTCACCGTCGACGCGCGCGCGCGAGAAGCCTTTGGTCTGGAGCTCGCTGAACAGGTCGACGTATTCGCCCTTGCGAGCCTGCACCACAGGCGCCAGCACCTGGAAACGGGTGCGCTCGGGCAGCTCCGACAGCCGGTCCACGATCTGCTGGGGACTCTGACGAGTGACCGGCTGACCGCAAACCGGGCAGTGCGGCCGTCCCGCGCGAGCGAACAGCAGCCGCAGGTAGTCGTAGACCTCGGTAATCGTGCCGACAGTCGAGCGGGGGTTGCGGTTGGTCGACTTCTGGTCGATCGAGACCGCCGGCGACAGGCCCTCGATGAAGTCGACATCGGGTTTGTCCATCTGCCCGAGGAACTGGCGCGCATAGGCACTGAGCGACTCGACGTAGCGGCGCTGGCCCTCAGCGAAGATCGTGTCGAATGCCAGGGATGACTTGCCCGACCCGGAGAGTCCGGTGAAGACGATAAGGCTGTCCCGCGGCAGGTCGACAGAGATGTTGCGCAGGTTGTGCTCACGCGCGCCGCGGACAACGAGCCGGTCATGTCCCACAAGTTGATCATGTGCCACAAGTTGGTCATGTGCCACAAGTTGATTCTGTCCCACGAGGCCGTCCTGCCGATCTGTATGTGTGGCAGGACGCGCAGGGTCGATGGTCACTTCGTGCACGTCCGCAATAGTATGTGCACCCACCGACAACACGGCATACGGTATGTAAATGGCTCTGCCCATAGAGGACTACGCCGTGCTCGGCGATATGGACACCGCGGCCCTGGTCGGGCGGGACGGCTCCATCGACTGGCTGTGCCTGCCACGGTTCGACTCTCCGGCCTGCTTTGCGGCACTGCTGGGCACCCGGGACAACGGCCATTGGCTGCTGGGACCGAAAGGCCCGGCAAGGACCACCCGCAGGTACCTCGACCACAGCTTCGTCCTCGAGACGACCCATGAGACACCCACCGGGATGGTCCGGGTCACCGACTACATGCCCTTTGGCGAGGGTCGTGCGGACATCGTGCGCCGGGTCGAGGGGGTCAGGGGAACCGTGCGGATGCGTCACGAGTGGGTGGTCCGGTTCGACTTCGGCAAGGTCCGGCCCTGGGTCATGCGTCGTGCAGACAGCCCCGAGATCGGCGCCGGGGCGGTGATCTCGGCCATCGCAGGGCCAGACATGGTGGTGCTGCGCGGGTCGCGTCTCCCCCATGCCGTGGGGACCCGTCACGAGGACGAGTTCGACGTCTCGGCAGGTCAGCGGATGACGTTCACGATGACCTGGTTCAGGTCTCATCACAGCGCGCCGGCGCCACTGGGTGCGAACGAAGGCGTCGGACCGACCGTTGCGCACTGGGAGGAATGGGCCTCTCGCTGCGACTACGACGGGCCCTACCGCGAGCCCGTGGTGCGCTCGCTGCTCGTCCTTCGGATCCTGACCGACCGTGAGACCGGCGGTATCGTGGCCGCTCCCACCACGTCCCTGCCGGAGCAGTTCGGTGGCCCGCGCAACTGGGACTACCGCTTCTGCTGGCTTCGCGATGCCTCACTGACCCTCGAGTCACTGCTGAAGTCCGGATACCAGGACGAGACCGCACTGTGGCGTAACTGGCTGCTCCGTGCCGTGGCCGGAGACCCCGAGGACATGCAGATCATGTATGCCGTGGACGGGTCCCGGAATCTGCCCGAGAAGGTGTTGAGCCATCTCGGGGGGTACGAGGACTCGCGCCCTGTCCGGATCGGCAACGAGGCGGTCGGCCAGCTCCAGACGGACGTCCTGGGAGAGGTGATGATCGCCCTGGACCTGGCCCGACAACAGGGCCTTGAAGACTCCCCCGAGTCCTGGGCGCTCCAGCTCGCCCTGATCCGGAACCTGTGCGACCACTGGACGGAACCGGACAACGGGCTGTGGGAGTTCCGGAACCAGCTCCGCTACTTCACGCACTCGCGGGTCATGGTGTGGGTGGCCTTCGACCGCGCCATCAAGGCCGTCGAGCAGCAGTGGCTGCAGGGCCCGGTCCAGAAATGGCGCGAGCTGCGGAGCAAGGTGTACGCCGAGGTGATGTCCCGCGGGTACAACGAAGAGAAGGGTTGTTTCACCCAGCATTACGACACGACAGAGGTGGACGCCTCGCTTCTCCTCCTGCCCAGCGTCGGGTTCATCTCTGCAGACGACCCCCGGTTCCTGGGGACCGTCCGCGCCGTCGAGAAGGAGCTCCTGCGCGACGGCCTGGTGCTGCGCTACCGCACAGATGCGGGCCTGGACGGTCTGCCGGGCGATGAGCATCCCTTCCTGGCCTGTTCCTTCTGGCTGGTGACCGCCTACGCGATGACCGGACGTCTCGAGGAGGGCCATGCCCTCATGCGCCGTCTGGTGGGGCTGGCCAATGACGTCGGTCTACTGTCCGAGGAGTACGACCCGATCGAGGACCGGATGGTCGGCAACTTCCCTCAGGCCTTCTCCCACCTGGCGTTGATCGGCGCCGCCCACGCTCTCGAGGACGCCGAGAAGGCGCTCCTCGAAGAGGCGACCTCAGAAGAAACGGCACAAGGATGACCGCAACCTCACACCTGTCCGACAACCTGGCGCTGCTGGACCACGAGACCAGTCTGCTGGTGCGCACGGCAGCGACCCTGGACGACGCGACCATCCGCGCGGCCAGCCGCTGCGAAGGGTGGACTCGCGCCCACGTGCTGTCACACATCGCCCGCAACGCAGATGGGTTGGCCAACCTGGTCAGCTGGGCCGTCACGGGCACCCCTGTTGCGATGTATGAGTCGCCGCAGGCGCGCGACGAGGACATCGCGGCCGGCTCGACCCGCGGTGCCCAGGAGATCCTCAACGATCTCACGGAGTCTGCAGCGCGGTTCGCCGCCGCGGCAACAGGTCTGGCCGGCCCACCGAAGCGTTCCGAGGTCGAGATGCGAACCGGGCGCAGAGTTCTCGGGGGCCAGTTGCCGACCTTGCGGCTGTTGGAGGTCGTGTTCCATCACGTCGACCTGGACGCCGGCTACACGTTCGCCGACGCTGACCCCGGGTTCGTCAGACGGGCGATCCGCAATGCCGTCGAGCGGATGAAGGCCAGCGGCAACGCGCCTGCCATATCGCTGCGCGGTGACAACGGCGACACGTGGTCGGTGGACGAGGGCGCCCAGGAAGTCACCGGGACGAACGCGGCGCTGTTGCTCTGGCTTGCCCGAAGTGATGGCGCCGGAGTCTCCGGCAAGGATGCCCTGCCCGAACTGCCTGCTTGGGGTTGATCTGGGTTGACCCGGGTGGATCTGGATGGACCTGGATTCTGAATTGATCCAGGTGGATCTGGGTTGAAGCGCGGTGATGTGAGGTGCAGTCGTCACGTCACTGACAGGATGTCGCTCATGACCTACACCGGCGACGTCGTTTCTGGCGGGCCAAGCGATCGACGTGACCTGCCACTGCTGACGATCCGCAAGATGAGCGTCGGGGTGATGGCGAACAACGTCTATCTCCTGACCTGCGCCCGCACGGGCACACAGCTCCTCATCGACGCCGCAGACGATCCACCGCGGATCGTGGCGCTGCTGAGCGAGGGCGGTGGCGGGCTGGACACCATCGTGACCACGCACCAGCACTGGGACCACCACCGTGCGCTCGCGCAGGTGGCGGCGTCGACCGAGGCCGCAACCATGGCTGGCGCGGCCGACGCGGACGCACTGCCCGTCATACCCGGTCGACGTCTGTCGCACGGCGACATCCTGAAGTTCGGTGACATCACCCTGGACGTTATCCACCTTCGTGGGCACACGCCGGGATCGATAGCGCTGGCCTACGACGATCCGCGGGGGCACGCTCACATCTGGACCGGCGACTCGCTCTTTCCGGGAGGCGTCGGCAACGTGCAGGGGGACGCCGGGCGTTTCGCGTCGTTGCTCGGCGATGTCCAGACCCGGATCTTCGACGTGTATGACGATGACACCTGGATCTATCCAGGCCATGGCGCGGACACCACTCTCGGCGCCGAGCGCCCACATCTGCAGGAGTGGCGCGAGCGAGGTTGGTAACGCGAAGTTCGTAGGGGGCGAGGTTTGGTGGGGACGAAGTTAGTGGGGACGAAGTTGGTGGGAGGAAGTTGGTCGGCGTTCGTTCGTCTGGGGGAGGTCAGGCGAGCGCATTGCGCTGACGATGAGCGCGCGCCTTTGCCCTGTTGCCGCATACCTCCATCGAGCACCACTGACGTGAACGGTTCCGTGAGGTGTCATAGAACGCCCACCGGCAGTCGTCCGCGGGGCAGATCTTGATCCGGTCGATCCGCTCCTCGATGGCGACCTTGGCTGCGGCAGCGGCCAGGAAACCCGCCGCTGTGGCCGCGCTCAGCTCGACCTGGCCGTCGGCCGTCAACGCCACCTGTATGTCGACCTGCCGCCCCTGAGCCCTCTGCTCGCCACTGGCCAGAGCCCGCAGGTCACCACGCAGCTCGAGAGCCCGTTCGAGGGCACCGGAGTCCTGCGGTCCGAAGCACCCGTCCAGGCCTTCGGCGGACAGCCATGAAGCCCAGCCATCGAGGGTGTCGATCGCATCAGTGCCATCTTCGACGTCCAACGTGTTGAGGAACCGCACGATCAGGTCGGCGGGGTCACCGCAGACATCGAGGCGGACGAGGTCACTGGTCGCTGGCACGTAACCAGTGTAGCAAAATAGGCGGTTGCATGATCTCAAAGTAACTGGCATTCTGATTTAAGCGGTTATCGCCTGTCGACGACCGGACAGTCACATCCCGGACGACCAAGAGACAGCCCACACCAAGGACGACCAAAGGAGGACACCATGGTTCCCTATCAGATCTACCGGGCGCTCACCGGACAGCGCACCCACAACCTCGAAGCTACGGCCCGACGCCACGAGCGGACGTCCGCGGCCGAGCTCGCCGCCACTGGCCCGGCCGAACGGTCATCGCGTCTCAAGGATGCGGTCGCTCACCTGCTGGCCCTGGCTCACGTTCGTGGTGCTGCCCGTGGTGGTGCCCCTGGCGCTGCCGCGGCCAGGTCAACGACGACGACGTCCGCGTCCACTGCCGGTCCGATGGGCTGCATCGCATGACCGCCCCAGCTGGCATGAGCAGCGCCTCCAAGCGGGTCGCCGTTGGCCGGTTCGACACGGTCGTGCTCGACTGTCCTGATCCGCACGCTCTCGCCGGGTTCTACGCGGGCCTACTGGGTCAGGAGATCGCTGACGACGGAGACGACTCGTGGCAGAGCCTTCGCTGCGACGGGTCAGGCGTGTCGCTGGCCTTTCAGCGTGCCAACAACTACGTGGCACCCAGCTGGCCGGATGGGCCGCCCCAGCAGCTGCACCTCGACCTGACCGTGGATGACTTCGTGACGGCGCACCGCGGAGCGCTCGCCCTGGGCGCCACTGCGCTCTCACCGACGAGCCCACCCGAGCCTGACGACACCAGCGGCTTCAGGGTCTATGCGGACCCGGCTGGTCATCCGTTCTGCCTGTGTCGCTGACCCGGGTCCCGCAGTGAAGCTGCTGACGTGTGACGATGGCGAGCGTGGACAGCCACGGGTATGTCACGGTTCCCGTCACCGCGCTCTGGACCAGGCCAACGGCCCCCCGCGACGTGGACGGGTGGGCTGTCGCGCCGCGGCCCGATGTGGCCGCCTGGCTGGCTGCGCTGGACGCGGCCCGGGCGCGCACGGGCCTGCATGGCCGGGTGCTCACCCAGCTCGAATGCTGCGAGCCCGTCCTCATCACCGGCAATCCTGCTGGCCGGACGACAGGATCGACCGACCAGCGCTGGATCCAGGTCGTCGCTCCGCTGCAGCCCAGCAGGCTGGACGCACGGGGTTATCCCGGATGGGTGCTCGCCGGACACATCGGTGAAAAGGCCCCTGACTGCCCATCTCTGGCGGCCTCGACCGACCGCCCTGAGGCCGGAGCGGACGCCACAGCCTTCATCGCGGTGGCGCGCACATACCTTGGCGTCCACTACCTCTGGGGCGGGATGTGCGACGTGGCAGTGGACTGTTCGGGCCTGGTCCACCGGAGCCTGCGCCAACTCGGCGTGGTCATCCCTCGAGACGCCGACGACCAGTACGATGCATGCGAGCACATCCCGGCAGCCGAGGCCAGCCCCGGCGACCTCTTCTTCCTCGCTCACGAGGGCAGGCGACCACATCACGTGGGCATCGTCACCGGGCCAGGCCGCATGCTGCACGCCCCTGAGAGCGGTGCAGTGGTAATTGAGGAACCACTCACCCCGGCACGGAAGAACACCCTCATCGGGGCCGGCCGGCTGCCCTTTCTGCCATCCCTCACCGGGGACGCAGGTTGACCAGGCGGGTCCCCGCACCCCTGCTGGTGCTGGCAGCCATCATCTCCGTCCAGTTCGGGGGCGCGATGGCCGCCACCCTGATCCCGCGGGTCGGCGTGTTCGGTTCGGTGACGTTGCGACTCACCATTGCGGCCACCGTGCTCCTCATCATCGCCCGGCCCCGGCTCCGGGGCCGAACCACCAGCGACTGGCTGGTAGTTGGCACGTTCGGCGCGATCCTGGCGATGATGAATCTCTTCTTCTACGGTGCGCTGGCCCGGATACCCATTGGCGTCACGGTCACCATCGAGTTCATTGGTCCTCTGGTGCTGGCGACCGTCCTCTCCCATCGTCGCAGGGATCTTCTCGCCGTTGCCGGTGCGGGGATTGGCGTCGTGCTGATCTCCGGGATCACCAGCACGCCATGGGCAGAGATTGACCTGGCCGGTCTGGGACTCGCCCTGGCAGCAGGCGCCGCGTGGGCGGGATACATCATCTTCAGCGGTCGCACGGGGGCGCGGTTCGCCCAGCTGGACGGGCTGGCCATCGCGATGACGATCGCGGCCGCTCTGGTCACTCCAGCCGGGGTGATCACCGGAGGCGCCGCATTGTGGACCCCCGACGCGCTCTGGCGGGGCGCTTCCATCGCCGTGCTGTCCTCGGTCCTCCCGTACTCCCTGGAGCTGATCGCCCTGCGGCGACTGGCTGCCCACGTCTTCGGCATCCTGCTCAGCCTCGAGCCGGCCGTCGCAGCACTGGCCGGGCTATTCGTGCTTGGCCAACAGCTCAGCGCACCACAGCTGCTTGGCATGGGGTGCGTTGTTGCGGCCAGCGGACTGGTGATGGGCAGGAGGTCTGTGCCTTCCACGCCCGAAGCTCTGGCCGAGACCACGAACCAGTGAGAGTCCGTGCAGCGGAGGGCCATAGGTCGCCACCACGGGACCCTGTCCGAGCAGAGACGCCCACCAACACCTCAGCGTGATTGCTCGACCCGAGGACTGTCCTCCAACCCAGTCAGGGCTGAGAATCCGGGAAATCGAGGAGGCCCACGACCGCGCCGTTGACACAAGCCTGCATCCCGCGAGTGTGGCTCCTGACCCGCACCAGGGTGCCATTGCCTTCAACATTCACGAAGACCTGGTTCAGGCCCACAGAGACGGGCACGATGACCGACGGGCCGGACTCGAGCGCCACCTCAAGGCTGCCCGGCACGCTCGTGAGGTACCCGAAGTGGACCGTCCAGCCGAAGTAGATCAACCCACCGTCCAGGGGCATGTTGGTGAAGCCGAGGTCGGTCACCTGGTAGCCACACCGAGGTAGCGGCCCGATGGCTGCGGTCCGCAGGGTCTTCATCTGCGCGGGTACCAGGTGACCGCTGTCGTCGAGGCTCTGCAAGACCGGCGTCGATGACACGAACGCTGCCCCCTCGGCCACGGGCGAAAAGATACGCGAGCCGAGGTTGTAGGGCCTGGCAAGCTTCCACAGGATCCGGTTGCTGATGGGCTGATCGAGCACGGGAGCGACCTTGTTCGCGGCGAGCGAGGCTCTTACCGTCGCGAGGTAGACGGCCGTTGGGCTGTATGACCAGGTGCGGGTGAAGGTCACCGTGGAGAGCACGCTGCTGGCCAGGAAGCCAACCGCGACCACGAGGCCAGTCACAGAGCGCGCGTTCACCCGCCGGAACGGCGCGCTGCCTGCCACCGTGCGGCTCCGCCGGCCGGGGGCGCTCAGGATCAGCGCCACCGCGACCGCGACGACCACGGCGCTGTCCGCGACATACCGGAGGGACTGTCCCAGCACCCCTGCCGTGTTGGGACCCGAACGACCCACCACCATGGCCGCCAGGCACACCCCGACGTAGCCGGCCACGAGCAGCCAGACACCGCCGACACGCTGCTTGCTGCGAACTGTGAGCACGAAGGCCCCCAGGAGCGCGAGCAGGCCGAGAACCACGAGGAAGACTGGGGGCGCGGCCCACGGGACGCTGAAATTTGACTGGTCCCAGCTCCAGGGACCGCCGAGCAGGGAGGGCACGAGACCGAAGCCGAAACCTCGCCAGGTCAGACCCACTGCCTGACCGGCACTGTACTGCGCAGCGCGTGACGACACGACCGAGGTGTAGAGCAGAACCCAGCCAACCAGGACGAACAGCGACCCTCGCCAGAGAGGAGCCCCGCGACGAACGACGGTGCGGACTGCCGAGCTGTGACCCTGGGTGTGAAGCACGAGAGCCGCGACGGCGAAGGCAACGCACGGGACCAGGACAGCCTTCTCGAAGAACGCCAGTGAGACGGCAAAAGCGATGACACCGGTCACGGCATACCGACGGTTGCCGGTCCGGACGAGCTGGATCGCGTCACAGGTGACCCAGGCAAGACCAATCTGGAGTGGCAGGTCGTTGAGCGCGGCAGACCACCACGCGAACGAGGGCAACGTCAGGGGCGAAAAAAGGTAGAACAGGAAGGGTCCGAGCAGGGCTACGCGGTCGCCCATCACGACGCGCAGCAGCCGCAGCACAGACAGCGAGGCGAGGGCCTGCAGAACCACGAGGGAGACCACCGGACCGACCCACTCCAGGGGGGCCGCTTTGGTGATCAATCCCGCCAACAGGAAGGCGCCCGGCATGAAGTGCCCGTCGTGGTCGAAGAGCAGGAAGTCCGTCGACAACAGCGGCATGGAGCCGCTGCGTGAGGTGAGAATGAGGTCGTCCCAGTAGAAGTACCCTCGCGACGCGACCCAGCCGCGGAGCACGAGCTGGATCACGACCAGGAGGCCCGCAACGCCGAGAACCCACCGTGAGGTCAGGGACACCCGGTGCGCATTCACCTGAGGCCCACGGTCGAGGCGGACAGACTCCACGGTTGGCTCCGCTGCTCCTGCCCCTCTCGGTCCGGCACCCTGACGAAGCAGTGACGCGTTCTCGTCGCCATCAGGCTACTGCTTCCCGCTCGTCGGGCACCCTGAACGCGGGCGGAAGCCTGGCAACCGGCGGGCCAGGTGCTCAGCCCACAGTGGTGGCCGCGTTGTCCCTGCGGGTCTTGAGCAGGCTGGCGACCGTGGTGACAGCCAGGATCCCGAGAATGAACGCGAGCGACTGACCGATCGAGATCTCAGGAGCTCCCAGCACATGCTTGCCACCATTGATGAACGGCAGCTCGTTGACATGCATGGCGTGCAGGATCAGCTTGATGCCGATGAACGAGAGCAGGACAGCCAGGCCGATGCCCAGATAGACAAGGCGCTTGAGCAGACCACCGATCAGGAAGTACAGCTGGCGCAGACCCATCAGGGCAAAGATATTTGCGGTCAGCACCAGGAAGGGCTCCTGTGTGAGGCCAAAGATCGCTGGGATCGAGTCCAGCGCAAAGAGCAGGTCAGTGGTGCCCAGGGCGAGGATGACGATGAACATCGGGGTGATGATGCGGCCTCCGTTCTCCCTGATGAACAGCTTGGTGCCGTGCCAGTGGTTGGTTGCCGGGAATCGGGTCTCGACCCACTTCAGGAGACG
>Ga0209014_10002551_pt1 | contig 10570 bp, 8 predicted proteins | sample BarGraNGADG00212_FD_184491 | JGI IMG/M metagenome (GOLD analysis project Ga0209014, IMG submission 184491) | Arctic peat soil microbial communities from Barrow, Alaska - Barrow Graham LP Ref core NGADG0002-212 (SPAdes) (version 2) | ecosystem: Environmental > Terrestrial > Soil > Wetlands > Peat... | reverse complement strand
CGGAACTCGTCGCCCACGCGCAGGCGGCCCTTCGCGTGCAGCGTGGCCATCTTGGCGCACGTCCCCGTCCCGCAGGGGGAGCGGTCCAGGACGCCCGTCCAGGTCGACGGCTTCGACCAGTCCAGCGTCCTCGTCGACACCGTCGTCGCGTTCCGCCACGAGTTGCGTGGGTCGTGGGCCGGGCCGGACAGCTGGCCGATCGTGATGCCGGTAAACCCGGCCTGCTCCGGGTGGACGACCGGCAGCTGCTCCGCGGCGGCCGCCTTGATCATCTCGGTGACGCGGGTGATGTCGCGGCCCTCGTCCGGGAGCAGCCGGAAGCCGAGCGCCTCCGCGTCCGCGATGACGTGGAACATGCCGCCGTACGCCACGTCCACCACGATCGTGCCCAGTTTCGGCACCTCGATCGTCGCGTCCAGGTGGGTGGCGAAGGCCGGGACATTGCGGAACGTGACCCCGGTCACCTTGCCGCCGGCACACGTGGCGCGAATCCGGATCAGCCCTGCTGGCGCCTCCAGCGTGATCTCGGTGATCGGCTCCGTCATGGGCAGCATGCCGGTCTCGAGCAGCGCGGTGGCGACGCAGATCGTGTTCGTCCCGGACATCCCCGGGTACTCGACGTGCTCCATGATCACGTACCCCGCGTCGGCGTCGGGGTCCGTCGGCGACAGGATCACGTTGGCGCACATGGCCGGGTAGCCGCGCGGCTCGCGCAGCATCAGCCGCCGGAGCGCGTCGCCGTGGTGCTCCAGGTGCTGCGCCTTCTCGAACATCGTGGCGCCGGGAACGTCAAGCACGCCGCCGACGACGACGCGACCCGGCTCGCCCGCCGCGTGCAGGTCAACCGCCTGGAGCATTCTCGCGAGCCGCATCGATCCCCTCCTGTGCCGAACCTTCGAGTCGCCGTCAGCGTCCCCCGTGGCCCTTGCGCGCCTCGGCCACCTGGCGGTCCATGTCCCGCTTCGCGTCACGATCCGCGATCTCGCGACGACGGTCCCACGTCTGCTTGCCGCGCGCCAGCCCCAGCTCCACCTTCGCCCTGCCGCGCGAGAGGTAGATCGACAGGGGCACGATCGTCAGGCCCTTGGCCTTGGTCTTGCCCAAGAGCTCGTCGATCTCGCGGCGATGCAGCAGCAGCTTCCGGGCGCGCTTGGGCTCGTGGTTGAAGCGGACGTCCGTCGTCCCCCACGGGGCGATGTGCAGGCCGATGATCCAGGCCTCGTCACGCTCGATGCGCGCGTAGGCATCCGCGAGGCTCACCTTGTGATCGCGGATGCTCTTGATCTCGGTGCCGCGCAGCACGATGCCGGCCTCGAAGGTGTCCTCGATGCTGTAGTCGTGATGGGCTCGTCGGTTCCGGGCGATCGTGTCGCCCATCGCGGGACTCCTCTGGGTGGGGTGGGGCGCCAGTGTCGCACGAGCGACGCCGATCGCCGGACGCACGAACGCCGGCCCGTTGCCGGACCGGCGTTCATTTGCTACCGACCACCCGTCGGGATCGCAACTAGGCGGCGATCTCCAACGAGGTGGTGCAGCAACTAAAACGATCTATCACTGCACATCACCTCCTTTCGTTCGAACGGACCGTAACCGAAGATCCGGATTGGTGCAACCCCCGGAATCGGGCGTGACGCTACCCGGGCCCAGCCGACCCGTGTCGGGCCGGTCTACCCGGGACGGTTCCGCCAGATACCAGGGTGGCTGGTGGTCTGCGCGGTCCTGCCACGTTCTGCCAGGCCCAGCCGCTCGGCGCGACCCACGTCACGCACGCATCCGTGGCCTCAACCGGGAAATGTGCCCCGGCCGGACCGTTCGACTCGGACTTGCACCAGCTCCGCTGGTGGATGACCACGCTTCGGGCGTCGCGCCCGGATAGCACCAGCCCCGCTGGTACGTGACGGGACTGCCTGCGTCGCGCCCCACCGGCCACCTGCACCCAGACCCGGCTCAGGCGGCGATGCGGACCTCGTACCCGGTCGAGGCCGCGCCCAGCTTCTTCAGGGCCGCGTCCAGCACCGGGTCGTCTCCCGGCTTCGCGGGCGGCGTGTCCACCACCACGTCCGGCGTGATCCCGATCCCGTGGACCCAGGTCTTGTCCGGCGTCAGCCACTTGGCGATGGTCAGGCGGAACCCGCCGTTGTCGCCCTCGAGCTGCGTCCACTGCTGGACGGTGCCCTTGCCAAACGTCTTGGTGCCGATCAGCTTCGCCCGCCCACGATCCTGCAGGGCTCCCGCCACGATCTCCGACGCCGATGCCGATCCCCCGTCCACGAGCACCACCAGCTGGATCTTCGGGTCCGTCGCCGCCCCGCCGGGCTTGGCCACGGACTCGGTCAGGTTCCCGCTGGCGTCCTCTTCCCAGAAGACCGTGCCGTCGGCCAGGAACTGGCTGGCGACATCGCGCGCGGCCGTCACCATCCCGCCGGGGTTGCCGCGCAGGTCCAGGATCAGCTTCGTCCGGCCGGCCTGGACGTCCGCCGCCGCGGCCGCGTGGAGTGCCTCGGCCGAATGGTCCGAGAACCCCGACAGACGGATGTAGCCCACCGTTCCGTTGGTCAGGACCTTCGACTCCACCTCGGGCGTGACGATCACCGCCCGCACGATCTCGATCTCCTGCGGCTGCCCGCTGCGAATGATCCCGAGGTGGACGGTCGTGTCCTTCGGGCCACGGATCCTGCCGCGCGCCTCGTCCACGGTGAGGCCGTCCAGCGACGCGCCGTCGATCGTGTCGATGACGTCGCCCGGCAGCAGGCCGGCCTTGTCGGCCGGGGAATCCGGGATGGGCGCCACGACGACCAGCCGGCAGTCCGCCGCGATCGTGGCGCACGAGGACGTGTTGCCCGCGGCATCGACCGTCCCGATGGTGGCCCCGATGCCCTCGAACTCGCCGGAGATGCTGCTCAGCGACTGCTTGAATTCCGCCGGCGTGAGGTACATGGAGTACGGGTCGCCGAGGGCGCTGATCATCCCCTTGATCGCCCCCTCGATGATCGTGCGGCGGTCCACCGCGCCACCGGCGTAGCGGTCGGTCACGGCGCGGTAGGTGTCCCAGAACGCCTGGAAGTCTTCGGCCTCGCTGGTCGGAGTCCCCGGGGTCAGGGCGGCCTGGTGGCCGAGGGTCCAGCCGGAGAGGAACAGCGCGCTGCCGGCAAGGACCGCGACCAGCGAGAGGGCGACGACGAGGACACCACCGCGGCGGCGGGGTCCACTGGCGGGCACGACGGCGGCTGCTGTGGACGCAGGAGGTGTGGCTGTCTCGTTCGGCTCCTGTGCGGGGCCCGGCTCCTGTGCGGGGCCCGGCTCGGGTGCGGGGTTCGGCTCGGGTGCCGTGGCCGTCGGTTCCAGGGACATGCGCAGGTCTCGATCGATCAGGCGCCCTCCGGGCGCGGGCCGCCAGCGTACAACCGGTCCCCGATCCGGGCCGCCGACACGGCCGCCGACACGGCCGATGGCGCGCCATGATACGTCAGCGGATCAGGTACGTCCGCACGGAGAGCCACGACCCCAGCACCCCGAGCCCCACGCCAGTCACGGTCACGATCACCGCCGTGTCCCTGGCCAGGGACCCCAGCTGCAGGGGCAGCACGTTGAAGAACTCGACCATCGCGGTCGAGAGCGGATCTGCGGCCGCCACGAGCAACGCCAGCGTGATCAGCGCCCCCAGCAGCCCCACCAGCGCACCCTCGAACACGAACGGCCAGCGGATGAACGCGTCCGACGCGCCGACGAGGCGCATGATCTCGATCTCCTCGGCGCGGGCGACCACGGCCAGGCGGATGGTGTTCACGATGATGAACAGCACGATCAGCCCCACGATCGCGACCATCGCCACGCCTGCGGTGCGGACGACGGACGTGACGGTGACCACGCGGTCCACCAGCGCCTCGATGTTGAGCACGTTGCGCACGATCGGCTCGTCCCGCAGCGCCGACGCCACGGCATCCAGGTCCCCCGGCGCCGTGAGCTTGACGTTGATGCTGGCGTAGAGCGGGTTGGCTTCGAGGTACTTCGTCAGGTCCTCCCGGCCCTGCGCCAGCTGTGCCTCGCGGAACCGCCGGAGCGCCTCGTCGCGGGAGACGAACTCCACCGACGCCGCCTCGGGCATCGCATCGATCTTCGCCACCAGCTCGTCCACCTGGTCCGGGGTCGCGGTGTTCTCGACGTAGGCGACGACCTCCACCTTCTGCTCGACGTACGAGAGGCTGGCGAGGAGGACGTTCTGGAGGATGAAGAAGCCCGAGAGCAGGAGGAGCATCAGGACCATCGTGAGCGTGGCGGCGAGGCTCATGAGCGCGTTGCGCCAGAACCCCTGCCAGGCCCTGCGCATCGAGAACACGACGAACGTCAGCACGGTCCGTCAGTCCTCGCGGTGGTAGGCGGCGCCGGTCTCGTCGCGGATGACCCGGCCATCCTCCAGCGCCACAACGCGCTTGCGGAGCGCCGTGACCACCTCGGCGTCGTGGGTGCCCATCAGGATCGTGACGCCCAGCTCGTTGATCCGCAGGAGCAGCTGGATGATCTCCCAGCTGATGACCGGGTCCAGGTTGCCGGTGGGCTCGTCCGCGATGATCAGCCGCGGGTCGTGGACGAGCGCGCGGGCGATCGCCGTCCGCTGCTGCTCGCCGCCGGACAGCTGCGTCGGGAGCTGGCCGGCCTGCGCGGTGAGCCCCACGAGCGCCAGCACCCGGTTCACGGACGGCTTGATGTTGCGGCGCGGCGACCCGGTCACCTCCAGCGCGAAGGCGACGTTCTCCCAGACCGTCTTGCGCGGCAGCAGCTTGTAGTCCTGGAAGACGATGCCGATCTTGCGGCGGACGCGGGGAACCATCCGGCGCGGGATCCGGGCGAGGTCGTGGCCATCCACGAGGACGTCGCCACGCGTCGCCAGCTCGTCGCGGATGAGCAGCTTCATGAGCGTGGACTTGCCGGCGCCCGACGGCCCCACGAGGAAGACGAAGTCGCCCTCGGGCACCACGAGGTCCACGTCCCTGAGGGCTTCCTTGCCGTTGGGGTAGCGCATCGTCACGTCGTGCAGGACGACGACGTTCTGGTCGGTGCGCACGGGCCGGCCGCGGCCGGAGAGGCGGTCGAACAGGGAGGGGGACGGGCCGGGGGAGACGGTCATGGCTCGTGCCCGAGGCTAGCACAGCGGGGCCCGGCGCCCGTCGCGAGGTTCCCGGCGGTCCTCAAACCAGCGCGAGCGAGATGGGCAGGTACCGCTCGAACGGGTGGGTTGCGCTGGACCAGCAGATGAGCGCCGGGAAGCCGTCGAAACGCAGGCCGGCGTCCAGCAGGGCCCGAGTGGCCTCTGCGGCGGTGCCGGGCACCCAGATCGCCACCGGCCCCAGGGTGGGTGTCTCGCGCACGATCGTGCCGAGGATCGCCGGGTGCAGGGCAGGATCCAGCGCCGCCACCGGCCCCAGGCGCCCGACCGAGGTGCCGTACCCGTACCCGAGTGCCCGGCCGGTGACGCGGTCCCGGACGAGGAAGCCGGTGCGGCCGTCGCGTCGCAGGTATGCGTGGTCCCGCGGGTGGGCAACGCCCACGATCTCCCGGTCCAGCGCGTCCACCGCCTCGGCCAGGCGACGCGGTCCGTCCCGGCCATCGGCGGCCAGCGCCTCGAACGGCACCGACTCCAGCGTGGTGGGGGGCGGGGGAATGGCGGACCAGCGCCGAGGCTCACCTGACAGGCGCCAGACCGGGACCCGCGGCAGCATCCCCCGCCGAGCGTACAGGCCGTTGGAGATGGGCTGCGCGGTATCCGTTCCCATGCCCCAGGTCGTGATCCCCGTATCGAGCGGGGCGTCCGGGCCCGGCACTGCGGGGCCACCGGGGACGACGTCCCTGCCCGCCTGGGCGCGGTCCATCAGCGCGGCGCCGATGCCCTCTCCCTGGACGTCCGGCTCCACGAACAGCATCGCCAGGAACCAGAGGCTCTCGCGGACCGTGGCCGACGCGAACCCGACCACCCGCTCCATCGTGCCGTCCGGCCCGTCCTGCGCGCCGGTCCCGCCATCCGGTCCGCCATCCGGTCCGCCATCCGGTCCGCCATCCGCGGCCCGGGTCACCGCCACCCAGAACCGATCGGGATCGGTGGACTGCGTGTGCCCCAACAGCCGTCGGAGCGGACCCAGGTCGTCCGGCGCCGGTGGCTGGCCGAGGCGGGACAGGTAGCCGTCCAGACTGGCTCTCCACGTCCGGATGCACGCGGCGAAGTCTGCTTCCCGCCCTGGTCGATAGGTGGTGCGGCGGGCGGGGCGCACGGGCTCAGGCGTCGTCGTCTTCCGCGGAGGGTGGCCGCCCGGTGGCGACCCGCTCCAGCTCCGCCTGCATGAACGGGTCCAGGTCGCCGTCCAGGACGGCACCCGTGTTCGAGGTCTCGTGCGCGGACCGGAGGTCCTTCACCATCTGGTACGGGTGCAGCACGTACGAGCGGATCTGGTTGCCCCAGCCGGCGGTCACGTGCTCGCCGCGGATCTTGCGCAGCTCCTCCTCGCGCTTCTCCAGCTCCAGCTCCAGGAGCCGCGACTTGAGGACGCGGATCGCGATCTCACGGTTCTGGGTGGCGGAGCGCTCGTTCTGGCAGGACACGACGATCCCCGTCGGGATGTGCGTCAGCCGGATCGCCGATTCGGTCTTCTGGACGTGCTGGCCGCCCGCGCCCGAGGAGCGGAACGTGTCCGTCCGGATCTCGTCCCAGTTGAGCTCGATCTCGACATCCTCGTCCGCCTCGGGCATGACCTCGATCAGGGCGAAGGTCGTCTGGCGGCGCTTCTGGGCGTCGTAGGGGCTGATCCGCACGAGACGGTGGACGCCGCGCTCGACGCGCAGCCAGCCGTAGGCGAACCGCCCGGTGATCTCGATCGTCGCGCTCTTGATCCCGGCCTGCTCCCCTTCCTGGGAGTCGATGATGTCCGTCCGGAAACGGTGGCGCTCGGCCCAGCGGAGGTACATCCGCAGGAGCATCTCCGCCCAATCGGTGGCCTCGGTGCCGCCGGCACCCGCGCTGATCGTCAGGACGGCGTTCTTGGCGTCGTACTCGCCGGAGAAGAGCAGGAGCGTGCGCTCGCGCTCGAACTCGGTGCGGAGGATGTCGGCCTCGCGCTGGACGTCCGCCTCCGTCTCGGGGTCGGGCGAATCCGCGAGCAGGTCCAGCAACTCCTCGAGGTCATCGACGCGCTTCTCGAGGGATCGCCACAGGATGATCTCGTCGCGCAGGCCGTCGGCCTCGCGGACGACCTTCTGCGCGCCTCGCGGGTCGTCCCAGAAGCCCGGCTCGATCGCGCGGGCATCCAGCTCCGCGACGCGTGTCTCCTTGGCGGCTAGGTCAAAGCCGCCCCGAGGTCGTCCGGATCCGCTCCGCCAGGTCCCGGATGGCAGCGGCGTCCATCAGCCGCGCACCTGGAGGTCCTGGAGCAGGATCGGACGGAGCTCGATCAGCCGCATGGCTGTCTTGCTCCGGGCGACTACGGGGTTCACGCAGGGGCAGTACGCGTTATGGGTGCACACGCCACAGTTGCCATCGCAATCGAGGGCTGCGGCATAGCTGCAGGACCGGCAGTCCCGTTCGCAAGCGATGAGATCCACGAACTGGGCTTCCTCGGCCTGCTTCACGGCTCCCTCTCTCTGGTCCTTCGGTTGTCGGTCGAGCGTGACAGTTCGGGACGGAGGCGCCGCGAGGAGCTCTGGGCGGTGCTTGGGGCTCGGCGCCGGTCCCTGGGTGACGAAGGACTGTGCCCGAGTATAGGAGAGCGTTCCGCGCATTCCAAGAGGGGGAAGCGGGTTTCGGACGAGAATAGTGCGCCATTCCGCCCCGGTTTCCGGCGATTCCGGTTTCCGGCGGGATCGTTCACGGGAATCGCTTCCGCCATGGTGCTCCTGGGCCCGTGGAACCACGCGCGACTCAGGTCGTCAGGCCCCGGTTCCTAGGCCCTGTCTCAGCCCCCGGGCTGCTCGGCCCTTGCTGGAGCACCATGCTCTCAGCCCCCGGGCTGCTCGACCGTCGGGGCGCCGCCGCTGAGGAAGTAGACCGCGAGGGCGCCCAGCTCATGCAACGTCGCACCGACCGTCCGGCCGGGGTCACTGGCGATCGGCGAGGTCGTGGTCGGTGACCCCCAGGCGTCGAGGCCCAAGTCCTTGGCCATCCGCAGCGACCGGAGCATGTGTGTCGGGTCCGAGACGATGACCGCCGACCCCAGCCCACGCTCCCGCATCTGGGCGGCCACGGCGGTGAGGGAGCTCAGCGTGTTGCGGCCCTCGTCCTCGCCGAAGATCGCGTCCGCGGGCACGCCGTGGGCGATCGCGTACTGGCGGGCGACGGCGGCCTCGGTGGTTCGGTCCCCCGGCACCTTGCCGCCGGTGACGACGAATTGCTGGGCGATCCCCTGCTTCCAGAGCGCGACGGCGTGCTCGAGGCGCGCCTCGAAGACCGGAGACGGCCGTCCGTCGTACTGGGCGGCACCGAGCACCACGATCACGTCTGCCGGGCGCCGTTCGTCCGTGGTGCCCTGCTGCCAGATCCTGGCGGTGGCGAAGGTGGCGACGGCGGCGACGGCAAGGCCGCCGGCGATGATCAAGCGCACGACATCCCGCGTCCTGGGCCCGGTCAGGCCCCGTGACACTTCTTGTACTTCTGGCCCGATCCGCACCAGCAGGGATCGTTGCGGCCGATCTTCGTGCCCGACGGCGTCACGCCGGGGCGCGCCTGGCCCGAGGCCGCCGCGTCGCCGGGGACCTGGCGGGCCGTGCGCATCGGGTCCGCGGGCAGACCGCGGATGGGCACGGCAGGCCCGCCCCCGAACCCGGCGCCGGTGCCCGTCCCCGTGCCGGGGCTCCGGAGCACGGCGCCGCCGGGATCCATCGGGCCGCGGGCGATCGGGCCGGATCCCGTTGCCGACGTCGAGCCGGAGCTGACGCTCACGCCCTCCCGGTTGTCGTGGCCGTGATCGTGGCCGTCACCGACCGGGGCGCCCGGCTGGCCGGGACCAGGCAACGGCACGGGAGCCGGCTCCCGCTTCACGGTGACACGGAAGATCGTGGTGGCAACCTGGTGCCGGACGAGGGTCCCCAGCTCCTCGTAGAGGCGGAATGCCTCCTTGCGGAACTCGTTGAGCGGGTCCTGCTGGGCATAGCCGCGCAGCCCGATGCCACGGCGCATGTCGTCGATCTCGGTGAGGTGCTCGACCCACAGGCTGTCGATCGTGCGGAGCAGCACGAACCGCTCCACCTGCGACCAGACCTCCTCGCCGTTCTCCTGCTCGCGCACCTCCAGCTGCTCGTCGGCGAGGTCGCGCACGTAGGTGATGAGCGTCTCGCCGCTGGTGGCCGCGTCGTCCAGCGCCTCTTCGGAGGTCGCCTCGCCCTCCAGGCCCATCGCGTGCAGCGCGCTCGAGAGGCCCTCGAGGTTCCATTCGGTGGGCGATTCACCACCGAGATAGGTGTCGGCCGTGGCCTCGACCTCGGCGTCGAGGAACTCCCGGACCGTGTCCGTCAGGTCCTCGTTGCGGAGGACCTTGTCGCGCTCGGAGTAGATCGTCTCGCGCTGCTTGTTGATGACGTCGTCGAACTCGACCACGCGCTTGCGGATGTCGAAGTTGAAGCCCTCGACGCGGGTCTGCGCGCTCTCGATGGTCTTGGACACCAGGCGCGACTCGATCGCGACGTCGTCCTCGAGGCCCAGGCGTTCCATGAGCCCGGCCACGCGGTCCGACGCGAAGCGCTTCATCAGCTCGTCTTCGAGCGAGAGGTAGAAGCGGGACGAGCCCGGATCGCCCTGGCGCCCGGCGCGGCCGCGCAGCTGGTTGTCGATCCGGCGGCTGTCGTGGCGCTCCGTGCCGATGATGTGGAGGCCGCTCGCGGCAACTACGGCCTCGTGGTCCACCTCGGTGATCGCCCTCGCCTCGGCAAGCGCGGCGTCGTACGTCTCCTTGTCCACCTCGGCGGGGTTGAGGTCCCGCTTGTGCAGGATGTCGGACGCCATGCCCGCGGGGTTGCCGCCGAGCACGATGTCCGTGCCGCGGCCCGCCATGTTGGTGGCGATCGTGACGTTGCCGCTCCGGCCCGCCTGCGCGACGATCCCCGCCTCGCGCTCGTGGAACTTGGCGTTCAGGACCTCGTGCCGGATGCCACGCCGCTTGAGGAGCGTGCCCAGGACCTCGGACTTCTCGACCGACACGGTACCCACGAGCACCGGCCGCCCGGCCTTGGTCATCTCCTCGATCTCGTCGATGACCGCGTTGAACTTGCTGGCCTCGTTCTTGAACACGAGGTCCGGGTAGTCCTCGCGGACCATCGGGCGGTGGGTGGGGATCGCCACCACCTCGAGGTTGTAGATCTTGTGGAACTCCTCGGCCTCGGTCATCGCCGTGCCGGTCATGCCGGCCAGCTTGTCGTAGAGGCGGAAGTAGTTCTGGAAGGTGATCGTGGCCAGGGTCACGGACTCGCGCTGGACGCGCAGGCCCTCCTTCGCCTCCACCGCCTGGTGCAGGCCCTCGCTCCAGCGCCGGCCGGGCATCTTCCGCCCGGTGAACTCGTCGACGATGATGATCTCGCCGTCTTCGACGATGTAGTC
>Ga0209014_10002550_pt1 | contig 10576 bp, 4 predicted proteins | sample BarGraNGADG00212_FD_184491 | JGI IMG/M metagenome (GOLD analysis project Ga0209014, IMG submission 184491) | Arctic peat soil microbial communities from Barrow, Alaska - Barrow Graham LP Ref core NGADG0002-212 (SPAdes) (version 2) | ecosystem: Environmental > Terrestrial > Soil > Wetlands > Peat... | reverse complement strand
CGGTGACGGTCGGTAACGGTCCTCGCCGTACTCCGACTGGAGCCACTCGAGCGTCCCCAGCACCGATGCTGCGCCCAGTTCGTCGCACCAGGCCAGCAGCCCTTTGGGATAATTGACGCCCTGCACCATCGCCACGTCGATGGCCTCGGCGCTCGCCACCCGCAGGTTGAGCGCGTCGACGGCTTCATTGATGAGCATCGCGCGAATGCGGTCGACGATCGCGCCGCCGACGTTCTCGTCCCTCAGCGGTTCGGGCGCCACCGCGCCGTCGCGGTAGTCGTAGTAGCCGCGTCCGGACTTCCTGCCCAGGAACCCCGCCTGCACCAGCCGCTGCTGCGTCAGCGCCGGCCGGTAGCGCGGCTCGTGGAAGAACGCCTCGTACACCGACCGGGTGACGGCAAAGTTCACGTCGTTGCCAATGAAGTCCATCAACTCGAACGGCCCCATGCGGAAACCGCCGATGGTCTTCAAGGCCCAGTCGATGGTGGCGTAGTCGGCAATGCCCTCCTCGGAAATGCGAATGGCCTCGCCGTAGAAAGGGCGCGCCACCCGGTTCACGATGAAGCCCGGCGTGTCGGCGCACACGACGACGGTCTTGCCCCAGAGGGAAACACGGCGCACGCACGCATCACGCACGGCATCGCTCGTTCCCATCCACGGAATGACCTCGACCAACGGCATCACCGGCGCCGGGTTGAAGAAGTGCATGCCGATGACTCGCTCGGGCAGCAGACAGCCGCCGGCGATGGCGGCGATGGCGAGCGACGAGGTGTTCGAGGCGAGGATCGTGCCTGGGGCCACCACGCCCCCCAGGCGCGCGAACAGCGCCTGCTTGGCCGCGAGGTCCTCGACGATCGCCTCGATCACCAGTCCACAATCGGCCAGCACCCCCACGTTGTCGCCCAGCGCCGCATCGACCACCGTGATGCGCGCCACGATGGACGAGCGCACGCCTTCATCCAGCTTGCCCCTGGCCACCAGGGCCGCCAGCGTGCCGGCCATGGCCGCGCCGGCCCGGGCCGCCGCGCCCGGCATCGCGTCCGTCAGCACCACCTGGTGACCCGCGGCCGCCGCCACCTGCGCGATGCCGCGCCCCATGGCACCGGCACCGACCACCCCAACGCGCGTCTGGCTCGTGAGCATCGGTACTACCGTCCGGTGAACACGGGTTTGCGCTTCTCGAGGAAGGCGTTCACGCCTTCGGCGTAGTCGGCCGTCTGGCCAGCCTCGCGCTGCAGTTCTTCCTCGAGCGTCAACTGCTCGTCGAGATCCACGCCCATCGACTGGTTGAAGGCGCGCTTGATCATGCCGAGGGCGCGTGTGGGCTGGGTGGCCAGGTGCTGCGCCGTCTTCATTGCGGTCTCGAGCAGCTGGTCGGGAGCCACGACCTCATGGACCAGTCCCCACTCTCTCGCCTGTCCGGCGGTCACCTTCTGCGCGAGCATCGTCATCACCGTGGCGCGGTGCAGGCCAACGAGGCGCGGCAGGATGAACGTGCCCCCCGAGTCGGGAATCACGCCGATCTTGGCGAACGACTGCACGAAGGTAGCCTCGGTGGAGGCAAAGAGGATGTCGCAGGCGAGCGCCAGGTTGGCCCCCGCGCCGGCCGCCACGCCGTTCACGGCGCAGATCACCGGCTTCTCCAGATGGCGAATGGCGCTCACAATCGGGTTCCACGTCTCGCGCACAAAGTCGCTGAGGTCGGGCATCTCGCCGTCCTTCGGCATGGCCTCGGCCAGGTCCTGCCCGGCGCAGAACCCGCGTCCCGCGCCGGTGAGGAGCACGGCGCGCACGCTGTCGTCCACCGCAATGTCCTGCAGGGCGAACAGCAATGCACGCCCGAGTTCGCGGGTGAAGCTGTTCAGCACGGCCGGACGGTTCAGCGTCAGCGTTCGGACGCCGGACTCATCCGCGATCAGGAGGAGTGACAAGGGGGGATACTCGGCAAAGTAAAGGAAGCTGTAAGCTATGCGCTCTACGCTGTAAGCCATACGCTTACTGCGCCGAACGGATGGCGTATAACGTATAGCGTAAAGCGTAAAGCTTCTATTGCAGTTTCACAGAAAGATAATGGCTCACTGAAGCGTCCCCCCCTAGATTTCGCTTTGCATGTCTGCCAAGCCTCCGCCCTCGCCCGATTCCCGGTTCGACTGGGTCCGCATTGCCCGCACCGCGCTTGCGTCGCGCGCCCTCGACGATCTCGAGGAAGATCTCAACCGCAACAAGGCGACGGTGCCACGCGATCACGTGGTGAACTACCAGTTCTCGGCGCGCGGGCACGAGATGGCGCAGGTCATCCTGGGGTCGCTCCTCACCGGCACGCACGACGCCGCCGGTGCCTATTATCGGTCGCGGCCGCTGCTGCTGTCACTTGGCCTGAGCCTCGAGGACGCGCACGGCAGCCCGCTGGGTCGCTCCGGCGGCTTCAGCGACGGACGCGATATCGGCGTCGTCTGCAACCTGCCACGTGCCGACGGCGGCTGTGCCGTGCTCCCCATGTCGGGTGACGTCGGCTCGCAGTACACCCCGGCCGCAGGCTGGGCGCAGTCGGTGCTGTACCATCGCGACGTGCTCAAGGATGCGTCGTGGCAGGGCGCCATCGGCGTGGTGCTCGGCGGCGACGCCTCGGTGGCCACCAGCGGCTTCTGGTCGGCGTTGACCATGGCCACCACGCTGAAGCTGCCGATGCTGTTCTATATCGAGGACAACGACCTCGGCATTTCGGTGCGTGGCGACATGCAGACGCCGGGCGCCAACATCGCGCGCAATCTCGCGTCGTTCGCCAACCTCTTCCTGCGCGACGGCGACGGCACCAATCCTCATGAAACGGCGCAGCTGCTCGCCGAGTGCGTCGACCACGTGCGCGCGGACAAGGGGCCGGCGCTGGTGCGGCTCACCGTGCCGCGCCTGTGCAGCCACTCGGGACCCGACAACCAGAAGGGATATCGTACCGAAAAGGAGATCGCCGCCGACGTGCTGCGCGATCCGCTGCCGAAGCTCAGGGCGTATCTCGTTCCGGCGCTGATGACGGCGAAAGAGTGGGAGGCGATGGAGCGGGATGTGCAGGAAGAAGTGCGCATGGCGGTCGATGCCGCCCGCGCACGGCCCATGCCGGTGAGCGCCGAGGTTGGGCGTTTTGTGTTCGGCGAGCGCGACACGCCGGCCGAGATGGGTGGGTTGTCGCCGGCAGAACTCGCCAGCCTCGCGGGCACCGACGTCGCCACGACCGACGGGCCGATGATCCGCTTTGCCGAAGCGGTGCGCCGCACGCTCGACGTGGAGCTGGCGAGGAACCCGCGGGTGCTCGTCTTCGGCGAGGACGTGGGGCGAAAGGGCGGAGTGCACCTCGTCACCGAGGGGCTGCAGAAGAAGTACGGCGCCGAGCGCGTGTTCGATACGTCGCTGTCGGAAGAAGGGATTGTCGGGCGCGCGTCCGGTATGGCCATCGCGGGCTTGATGCCGGTGTCCGAGATCCAGTTTCGCAAGTACGCCGATCCCGCGATGGAGCAGTTGAACAACACCGGCACTCTCAGGTGGCGAACGAAGAACCGCTTCGCCTCACCCATGGTGGTGCGCATGCCGGGCGGTTTCGGCAAGGACGTGGGCGACCCCTGGCACTCGCTGAGCGACGAGGTGCGCTTTGCGCACGCGTACGGGTGGCACGTGGCCATGCCGTCCAACGCGGCCGACGCGGTGGGGTTGCTGCGCGCGGCCATGCGCGGCATCGACCCGGTGATCTTCTTCGAGCACCGCTCGCTGCTGATGACCAGCGACGGCAGTGCGCGGTATCCCGGCGACGACTATGTGCTGCCGTTCGGGCGCGCCAACGTGTTGTCGCCAGGCACCGACCTGACGCTCGTCACCTGGGGGGCGATGGTGCACCGCTGCGCCGCGGCCATTGCGGAGTTCGATGACCGTGTGGAACTCATCGACCTGCGCACCATCGCGCCGTGGGACAAGGCGGCGGTGCTCGCGTCGGTGCAGAAGACCGGGCGCTGCCTCGTGGTGCACGAGGACAACCTGACGGCCGGCTTCGGCGCCGAGATCGCGGCCACGCTGGCCAGCGACTGCTTCTGGCATCTCGATGCCCCGGTGGAGCGCCTTGCTCCGGCCGACATCCCCGTGGCGTACCACACCGATCTGATGAACGCGATCGTGCCGACGGTGGAGCGGATCGGCGAGCGGATCAAGCTTCTCTTGTCCGTGTAGCACCTGCGGCGCGCGCCGGCGAACTCGGGCGCCGCACCGTGTGCGCTCCCGTGGTACGCCGGGCGGCAATGTGATGTCGCCGAAATCTCCGATGGTGCCAACTTCCACGACGCAAGCGTGGTCCTGGCAGGCACCGGGTAAGCGGAGGATCGATTGCATCACAACGCACCTTCTGACGTCGCGCAGCGTCTCCCGCTTCGCGGCGCTGTCCTGCCGACGTCGCCTTTCGAATTGCCGCGTGAGGTGATTGTCGCGCCTCGGCACTCCGGTTGGCAGGCGAGGGTCTTCCAGTCGGCCGCGCTGCCGAGTGCGTTCGTCGGCTCGGTGCACATGAACGAAACCAGTCGCTCGATCGTGCGCAGCTTCGCCCAGTGGCGCCTCGATTTCCCGCGTCCCAGGGACGCCGGCTGCAATGCCGCACTCCAGTCGGTCTTCGCCGTCGCCGAGGCCATGCTCTCGCGCGGAGCCGTGCCGCTGTGCGGCAGGGCAACGGAGCGCCTGCTGGTGGAAGACCTTGCCGAGCGCTCGAGTGACTGGCTCGACGCTGCATTGCTTGGCGTGGCGCTCGCTCCCACCATTCCCTACGAACCGGTGGAGTTCGACAGCGACGCCGAACGGACGTTCATGCAGTGGGCAGCATCCGAGACCGGTTTCCCGTCGCGTGGGTGGTCGGTGACGCCTCACGTCAGCCTTGGCTCGCTGGCCTTTCCGGTCGCGACGTCTGCAGGCGAGCGCGTGGACTTCGCCTTTGTGCACCCCACGGCTGGCGTGCTGGTCGTGGACGTGCGCGGGCAGCAGGACGACGCGCAGCGCGCGGGCGACCGTACACGGCATGAGGCGCTGGCAGCCGTCGGAATCACCGCCATCCGGGTGCCGACGTCAGAGCTCGAGGCGGGCGCCGGGGCGCAGCTCGAGGCGGTTCGTTCGCGACTGAGCCCCGAACCTCGCGCGGTTCAGACCGACGACGCCATGGTGCTCCGCATGGCGAAGTTCGCGCATCAGGTGCAGTGCGCGCTGCTCGAAGGGTTGCGCGGTGGGTGGCTGGTCGCCAGCGAGCCCTGGGACGTCGCGATCTTGCTCCCTGCGGCGCTGCGGGACGACGCCAGTCTGCGCGCCACTGAGGTCGTCGCGTGCGCCGTCGCGGAGTTCCGCGAGGTGGTTGCGCGTCTCTGCGCACTCCACGAAGTCGATGTGACGATCGGTGCCTCCTCCGTGCAAGACGTTCGCGGCCGCGACGTCGCGGCCGCACTTCTCGTTGCTCCTTCGATTGCCTTGGCGGACGAACTGCGCATGCCGGCCGGTGCCGGACGCCTGCTCATCGCGGATACCGTGCTCGGCGTCGAGGTGGCCGCGCCATCGTCCTCGGCCAGACCGCTGCGGCTGAAGGAGCCCGCCCGAGCGCACGCCGAGTGGTTCCTCGATCATCTCTTTCGAAAAGGAGCCTTTAGGGAAGGGCAGTGGGAGACCGTGCGACGGGTGTTGCAGGGCAAGGACACGGTGGCGCTCCTGCCGACCGGGGCGGGGAAGTCGATTGCGTTCCAGTTGAGCGCGATGCTGCTGCCGGGGCGCTGCCTCGTGGTCGATCCCATTCTCTCCCTCATCGACGACCAGCTCGACAACCTGGGGCGGGTCGGCATCGATCGGGGCGTCGGGATCACCAGCCAGGTGGCGGACCCTGCGGAGCGCGCGTGCCTCATGCATTCCTTCGCGTCCGGGCAATACCTCCTTTGCTACGTGGCGCCCGAGCGCTTCCAGACGACCGCGTTTCGCGAGGCGCTCCGGGCGTTGACCGCCATCGTGCCCGTCTCGCTCGTGGCCATCGACGAGGCGCACTGCGTGTCGGAGTGGGGACACGACTTTCGCACCGCCTATCTGAATCTGGGCCGGATTGCGCGCGAGTACGGCGAGTCCTCGGGTCTCGCGCCGCCGCTGGTGGCGCTGACGGGCACGGCGAGCCGCATCGTGCTCTCGGACGTGCAGCGCGAGATCGGCATCACGGACGATGACGCGCTTATCACGCCACGGAGCTTCGACAGGCCGGAGCTCGAGTTCGTCGTCCTGCGCGCCCGGTCGGGCGAGAAGGCGCGCCGCGTCGAGGGAATCCTCCGGGCGCTGCCATCGGCGTTCGGACTCGATCGTGACACCTTCTTCCGGCCCAACGGCGCGCACTCGCACGCCGGACTCATCTTCTGTCCGCACGTGAACGGCGACTACGGCGTCGTCCGCCAGGCTCAGAACCTGCGGGCCATCGTCGGTCGCCCCGTCGACTTCTACGCGGGCGGGGCGCCGAGGGGATTCCGGGGCGGACGTTGGGACGACGTCAAGCGTCGCGTCGCCAGGCGGTTCAAGCGGAACGACACCACCGTGCTGGCCTGCACGAACGCCTTCGGGATGGGCATCGACAAACCCAACATCCGCTTCACCGTGCACACCGGGCTGCCGCCCTCGATCGAGAGCTTCTATCAGGAGGCTGGCCGGGCAGGGCGCGACCGTGGCCGGGCACGCTGCGTCCTCGTGTTTTCCAATGACGACCCGCGTCGCACGTCAAAGCTGCTCGATCCGAACACCGACATCGGCACCGTGGCCCGCAGCGTCCAGGACGCGGGCCGCGCCGGCGCCGACGACGTCGTTCGTGCCCTTCATTTCCACATCCACGCCTTCCGGGGTGCTGATGCCGAGGTGGCGGACGGTCACGCCCTGATGACACTCATCGGTGACCTGGGCACGCGACGAACGGCGCAGGTGGGATGGCGCGGATACGCGCCCACGAGTGACGAAGAGTCGCACCAGCGACTCGAGAAGGCGCTGCACCGCCTGGTCGTCGCCGGGGCTGTCTCCGACTACACGGTGGACTATGCTGGCTGCACGTTCAGTCTTCGGGTGTCCGGGGCAGATCAGCGTGAGGTCGCCGACCGGGTGGCGTGCTACGTCGGCGGGTACCAACGCACGCTCGCGGAGCCGTATCGGGCGAAGATCGCGAAGCTCGATGGCCGCGACCATCGGGCATTCCTCCAGCAGGTGCTGCGCATCCTCACGGGCTTCGTGTACGACACCGTGGAGCGCGCGCGCCGGCGGTCCTTGCTGGAAATGCTCAATGCGGCGGCGCCCTGCGATGGTGAGGCACTGCGGGCGCGGATGCTCAGTTACCTGCAGGTCTCCCCGTTTGACGAGGCGCTTGATGCCGTCGTGAACCGGTCGCGTGCGGGCGGGCTGGACGAACTCTCCCTCCTGTTGTGCGGCATCTCCACACCGACAGAGGCGGCCGCGCTGCGCGGCGCGGTTGGTCGTTACCTGGCGTCGTTCCCCGACGTACCCGGGCTGCTGCTGCTCCGGGCAGTCGCGGAGGCGCTGACCGTGAACGGCGATCACGAAGCCGTTCGCCAGAACACCCAGGCGGCCCTGCGTTTCGCGCGGGGCGCCTATGCCCTGGCGGCATCATTGACCGCCACGGCGATCGTGGAGGCGGCGACCTGCGCGGAGCGCCGTTCCGGGATGGGCGATCTTCTCGTTCGTGCGGTCGTCGAAAGCGAGAGCCTGGATCGCGAAACAGCGAGGGAGCTGACCGGGCGGCTGCCGGCGGCCATGGCGCTCCTTCCCGTGGAATGGCTGGCCAGCAGGCTGGCCACTCGTACTCACGTCCTGGTCAGTTCCGGGAGGAACCAACATGACAGCGCCATTGCCGGATCAGGAGTTCCTCCGGATCGAGAGCGCGGCGGACCGGCTGCTCGATGAACTCACGTCGCTGCACGTCGAGACGGTGTCGTACCAGGAGGCCCATGCGACCCTCGGCGCGGCGGCGGCGAGCGTTGGCGCGCTCGCCGGCAGCCTGGCGGACACGGTCGCCTGCGTCGGGGGCGCGGTGCGTGCGCTCCGGGAGATCGGAACGCCGCAACTGCTGGCGCAGCAGGCGCAACACAAGTCTCAGCTGGACGGCGTGCTGCGTCTGATGGAGGAGCAACACGCGCAACTCCGCGAGATCGAGTCCCGGGTCGACTCCGCCGCCGCCGCCGCGACGGCCGCCGCGACGGCCGCCCGGCGCATCGCGGCGGTCGCGGTGGTCGCGGTGGGCATGGCACTGCTCCTCGTGCTCGTCGCACGCGCCATCCACCTTCTCTGACCTCAGATCGCCTTGAACTGCTCAAACGGCTGCGTGCAGTCTGCGCAGACCCACAGCGCCTTGCACGCCGTGCTCCCGAATTCGCTGCGCAGCGCCGTCTTTGAAGACTTGCAAAAGGGGCAGCGCGGCGCGGCCGAGGCGCAACGGATTCGTGTCGGTCGCGAACGGTGGCGTGCACAACGATGGGAAAGCGGCGCAGCGCATGGCTACAATTAGCCTGAGGCTGCTGATTCACCATGACTCTTTCCGCCAAGGGGAGCGACAGGGTGATGTTCACCCGGTAGAACGGGATGTGGCGGAGGGGCACCCGGAGGGCGCTCCGACTCGAGGCGCGACCCGCGTGCGGAGGGTGGTGTGTGGGCGTTCTCTGGGCTTCACCGCGTTCCGACCGTGAACGGCAGTACCTGTCTCGTGGACCCGTCGGGCTTGGCCGAGAATAGTGGCACGACGCCCAGTTGAACTCCGAAGGCGAACGCAAGGACCGGGCTTCGGCGAGGGGGGCATCTCGGCCCACGCTCGACTCTTCCCTTCGGACTACCCGCACAGGTACCTTTTCGAGCTTGCCGACCACAGCCGCCAAGGGCAGCGTGTGCGCGGCGACCTAGCGAAGAGCGGATGAAAACGATACCTCTGACGGCGAATTGACGCCGGCCTCATACGCTTTCCATAGACGCGTGCGTTCTTGTTGGGTTATGAAATGCGACACAGCATTTCTCATGCCAGATCGTCATGACTGAAACGGCTAACGAAAACGAAGTTGAAGTAGCCGAGTTGACGGAGCAACTGCGTCGGGTGACGCTGGGGCGATACGACATCTACGGCGTCCTGGGACACGGAGGCATGGCCTCCGTCTTCCTCGCACTCGACCTCTCGCTTGACCGCGAAGTGGCGATCAAGGTGATGTCCCGATACCTTCTCTCGTCCTCGGAGGCCACCGAGCGGTTCCGCCGCGAGGCGAAGATCTCGGCCCTGTTGAACCATCCGCACGTCGTGCCGATCTATGCCGTGGGCGATTCTTCGGAGCTGGCCTACTACGTGATGAAATACGTCGAAGGACGGAGCCTCGACGCCATCATCCGGGAGGACGGGCCACAGAGCGTTCCCTTCGTGCAGACCGTGATCGCGCAGACTGGTGCGGCGATCCAGTTTGCGCACGACCGCGGAGTGACGCATCGCGACATCAAGCCGGCAAACATCATGATCGAGGACGGCGGATGGGCCGTGCTCGCGGACTTCGGGATCGCCCGCCTCGATGAACTCCAACGCCTCACCTCGTCAGGGGCGCTGATGGGCACCCCGCACTACATGGCGCCGGAACAGTTTTCGGGAACTGGAATCACGCCGGCGGTCGATCAATACGCCCTCGGGGCGGTGGCGTACGAGTTGCTCATTGGCGAGTTGCCATTCACGGGCACGACGCTCGCCGAGGTGATGCGTGGGCACCTCTTGGACGAGCCCCCCAGCGCGCGGGCCACCCGGCCGGAGGTACCGGAGCTGCTTGATGCCTGCATCAGGCGGATGCTCGCCAAACGCGCCGAGGATCGCTTCCCCAGCGTGAGCGAGGCCGTGACCGCCTTCGGCGCCGCACCGGTGGAGGAAGTCGCGCTTGTCCGCCGCACCATGATGACGCTTGCGCACAGCAATGCGGCTGCGCGCCCTCGGATCAGCGTGCCGGTAAGCCCCGCGTTGGGGAGCCAGCACGCCAAGGGGCGGCCGACGCCGCCGGCGACCGGTTGGCGTCGGAGGCTGCCGTGGATCGCTGCCGGTATTCTGCTGGCCGCCGGCCTGACGGCCGGGGTTTTCGCGTGGCGCGGATCGCGCGACGGACCCGCCGCCGGGGCGTCGAACTTCCCGTCCGCGCCTCAGCTGGCCTCGCTGGGGGCAGGGGCCGGCGAGGGCGGAGGATCGGCGGCGTCGGCCCCTGCTACGATGCGTTCGCACGTGTCTTCTACCGTCAAGCGTGACTCCGTCAGGCGTGCGCCGACAGCGCCGGCACCGCTCGCCGTCGCACCCAAGCCAACTGCGAATGGCCGGGTTGCCGCGAAGCTCGAGGCGCGTACCTCGGGGCGGGCGGTCGAGTCCCCGACTGCGGCCTCCCAAGCCGCTGCGCTGGCGCCGGTGGCTAAGGAGACGATCGCCGCCGCGCTACCGTTGATCCTGCCGCCGGCCCCACCGCCGGAGCCAGCGACCGGCACGGTGCGGATCGGAAGCCGCCTTGCCGAGACATTTCTCTATCTCCGCGGCAGGAAT
>Ga0209014_10002547_pt1 | contig 10584 bp, 8 predicted proteins | sample BarGraNGADG00212_FD_184491 | JGI IMG/M metagenome (GOLD analysis project Ga0209014, IMG submission 184491) | Arctic peat soil microbial communities from Barrow, Alaska - Barrow Graham LP Ref core NGADG0002-212 (SPAdes) (version 2) | ecosystem: Environmental > Terrestrial > Soil > Wetlands > Peat... | reverse complement strand
CCAGCCGGTCCAGCCGGTCGGTCGTCAAGACTATGTCGGCGGCCTCCGACGAGGCGGTGGAGCCGCGCGCTCCCATCGCGACGCCGACCGTCGCGGCGGCCAGAGCCGGGGCGTCGTTGATTCCGTCGCCCACCATCATCGTCACCGCGGCGTCGCGCTCGGCCCGGACGCAGGCGAGCTTGTCGCCGGGGCTCTGCTCAGCGCGCACCTCGTCCAGCCCGAGCACGGTCGCGACCTCACGTGCCGGCTCCACGCGGTCGCCGGTGAGCATGACGAGCCTGTGCAGTCCCGCGGCCCGCAGGCGCCTGACGGTTCGGTGCGCGTCGGTGCGCAGCGGGTCGCGAAGCAGCACGGCTCCGGTCAGCTCCCCGTCGACGACGAGCCACGCGATCGCCGAACCGTCGAGCGCCGCCCGTCCGACAACCGTGCGCGCCCAGTCAGGTGCGTCCGTCCCCAACGTGCGCTTGCCGACCTCGACGCGCAGGCCGTCCACCGTCGCGGCGACCCCTCGGCCAGGCTCTTCCACGACGTCCTCAGGGAGCGACAGGTCGGCGTCGTCCGCTCGGGCCCGTGCCACGATCGCTTCTGCCAGCACGTGTGGCGACAGCTGGTCCGCCGAACCGGCAAGGCGCAGCACGTCGGCTACCCGTGCGCCAGGTGCCGCGATCACATCGACGACAGTCGGCCTTCCCGCGGTGAGCGTGCCCGTCTTGTCGATCACCAGGGTCGTCGCGCGACCCAGCGTCTCGAGCGCGACGCCGCTGCGGATGACGACGCCGATACGCGACGCTCGCGAGAGCCCCGACACGATCGCGACCGGTGCGGCGAGCAGCAGCGGGCACGGCGTCGCGACGACGAGTACCGCGACGGCCCGGACCGCTGATCCGCTGAACCACCAGGCAAGGCCGGACATCGCCAGAGAAAGCGGAAGGAACCACGCCGCGTAGCGGTCGGCGAGTCGCACGACAGGAGCGCTCTCCGCGCCGGCCTCACTGACCATTCGAATGATGCCGGCGTAAGTGCTGTCGTCCGCGGTGGCGCTCGCGCGCAGCTCGAACACGGGACCTGCGTTGACGACTCCGCTCCGAACCGGATCGCCGGCCGCCCGCACGACCAGGGTCGACTCCCCGGTGAGGGCTGACTCGTCCAGCACCGCGTCGGTGCCCTCTACCGACCCGTCGACCGGAACGACCTCACCCGGGCTCACCACCAGCAGGTCCGCCACCGCCACTTGCTCCAGCGCGATGACGGTCACCTCGGTCCCGACGCGGCGGCGGGCCGAGCGAGGTGCACGCTCCAGCAAGCCACGCAGATCCCGCGACGCGCGCCGAGCCGCCGCGGCATCCAGCGCTCGACCCGTCGCGAGCATCACCGCGATCAACGATCCGGCAAGGTACTCGCCCACCGCCAGGGTGCCCACGAGTGACAGGACCGCGACCAGATCCACGCCCGTTCGTCCGTGCATCAGAGCGGCGATGACCCATCCGGCCGCGGGCAGCAGCGCGGTGACAGTGCCGACGATCCAGCAGACGTCGGCGACGTGCCCGGAACCCAGAGCCCAGGCCAGTCCACCGCCCGCAAGCGTGCCGACAGTCACCAGCAAGAGGGCGGGCTCGAGCAACGAACGGGCCAGCTCGCGACGGAGCGTCAAGGCAGGCCGTCCTGCCGACGCCTTGAGCGACGAGGCAACGCTCACCCCTCCGCTTCCTGATCGTGGTCGTGGACGACGACCACCGGGACGTTCGCGTGACGGGCGACCTTCTGGCTCACCGAGCCGAGCATGCGGGTCACGGCGTTGCCGACTCCCCGGTTGCCGACCACGACCAGATCGGAGTCGTCGGACGCGTCGATCAAGACCTGAGCCGGGTGACCGCGGACCGCTCGGCCGTGCACGATCGAGGCGGCACCTGGCGCAAGCTCCGCCACTTCGCGACGGACCAGTTGCTCGGCGTTGTGCGCCCACGTCTCGTCGGGCGGCCCGTACGGATAGACGCCGTAGAGCGGTTCCCATTCCCACGCGAGCACCGCGTCGACGGTAGAGCCGGTCAGCTCGGCCTGGCGGATCGCCCAATGAAGCGCTCTGCGCGCGCACGGTGACCCGTCGACTCCGACGACGATTCGGCGATGGCTGATCTCAGCGCCGCGGTGGTCGTCGGTGTGCACGATCGCTACCGGGCAGGTGGCCTGGCTGACGACGTGTTCAGTCACGGACCCGAGCGCGAGATGCTTGAGCGGATGCGGTCCCCGCGGCCCGACGATGAGCAGATCTGCCCTCCGCGCCTGGGTCAGCAACGCATCAGCGGGCCGGCTGGCACACGGGTGCAGCGTGACCCCGTCAGCGCGCTCGGGGCCAAGGGCCCGCGCGATCGTCTCGGCGAGCAGCCGGCGGGTACGCGCTTCGACGTCCAGATCTGCACTCGCCGGATCGAGGCCTGGCAACTCGACCCGCCACGACGTCACGGCGACGAGCGTCGAACCCGTCAGATCGGCCTGCTTGCAGGCCCAGCGAAGCAGCTGCTCGGACTGCGGTGAGCAGTCAACACCGACGACGATACGTCGCGTCTGGCCACCGAGGCTGCCCACCGGAACCTTCTCCCAAATCGCAGAGTCGTCTCAGTCCAGCGTCCGACTTCGCGAATCCGCGCCCAAGAGCACTACGTCCCGATCTGTGCGGCCGGGGGTCAGCTCACACCGGTCAGTTCACGCCCAGGGGTCCGCCAGGTACAGCAGGACGTTGCGTTCGTCCGGACCGCCGGCACGAGGATTGCGCGACAACGGCAGATCGCGCCATTGCCAGTCGTTGGCCGCGAGCTCGCGGCCCAACCCGGCCAGTGCCTCTGGCGAATCGACGGCGTCGTCCCAGGGGGCGCGCCCGACGTGATCGAGCATCGTGGTGGCGACCGTCAGCGTCCCGGGGCTGTGCAGCAGCTCGACGATTCGCCCTTGTTGCGGCCAGTCGATGAGCGACGGGGCGGTGACCTCCCACCACGTCCGGTGCGGGGTGACCGAAGTCTGGTGCGTGTGGCCGTTCAGCCACAGGACGACGCACGGATGTGCATCGAGCACGGCGCCGAGTTCCGCGGCCAGAACCCGGGGCTCACCGCCGTCACCCGGGGTGGAGTTCACCAGCGTGCTCAGCGGATGGTGGCTGGCGAGCACGACGTAGCGCTTTTCGGCATCGGCCGCGGTGAGCTGCTTGTCCAGCCAGGAGAGCTGCCCGACGTCGAGAGAACCCTGCCACCCGCCGTTCTCGTTGACGGTGTCCAGCACCAGGATCGTGACGCGCCCGCGGTCATGGCGGTAGTAGGCAACACCCTCACTGCGGTTCGCCTCGGTGAAACCGTGGCCGACCGGCACGGCCGCTGGGCCGAAGTGCGCGCCGACGAACTCGGCTCGGCTGACGACGCGACGGCGCGGGTCCGCGGTCACCAGCCTGGACTGGACGGCGGCGAGCGCGGCCAGAGCTTCGGGATCGCAGTCGTTGAGGCCCACGAGCAGCTTGACGATCGCCTCGCTCGACCAGTCCGGCGGCAGAGCGATGGGCTTGAGCTGTCCGGTCGAGGCCGTACCAAGGGGACCCGTGGCCGGGACGGTGCCCTGAAGCAGCCGGTCGTGGTTGCCGTGGACGGCGAGCCACGGCAGGCGCAGACCTGTCGCGTCGAACGGAGCACGCGCCGCATCGAGCAGGCCCGACACCCTGGGGAAGCCGTAGCGCTCTCGCGGCAGGTCGGAGCGTTCGGTCTCCGGATGCCAGAACCGTTCGTCGTCGACCTCACCGTCGGCAACGCCCTCCCAGCGTGTGAGATCGCCTGAGTCCGGCCGCAGCGAGCCGCCTTCCAGCACCGTGAGGTACCACGACAGCTCGTTCGCGTGTGCGTTGTCGGTGTTGTCACCCGTGACGACCGCGAGATCGATGGCGGCGTCTCCCACCGGGCCGCGTTCGACGGCGTTCACCGCCTGGACCATCGACTCGGCGACCTGAGCAGTCAGCAGCTCCTGGGCTCGGTAGGAGCCGACCTCCTCGAGTTCGTCGTGGATCGGCGAGTCCGGGTCCGCCCAACGGTCGAGCAGCTCCGCCCGCGCGGGTGACTGGGCGTCGCACAGGTGCAGGTCCGACAGGTGGGCGACGGTGAGCAAGACATCGCCGATCTGCTCGGGAGCGTCAGCGAGATCGCGACGGTGCCCGTGCTGTTCGCCGGGACCCGGCTCGAGGGCGCGGTAACCACCCGGTCCCGCCGGCCCGCCACGCAGCGTGCGCCGTACGGTCATGACGCCGATGCGAGCAGAACCGGACGGTTGAGCAACTCGACCGAGACGCGGCGCCCGGGCGAGAGATCGGCGACTCGATGCGAGGCGACGTCGGCGAGCATCTCGACGCCGTCGCTGCGCAGCAGCCGCAGCCGGATGGATGCGCCCCGGAACGTCGCGACGACGACGACGGTGTCGCCGCCCTCGTCCGGCGTCACCACGAGAGCCTCCGGACGGACGAGAACGGTGACCTCACGCCCGTCTGCAACGAGCTCGCCGTCAGCCGGCAACAGCTGCTTGCCGATTCGGACGTTCCCGCCGGCCTCGGTCGTCGCGACGAGCCGGTTCATCGCTCCGACGAACTCGGCGACGAACGGCGTGGCCGGGCGGTCGTACAGCACCGCGGGCGCGTCGCACTGCTCGAGCTGTCCGGCCCGCATCACCCCGACGCGGTCAGCCATCGAGAGCGCTTCCTCCTGGTCGTGGGTCACGAAGACGGTCGTCACGCCCAGCTCGAGCTGGATGCGCCGGATCTCGTCGCGCAGCTGCTCTCGCACCTTGGCGTCCAGGGCGGAGAGCGGCTCGTCGAGCAGCAGCACGCGTGGCTCGATCGCGAGCGCACGGGCCAGTGCGACGCGCTGCTGCTGGCCTCCGGACAGTTGGTGCGGGTACTTCTTGACGTGCTCGCCCAGACCGACCAGATCCAGCAGCTCGGCGGCCCGGGTCCGACGCTGGGGCCCCGACCTGCCTCGCAGCCGTAGCCCGAACGCGACGTTGTCCTGCGCGCTCATCGTCGGGAACAGGCTGTAGGACTGGAACACCATGCCCATGTCCCGCTTGTTCGCAGGCACCCGCGACACGTCGGCGTGGTCGATGAGCACCGCGCCGGACGTGGGTTGGTCGAAACCGGCAAGAAGGCGCAGGGCGGTGGTCTTGCCGCAACCGGACGGGCCGAGCAGCGCCAGCAGTTCGCCGGGCTGGATGCGCAGGTTGAACCCGCTCAGCGCCGCCATCGTGCCGAACACCCGACTCACGGCACGAAACTCGACAGTCGTCCCGGTGCGCGGAGGGGCAGCAGTGTCGACGGACAATGCCTCAGCCTTTCTTCTCGACGGCACGGCGCCAGTTGAGTGCACCGATCACCAGTAGTAGCACCTCGACGAGCAGCAGGCTGAACACCGAAACCGCGGCCTGCACCTGGCCCGACGTCGTCGGCAGCTGGTAGAGCCAGACAGGGAAGGGCTTTGTGTAGTTCAGGATCTTGGAGATCGTGAACTCGCCCATCACGAGCGCGAAGCACAGGAACGCCGAGTTGATGAGCGCGGTCCGCAGGCAGGGCACCAACACCCGGAACAGAACTGTCGGCCAGCCGGCTCCCAGGTTGCGCGACGCCTCGACCAGCGTGCGTGAGTCGATGGAACGGATGCCGGCGTCCAGTGTCCGGTACACGAACGGCATGGCCAGGATGACGTACAGGAAGACCAGGATGTACGGGTGCGAGTCCTGCCGGATGTAGGAGATGACCTTGTACAGCGGACTGTGCGTGTTCTTGCCGACCCACGTGAACACGTCGTCGACGCCGACGACGAGGACGACTGGTGGGAATACCAATGGTAGAAGGGTGATGACCTCGACGAGCCCGCGGACCCTCGGAAAGCGCAGGTGCAGCAGCAGCTGCGTCGGCAGCAGCAACAGCAGGGTCAGCACGATGGTCGTGACTGCGATCTCGAGCGAGTACACGAGCGCGGTGGTGAAGCCGACCTGCCCGTTCGCGGGCGTGGTGAATATCTGCCGGTAGGCCGAGAAGGTGACCCCGCCGTGGACGTGGTCCTGAACGGTGAAGCTGATCGCGGCGAGCAGCGGTCCGATGAAGTAGATCGCCGCGACGGTGAGGATGATCCAGCGTGGCCAGCTACCTGACGCAATCTTGCGCCGCTTGCCCGGTGGATGCTGGTCGACGGGGGCTTCGGGGAGCAGGTCAGGGGTTGCCGCAGTCCCGTACCCGGTAGAGGTCATGAGCCCTGCTCGATGCGTGCGCGTGGGGCCTTCATGCCAACCACCTGGATGTGCGCCGCTGCAGCAGCTGGTAGACGACGGTCAGCGGCAGCACGATCACGATCATGTCGAGCGCAAGAGCCGCGCCCAGGTTCTCCTGTCCGGACAGGACGTTGCCCGAAAGCACCGACGAGATCTGAATCGGCACGAGCGGGAACGAGTCTCCGACCAGGGCGTAGGCCGTGGCGTACGCCGAGAACGACGAGCAGAACAGCAACAGCACCGAGCCGAGGAAGTTCGGCAGCAGCACCGGCCCGGCGACGTAGCGCCAGTAGTGCCAGCGGTTGGCACCGAGGTTCTCGGCCGCCTCCGCCCACTGCGGCTTGAGGCCTTCGAGGGCGGGCGTCATCACGAGCACCATCAGCGGGACGAGGAAGTACAGGTAGACCAGCGCGACACCCGCCGTCGTCGCCAGCTGGAAGTGCAGGTCGTTCTGCAACGAGATGTTGAGGTGGTCCTTCAGGAACGTCGTCACCATTCCCGCGTTGCCGACGGTGGCGATGAACAGGAACGCAAGCGGGATGCCACCGAAGTTCGCAGTCACGGCGGCAGCCGCGATGACGATCTGCCGCAGCGCGTTGCTCTTGCTGTTCACGACCGCGTAGGCGAGCAGCACACCTACGACGGCGCCGATGATCGCGACGACCGCCGACAGCTGCAGGCTGTTGACGACTGCCGTGCGGTAGACGCCCTTGAGCGAGTTGGACACGTTCGAGCCGGTGAAGCTGGTGTGGTCCGTGCGCACGAACTGCTGGGTGACCGGATCACGGACGGACGCGCCGTGCACGGTCTTGCGGAACGCGTTGTAGAGGATGAAGCCGATCGGGACCATGAAGACGAGGAAGACGTAGCCGAAGAACGGCACGAGCCCCAGCCAGCCGAAGCTGAGGCGGCGGGACCGGGCGGACCCGGTCCCGCGCGCCTTCGGCAGCTCCTCGACCTGTGTCGACATCTCGCTCTCCACGCGGCCGGCGGAGGTCACTACGCGACCGCTGCCGCCCACTTCTGAGTCACGACGGCCTTGGCCGCGGAGACCTGGTCCGGCGTCGGGGCGAACGGGGTGGGGTCGGTCACGGCCGGCAGCTTCGCCAGCGCGGTCGTGTCCGCCGTTCCGGCCGTCTGCATCGCGGGCAGCTCGATCGGACGGGCGAATCCCCTGATCCAGCCGTTCTGACCGGCGCTGGTGTCCTGGCTGTACAGGAACTCCTCCCACAACCGGGCGGCCGCGGGATGTGCCGCGTTGATGCTCACCGCCTGCGCGTAGTAGGCCGAGACCAGACCGTCCGACGGCACCGCCGTCGTCCAGGTGATGCCTGCCTTCTGCAGTGTTGCCGCGTTGCCGAGGTTCAGGTAGTCCCAGTCGAGGACGATCGGCGTCTCGCCGGACTGGACCGTCGCCGGCGTAACCTTGGTCTTGTTGAATATCCGTTCGGAGTTCAACTTCTTGAAGAAGTCGATGCCCGGCTGGATGTTCGTCGCCGAACCGCCATTGGCCAGCGCCGCGGCCCACACCGCTTCGAAGGCCGCGTTCGCGCTGGTCGGGTCACCGTTCAGGGCGACATCGCCCTTGTAGGCCGGGTTGTCGAGGTCCTTGATCGTCTTGGGGCACGTCCCGCCGACCTTGGCTGCGTTGCAGCCGATCGCGATGTAGCCGCCGTAGTCGCTGAACCACAGACCGCCGGCGTCCTTCTGCGCATCCGGGATCGCGCTCCAGGTCGCCACCTTGTACGGAGCGAAGTCACCCTCTTGCGCACCGGACAGCGCGTACGAGTTGCCGATGTCGACGACGTCGGGTGCCGACGACTGACCCTTGGTCGACTTGACCGCGTTGATCTCGTCGCCGCTGGAGCCGTCAGGGTTCTCACTGTTGATCTTGATGCCGTACTTCGCCGTGAACGCATCGATGATCGCGCCGTAGCCGGCCCAGGTGCGTGGGACTGCGATGAGGTTCAGCGTCCCTTCCGCCTTGGCAGCCGCGACGAGCGCGTCCATGCCGCCGCCGGCGGTTGCGGACTGTGCCGTGCTCCAGCTCACCGGAGCGCTGCTCGTAGTACCGCTGGACTTCGCACTGGTGCTCGACTTGCTGCTCGAACACGCTGCGACGCTCACGAGCAGCGCACCCGCTGCCAGCGCCGCGCTCGCGATGCGCACACCCCGTCCTGCCACGTTGTTCTCCATTCGCGCCGCTCCGCCCAATTGGTCCAAGACACTAACCATTACAGGGTTAGCTTGGAAAGGTCAGGCATACGCCGAGGAGATCAAGGGTGACAACGGGGTGAACGTCGAGCCAAGACGGCGCTAGGCGCGGCGATACGTCCGAAATGGTAGGCCGATCAGACCAATCAGACCGGACCGTGACTCAGCCCCGCGCCATGCGACGTTCGAGCTCGCCTCTGGCTCGTCGGCGCACAGCGCCCCGCAGGATCGGCGTCCAGCCGCGCAGCAGCCCGGCTGGGCCGAGCGCCTTGCGCGACCACGCATAGAAACTGAACTCGTCGTCGTGCTCGGCAATCAGCCCGCCGGAGAATCGAAAGCGCGCGTGGACGTCGTTCACCACCACCCGCCCGGTCGAGAATGTGTAGTGGGCGATCCAGTGCGCGGTGCCCGCTCGGTCGTCGCCGTCGTGTTCGGCCAGGTCGACGCGCAGGTCGGCCGAACGACCCGTGAGCATCTTCCACATCTCGCCCACCTGCGCGCCGGTCAACTCACCGAACGCCGGGTCGTGAAAGCGGGCGTCCGTCGCGTAGCAGGCTGCCATCGCCGCACCGTCGTGGCGGTTGAACGCGTCGTAGAAGCGCTCGATCAGTTCCCGTGACATGTATGCGGTCCTCCCTGTCGAACTACATTCAATCGCGCAGGTTCGCGCCGGACTCCCCGAGGTCGCGCAGGCCATCAGGACGTCGCGCGAGCTACCGAGGTGTGGGTCCCGGGTCGAACTGGGCGCGCCGGTGATCGCCGAACGGTTCGTCGCGTTCGCGGACGGCCTCCCGGAAACCTGCCTCGGCAGCGCGGGTCTGGAACGCGTAGCCCTCGCGGGTGTGCCGGGATACGCCGTCGAAGACGGTGCTGATCATCGTGGAGTTCGCGACCCCCTGCGCGATCAGTGCGCTGTTCAGAGCGAGCTTGACCATCATCAGCTGGTTGATCGGCATCATCGCGATGCGCTGCAGCAGCCGTTCGGTCCGGTCATCCAGCTCGTCGATCGGAGGCGCCTCGATCGCAAGCCCCCACTCGGCAGCTTGAGCACCGCTGATGCAGTCCCCGGTCAGCAACAGGCGTTTGGCCCGCTGATCGCCCAGTCGATGGGCCCAAAGGCCGGCCGCGGGAACTCCCCACACCCGGGTCGGGGGGTAGCCGATCTTGGTGTCGTCGGCGCAGATGATCTGGTCGGCGTAGAGGGCTATGTCGGTTCCACCGGCTACGCAGAACCCGTGGAGCTTGGCGACGGTCGGCTTGTTCGCGTACATCAGGCTGGCGAAGCCACGGTTGAAACGGCTCATCATCGCGTAGTCCAGCATCGGATCCCACGTCCCGGCTGGATCGTGGTTGCGGGCCTGCACGACCGGATCGGTCACGGTTCCGGTGGCCGCGTCAGGCCCGCCACCCGTATCGCCGCCGTTCTCGGCAAAGATCGAAAGGTCGTAGCCACCGCAAAAGCCTTTTCCGCGGCCAGACACGAGGATGACGTGCACGCGCGGGTCCAGGTCGGCCTGCTCGACCGCGGCCGCCAGGTCGTACGGCGTGTCCGCGGTGATGGCGTTGCCGTGCTCTGGACGGTTGAACGTGATGCGCGCGATCCGATCGGTGACCTCGTACGTCAGCGTCGGGTACTCGGCCAACGGTTCTCGGGGTTCGCGGCCCGCGAAAGACGGATTGCCGCCGGGCCAGCCTTCACGCCAGGCCGCCGGCCGGCCCGCGCCAGACGAGCTGTCGTCGTCGGTGATCATCTGCAGCTCCTTCGTCATGCGGCCTGCGGGGGCGATGCTCGCATCGACTCTGTCATGCCGACGCGCGTGCCGACCTGATGCTTGGAGCTGCCGGTTGACGCGCCGGTCCGGCTCGATGAGCGATGAGCCGGCTGCGACGGGGGCGGGGAAAGGCAAAGAGCGCAGCGACGGAGGGCGCTGATCTGTCGGTTGCTCCTCGCTGTCGGCTCCCGGTTCTCGCTAGGGGCGGGTCTTGCTTGGGTCTCGTCTCGATGTCGGGTTGAGGGAATTCCCTTGCGGTATATGGGGAAACTCGATTGGAAATGTCCGACTCTTGCAGTATATTAGTACGTAT
>Ga0209014_10002546_pt1 | contig 10584 bp, 10 predicted proteins | sample BarGraNGADG00212_FD_184491 | JGI IMG/M metagenome (GOLD analysis project Ga0209014, IMG submission 184491) | Arctic peat soil microbial communities from Barrow, Alaska - Barrow Graham LP Ref core NGADG0002-212 (SPAdes) (version 2) | ecosystem: Environmental > Terrestrial > Soil > Wetlands >... | reverse complement strand
GCGCTCGATCCTGACCCGTTGGGTCGTTATCTCGTAGCTTGTCGAGATACTTCTTACCCAGTAGACGAGGTACGCGATTCCAAGGGTGACAATCACAGCCAACCACTGCCAAGCCGTATAGATCACCTCCGGGTGACCTGTGAACAAGACCTTCTCCGTCTCGGCCTCCTTAGTGGCGGCAAAGGCAATCAGATCGGTATTGCAAAACCGGCACTTGATAGCTACCGCCTTGATGGTTTCACCACATACCGGACAGGGCTTTTCATCAGTCATTTAGATTCCCTTAGAAGGTGTTGTTGCAGCTTGGATTGTGCGCGGAGTGTTCGTAGAGACGAGTCTAGTCATCGCGCCCCCATCGCCAGCGAGGTGGTTCACCAGTAATCCAACAGACTATCACCAGTACTGCGCTCAACGCGACAACGTAGCCAACAAACAGGTTGCGCTCGGTCGCCGGGGGAAACAGCACCACTCCAACGACGATTAATACGCCAAACACTGCCAAGACCAACCACCCTTGCCAAGTGGCGGGAAGCCCCCACCCCCAGCCGTAGCGCTTTGCGGGAAACCAGTACTTACCTTGGATTGGCATGACACACATTCCTTGCATCGGCAGGGTTGTACGAAATCAGAGGGTAGAACAAGTTCTGTCCCAGATCAACATTGCATTGAGCGCACCACAGCATGTCACCACGGCAACTCAGTTCCGTCATAGTTGAAGAAGTGTCCGCTGTCGGCCATTGTTAACCGATTGAACAAGTGCTGTTGACCGGCGACGGATTGCTCCATGGACACCGGTGCGCTAGCGCCGCCCATGCGGGTTTTCACCCAGCCCGGATGCAGCGCAACTGAAATCACACCTCGTGACCTCAAATCGTTGGCCACACCTTTGGCCACCATATTGAGCGCCGCCTTTGAAATACGATACGAATATCGATCCCCCGAGCTGTTGCCAATCGATCCGAGCTGACTTGACTGAAACGCGATCAACTTGCGTTCTGATCTTGCGACGTTGTCGGCCAATGCTTCTGCCAGTTTCAGCGGCGCAAGCGCGTTGATATGAACCAGCCGCAGCACCTCTTTAACATCCACTGAGCCGAATGGTTGACTCTTGTCACTGCTTGCCCCAGCGTTCGCCAGAAGAAGGTCGATGGGCGTGTCGCCCACTGCGGTCTTTATCGACGATGCGGCCTCAGGATCGGTGGCCTCGTAGGCAAGCACCGTGATGCTTCCAGCACTTGAAGCTGCCAGCGCATTGAGTTCCGGCGACTGGGATGGCGAACGAGTGGTGGCGAAGACTCTCAAGCCTCTAGCGGCGAATACGCGCGCGTGTTGCAGTCCAATGCCACGATTGGCACCAGTGATCAGGACAGTCTTCATTTTCTGGAATCCTTGAAGCTTCAACCGCTGAACATTACCTCATTTTGACGGCATCATCGGCACACAAACGACCCGTCCGCAACACCTGCCGGTAGTTGGCCCGCTCTGGTGCGGGGCTTAACCCGTCAACAGCGCGACGTACGGCTGATAACTGTAGCTGCGGTTTTTCTTCTGCCCGGTCAGCTCGGCCACCAGCCCCAAGTCCTCCAATACCTTCACCGATGCGGTGGCGGTGGGGAAACTGGTGCCCAGCTTCTGGCGCACCTGCTCGATCGTGAAGCGCGGCATCATGGGCAGCAACTCAAACAAGCGGTAGCTCGTTGGCCCGGCTTTGGAGGATGCCAGCAATCGACGGCGGTCTGCCGCCAACAACGTGGCAATGGCCACAATGCTGCGCTCGGCATCAAGAGCCGCCTTGGCCACGCCTTCCAGGAAAAACGCCACCCAGCCCTCCCAATCACCCTCGGTGCGGACGCCAGCGAGACGGCGGTAATACTCGGCTTGGTGTTGCTTCAGGTAGCCACTGAAGTACATCAACGGCTCAGGCAACAGGCCCCAATGCTCCAGCAGCGCGGCAATCAACAGGCGGCCAATGCGGCCATTGCCATCCAGAAACGGGTGAATGGTTTCAAATTGCAGGTGAATCAGCGCTGTCTTCACCAGTGGCGGCAGGACTTGCGAGGCATCGTGAATAAACCGCTCCAGGTCGGCCAGCAAATCAGGCACTCGCTCGGGCGGCGGCGGCACAAACACCGCATTGCCGGGCCGGGTGCCGCCAATCCAGTTCTGAGAGCGCCGCAGTTCGCCTGGCTGCTTGCCGGAACCCCGTGCGCCATCCAGCAACAAGCGGTGGGCACGCTTTAGCAGTCGCACGCTCAGCGGCAGGCCGCCAGGATCGCGCAAGTTACCCTGCACCAGCCGGAAGGCACGCAGGTAGTTGGTGACCTCTTCCACATCGTCGGTGTTGCTTACCGTGAAGCCTGCTTCTTCATCAAACAAGTCGGCAAGTGTGGCCTGTGTGCCTTCGATCTGCGAAGTCAGCAACGCCTCTTTGCGAATGGCGCTGTAAAGCAGCCAATCAACCGAAGGCACCAGCCCGGACACCCCCGACAGGCGGGCCAGAGCCAATTCGGCCACGCGGTTGGCCTCCACAAAGCATTCGGGTGCCAAGGGCGGCTTGGCTGGCGGCAACGGGTGCGGCACAAATGCCTGGACCGATTCGCCCAGAGTGGTGGAGGTGGTGTAGGTGCCTGTGCTTCGCATGGTGTGAAAGACTTCTTTAATGAATTCTTGTGATATTAAAGAGTTCTTTAATTCCTGGCAATACCATGAAAGAACATTTGCATCACCAGTAACAAGCACCAACGCGCGTAGGAGTCATATCAACGCTTCCTCGGCGGTGAGCTTTGGATTGAGCTAATTTCATCTGGAACCTTCAGCCATCTCAACCCCACGAGCCTTTATTTGGGTTGGAGTCGAATTGCTGACCCACATCAAGCCGGCACACAAAAAATATTCCGGGCCTGATTTAAAAAACACCAGATTTAGTGGTTAGGATGATGTTTCGCACTACCTATGGTGTATTGAGAGACAAAATGAAATTACAAACCCAGCCGCCTTTTACGCACATCATCAAGCGCGACGGCGGGATCAAGCCGTTTGACGCGGCCAAAATAGCCCAGGCGCTGGAGCGCGCGGCGCAGGTCAGCGGCGAGTTCGATGCGGCCGAGGCGCAGCGCCTCACGCACTACCTGGTGTGCCCCAAAATCAGGGTGCAAGGGCACGTGACGCCGCACATCGAACAGATTCAGGACGCGGTCGAAGCGGCCCTGTTTGACGCCGGCTACCCCAAGACGCTGCGCGCCTACATCGTCTATCGCGAGCAGCACCACAAGCTGCGCAACGACCGCAAGACGCTGGTCGATGTCGAAGCCAGCATGAACGAATACCTGCAGCAGCTCGATTGGCGCGTCAACGCCAATGCCAACCAGGGCTACTCGCTGGGTGGCCTGATCCTCAATGTTTCGGGCAAGGTGATCGCCAATTACTGGCTCAACCATGTTTATCCGCCCGAAGTCGGTGCCGCGCACCGCAGCGCCGCGCTGCACATTCACGACCTCGACATGCTGGCCGGCTATTGCGCCGGCTGGTCGCTGCGCACGCTGCTGCACGAAGGCTTGAACGGCGTGCCGGGCAAAGTGGAATCAGGCCCGCCGAAACACCTCTCCAGCGCGGTCGGACAGATCGTCAACTTTCTCGGCACACTGCAAAATGAGTGGGCCGGTGCGCAGGCCTTCAGCTCGTTTGACACGTACATGGCGCCTTACATCCGACAAGACGCCTTGAGCTACCACGACGTGCGCCAGTGCCTGCAGGAACTGATCTACAACCTCAATGTGCCCTCGCGCTGGGGCACACAAACACCGTTTACCAATCTGACTTTTGACTGGGTTTGCCCGGAAGACCTGCGCGAACAAATTCCCGTAATTGCGGGCAAAGAGGCGGCCTTTACCTACGGCGACTTGCAGGCCGAGATGGACATGATCAACCGCGCCTACATTGAAGTGATGATGGCCGGCGACGCCAAGGGCCGCGTGTTCACTTTCCCAATCCCGACCTACAACATCACCGAAGATTTCGACTGGTACAGCCCCAACGCCGAGGCGCTGTTCGAGATGACCGCCAAGTACGGCCTGCCCTACTTCCAGAACTTCATAAATTCCGAACTCAAGCCGAACATGATCCGCTCGATGTGCTGCCGCCTGCAGCTCGACCTGCGCGAGCTGCTCAAGCGCGGCAACGGCCTGTTCGGTTCAGCCGAGCAAACCGGCTCGCTCGGCGTCGTCACCATCAACTGCGCGCGTTTGGGCCATCTGCACCAGGGCGACGAAGCAGCCATGCTACAGGCGCTGGATGCGCTGCTGGAGCTCGGCCGCGACAGCCTGGAGATCAAGCGCAAGGTGATCCAGCGCCACATGGACAACGGCCTGTTCCCCTACACCAAACGCTACCTGGGCACGCTGCGCAACCATTTCTCCACGCTCGGCGTCAACGGCATCAACGAGATGATCCGCAACTTCACGCAGGACCAGTACGACATCAGCAGCGCTTGGGGCCATGCTTTTGCCATTCGGCTGCTCGACCATGTGCGCGCGCGCATGCTCGAATTTCAGGAGCAGACCGGCCACATGTACAACCTGGAAGCGACACCGGCCGAAGGCACCACGTACCGCTTTGCCAAGGAAGACGCCAAGCAGTTCCCCGACATCCTGCAAGCGGGCACGAAAGACATGCCCTACTACACCAACTCCAGCCAGTTGCCGGTGGGCTACACCGACGACCCGTTCGAGGCGCTTGAATTGCAGGACGATCTACAGCGCAAGTACACCGGCGGCACCGTGCTGCACCTGTACATGAACGAGCCGCTGTCGAGCACCGAAGCGTGTCGCCAATTGGTCAAACGTTCGCTGTCGCGTTTTCGCTTGCCCTACATCACCATCACGCCGACCTTCTCGATCTGCCCCAAGCATGGCTACCTGGGCGGGCGTCACGACTTCTGCCCCAAATGCGATGCCGACATCATTGCCCGCAAGCAGATGGAACCTGTCTAACAACCCCATCAGGAGAAGCTGACATGACCGAACTTTGCGAACAGCCATTGCAAGCCCCCAAAACCGTGGTGCTTCGTGACGAGGAGCGCCAGCGCTGCGAGGTGTGGACCCGCGTCATGGGCTACCACAGGCCCATGTCCTCCTTCAACACCGGCAAAAAAGGCGAGTTTTTTGAGCGCACTTACTTTGACGAACACTGCGCTTCCTGCGAGACAGCTTAAGGTCGGCGGCGTCACGGCGTTCAGCGCCACCGATTACCCCGGCAAACTGGCTGCCGTCGTCTTTGTGCAAGGCTGCCCCTGGCGCTGCGGCTATTGCCACAATCCGCACTTGCAAACACGCACCGAGCACAGCCCCCTGGCATGGGCCGCTGTGATAAGCCTGTTGAAGCGGCGCGTCGGGCTGATCGACGCGGTGGTGTTCAGCGGCGGCGAACCCACGCTCGATCCGGCACTGGCAGACGCCATGCATGAGGCGCGCGCGCTTGGCTTGGGCATTGGTCTGCACAGCGCTGGCATCTACCCCCGACGGCTGGCCGAAGTGCTGCCGCTGGTGGAATGGGTCGGCCTGGATGTAAAGGCCAGCTGGCAAGGCTACGATGCGGTTACTGGCGTCAACGACAGCGCGCGCCACGCCCGCGCCAGCGCCCAAGCCGTGCTGGCCAGCAGCGCCGCGCACGAGTTTCGCACCACGGTGCACCCGGGTCTGCATACCGAAGCCGAGATCTTGGCGCTGGCTCAAACCTTGAGCGCGATGGGCGTGCGCCACTATGCCTTGCAGGTGTTTCGCGGCACCGGTTGTGCCGATGAACAGCTCAATGCCGTGCCGACCGTGGGCTATCCCGGCGCTGATCTGCTGGCCCAGGTCTCGGCCCTGTTTGAGACCTTTACGCTCAGGCAGGTCTAAACTGGAGCTCGCGTTCACACCGGGGTAATGGGCGTGCCGGGTGGACTGCATCGTTTAGTCGCCGATGCGACCCAGCATGGGACAAACCCCAATCCTTGCGCCGCCACCAACCCCTAGAATTGATTGATCGCCCTGTGGTGCCAAGCGTAGGCACCAATGGACGCTTCAAGGATAGCCGTGGAATTATTTTTCCAGCAATTGCTCAATGGCCTGACGATCGGGGGCGTCTATAGCTTGGTCGCGCTCGGCCTGACACTGGTCTATGGCATCCTGCACGTGCCCAATTTCGCGCACGGCGCCTTCTACATGACCGGCGCGTTCGCCGGTTACTACCTCATGGCCGCACTCGGTCTGAACTACTGGGTCGCGATGGCGGGCGCGGCCGCCGTGGTGGCGGTCATTGCGATGCTGGCCGAGCGTCTCGTGTTTCATCCCCTGCGCAACGCTCCCGAGCTGCACGACATGATTGCAGCCATCGGCATCCTGCTCTTCCTCGAGGCCGGAGCGCAAGCGCTGTTCGGCGCCGACTTCCACCGCATGCCCACACCCTACGGCCAGATGGTGCACCTGTTTGGACTCACGGCGCCGCTACAGCGGCTGCTGATCATCGCCGGTGCCTTTGGCTTGATGGTGGTGTTGCACCTGTTTCTCAACCACACGGTGCTGGGTTCAACCATCCTCGCGATGGCGCAAAACCGCGAGGGTGCAGCGCTGGTGGGCATAGACGCCACGCGCGTCACGCTGCTGGTGTTTGCTATTTCGGGGGCGTTGGCGGCAATTGCTGCCGTGCTCTATGCGCCCATCAACCTGGTCTATCCGAGCATGGGCAACCTGGTGATCACCAAGGCCTTCGTCATCATCATCCTGGGCGGCATGGGCAGCTTTCCGGGCGCCATCGTCGGTGGTCTGATCATCGGCATGGCTGAGAGCTTTGGCGGCTTCTACTTTTCCACCGACTACAAGGACATCATCGCCTTCGTGCTGCTGGTGGTGATCCTGTCGCTGCGCCCGCAGGGGCTGTTCACCCCGAAAGGAGTGCACTGATGAACCTGCTGCAAGGCAAGCTCGGCTGGTCGCTGCTGGCAGGGGTGGCGCTGGCGTTTCCGCTGGTGGCGCAAAACAACTACCTGATCTCGGTGGCCACGCAGGCTTTCATCATGGCCATTGCGGCGCTGGGCCTGAACCTGATCACCGGCTATACCGGCCAGTTCAATCTGGCACACGGTGCTTTCATGGCGGTGGGCGCCTACACGGTGGGCATCCTGACGGTCGATCACCAGGTGCCATTCTGGATCGCGTTTTTTCTGGCCGGCTTGGTGACTGCACTGGTTGGATTCTTTGTTGGCATCCTATCGCTGCGGCTCAAGGGCCACTACTTTGCGATCTTCACGCTGTGCGTGAGCTACATCATGTATTTGCTGATCGAAAAGTGGGAGAGCCTGACGCACGGCGCCGTCGGCATCATGGGCGTCCCCGCACCTGCCGGCATCGGGCCGCTGCAATTCGGCACGCCACTGTCGCAGTACTACCTGGTGCTGGCGTTTCTGGCACTGGGCCTGTGGATCATGGCGCGCATCGTTCGCTCGCTGCTGGGTCGCAGTTTCATGGCCGTGCGCAACAGCGACGAACTGGCTGAAGCGCTGGGCATTGATCTGATGCGCACCAAAACGCTGTCCTTCGTGCTGTCCGTGACCTATGCTGGTTTTGCCGGGGCGCTGTATGCCGGACAAGTGCGTTTTCTCGGCCCCGATCTGGCCAGCGAAACCGTAACCTTTGACCTGATCATGTTCGTCCTGGTCGGCGGCATCGGCACGCTGCTGGGGCCGCTGCTGGGCACTGTCTTGGTGACCTGGTTGACACAGGGCCTGCAATTCCTGCAAGACTACCGCATGGTGGTGTTCGGACCGGTGCTGATCGCGCTGCTGATTTTCCTGCCCGACGGCATCGTCGGCACCTGGCTCAAGCGCCGCGCCCGCCGCGCCGATACCAGCAACGCCAAGCAAGACCCGACCAGGGCACAACACCATGCTTGAAATTGTCGCCTTGACCAAAAAGTTCTTCGGCCTGACTGCAGTCGATCAAGTCAGTACGCGCTTTGAGCGTGGCCAGGTCAGCGCCATCATCGGCCCCAACGGCGCTGGCAAGACCACCTTCTTCAACCTGGTGGCCGGAACCCACAAACCGACCACAGGCAGCATCCTGTTCAAGGGCAAGGACGTGACCGGGATGCGGCCAGACCACGTGGCCCGGCTGGGTATCGCACGCACCTTTCAGACCACGCACTTGTTTGACAATGCGACAGTGCTTGACAACTTGATCGTCGGCCACCGGCTGCGCACGCGCTCGGGCCTGTGGGATGTGCTGGCCAACACGCAGCGGCTGCGGCAGGAAGAAAAACTGTGCCGCGAGAAAGCGCTGGAGGCGCTTGATTTCGTTGGTCTCTCACAGGTTGCCAATCGCATCGCGGCCGACATCACGCAGGAGGAACGCAAGCGCGTCGCCTTTGCGCTGGCGCTCGCTACCGACCCTGAACTGTTGCTGCTGGACGAGCCTGCCAGCGGCGTCAATCCGGAAGAGACGGTCGGCCTGGCCGCACTGATACGCAAACTGGTGGACCACGGCCTGACGGTGTGCCTGATCGAGCACAAGATGGACATGATCATGCGCCTGGCTGACAAGATCGTGGTACTCAACAATGGCGGCAAGATCGCCGAGGGCACACCGGCCGAGATCCGGCGCGACCCGCAAGTCATAGACGCGTATCTTGGAGTTGACCATGCTGCGCTTTGAAGCTGTCGATCTTCACTACGGGAGCTTTCGCGCCCTGAACGGGATCACACTGCACGCCGCACCCGGTGAACTGGTGGTGCTGCTCGGCGCCAATGGCGCTGGCAAGACCTCGATCTTCATGGCCGCCAGCGGCCTGCAGCGGCCCAGCGCGGGCAGCATTCGCTTCAACGGGCACGAACTGGTGGGCATGCGGCCAGCGCAAATCGTCGCGTCCGGCTTGGTCCACTGTCCCGAAGGACGCAAGCTGTTTCCGTTGATGTCGGTGCGCAAGAACCTCACGCTGGGCGCCTATGTGCATCGAAAAGACCAGGCCGGTATCGCCCGCTCGCTCGACGAAGTGTTCGCGCTGTTTCCCATTCTTGAAAAAAAACAGAACGACCCGGCCGGATCGCTCTCGGGCGGGCAGCAGCAGATGGTGGCTATCGGGCGCGCCCTGCTCGGGCGGCCGAAAATGTTGCTGCTAGACGAACCCTCGCTCGGTCTGGCACCGCTGATCGTCAAGCAAGTGTTCGAAGTGATTAAGCGCATTAACCAAGCTGGCACCACAGTGCTGCTGGCCGAACAAAATGCTTATTCGGCACTGGCCATCGCGCACCGTGCCTACGTCATCGAGCGTGGCCGCATTGCGCTCGAAGGCGACCGTGATTCGCTGCTGGGCAACGAAGCCGTGCGTGCGGCCTATATCGGCGCATGATGCGTCTGGTGTAGGCAGCGCAATATTTTTTGTTCGTTCCACTACTTAAGGAGATTCATTCATGAAAACAGTTATTCCTCGTCGTCACTTGATCGCTTTGCCCCTGGTAACCGCGCTGCTCGGCGCCTTCGCCGCCAGCTCTGCCTTCGCCCAGGAGACGGTCAAGATCGGCTTCACCGGGCCGCTCAGCGGAGGCGCCGCGCTGTATGGCAAGAACGTCACCAGCGGCATGGAAATGGCCATCAAGGAAATCAATGCGGCCGGGCTTCAGGTCGCGGGAAAGAAAGTCACGCTTGAGTTGGTTGCACTGGACGACAAATACTCGCCGGCTGAAGCTGCCATCAACGCACGCCGCCTGGTGCAGCAGTACCACACGCCGGCCGTGTTTGTGCCGCATTCCGGCGGCATCTACGCCATGCAAGCCTTCAACGAGCAGGAAAAGTTCATTGTGATGGCGTACTCGAGCACGTCCAAGATCACCGAGGTCGGCAACAAGCTCTCGATCCGGATTCCGCCGACTTTCAACTCCTATATCGTCCCCTTCACCCATTACGAGATGAAAAAATTCGGCAAGAAGGTCGGCATGCTTCCCGGTGACCACGAGTACGCCAAGGACTGGAGTCAGCAGTTCGCCCCGGCGTGGGAAAAGGCCGGCGGCACCATCGTTTCGAATAACCCGATGTCGTACAACCGTTCGGCCGACTTCTACACCGGTGTCAGCCGGGTGCTGGCCGAAAAGCCGGACGTGATGTTCATCGGCGGCGCCTCGGAGCCGACGGCGCTGGTGGTCAAGCAAGCGCGCGAACTCGGTTTCAAGGGCGGCTTCCTGATCATGGACCAGGCCAAGCTCGACGAGATGGCCAAGATTACCGGCGGCCTGGCGCTGCTCGAAGGCTCCATCGGTGTCTTGCCCGTAACCTACGATGACCGCCCGGGCGCCAAGATTTTCAGCGCCGCATACCGCAAGATGTACGGTGCTGATCGCGACCCAACCAGCGAGGCGGCTTACAACTATGCGCTCACGCATGCACTGGCGGCGGCGATGAAACTTGCCGGCAGCACCAGCGATGCGACGGCGATCCGCGCCAAACTGGGCGAGGCGCTGGCCAAGCTGCCGATGGAACAGAATGCGGGCCACTTCCATGGTATCGATGCGGTCGGCGGTACGCTGGTCGATCCACTGGTCGCCGTCGTGGAAGGCGGCAA
>Ga0209014_10002545_pt1 | contig 10586 bp, 12 predicted proteins | sample BarGraNGADG00212_FD_184491 | JGI IMG/M metagenome (GOLD analysis project Ga0209014, IMG submission 184491) | Arctic peat soil microbial communities from Barrow, Alaska - Barrow Graham LP Ref core NGADG0002-212 (SPAdes) (version 2) | ecosystem: Environmental > Terrestrial > Soil > Wetlands >... | reverse complement strand
CCGCCGGCCCGGCATCGCCGGCCGCCGCGGCGGATCCGACGCCGAAGGCGACTCCCACACCGGCACCGACAACGGACGGCACGCCGGCCAGCGAGACGCCAGACGGGCCCGAGATCGCGCCGGAGGCCGAGCGGCCGGCCGAGGGCGAGCGGCCGGCCGAGGGCGAGCGGCCGGCCGAGGCCGCCGTCACCCTGCCCGCGCTCGCGGTGGGCAAGACGCCCGGCGTCACGCGCGACGACCTGCTGGCGGAGGCCGGCCGCAAGGTCCTCCGGTTCCACCTGGCAAGGATGCTCGCCCGCGAGGAAGGGACGCGGACCGGGCTCCGCATCGAGGATCTCCATGGCATGCGCGTCGCCACGCGCCGGATGCGGGCAGCCTGGCGTGTGTTCGGCGACGGATTCAGGCTGGATCGGACGCGCCGAATGCGCCGGCGGCTCCGCGACCTTGCCGCCCGGCTCGGCGCGGTGCGCGACCTCGACGTCCTCATCGAGGCCGCCGAGGCGCACCGGGTTGGTCTCCCGGAGGCCGGGGGAACCGCCTTCGCGCCGCTGGTCCGGTCGTGGTCAGAGAACCGCGAGGTCGCCCGTCAGCTCCTGGTGCGGGAGCTCGACTCGGGCGCATATGCCCGCCTTGTCGAGGAGTACCGGATCTTCGTGACGGCCGAGGGCACGGCCGTCCTCGCGCCGGCCAGCCCGGTCGCCCCGCACCGCGTTCGCGACACCGCCGGATCGCGCATCTGGCTGGCCTACGAGCAGGTCCGCGGGTACGAGAGCGTCCTGCGCTGGGCGGACATCGAGACGATCCACCAGCTCCGGATCGCCGCGAAATGGCTGCGCTACACGCTCGAGTTCTTTCGCGAGGCGCTGGGCCCGGAGGTCGACCAGCTCGTCCCGCGCGTCGTGGCGCTCCAGGACCACCTCGGCTGGCTCCACGACGCCGACGTCACGATCGCCCTGACCCGCCAGTTCCTGGTCTCGAATGCCGGGCGTCTCGACCCGGCCGGCACCGAGGTGATCGCGGCCTACCTGGAGGGCCGGGAGCGCGAGCTGGAGCATCTGCGTCGGTCGATCGGCGCCCCGTGGCGGGGCGTCGACGGGATCGCGTTCCGGCGCCTCCTGGGGCGCGCCGTCAGCGGTCTCTGACGGACAGGCCCGCTCCCCAGGCGAACGGAGGCGGGCTTCGACTCAGGCGTCGGGATCCGTGACCGACCCCGGCCCGTCGGCACCCCAGCCGTGCGCGAGCGCCTCCAGCCGATCCCGCCACCCGGCCCCGGCCCGGGCAAGCGCAAGGACCGTCCCCTCCCGGATCCCCTCCTCCGACGCCGTCGCCCGCGGAACGCCGTAGCGCGCGAGGATCGCTTCGAGGAGCGCGGCCCCGGCGGCGAGGATCCGGGCCCGCTGGGGCCGGATGCCGTAGCGTGCCGCGACCTCGGCGGCAGGTGCCGCGCGGAGCAGCTCGAACGCCGCGTCCAGGCGCTCCGGCGTGAGGACGCGGTCCCCGAGCGCACCGGGCACGATCTTGACGAGGTTCGAGGCCGTTCCACCGACCGCCACGATCGCCGTGGGCGCAGCCTCCGGTGCGGCGGCGAGGGCCGCGGCGGCTGCGGCCCGGAGCTCGGCGATCTCGCTCCCGGTCGGCGGATCGTGCGTCACGTGCGACGCAGTGAGACGCGCGCCACCGACCCGCAGCCCGGTCGCGCTCGCCCGGCGCTCCGGGCCCACGATCACCAGCTGCGTGCTCCCGCCGCCGATGTCGACGACGAGCAGATCGGCCGCGACCGCGCGTCCGGACGTCGCGCCGAGGAGGGTCAGCAGGCCTTCCTCGCGATGGTCCAGGACGTGGAGCGGGACCCCGGTCGCATCCTCGACGGCCACGACCACGGCCCGCGCGTCCGCGGCTCGGCGCAGCGGCTCCGTCCCCACGAACGCGATCCGCTCCGCACCGAGCCCGCGCGCCGTCGCCGCGTACCCGGCGAGCGTCTCGATCAGGGGGCCCCGGGCCTCGGCGGTGATCAGTCCCCGGACGTCGACGAGGGTGCCGAGCCCGAGCAATGCCGATTCGTCGATGAGCGGGACGACGTGATGCCCGTCGACGCTGCCCACGAGCAGGTGCGCCGAGTTCGCACCGACATCGACCGCGGCGCAGACCGGGCCGCCGGCAGGCCGCGCCTCGTCAGGCGTTGTCGGGTCCCGGTGCGGGCGGCGTGGGATCCGCCCGACGCGACCGCGAACGCGCGCGCTTCGCCGCCCCGACCACGGACCCGGCGGCGTGCACGACGCCTCCGGCCGCGTCGACGACCGCGCCGGCGGCGTCCTCGATCAGGTCGCCGGCCGCGTGCCCGACCTTCCTGGCCCCGCCGAGGGCGGGATCCGACGCGTGATGGAGGAGCCCGGCAATCTCGCCGCGGATCCGGTCCGCCTCCGCGGACGCGGCGGCCAGCCGCGAACGCCGCCGCTCCTCCCTGCGTCGTGCCGCCGCGAGGTCCTTCTCGAGCTTCGCGATGCGTCGCGCCGTTGCCCGCTTCAGCTCCGTGACGTCCCGGTCGCTGCTCGACACGTCGGCGATGCGTTGGCGCAGCGCCCGCTTGCCGCTTCCCTTGCCCATGGGTCCCCTCCACGACCGGGCCTGCGGCGCAGCGGTCGCCGGCCGGTCTCGGGACAGTCTGCCACCCGGGCCGACGATTGCGCGGGCGGATCGCGCCACGCCGCGAACCCGCGCCTCGTCTGCCGACGTCGCGTCGTTAACACAACGTTGAAACGGCGGCAACTGCCGGTTGACGCGTGGACTCCAGCCTGAGCGTGCCAATCGAAGGAACAGGCCGCAGGAAGACGCCCGACCGACGGCAATCGGCGGCACGACCACGGAGGACCAGGCCAGGTGATCATCATCTCCCCCAGGCGGCTCGGAGCGCTCGCGGTCGCGGCGGCATTCGCCGTGGGCGCATGCTCCGGCAGCTCCAGCGCCGCACCGGCGGCAAGCACCGCACCCGGCGCATCCGCGGCCGCCAGCGGGTCAGCGGGCGGACCCGCGGTGCCGGCCGGCGACGTCTCGCTTGCCGGTGCCGGGGCGACGTTCCCCGGGCCGCTCTACCAGGTCTGGGTCGAGAAGTTCGCGGCGGCCCACCCGAACGTCAAGATCGACTACCAGGCGATCGGATCGGGCGGCGGGATCAAGAACATCACCGCCCAGACCGTGGACTTCGGCGCGTCCGACGCGGCCATGAAGGACGCGGAGATCGCCGCCCTGCCGGCGGGCACCAGGATCCTGCACATCCCGACCGCACTTGGCGCCGTCGTCATGATCTACAACCTGCCGGGCGTCGCGGAGCTGAACCTCGACGGACCAACCGTCGCGGGCATCTTCCTCAAGACGATCACGAAGTGGAATGACCCGCAGATCGCGGCGCTCAACAGCGGCGCGACGCTCCCCGCCACCGACATCGTCGTCGTCCACCGCTCCGATGGCTCGGGCACCACGAACGCCTTCACTTCGTACCTGGGCGCCGTCAGCGCCGCGTGGAAGAGCGGCCCCGGGGTGGGCAAGGACGTCAACTGGCCGACCGGGATCGGCGCCAAGGGCAACGATGGCGTGGCCGGCGGGGTCAAGCAGACGCCCGGTGCCATCGGCTACGTCGAGCTGAACTACGCGACCCAGGCGGCGCTCGCCACCGCCAGGCTCAAGAACGCGGATGGCGCATTCGTCGCCGCCTCCGTGGATGGCGTGACCGCGGCCGCCGACGCCGCCGCTGCCGCGTTCCCGGCCGACTTCCGGGCCGACCCGATCATCAACGGCGCGGGGGCCGGCACGTATCCAATCGCCTCGTACACCTACCTCCTCGTCTACGCCGACCAGAAGGACCTGGCGAAGGGCCAGGCCCTGCTGTCCTTTGTCTACTGGGCTCTCACCGATGGCCAGGCCGACGAGAACGGGCTCGGCTACGCGCCACTTCCGAAGGCCGTCGCCGACAGGGCCCTCGCCGAGCTTCACACCATCACCTCGGGCGGCTCGCCGATCTGGCCGTAGCCGTTCTCCGCGCCACTTGCTCCTCCTCCTCCCGGGACCGGCCTGGCTGCCGTGCAGCCTGGCCGGTCCGTCTCCGTTGCTTCGTGAAGCGTGCGGTACGCTCCCCGTGATCGCCACATCGACTCCCCCCGTTCCACCAAGGATCGCCCCGCGATGACCGTCGCCCCCATCGTCCGGCTCCGCGGCCGGACCGCGCCTCGACGCGCCGACGTCGTGTTCCGCAGCGGCACGCGTGTGTTCGGCGCGGCGGTGCTCCTCACGCTCGGTGTCGTGGCGGGCGTCCTCGTCGTCTCCTCGGCGCCTGCCTGGGTGCGCTTCGGGGTCGACCTCATCACCCGGTCCACCTGGGACCCGGTTCGCGAGGTCTACGGCGCGCTGCCGTTCATCGTCGGGACGCTCTACGCGGCCGCCATCGCCCTGATCATCGCGACCCCGATCGGGGTCCTCACCGCGCTCTTCCTCTCGGAGTTCGCGCCGCGGCGGGTCGCCATTCCGCTCACCTTCACGATCGAGCTGCTCGCGGCGATCCCCAGCGTGGTGATCGGCCTGTGGGGCATCTTCGTGCTCAGCCCGTTCCTGCGGGACACGGTCGATACCTGGCTGATCGCGACGCTCGGCTGGCTCCCCTTCTTCCGCGGCCCGAGCTACGGGGTGGGCCTGGGCGCGGCCGGCGTGATCCTCGCGATCATGATCCTGCCGACGATCGTGTCGATCTCGCGCGAGGTGCTGAGCTCCGTCCCGAACAGCCAGCGCGAGGCGATGTTCGGCCTCGGGGCCACGCGCTGGGAGGTCGCGGTCAAGGCCGTGCTTCCGTACGCACGGTCCGGCGTCGTGGGCGCGGCGATCCTCGGCCTCGGCCGGGCGCTCGGCGAGACGATGGCCGTCACGATGGTGATCGGCAACGGCCAGGACATCCCGGTCTCGGTGTTCGACCAGGCGCAGACGATCGCCTCGAAGATCGCGGTCACGTTCAACGAGGCGAGCGGGGGTCTCCAGACCCAGTCGCTCGTCGCCATCGGGCTCATCCTCCTCGTGATGACCCTCCTCCTCAACGTCGCCGCGCGCCTGCTCGTCTCGCGCGCACAGCAGGGCCCCGCTCGATGAGCGCCACGCCGGGGATGCTGGCCGGCTCGCGCGCGCCGTTCGCCGAGCGACTCGCCGCGGTGCGCGGCTCGCGCCGCCGGACGGTGGACCGAATCATGCGGACGGTCGCCCTCGTCGCCGCCGTCGTCTGCGTGATCCCGCTTGCCGCGATCCTCCTCTTCGTCGTCATCAAGGGGGCCGCTGCGCTGAACCTGGACCTGCTGACGAAACCGCCGAGGGCGCTCGGGACGGGCGGCGGCGCTCTCAACGCCATCCTCGGGTCGCTCCAGATGGTGGGAGTCGCGGCGGTGGTCGCAGTCCCTGTCGGCGTGCTCGGCGGCGTCTACGTGAGCGAGTTCGCGAGCCGCCGCTCGGCGCGCACCGTCCGCTTCGCGGCCGACGTCCTGGTCGGCGTGCCCTCGATCCTCATCGGCATCGTGGCCTACACGCTCCTGGTCCTGCCCTTCAAGCAGTTCAACGCGGCGGCCGGCAGCGTCGCGCTCGCGCTGATCATGGTGCCGGTCATCGTGCGGACGACGGAGGAGATCCTGCGCCTCGTCCCGAAGGAGATCCGGGAGGCGGGGCTGGCGCTCGGCGTGCCGACCTGGCGAGTGGTCGTCTCGGTGGTCCTGCCGGCCGGGCGCTCGGGCGTCCTGACTGGCGTCATGCTCGCCGTGGCCCGCGCCGCGGGTGAGACCGCGCCCCTCCTGTTCACGGCGCTCGGCTCGCGCCTCGTCAACGTGGGCGGGTTCGGCCAGCCGATGGACGCGCTCCCGCTCTTCATCTACAGCGGCGCCCGCCAGCCGATCGCCGCGCTCAACGACCAGGCCTGGGGCGCCGCGCTCCTGCTGCTGCTCTTCGTGCTCGGCGTCAACGTCGCCGTCCGTGCTCGATCGTGGGGCCGCAGGGCCGGATGATGGAGGAGAAGATGGCGCTCGAGACCCGCCCGGTCGAGGGCCCCCCAACCGGGCCGCTCCGGCCGGCGATCGCGCCCGTGGCCGTCCGCGTCCAGCCGGCGGCGCCCGACCCGGCGCCCGCGGCGCGGAGCACGAAGATCGAGGTTCGCGACCTCAACCTCTACTACGGCTCGTTCCGGGCCGTCCGCGACGTCACGCTCGACATCCCGGCCAACGAGATCACCGCGATCATCGGTCCGTCCGGCTGCGGCAAGAGCACGTTCCTGCGCTCGTTCAACCGGATGCACGAGCTGGCCCAAGGGGCGCGAATGGTGGGGAGCATCCTCCTCGACGGCGTCGACATCTACGACCGCGGCGTCGACGCGGTGGACCTTCGGCGCCTCGTCGGGATGGTCTTCCAGCGCCCGAACCCGTTCCCGACGATGTCGATCTACGAGAACGTGGCGGCCGGTCTCCGTCTCGGCGGGGGTGCGAAACGAGCGGACCTGGACGCGATCGTGGAGGGCTGCCTCACGCGCGCCGCGCTCTGGGACGAGGTCAAGGACCACCTGGCCGACCCCGGGACATCGCTGTCGGGCGGCCAGCAGCAGCGGCTCTGCATCGCCCGCGCCCTGGCCGTGGACCCGGAGGTGATCCTGATGGACGAGCCGGCGTCCGCGCTCGACCCGATCGCAACGCTGCGAATCGAGGAGCTGATGCTGGAGCTCCGGGGAAGCTACACGATCGTGATCGTGACCCACAACATGCAGCAGGCATCGCGGGTGAGCGACCGGACCGCCTTCTTCTCGATGGGCGAGGATCGAGCGGGTTACCTCGTGGAGATGGACCAGACGACCACGATCTTCACCAACCCTCGGCAGCAGCTGACCGAGGACTACATCTCGGGCCGGTTCGGCTGAGCGGCAAGGAGTCCCACATGGAGCACGATCGAACGGCCGGGACCCTTGCCCGCGTCGAGGGGGACGGACCCGGGCCGACGCACCACGTCGCGCGCCCCTCGCTGGACCGCGAGGAGCGGATCATCAAGGAGACGCTGCTCCGGATGGCCAGCCTCATCGAGGAGCGCATCCGGGTGACCGTCGAGGCGCTCGAATCGCACGACGCGGCGCTCGCGCTGACGGTCATCGAGGGCGACGCGGAGATCAACGCGATGCAGGCGGAGGCGCTCGACCACATCGTCCGCACGATCGCCACGCAGGCGCCGGTCGCACGCGACCTGCGCTTCCTCCTGACGCTCGACCACATCGCCTACGAGCTGGAGCGGATCGGCGACTCGATCGCGAACGTCGCCAAGCGGGTCCGTGACGTTGCGCCGCACCCGGCGCTCGCGGAGTACGTCGGGATCCCCGAGATGGGTCGCCTCGCGGCGCGGATCCTGGCCGACGTCGGGCGCGCGCTCGTCGACTCCGATGTCGGCGGGGCGCGCGCGGTCGCGCTCCAGGACGACGCGATCGACGCGCTCTACCACCATGCCACCGACGAGCTGATCCGCCTGGGCCAGGCCGATCCGGCCAACGTCGATCGCGCCCTCCGCCTCCTCATCGCAGCCCATTACCTCGAGCGGATCGGCGACCGCGTCACGAACATCGCCGAGGATGTCGTCTTCCTGGCCACCGGCGAGCATGAGGACCTCAATCCGTGACGGAGTCGCAGCCACCGATCCGGGTGCTCTTCGTGTGCACCGGCAACTCTGCGCGGAGCCAGATGGCGGAGGCGATCCTCGGCCGCATAGGCGGGCCCGACTTCGAGGTCCACTCCGCGGGCACGCACCCCGGAACGGTCAACCCGATGACGATCCGCGCACTCTCCGAGATCGGGATCGACTGGTCGGGGGCGCATTCCAGGTCGGTCGTCGAATTCCTCGACGAGCCGTTCGACTACGTCATCACCGTCTGCGACCAGGCACGCGAGGCGTGCCCGGTCTTCCCCGGCGAGCACGCGTCGATCCACTGGGGGTTCGACGACCCGGCGGCTGCACGCGGGACCGATGCGGAGCGGCTCGCGGTCTTCCGGCGCGTGCTGGGCGAGATCAGCATCCGGCTCAAGCCCTTCGCGGAGGTGGCCCGGCGCGGCCGCGACCGGGGACCCGCGCCGACACGCCGCGAGGCATGACGATGGACCTGGGGTTGCTCCGCCACGCGCACGCCGGCGACCCGGAACGCTGGGATCGGCCGGACGAGCTGCGGCCCTTGAGCGAGAAGGGGCGCCAGCAGGCCGAACGGCTCGGCCGCCTGCTGGCCACGGCCGGGTTCGTCCCGGACGCGGTGCTCACCTCGCCCCGCGTTCGCGCCCGCGAGACGGCCGAGATCGTCGCCGACCGGCTGGGTGTCTCGATCCACGTCGACCCGCGGCTGGCGGCATACCTGGATCTCGCCACCGTCGACGCGATCCTCGACGAGGCGGGGACGCCGGCTCGAGCGGTCCTCGTCGGTCACGACCCGGACTTCAGCGACCTCCTGGCCTCGCTCACGGGGTCGCCGGGCCTTCGGATGCGGAAGGGAGCCTTTGCGCTGCTCGACGTGGAGCGGCCGCTGGCGCCCGGTTCCGCCGACCTGCGCTGGCTCGTCCCGCCCGACCTGCTTCGCCGATAGGCGCGCCACGGAGGGCCGCGGCCGGTCGCGGATCACCGGGCCGGAGGGCCGCGCCGAGGGCCGTCAGGCGCTCGCTTGCCACGGGCTCCAGGGCGTACCAGATCCACGTCCCGCGCCGCTCCCCACGCACGACGCCCGCCTCGCGCAGGACGCGCAGGTGATGCGAGATCGTGGGCTGGGAGAGACCGGCGGCCGGGGCGACGTCGCAGGCGCAGACGGCGCCGTCCGCCGCGAGCTGCCGCACGATCGCCAGCCGCGCAGGATCGGCGAGCGATGCCAGGAGCCGGACGTCAGGATGATCGAAGCGTGCCATGTCCTGCATGCTATCGATGCACTTCTATATTGACAACTCTCGATATATTGTCTACTGTCCGCGCATCGACCACCCACCCCGCAGCCCGAGGCCTCACCCCGATGGACCGCTCCGCAGGACTCGTCCTCGACGTCATCCGGACCGAGCGCGCGCTCGCCGACGCGCCGGCGTCCCAGGAGCGCCGACGCCTGGCGCGACTCGCCGCCGAGATCGCGCGGTGCTGCCGCATCTCCCTCGCCGGACGCCTCTTCGCCGCGCTCGACCGGCCCGCGATCGGGCTCGCGTCGGTCCTCCGGTGACCGACCAGCTTCGCGCCGACGTGCGCGACCACTACGCGCGTGCGGCGCTCACGGTCCTCGAGCGGCCCGGCTGCTGCAGCTCCGAGGGCTCCGGCGACCCGGTCTTCGGGCCTGGCCTCTACACGCCGGACGAGCTGGGATCGCTGCCCGCCGACGCGGTCGCGGCCAGCCTCGGCTGCGGCAACCCGACCGCCGTCGCGGACCTCCGCCCCGGCGAGACCGTCCTCGACCTCGGGTCGGGCGGCGGCATCGACGTCCTGCTCGCGGCGCGGCGCGTGGCCCCGGGCGGAATCGCCTATGGCCTGGACATGACCGACGAGATGCTGCAGCTCGCCCGTCGCAACGCGGCTGGTGCCGGCGTCGAGAACGCCGTCTTCCTCAAGGGGGAGATCGAGACGATCCCGCTCCCCGACGCGTCGGTCGACGTCGTCACCAGCAACTGCGTGATCAATCTCTCCACGGAGAAGCCCCGCGTCTTCTCGGAGATCGCGCGCGTCCTCCGGCCCGGCGGACGCCTCGGGGTGAGCGACGTCGTCGCGGACGACGACCTCTCCCCGGCGGATCGGGCCGAGCGAGGGGACTTCGCGGGCTGCATCGCCGGGGCGCTCTCGTTCGGCGAGTACGCCGCCGGCCTCGCCGAGGCAGGACTGGCCGGGATCCGCGTGACCCCGACGCACGCGGTCGGCGACGGGCTCTACGGGGCGATCGTCGCCGCCGTCCGGCCCGCCGACGGTCCGGGCGCCAGCGCGGTGGATGCCGCGGCAGCCGCGAGCGCGGGACTCCTCGCGGCGCGCGCATTGCCCCCCGCCGGGCAGGTCCTCCTCGGCGCGGGAGCGATCGACGGGGGATCGAGCTGCGGCCCCGAATGCTGCTGCGGATGACGGCACCGTTCCCGGAGATCCGGATCGCGACCGCCGACGAGCTTCCCGAGGTCGAGCAGCTCCTCGCGTCGGCGGCCCTGACCCGCGAGGGGCTCGCCGCGTGCGCGCAGGGCGGCCAGCTCCTCGTCGCGCGGGCGGACGACGGCTGCCTCATGGGGTGCGTGGCGCTGGAGCTGTTCGGGGACGATGCGCTCATGCGGTCCTTGGTCGTCACGGCGGGCGCACGCGGCCTCGGGCTCGGCAGCGCGCTGCTCGTCCGGGCGCTCCACCACGCACGCGCCGCGGGCGCCCGCGAGGCCTGGCTCCTGACCGAGACCGCCGGCCCGTTCTTCGCGGCCCGCGGCTGGCAGCCGGCCGACCGGGCCGCCGCGCCAGCCGGCATCGCCGGCTCGGTCGAGTTCATCAGCGCCTGCCCGTCGAGCGTTCCCGCGATGCGCCGGGCCGTCACGTAAGGGCAGCGCCCTCGACGCACGCCGCAA
>Ga0209014_10002543_pt1 | contig 10587 bp, 14 predicted proteins | sample BarGraNGADG00212_FD_184491 | JGI IMG/M metagenome (GOLD analysis project Ga0209014, IMG submission 184491) | Arctic peat soil microbial communities from Barrow, Alaska - Barrow Graham LP Ref core NGADG0002-212 (SPAdes) (version 2) | ecosystem: Environmental > Terrestrial > Soil > Wetlands >... | reverse complement strand
CCGTCCGGGAACAGCTCATCCTGCTTGCCCTGGCACTTGGCCTCGAGCGTCCAGTCATCATGACGGCGCAGTGGCATCCTCGTCGATCCCTTCGAGCCGGGCGGCGCGTCGCTGGCCGCAAATACTTAAGCACGACACGATCAAAGTACACAGGCGAACGGCCTTCTGCCTAGATGCTCAACCTCAGGACAAGACCGGTCCGCGCCTTCTGTTCGGTGTCACACAGTCGCCTCGCTTACTCTGGACACCATGAGATCCCCTCAATTCGGGCCGAAGGTCTACGCGCTGGCGATGTTCGTCGTCGTCAGCGTGCTTGCTGGACTGCTGGTCGCCGGGCTCGCGGTCCCCGCGGCGGCGCTCGTTGGAACGTCTACCAAGTACGTGGCTCAGGGCATCGAGAGCCTGCCGACTGAGCTGACGATCCAGCCCGCCTCCGACAAGACCCTCATTCTCATGTCCAACGGGGAGACGCTCGCCCAGTTGTACGACGAGAACCGGACCGTCGTGCCCCTCGATCAGATCGCCCCGATCATGCGGACGGCGCAGGTCGCGATCGAGGACACCCGCTTCTACCAGCACGGCGCACTCGATTTCAAGGGCACGCTGCGCGCGCTCGTCCGCACTGGGAGCGGCACCGATGTGCAGGGCGGTTCGACCCTGACCCAGCAGTACGTCAAGCAGGTCCGCATCGAGGCCGCCCAAGCCGCGGGTGACCAGGCGGGCGTGCTCGCGGCGCAGGAGCAGACGCTGCAGCGCAAGGTCCTCGAGCTGCGGTACGCGATCGCCCTCGAGGCGAAGTACAGCAAGGACGAGATCCTCAACCGCTACCTCAACATCGCCTACTACGGCGACGGCACGTACGGCGTCGAGGCTGCGGCCCGGCACTTCTTCGGAGTGGCGGCCAAGGACCTCACCCTCGCCCAGGCGGCCATGCTGGCCGGTCTGACTCAGAACCCCGTCGCTACCGATCCCGTGAATCATCCGCTGGCAGCGATCGATCGCCGCGACGTGGTCATCAACCGCATGCTCGAGCTGGGGCTCATCACACCTCCTGAGGCGGCTGCGGCCAAGGCCACGCCGTTCGACAAGTCGAAGGTGGTCCATAGTCAGACGGGCTGCGTCGGCACGCGGTACCCCTTCATGTGCGACTACGTCGTGCGCTCGCTGCTTCAGAACCCAGCCCTCGGCACAACGGCTGACGACCGGCGCAACACCATCTATCGGGGCGGACTGGTCATCAAGACGCAGATCGACCCGGTTGCGATGGATGCGGCGCAGCAGGCAGTGTCGTCGAAGGTGGCGCCGACCGACCCGGTCATCAGCACGATGGTCGAGGTCCAGCCCGGAACCGGCCTCATCCTCGCCATGGCGCAGAGCAGACCTGTCATGGGTACGAACGCAGACGCAGGCCAGACGTTCTACAACTACTCCGTCTCCGCCTCCATGGGCGGCGCCGAGGGCTACCAGGCTGGATCGACGTTCAAGGTGTTCACTATCGCGGCGGCTCTGGACGGCGGCATCCCTGTCGACAAGAAGCTCCCCGGAACCAGTCCGATCCAGTTCCAGAACAAGGTGTTCCGTACCTGTGACGCAGCGGGTAACACTACGAGCTTCAAGTTCCCCCAGAACTACAAGCTGCCCAACGAGACAGGCAGCTTCGGCGTCATCGACATGAGGGTGGGTGCCGCGAAATCGGTGAACACCTATTTCGTCGGGTTGGAGCAGGTCGCCGGCATCTGCCAGTCGGCGCGCATGGCTGAGCTGGCCGGCGTGCAGCTGTCCAGTGGCGGATCGATGGTGCAGCAGTACTCGTACATCCCGTCGTTCACGCTGGGCGTCGCCGAAGTGACGCCGCTGTCGATGGCAGTGGGCTACGCGACAATGGCGGCGCGCGGCGTGCACTGCGACCCGATCATCGTGAGCTCGATCGCGTCGCGTGCAGGGCAGGCGATCGCGACCCAGAGCGCGAACTGCAAGCAGGCGATCCGTCCTGAGGTGGCGGACGGCGTCAACTACGTGCTGCAGTACGTCATGCAGCCCGGTGGTACGGGCTACATCACCCGGCTCCCCGGGAGTCGTCCCCAGGCCGGCAAGACCGGAACCATCGAGGGCCGGGCGGCGGTGTGGTTCGCCGGGTACACGCCGAACGTGGCGGGTATCGCGATGGTGGCTGTTGACAAGGCCCCGCGGTTCCAGCCGTACTGGGCCGCCCACCCGAGGCTTTTGCAGGGCCTGACCCTGTCGACCCACTGGTACTTGACCGGAACCGGATCGGGCGACGCCGGAGACATCTGGACCCCCGCGATGACCAAGGCGACTGCCGGGCTTCCCGCACTGGGCTTCACCACGCCTCCTGACTCGATCATTCACGGCACCAGGGTGCAGACCCCGAGCACATCGGGTATGTCGCCGGCGCAGGCGCAGGCGACGCTCGAGGCCGCAGGTTTCAGCGTCTCGCCGCGCAATGTCTACGACAACTCAGCAGCTGGTACCTACATCGGCACGAGCTGCGACGGGCTCTCGGGCGGCCCCTGCTACCTGAACTACTCGCAGGGTCCGAGGCCGGCCGTGCCGGGGTCCCAGCCCACGTGATCGGTCGTATTGCCGCGGCAGTCGGGCTGATCGGTGCCGGCTGCGTGGCGTACGGCGCGTTCGTCGAGCGACAGGCCTTCACGCTGCGGCGGGTGACGGTGCCGGTGCTGCCGGCTGGCCAGCGCCCTCTGACGGTCTTGCACATCTCCGACGTGCACCTGTCGACCGACCGGCGCAACCTCGTGAGGTGGGTCGACAGCCTGGCAGGGCTGCGTCCGGACCTGGTGGTGACGACCGGCGACAACCTGTCACAACCGGAGGCGCTGCCGATGGTCTACCAGGCGTACGCGCGGCTCTTCGCCTTCCCCGGCGTCTTCGTGTTCGGGTCGAACGACTACTTCGCGGCGAACCAGGTGAACCCGCTGCGCTACCTGGGGGTCGCGCGGGACCGCACGAGGCACGGCGAGATCCTGCCCCATCGCGAGCTCCGAGCGACGCTCGTGGAGCGCGGGTGGCACGACGTGGAGCACCAGCGCGTCGAGCTGAGCGTGGACGGCCGGCTCGTCGAAGTACGCGGTACGAAGGACGCCCACCTCGAACTCGACACGTACGGCGAGGTCGCCGGGCCTCCCGACCCGGCCGCAATGCTGTCGATCGGCGTGACCCACGCGCCGTACTTGCGGCTGCTCGACGCCATGACCGCCGACGGCCTGGATCTCATCATGGCCGGCCACACACACGGCGGCCAGGTGTGCGTGCCGTTCTACGGGGCGCTGACGACGAACTGCGACCTCGACGCGGCGCGGGTCAAGGGCCTCAGCTCCCACACGTACGGAGGCCACACCTCCGCGCTGCACGTCTCCGCCGGTCTGGGCACCAGCCCGAACGCGCCGTACCGCTTCGCCTGCCGCCCGGAGGCCAGCCTGCTGACCCTCGTCCCGCGTGCGAACCAGGTGTGAGCCAGCGCCCGTGATGGGCTAGACTCCACTTCGGCCTTCGGGCCATCGGGGTGTGGCGCAGCTTGGTAGCGCGCGTCGTTCGGGACGACGAGGTCGCAGGTTCAAATCCTGTCACCCCGACCAGCGGAAAGCCGCTCTGACTAGGGATGATGTCCCAGGTCAGGGCGGCTTTCAGCATTTCGTGCCAACCGTGCCCTAACGAGTGCCCACGTATGCCTGCAAGTGCCTGCTCAAGGACCGCCCGACAGCACATTCAGCGACAGAACAGATGTCAGTGGTAGACGTCTCGACGGTGCTCAATCCGGAGGACGACGACTTCTTTGGGGTCCTCATTGATGCGGTAGAGCACCCGATAGGTCCCGCGCCGCGCGGACCAGATGCCCTCAAGCTCCCGACGTAGCATCTTGCCGATCCGGCGGGGGTTGCTGACCAGGGGTCCGGTCATAAACTCGATCACGGCGGCGGCGACTGCTTCTGGGAGCCCGGTCTGGATAGCGCGGACCGCGGGCGGGGTAAGGACCAGCTCGTAGCCCCCGTCATCGCTCACCGACGAAGCTTCCTGACCGCTTCGACGCCGCGGACGATGTCGCCGGCCGCGTAGGCCAGGTCGGCCTCGCGGATGTCGGCCAGCGCTTTGGGATCGGAGAGCACGTCGAGGGTCTCCTCAAGCTCGGCCAGGTCGTCCGGGCTGATCAGCACGGCGACGGGGCGACCGTTTCGGGTCACAGTGACGCGCTCGTGGTGATGCTCCACGCGGTCGACCACCTCGCTGAAGTGGTCACGGACCTCACGCAGCGGCTCAGCACTCATGACCACAATTGTGGCGCTTGATCATCGGAAGTCAAGCCCCGCCCCACCTGAGCCAAGACACCGTGAGTACCTTGCCGCCCGAACGCACCGCGGCATGTGCGAGCGTTACTGAAGGAGGTCTTCGAGGGCCTCCTCGGCCGTTTCTATGCCTTCCTCGGCCAGCCGCTGGAGCTCGGGGAGGTCACGGGCGGCGATCGCTCGTGTGGCGAGGTGTTCGCCGGCAAGCTCGCTGCCTTCATCCAACAGCTCGTTCAATTCGCCCACGTCGTCGCGGGCGTGAGCGAGGTCCGCGAGCCGGTCGAGAGCCTTCTCGTTACCGGTGTCGGCGAGCTTCCGCAGTGAATCGTGATCCGCCTGGCTGACGTGCGGCTCTAGATTGTGGGTCATATCCTGATTGTGCAACCTTCTAGTAGGTGGAAGGTCAAGCCGAGTCAGGGAGTGACGTGCTCACCATCGGACAGCTGGCTCGCTATACGGGTGTGCCGGCGAAGACCGTGCGGTACTACCACTCCATCTGCCTGCTGCCCGAGCCCGCACGCGACACCTCGGGCTACCGCCGCTACAGCGCTGGCGACGCCATCGCCTTGATGAAGGTCCGCGCCCTGGCCGAAGCAGGCATCCCCCTGGCCCAGATCCCCGCCCTGCTCACCGCCAGCCCAGCAGATCGCGCCACCGCGATCGACCAGATCGACCACGACCTGGAACAACACATCACTCGGCTCCAGGACACGCGCCGGCGCCTGCGCACCCTCACCGACCGGGACCCCCCGCTACCCCCCGGCGTGGCCAACTACCTGGACCTTCTCCAACAAGTCGGGTTAAGCCGGGAATGGGTCTCCATGGAGCACGACCTGTGGATCCTCGCCTTCGCCACCCACCCTGAAGCCGCCGCCGCCCTCCTGGCCGACCAATACCAAGCCAAGACCCTGGCGGAGGTCCAGCAGGTCTACCGCGACTACGACCAAGCCCGAGATCTCAACGTTGACGACCCCCGGCTCAAGCAACTAGCCGACCGGATCCTAAGCATCACCCGCGACCGCTACACCCACCAGCCACCACCCGCGCCACCAGCAGACTCGCCGATCCCCGCGCTCATCCAAGACATGATCAACTCCACCTCACCAGCCTGGAAACGCCTCGACCGCTACCTCCGCGCCGGACTTGCCAATCCCCAGCTACCAAGCACCGAACAAACGTGAGATGCGCGGCAGATGCGCGCATTCAGTTGAGACGCTGGGGGTCAGCCGTCGATGGCGATCCCTGTGACGGGCACGCCCGCGCGTTCGTAGACGAGCGACACGGCGCCCTTCGGGAACGTGGCCGGCGGCTCCGCGAGATGGAACGCGGCGGGGACCGTGCCGTCGAAGAGACGCTTGCCGGTCCCGAACACGACCGGGTAGAGGTACAGGTTGAGCCGGTCGACGAGATCTGCCGCGATAAGGCTCCGCGCGAGGGCGCCGCTGCCGATGATGTGGATCTCGTCGAAGCGGTCCTTGAGGGCCCGCACCTCGGTCGCAGCATCCGACACCACGGTGGTGCCCGCCCAGGACGCGTCGGTGAGCGTTCGCGAGGCGACGAACTTGGGCGCCGCGTTGAACTTCGCCGCGATCAGGCTGTCTGGTTGGTTCGGCCAGTAGCCCGCGAAGATGTCGTAGGTCGTGCGGCCGAGCAGTAGCGCGTCGAGCCGGTCGATGCCGGCGCCGATCATGGCGCCGGACTCGTTGTCGAAGTACGGGGCCTGCCAGCCGCCGTACCCGAAGCCGCCAGAACGGTCCTCGTCGGGACCGCCTGGGGCTTGGTACACCCCGTCGAGTGTGATGAACAGGTCCACCGCCAGGATTCCCATGCTGTGCTCCCTTCCTTTTGGCCACGCTAGCCACGCCGCGCGCGTCGGTCGACGGGAGCACCATAGAGAACTGTTTCGTGCACTTCGCCGAGATCGCCGGCCTCTTCGTCGGGTTCGGCGCGCTCGATCACCCCAAAGGTGGTACCTCCAAGCTCCGGTCGTGATGAGCGTCTGAGTGGTGATCGCCACTCCTGTACCGATCGGGGCACGCGACTACGCCCGGCCGGTCGTGGCCGATCGGCGGCAGAGTCGCGTGTTCTGGTCAGCGTCGGATGGCGTAGCGCAGGAAGACGGTGCCTGAGCCGAAGCGCTGTTCCTCGACGAGGGAAAGGTCGAGGCGCAACTGTTCAGGGAGGAATCGTGTTCCGGCACCGACCACCACTGGGACGATGAACAGGGTGAGCTCGTCAACCAGACCGGCGCGCAGCATCTCGGCTGCCAACGTCGGACCACCTACGGCCAGATCGGCTGCGCTGGACTCCTTCAGGCTACGGACGGCGTCGATATCCAGCCGCCGCTCGACCCTCGTCCGCGGGACGTCCGGCTTCTCCAACGTCGTGGAAAACACGACCTTGTCGGCCGCCCGCCAGATCGGTGCGTACTCCAGGGCGTAGTCAGGCAGGCCAGCCAGCGCCTCATCATCATCCCAGACCCGCATGGTCTCGAACAGCCGCCGCCCGAACAGATACGTTCCGACCCGACGCTCAAGTTCGTTCACGAACCGGTGCGTCTCCTCGTCCGGCGCGGTCCACTCGATAGTTCCGTCGGCCCGGTTCACGTATCCGTCCAGCGAGCTCGACATCCCGTACACCAGCCTGCCCATGACTCAAGTATCAGCACCATCAGCATGTTTGACCACAGGCTCGTCGTGCCACCCCGCGAACCCTTCATCACCGCGGCATGTCTGCGTGCTGGAAATCAGGAGTCGTCCCCGACTGCTGTCCCAAACAGCGACATGCGCCGATCGATTGCTGAGGCTCCTCACCGGACCGCGCACGCCGTTACCCATCTGGCGCGGGGGAGCCGGCCTGTGCGATCAGCATCGCCGGGGTTGTTGCCAGCCAGCATTCGTCACGCATGCACGTCATGCGAGTGACTCCGGAACCCTGTAGTAGGGAATCGCGTATCACGGTCGGACAGATCCACTCCTCGAAGGCGACGGCTTGCGACGCGGCATCCATGCTTTGGTGGAGTGCCGCATGGTGCGAGACTCCATGGGATGCAGACACCCTCGGGTGACTTCGAGCTGACGACGGACGAACTGCGTGCCGTTGTCCGGTATGGCTTGGCCTGTGCCCAGCCTGCACTCCTGCTCTTCCTCAAAGCCAGTCCCGAAGACCCCCGCCCGGCGGCGGCTCTGGAAGCCGCGCGAGTCTTCGCCGACGGAGCAGCGCGCTCCCGAGTCCAACGGACTGCCGCGGCCGATGCCCACCGCGCTGCGAAGGAGGCACCGAGCGAAGCCGCCCGACATGCGGCATACGCCGCCGCCGATGCTGCGGCGTCGGCATACCTCCATCCCTTGGCCAAGGCGACGCAGGTGCGCCACATCCTGGGCGCAGCAGCGCATGCCGCCCGGGCGACCGAGCTGGCACGTGGCGACGACCCAGTGGTCGCGGAGTATGTGATCACCGCCGCCGCCAAGCGAGCCACTCCCGTCGTCCACGACGTGCTAACCCGCTACCCCCGGGCCCCGAGGGGACGCAGCCGGTTCGGCGTCCTGATCCAGCGGCTCGACAGCATGCTTCGCGATCCACCACCGACGCCGCGCGTGGTGGACGATCCGGGCCCGTTCTTCCACGGAACCAAGGCCGACCTGCGCCCGGGTGACCTGCTGACACCGGGCTGGCGCTCGAACTACGGCTCCGGGCGGATGGCCAACCACATCTACCTGACGGCCACTCGCGACGGGGCGCCATTGGCTGCCGAGCTTGCCCGCGGCCAAGGGCCGGGGCGGGTCTACCGGGTCGAGCCCCTGGGCATGATCGAGGACGACCCGAACGTTACCGACAAGCGCTTCCCCGGCAACCCGACCCGGTCCTACCGCACAACCGAACCACTGCGAGTCATCGAGGAGATCGTTGGCCTCACACCCCCACCGCCGGAGCTGATCCGGAAGATGCGCCAGCGGATGGCCGAGTTGGCCGAACTCGGGATCGAGGCCATGGACGACTGACCGGTCCCCTTCTGGGCACGACCCACCACGCGCTCCCGGCGGCAGATTCGGACGTTCGCGGCGCGTAGACGTCACCCCTCGTGCAGGGGCATCCATCGCGCATCGGCGGGAGTTGTGTTGCCCGGCTCCACTGTGTACATGCCATCGCTACGGATGGTCAGAACCTCACCGGACGGCTGGAAGAGCCTCCATTGCTCGACGGGCTCAGGCCCGTAGACGTCAGGCGGTGCCGGTGTCGTCATCAGGACGGGGAAGCCGCTCTGACTAGGGAAGATGTCCCGGGTCAGAGCGGCTTTCAGCATTCCGTGCCCCAACCGCCTAACGAGTGCCGGCTTCTGCCTGCACCTGCCCACAACGCCGCGTGTATTGGCCGACCACCCCATTGGTCATGGGATCGGGCTGTAGCCCTCCGAGGCGAGCCAGCCGCGGGCTCGGCCGCGTTGGCGTTCGTCCCTGAACGCGTACCACTCCTGGAGATGCCTCGGTGATTCCGCGAGGACGTCCTTGAACCGGCGGAACACGCCGCGACCGGTGAGCGCTCGTTCCAGCCGGCTGCCAAGACCCGCGTCCTCGATCCGCGCAGCGAACAGCTCCATGTCGCGGTAGCCGTCACGGGAACCCTGACACTGGACCCACAGCCACCGGTCGTCGTCCTCCTCGTCGTCATCGTCGGCGTCGAGTTCGCGGGTGTCCTGGGCGTACTCGATCGCCGCCGCCGGCCAGACCTCGCCGGTCCTCAGGTCGATCCGGCCTCCGCTGTGGACGGGGTCTCCTTCGAGCACCATCGCCAGCTCTTCGAGATCCACCGCGATCGGTCGCAGTAGCGGGACGGGTCCAGTGCCCAGTTTGGCTTCCAACAGGTCAGCGAGTTCGGCGTCCCCGTCCCAGTCGCGGGAGCGGAGCTCGGTGGCGCAACGATGGGCGAGGTCGGACGCACGGGAGGCGCCGCCGATGACGGCACGGAGCAGGCCATCCCCGGCCAGCTGGAGCGCATCTGCCGGCCAGTCGTCGGCCAACTCGTCCAGGATTCGTTCCGTGTCTCCTTCGGCGAGAAGCAACCGCAGCTGGGCCCGGCGGTCCTGTTCAGGCATGGTCCAATTCTGATCGCTGCCGTCGACTCTGGCCAGATGGCGGGTGACGGATATGTGGCTACACTTATAGCCATGTCAGTAGATCCGCAGATGGCCCTCAAGGACGTGAGGAATCACTTGTCCGAGGTGGTGGACCAGGTCGAGCGTGAGCACGACCGCGTCGTAATCACCAAGCACGGTCGGCCCGCGGCTGTCGTGGTGAGCCTGAGCGACCTGGAGTCCCTCGAGGAGACCCTCGACATCATGAGTCGGCCAACACTGGTCACCGCGATCCGCGACAGCCTCGACGAACTCATCCGTGGTCAGGCCGAGACCCTCGACAAGGACGCCGCGCTCAGGCTGCTCGGCCGTGGGTGAGCAGCCCTACCTGATCGCTTGGAGCCCTTCGGCCAAGCGTGCCCTCCAGAGGCTGCCCGATCGGGTCGGCCCGGCAGTGATCGAGTTCGTCTACGGCCCGCTGGCCGCGAACCCCCACAGGGTCGGTAAAGCCCTGCGATTCGAGCTGGAAGGTCTCCACAGTGCCCGACGTGGTGACTTCCGGATCGTGTACCGCATCGACGACGACCACGTCACCATCCTCGCGATCGACCACCGGGCCGACATCTATCGCCCCCGATGAACCGCACGGACGGCGGCAGACATCCCAGGTTTTTCGTTGTCAAGCAGTGGCGCTGGTGTGGTGGTTCCAGGCGAGGGTTTCGTTGTAGGGCTGGCCGGTTTTGAGGCAGCCGTGGAGGATGCCGACCCAGCGGTTGGCGAGCTGGCGGAGGGCGGCTTGGTGACCGATGTTCCTGGCCCGGAGGGTCTTGTAGTAGGTCGTGGCGCCGGCGGAGCCCCGCATCGAGCTGAACGGTCCACTGCTGCAGCGCGTCGCCGAGGCGTTTGTTGCGGGCGTAGCGGGCCATGACGACTTTCTTGGTTCCTGAGGCCCTGGTGATCGGGGCGGTGCCGGCGTAGGCCTTGCGGGCTTCGCGTCGACGTAGCGGCTCGGGTCGTCACCGAACTCGCCCAGGACCCGGGCGGCGAGGATCACACCAAGCCCGGGCAGGCTGGTGATCAGCTCAGCGTCCGGGTGCCGCCCAAAATGGTCGGCCACCACCTCACCCAACACCTCGATCTGCTCGTTGAGGGGTGGTGATGATCTCGACCTGGGCGGCGACGATCGCAGCGAACGCG
>Ga0209014_10002542_pt1 | contig 10588 bp, 9 predicted proteins | sample BarGraNGADG00212_FD_184491 | JGI IMG/M metagenome (GOLD analysis project Ga0209014, IMG submission 184491) | Arctic peat soil microbial communities from Barrow, Alaska - Barrow Graham LP Ref core NGADG0002-212 (SPAdes) (version 2) | ecosystem: Environmental > Terrestrial > Soil > Wetlands > Peat... | reverse complement strand
TTTCGTGCGTCACGTGTGCATCCTCGTTGCCAAGGACGACAAGGCGTCGATCGCCTGCTCCATCTGACGCTCTGCCTCGAGGCTCTCGCGATCGCGTCCTACCGTCGCCACCGCGATCGCTTGCCCGTTCGCGATGTAGCGCACCACGCAGTCGCCCTTGTCGGGCGCTCCGATGATCTCCACCGAATCCCAGTGCTCCGCGTGTCCGACATACGAGATCGACTGGTCGTAGTGCCGGCTCCAGAAAAATGGCACGGCGTCGAAGCGCTCGCGCCGTCCGAGCATGTTGCGCGCTGCGGTCTGTCCTTGCCGTTCGGCCACGACCCAATGCTCCACACGAATCCGCGCACCAGACAAAGCGTCCGGATAGCGTGCGATGTCACCCGCCGCGAATATCCCGGGCGCACTGGTCTCGAGGAATTCGTTGACGAGAACGCCCTTGTCGATCGCCAGCCCGCACTGCTCTGCCAGCTCCAGGCGCGGGCGTACGCCGATCCCCACGACGACGAGATCCGCCGAGATCAGGTCACCGTTGTCGAGGGTCACGGAATTTGCGTCGATCTGCTTAGCGGAGTGCCCGAGGTGGAAGACGACTCCGTGAGACTCGTGCACGCCGCGAACGAAGTCGCCGAGCTCCGGTCCGAGCACTCGCTCGAGCGGGCGTTGCTCCGGAGCGACAACGTGCACGTCGATCTTGCGCGCGCGCAGCGCTGCCGCGACCTCGAGCCCGATGAAGCTCGCGCCGATCACCACCACCGTGTGAGCATCCTTCGCGGCCGCAATGATGGCGCGGCTGTCGGCAAGCGTGCGCAGATAGAGCACGCGACTGCCAGCTGCCTGCGGCGTCGGCAGATGAATTGGATCTGCTCCGGTCGCGAGCAGCAGTGCGCCGAAGTCGTGCGTGCTGCCGTCGTCGAGTGTGACACGCTTGCCAGACACGTCAATCGTCGTCACGCGTCGGCCTCGCACGAGCCGAATGGCGTGTGCATCGTAAAACTCGGGGGAGCGCAGCGGGATCCACTCTTCGGGCGCGGTGCCGGCGAGATAATCCTTCGAGAGGTTCGGCCGATCGTTGGGCACCGAGTCCTCACCACCGATCATCGTGACCGGACCTTCGTAGCCTTCGCGGCGAAGCATCTCCGCTGCGGCGTTGCCCGCGGCGCCCGCTCCGACGATCACCACCGACGATGGTGCCGTTCCGCCCGAAGAAACCGCCGGCGCTCGCTCGACGAGCAGCTCGTCCGCCTCGATCTCACGCGTAACATAGAACTTTGTGTCGCGCCGCTCGACCACCCACCGCACGACGGGCTTCAGCGCGGGGGCACGCAATGCCTGGCCAGTGCGCAGGCTGAAGCACGCGTGATGCCATGGGCAGCGCACCGTGTCGCCAACGAGCAACCCGTCGGCAAGTGGCCCGCCGTAGTGCGTGCACGACGCACCGATGGCGAAGATCACATCGCCTCGGCGCGCAACGAGAACGGGCTTTCCCGCCGCATGGCCGACGAGCATGGCGCCGTCGGCGAGTTCGGCGAGAGCGAGGCCCAGCGTGAAGTCCGGTCCGGTCAGTTCTGCCTGTTCGCCACTCATGTCAGCCGCCAGTGCGAAAGTTTGCGATTCTACTTCACCGCGCGCACCGCCCTCGGCAATGGCCGGCCGGCGAGCGCGCCCGTGTAACTGCCCTCGCTCACCGCAACTGTTCCATTCACGAACACGTAGCGCATTCCCGTGGCGAGCAAGGTCGGCTGTTCGTACGTCGCGAGGTCGCTCACGGTCCGGGGATCGAACACGATGACGTCGGCGAACTTGCCAGGCGCCAGCACGCCACGGTCGGTCAGACGCAGCGTTTCCGCCGTGAGCGCACTCGACGAGTGTATCGCCTGCGGCAGTGTGAGGAGATGCTTCTCGTACACGAACTGCCGCAGCTTGCGCGGGAAGGTGCCGTACTTGCGCGGATGTCCGCCCGATCCGTCGGAACCGGTCATGACGAACGGCTGCACCATGAAGGTCTCGAGATCCGACTCCTTCATGTTGAACGACGCGACGCTTGCGTCGCCGGCCAGAATGATCTGTAACGCGGCTTCGATGGGCGGCTCGTGACGCGCCTGCGCAACCTGCTCGAGATTCCTGCCGAGGATGCTCGTGTCGCGCGTCGAGCTGATGAGCAGCGACGCTGCGCCGCCGCGCCGGACCAGGTTCTTCTCCATCTCGCTCACGAGTCGCGCCCTCGTCACCGGATCAGCGACGCGCGCGCGAAGCGAGTCGCGTCCTCCCGCTTCGGCCCAGCGCGGCAACAGCGAGGCGCCGACGCTCGAGCCCGAGGCGAGGTATGGATACTGATCGGCCGTGACATCGAGCCCCACCGCGCGAGCCGCCTTGATCAGCACGACGATGGAATCGCTCTGCCCCCACACATCGGTCCCCAGCGCCTTGATGTGGGAGATGTGCACGGGAATGTGCGCCTCGCGAGCGATGCGGATCGTCTCGTTCACCGAGCCAACCACGCCGCCGCTCGTGTACGACCCCTCGTCTCGCATGTGCGAGTCGTAGATGCCGCCCTCTCTTGCCGCGATCTTCGCGAGCTCGATCACCTCTTCGGTGGTCGCGTAGCTGCCGGGCGCGTAGTACAGCCCGGTGGACATCCCGAGCGCGCCCTCCGACATCCCACGCGCGACGATCGCGCGCATCGAGTCGAGCTGGCTCGCCGTCGGCGCCGCGTCGGACATGCCGAGCACCGCGCCGCGCACGGCGCCCTGCGGGACGTAGAGCGCGGCATTGGTCCCTATTCCGTCCTTTGCCCAGGCGCTCAGTCTCTTCCCGATCTCGATCGTGCCGCCGCCATCGTTGTTCGTGACGACGGTCGTGACGCCCTGCATGAGATAGTTGACGTTGCCATGGCGGTCCTTGTTCGACAGATCCTCGAGCGTATGGCTGTGCGGATCGATGAATCCGGGCGACACGACCAGTCCGGCGGCGTCGATGACGCGCAGGCCGCGCACATTCGCCGCGGTCGCATCGCCGACGAAGACGATGCGGTCCTTCGAGATCCCCACGTCGGCGCGCCGCTCTGCCGCGCCCGTGCCGTCGACGACCGTTCCGCCGCGGATGAGCACATCGACCTCGCGGCCCTGCGCCGACAGCGAGCTGGCGCGGAGGAGAGTGAGGAGGAGAGTGAGAAGGACGACGGAAGCGAACGATGAGCGGCGCATGGCGGTCGTTTTGAGGGACAGGGACAGGGCGAGTATGCGACTACGTTCGCGCTTGGTCGGCCGCCGCGTCAAGTGATGGCGAGTGGACGCGCAGCGAACCGACCTCTAGAATTCCCGGACAATGATCTCAGAGCGCCTGTACATCGACGGCCGGTTCGTCGAATCAAATTCAAAGCGCACGATCGACGTCATCAACCCCGCGACGCAGGAAGTCATCGCGCGGGTGCCGGACGGCGATGCAACTGACGTCGACGCCGCGGTGAAGGCCGCGCGCCGCGCATTCGAGTCGGCGCCGTGGAATGATATCACGGCGCAGGAGCGGGGCCGCATCCTGTTCCGGCTCGCGCAGGTGGTCCGCGAGAACGCCGCACGGCTCGCCGAGCTCGAGACGATCAACAACGGGAAGCCGATCGTCGAAGCGGAGTTCGACATCGCGGACGTCGCGACCTGCTTCGAGTACTATGGCGGGATGGCAACGAAGATTCACGGTGACGTCGTACCCGTACCCGACAATGCGCTGAGTCTTGCGCTGCGCGAGCCGATCGGGGTGTGCGGACAGATCATCCCATGGAATTACCCGCTGCTCATGGCTGCGTGGAAGATCGCTCCGGCGGTCTGCGCGGGGTGCACTGTCGTCCTCAAGCCGGCGGAGCAGACGCCGCTGACGATCCTCGAGCTGGCCAGGCACTTCGAGTCCGTCGGGCTGCCGCCTGGCGTCGTCAACATTGTGACGGGTCTCGGTGAGACCGGCGCGGCAATCACGGCGCACCCCGACGTCGACAAGATCGCCTTCACCGGCAGCGCGGAGGTCGGCAAGATCATCATGCGAACGGCGGCTGACACGCTCAAGAAGATCTCGCTCGAGCTCGGCGGGAAGTCGCCGAACATTCTCTTCGCCGATGCGGATTTCGAGGCGAGCGTGGACGGTGCGCTCTTCGGATTGTTCATCAATCAGGGAGAAGTCTGCTCAGCAGGCAGCCGGATTCTCGTCGAGCGGTCGATCTACAAGAAGGTGCTCGACGCGATGGTCGAGAAGGCGCGCGGTATTCGGCTCGGGAATGGACTCGATCGCGAGACGAAGATGGGACCGCTCGTGAGCCAGGAGCAGCTCGACCGAGTCCTCGCCTACCAACAGATCGGAGCGAGGGAGGCGAAGCTCGCCCTCGGCGGTGGACGCGCGCGCGGCGCGGCGCTCGATCGTGGGCTCTTCGTGGAGCCGACGATCTTCTACGACGTCGACAACTCGGCGCGAATCGCGCGCGAGGAAATCTTCGGGCCGGTGGCCGCCGTGATCCCATTCGACGACGAAGACGACGCGATTCGCATCGCCAACGACAGCGACTACGGGCTTGCAGCCGCCGTGTGGACACGCGACATCTTCCGCGCGCTGCGCACCGTCAAGCGTCTGCGGGCAGGAATCGTGTGGGTGAATCACATGCAGCCCACGTTCGTCGAAGCGCCGTGGGGCGGCTACAAGCAAAGCGGAATCGGGCGCGAGCTCGGCAAGTGGGGCGTCGAGGAGTATCTGTATGTAAAGCAGGTACACATCAACCTGAACGAGAAGCCCATCGGCTGGTACTAGCCGCGTTCAGATCGGTGAAGAGCACGGCGTTCGCGAAGCCGTCATTGCGCCTTCACGGCGCTGAAGGTATTGCCGCCGAGGATCGAGTACACGAGGGTGACGGTCCCCTCGGAGAATTTGTTGTTCGGTAGTTTGCCGTACCGTGCATCGCGGGTCGATGCGACGTACTGCACGCCGAGTGCGTGGGCGCCGATGACGCGCAGTGTCATTCCGAAGTTTCCGCGGAAAATCGTTTCAGACCCGTGCACGTCGTCGGAACCGAGGCCGCTCACGTAGTACTCGCGGGCTGTCATGTCGAACATGACCCGGTGACCCGCGATGAGACGGAGCGCCACGAGCGCCTGCGGAGTCACGCCGAAGTGGTAATCCCGAATCGCCGCGTTGGTCGGCGTGCTCGCGATGACGGTGGTCGACCCCGCCGCGCCGTAGCCGACGCCGCCGAGCATCGAGCCCTGAAGGGCGAGGCCGGGCACGATCCAGTACTGTTGCGTAGTGCCGAGCGAGAGTGCCGTGCTCGACACGCGAAACAGGTGCGGTGAGATGTAGTCGTAGGTGCCGTACAGTCCCCAGATTCCGCTTGCGGTGGCGCTTTCTCCGGTCTTGCTGCCCTTGAGGAGGCCGCGGATCATCACATTCTCGACGGGATTGCTGGTACTGGAGAGGAAGGAAAACTGGAAGTCGAAGTAGTCGAGCGGGCGTGTGTAGTCATAGCCGGGCTGTCCGGGGAGACCGTAGGACATCGAGAACTCCGTGGTTGCGTCTTGACGGTAGAGAGTCACCGGAGCAGAGTAATCGCGCGCGACGGCGTCCGTGGTTGCACCGAACCTGACCTGCCAGTAGGTCGCCGGGGCTTTGTCGGGGAGCTTCGCCTTGAAGCGCTCGCCAAAAACGCGGCGGTTCACTCCGCCCGGCGGAGAGATCAGGGCCGCGGTGTACTCGTGCAACGCGTCGGGCTTGGGACCGCTGCCATTCTTGAGCACGAGATCCGCCATCCGGTACAGCGCCTCGCCGAGCATGCTTCCGGCCTGCCCGGTGGTGATCATGTCGTTGATGGAGGGCGGATCGGTCTCGCCCGCCATCTTCCAGATGAAGCTGCCGACGTTGGCATGGATGAGTGACGTCCAGAAGCTGTGACCGCTCGATCGCGCCAGGCCATACATCGTGGCGCCTTGATACGGATGAAAGAACTGATTGACGTTGAAGGGATCCTGGTCGTGGACCCAGCGTTGCTCGCGGAGGTGGTCCCAGGTGGTGGAGAAGGTCGAGCTGAAGACCTTCTTGCCGTCCTGCATCTCGTTGGGGTACGCGACGCGGTCGTAGGCGTTGAGCAGTGCGAGGAAGCCGGTGATCTCGAGAACCGGGAGGAGCTTGCTCCGCGAATCGCTCGTATCCGCTGGTGGGGCGGGGAGCAGCGTGTCGGGCACGGCGGCACCGGTTTGCGCGGTGGCGCGGCTGGTGGGAACACCGGCGAGTAGCGCGATGAGGATCGACTGGCGAACGATGTTTCGCATGCTCCTGTCCGGCCCTGATGATGCTCGACGGAGAGGCGTCCGAGTGTGAGGTCGCCGAGGATCTATTGCGCAGTGACACGCAAGGGGAGTGCCTCGGCTATATCCATCGCCTGACCCGTTGGCGATAGGAAAGGTACTCCGCTCCAAAGAGCTCGGATAGGAAGTGCTCCTCTCGTGCGATAACGAGGCGGTCGAGGAGGGCGACGAGCAGGAGCACACCGAACGCTAGCCAGAGGTTGTTGAGAACGGAGGAGAACCCTGCGAGGACGAGGACAAGAGCGACGTAAAGCGGATTTCTCGAGAAGCGATACGGACCATCTTGAACGAGCGCGGTGACGGCAACCCCGAACTCGGGCGAGGTACTCCAGCGGCGCAAGGTGGATAAGGCCCACACGCCAGTCAGGAGGGCGATGACAAAGAACGGGGCAGCGGTCGCGAAGCGAACGACGAGTGTGTCGGGGAGGAAATGGAGGGGAATGAAATGGTCGATGGCGACGCCGACGAGAAGGATCGAGAAGAACCACGCAGGTGGCGGGACCGGCACACGGACGGTCGCGATGGGCAAGGTCGGAGGAGTATTCATGTGAGTGACGTGGGCCTAACTCTCTATTCACCTGCGCAACATCCTACCGCGCCCCCGTCCTACCCCGCAAGACACGCTGCGATATTTGCTACCCGCCTCCCAGCCGGTCCGCAGGACTCGCGTGGCTCTACTCGAGCAGCGGCGCGAAGTCGGCCGTCGTTCCCTGCGGCGTACGATTGACGACATAGATCCCCGCGAGCACCAGCCCGCCGCCGATCACCTGTAGCGCCGTCAATCGCTCGTGCAGCAGCGGCACCGCGAGAAGCGCCGTGATTGGTGCCTGCCCGAGCAGCGCGACCGACGTAACCGAGACCGGCAGACGGCCGAGCGCGTATGCAACGGACAGATGGCCGACAACCTGCGTGACGAGCGCGAGTCCGAGCAGCGCCCACCAGCTATGCGCGGATTGGCCGATGAGCGGTGTACCGATCGCGAGGCAGACGAGCAATAGCGTGAGCGCCGCTGCCACTCCCGACACCGCGCTGAACGTGAGGGCGTCCATCTCCTGCCGGCTGCGACGAACGAACAGCAGATATCCGGCATAGCACGCCGCGCTGCCGACGGCGAAGGCATCGCCCAATCCGAGCTGCGGGTGACGGAGGATGTCCATGCCGACGATCGCCAGCATGCCGGCGAAGCTCAGCGCGAATCCCGCCCAGAACCTTCGCGTCGGCCGGTCGCGATAGAGAAGCCACGCACCCAATGCAACGAACACCGGCGCGTTGGTGCCCAGCAAGGTGGAATTCGCGGCAGAGCTCATCATCACCGCGCTGTTGAACAGCACGAGATCGACGGCGAAGAAAACACCCGCGATCACCGCAGCTCGAACCGCCGCGCGGCTCGGCACCGCCTGCGTGCCGCGGGCCGCCAGTGCCCAAGGAACGAACACGAGCTGCGCGAGCGCCATGCGCCAGAACGCCGACGTCCATCCTGGAACGCCCGACCACCGGACGAACAATGCGGACCATCCAATGGCGAACACGCCCAACGCGAGCACGGTGTAGGCGCGCGTGTGGCTGATGTGCTGCGATCGAGGTAAGGTGGAAGAAATGCTCAATCGCCTTACGAAAGCTCGTCGATGGTGCGGCGGCTATTTCTCAGCTTCGCCTCGACTTCCTCGGCGGTCTCCGCGGTCGTGGCTTGCCAGGCGAGAATGGCGCGCTGCTCGTCCAGCATGAGCTTCCGGGGCAGCGCCGGCGGCTTCAGTCTCACTGAAACCAACGAGCCTTCGATCCTCACGATCATGCCCGCCACCGCGATCGCGTGAGAGGCTTGCGGCGTGAGGGTGAGACGAACGACGTCGTTCGGTGGAAAGCGCGCTCGCGGGCGCCCGAAAAATCGCTCGTAGCCATGAGCTGTTCTCCCATCACGAAGGCTCTCGACTACTCCCTCGAGGCAGCCAGCTCCGATGCCTCAACCGGTCGAAGCATCACGTCGATCGCGAGCCAGACGACGCGAGAGATCGGGAACAGCATGATCATGACGCCGAGGAGCACGATCGGTATCGCGTACTGGAGGAATGACCACGGGACGTTTGGATACGTGATCCATATCGCGGCCCCAATGGCGAGCACCGCGAGTGTCTCGCCGATCATCATCCCGAAGAACATGGCTCCGGAGAAGTAATCGTCGTCGCTTCGGCAGTAGCGGAAGCTGCACGCGGCGCACCGGTCGTGCACCGCATTGAAGCTCTTGAGCACGCGGCCCTCTCCGCAGTGCGGGCACCGGAGCCTCAATGCGCGCGACGCCAGAAGCAACGCGCGACCGGCGGACGGCATGTCGAGCGCAGACTCAGTCGTGCGATTTGCAGCGGGCTTTGACGAGGGCATGAAGACAATCTACCCTTTGTCCGTCTTTCGCAGCCGGATCAGACCTTCCTGCGCGACGGAGGCCACCAATTCGCCCGACTGTGAATGGATCGTTCCGCGCACGAAGCCGCGCGCACCCCGCGTGACCGGGCTGTCGGTGGAATAGAGCAGCCATTCGTCGGCCCGAAAGGGACGATGCATCCACAGCGAGTGGTCGAGCGACGCGAGCTGAAGTCCTCGAGCGCGGTAGGAAATGCCGTGCGGCTGGAGGGCCGTGACGAGCAATCCGTAGTCCGACGCATAGGCAAGTACCGCCTGGTGAATCCACGACTCATCCGGCAGCCGGCCGACCGCGCGAAACCACGCGCGGCGAATCGGCTCGCGCTTCTCTGCGCGCAGTAGGTCGATCGGATCGACCGGGCGGATGTCGATCGGCCGCTCTTGCGTCAGCACCGAGCGCAGCGATTCTGGAATCCTGTCGGCCATGTCGCGAATGAGCTCCAGCTCGGGCGTCAGCGTGTCAGGATGCGCAACCTCGGGCATCTCGGACTGATGCGCGGGACCTTCCTCGGTCACGTGAAAGGACGCCGAGAGGTTGAAGATCGTCTGCCCGTGCTGGATGGCGGTGACGCGGCGCGTGGTGAAGCTCGACCCGTCGCGGAGCCGATCGACGAAGTAGACGATTGGCGCGTCGAGATCTCCGGGCAGAATGAAATACCCGTGCGCCGAATGGGCTTCGCGATTTCCATCGACCGTTCGGCGCGCGGCGACGAGCGCCTGCGCGAACACCTGACCACCGTACACTCGGCCCGTGCCGAGGTCGCGGTTTTGGCCGCGATAGATGTTGACCTCGAGGGGTTCGAGGTCGAGGAGGGCGAGAAGGGCGTCGAGGGAGTCGTTGCTCATGCGGTGCCTGGGGAGTGCCGGCGTCGAGCTCGAAACCTCGGCGACTGTACCGCCAACCGCTACGGCAACCGGTCTTTCGGTGCGGGCGTCGCCTCGACGCCCTTCTACGAGTGCCGACCTCTACCTTGACGTCTGGGACGAGACCGGCAGGCATATCGCGAGCACCATCTCCGTCACGTACAATCCATATCCAGACAACCAGGCAGTTGGCATGCGCATGAGCCACGACGCACTAGCCGGAATTCGAGTCACTTGTGTGGCCGTGTACGTGCCTGCGCTTGCAGCGGCGCAGCGACTTCGGGAGTCGGGGGCGCGGATCAGCGTCGTCGAGCCGCCGAGTGGCGATCCACTCGAAACGTTGGCTCCCGCCTGGTATCACCGGCTGCACGAAGGGATCGCGGCGCGGCGGATGGATCTCAAGAGCGCAGAAGGTTCTGCACAGTTCGGTGAGTTGCTCGCCGACACGGATGTGCTGCTCATCGCACTTCGCCCTTCCGCCGCTGAGCGGCTTGGACTCGGGTGGACGGCGCTGCACGAGCGATTCCCCATGCTCTGCGTCGTGTCGATTGTGGGGCATGCGTCTCCCAATGCGGAAAGGCCCGGACATGATCTGACTTATCAGGCAGCGAGCGGACTGATCGCGCCACCTGCGCTCCCGCGTACGCTGCTGGCGGATCTCGCAGGCGCCGAGCGGACTGCGTATGTGGCGGCGACGCTGCTCGTCGCGCGCGCGCGGACGGGCGTGGGGCATCGAAGTGAAGTCTCGCTCGAGGAGTCGCTCGCGCCGTTTGCCGAGCCGTACAGCTATGGCGTGACGAAGAGCGATGGCCTATTCGGGGGTGCCCTGCCCCGTTATGCGCTCTACAAGACATCAGACGGGTGGATCGCGGTAGCGGCGCTCGAGTCGCACTTCTGGCGGCGGCTTTGCGACGCACTCGGCGGCGGAGAGCTCGATCGCGATGGACTCGAGCGCGCGTTCGCGAAGCAGAGTG
>Ga0209014_10002540_pt1 | contig 10592 bp, 7 predicted proteins | sample BarGraNGADG00212_FD_184491 | JGI IMG/M metagenome (GOLD analysis project Ga0209014, IMG submission 184491) | Arctic peat soil microbial communities from Barrow, Alaska - Barrow Graham LP Ref core NGADG0002-212 (SPAdes) (version 2) | ecosystem: Environmental > Terrestrial > Soil > Wetlands > Peat... | reverse complement strand
CGGGAGTTAATGTGAACGAGGTAGCTATCTCGCTGCTGATCGTGTTCGGGGTGCTGATCGGAGTGGTCAGCATCGCGGCCATCCTCACCATGGTTGAACGCAGGCTGCTGGCGCTGTTCCAGGATCGCCACGGCCCGAACAGAGTGGGACCATTCGGCATTTTCCAGATCATACCGGACATGATCAAGCTGTTCACCAAGGAGGACTGGGTCCCACCCTTTGCGCAGCGGGAGATTTTCGTCCTGGCCCCTGCCGTGACCATGGTGACTGTGTTGCTCTCCTTCGCGGTGGTTCCCTTCGCCCCTGGGATCGCCGTGGCCAACCTGAACATCGGCCTGCTCTTCTTTCTGGCCATGTCATCCCTTGGTGTGTACGGCGTCGTGCTGGGGGGGTGGGCATCCAACAGCAAGTACTCGCTGATTGGAGCTCTTCGCGCCTCTGCCCAGATGCTCAGCTACGAGGTGTTCATGGGATTCGCCCTAATGGGCGTGGTTGCTATTGTCGGCTCATTCAACCTGAGTGCAATAGTGGAGGCGCAGCGGCGTGTCTGGTTCTGCATCCCCCAGTTCATTGGCTTTGTGACCTTCATGATTGCCGGTCTGGCCGAGACGCGCCGCACGCCCTTCGATCTGCCAGACGCTGAAAGCGAGTTGGTGGCCGGTTACCACGCGGAGTACTCCGGCATGAAATTTGGGATGTTCTTCGTGGGGGAGTACATGGGCGTGACCTTGATCTCCATGATGATCGTCACCCTCTACTTTGGTGGGTGGTTGGGACCCCTGCTGCCGCCGTTGTTCTGGTTCTTTCTGAAGACATTCTTCTTCATAGCCGTGTTCATCCTGGTGCGAGCGACCCTTCCACGGTATCGATACGATCAGTTGATGTCGCTCGGCTGGAAGGTGATGTTGCCGGTGGTTCTGCTGAACCTGGTGGCGACGGGAGGCGTGATCCTTGCCTTGGGCTGATTCGTCTGAAGCTGTTCGACGGGGTGTGCCGTGTTAAGTGTACTCAAAGGCATGTGGATGGTCTTCCTGCACGCCTTTCGGCCGCGGGTGACAATACAGTATCCGGAGCAGAAGCCCTACCTGCCACCTCGGTACCGAGGAAGGATAATTCTGAGCCGCGATCCGGACGGCGGGGAACGCTGTGTGGCCTGCTACCTGTGCGCGGTGGCATGTCCAGTGGACTGCATCTCCCTCCAAGCCACGGAGGATGAGAGCGGGAGGCGCTACCCGGAGTTCTTCCGGATCAACTTCTCTCGCTGCATCTTTTGCGGCTACTGTGAGGAGGCGTGTCCCACCTACGCGATCCAGCTAACGCCAGACTTCGAGATGAGCGAGTACCGGCGCCAGAACATGGTGTACGAGAAGGAGGACCTACTGATCAGCGGGACTGGGAAGTACCACGATTACAACTTCTACCGGGTGGCTGGACTGGCGATTGCGGGGAAGGACAAGGGCGAGGCGGAGAACGAGTTGCCGCCGGTGGACATTCACAGCCTGATGCCGTGATTAGCCATCGGCCGCTCCAAACGGAACCGCCAAATGGAATGGGGGCGTTGGGATGAACGCTTTGTTCTACCTGTCGGCCGCGGTGGCCATAATAGCGACCCTTCTGACGATCACCAGGGCCTACGCGGTGCACGCCCTGCTCTACCTCATCGTGTCGCTGTTTGCCGTGGCTCTCGTCTTCTACTCCCTGGGGGCGCCCTTCGTAGCTGCCCTGGAGGTGATCATCTACGCCGGGGCGATCATGGTGCTGTTCGTCTTCGTAATCATGATGCTGAACCTCAGTCCCGAGGCATCGAGAATGGAGCAGGCCTGGTGGACCCCCGGAATGTGGACGGGGCCGGCGATCCTGGCGGCGCTGCTGCTGGCGGAGTTGATCTACGTCCTGCTGGGGGGTGGCCAGCCGCTCACCGCCGGCATGACAGTGGAGCCGAAGCAGGTGGGCATCGCCCTATTCGGCCCCTACCTGCTGGGGGTTGAGCTCGCCTCAATGCTGCTGCTTGCGGGGCTGGTGGGCGCTTACCACCTGGGACGTCGCCCCGGCGAAGAGACCGCGGGAGGAAGTTGATGGCTACCGTTCCGCCACGACACCGGGCTGGCGATGGGCTGGGAGCGCCGCGATGATGGCTACCGTTCCCCTGGGGCACGGGCTCGGCCTTGCCGGCATTCTCTTCGCCCTGGGTCTCGCCGGGCTGCTGGCACGGCGGAACGTGGTCTTCACGCTGATGTCCATCGAGATCATGCTGAACGCCGCGGGGCTGGCCTTCGTGGTGGCCGGGGCTCGGTGGCAGCAGCCCGACGGGCAGGTGATGTTCATATTCATCCTGGCGATGGCGGCGGCTGAGGTGTCGGTGGGGTTGGCGCTGGTGCTCCAGATGTACCACCGGCTCAAGACGCTGGACGCCGACGCGGCGAGCGAGTTGAGGGGCTGAGTTGCCCATTTGGAGTGCGGCGGCTAGACGCCTCGGGCGGGGCTGCGCCGGTGAGTTTGTGAGGCAAGTGTAGATGCTCTGGTTGTTGTGGTTGGTGCCGATACTCCCATATGCCGGCTTCCTCCTGTTGTGGCTGTTTGGCCGCGGGCTCTCCCGCCGTGGGGTGGACGCCATCGGCGTCGGATCCGTGGGTCTGTCGGCGCTGTTCGCCATCCTGGTGGCCGCCAGCTTCATCGGTTCCAGTCCAGGCGGCTCGCCGCTGGGGGGACACTCCTACACCCAGCTGCTCTGGAACTGGATGCGGGTCGACGGCTTCCAGCCCCAGGTGGCCTTCTACCTGGATGCCCTCTCCCTCATCATGATGTTGGTCGTCTCCTTCGTCGGCCTGCTGATCCTCGTCTACTCCACCCAGTTCATGGAGGGAGAGGAGGGCTACAGCCGCTTCTTCGCCTACATGGACCTCTTCCTCGGCTCTATGCTCACCCTGGTGCTGGCGGACAACCTGCTCCTCCTCTTCCTCGGATGGGAGGGGGTGGGCCTCTGCTCCTATCTGCTCATCGGCTTCTGGTACCGCGACCCCGTGAACGGCCGGGCCGCTCGAAAGGCCTTCGTGGTCACCAGGGTGGGGGACACGGCCTTTATCGTCGGCCTCTTCCTGCTCTTCAACAGCCTCGGCAGTCTGCGGATCCAGGAATTGATGGGGCTCGCGGCGCGACAGTGGCCGGTGGGATCGGGTCTGGCAGTGGCCGCGGCGGCGCTGCTGCTGGGCGGCGCCCTGGGGAAGTCGGCCCAGCTGCCGCTGCAGACCTGGCTCCCGGACGCCATGGCAGGCCCCACCCCGGTCAGCGCCCTGATCCACGCCGCCACCATGGTCACGGCGGGCGTCTACCTCATCGCCCGCACCAACGTAATCTTCTCCCTGGCGCCGGTTGTCCAGTCGGTGGTGGCGATCATCGGGGCGCTCACCCTGCTGTACGCAGGCTTCAGCGCCCTAACCCAGAACGACCTGAAGCGAGTGCTGGCCTACTCCACCATCAGCCAGATCGGGTACATGTTCCTGGCGCTGGGGGTGGGGGCGTGGTCGGCCGCCATCTTCCACTTCATGACCCACGCCTTCTTCAAGGCGCTGCTCTTCATGTCCGCCGGCGCCGTGATCCTCTTCCTGCGCCACGAGCAGAACATCTTCAGGATGGGCGGGCTGCGCAGGCAGATGCCGCTGGCCTTCTGGACCTTCCTGATCGGCGCCTGCTCCATGGCGGCGGTGCCGCTGGTGACCGCGGGCTTCTACAGCAAGGACTTAATCCTCTTCGATGCCTGGTCTTCCAGTTCCGGCAGCCCCTGGCTCTGGATCGCGGGAGTGGTGGGGACGCTGCTCACCTCCCTGTACATCTTCCGTGCGTTCCTCCTGGTCTTCTACGGTGAGGCGAGGCAGCAGCCCACGGGCAGTCCCGATATGCGGATGGCGCTTCCCATGGTGGTTCTGGCGTTCCTTTCCATCGTGGGGGGCTTCATCGAGATACCGGGGACCCTGGGCAATCAGCTTCACCTCTCCCGCTTCCTGTCCAGCGCGCTGCCGCCGATCGACCTGGCAAAGGGCGCGGAGAGCTTCGAGGCTGTGTCGCAGATCGTGGCCTCCCTGGTCTCCCTGGCGGGGATCTACCTGGCATATCTGCTCTTCCGCCGAAGCCCCAACCTCATCGCGAGCCTGAGCGCCGCCCCCTGGGCTTCGACCCTGGGTCGCTTCTGGCAGTTGGGATGGGGCTTCGACTGGCTCTACCACAACCTGCTGGTGCGGCCCGTGGTGTGGGCGGCCAACGTGAACCGTGCCGACTTCGTCGACCTGCCCTTCCAGGGTCTCGCCTGGCTCGGGCGGGTCTCCTGGGCGACCCTCAGCCAGACGGAGAACGGCCGGGTGCGCTTCTACGCCATGGGGATAGCCGCCGGCGCCGTGATCGCCGTGGCCATCGGGGTGTTCACATGATACTTGTGTGGATTCTGGTCGTCCCCGCCATCGGGGCGCTGCTGGCCTGGATCTCCGGCAGATGGAACCGCGACTGGCCCCGCTGGGTGTCGCTGCTGGCCCTGGCCGTGGATCTCGCGCTGGTGGTATCTATATGGGTGGGATCCTTCGGGCAGGCCGCTCCGACCCTCAGCGGGCCCTGGCTGGCGGAGTTCTACCTGCCCTGGGTCCCCCAGGTCGGCATCGGCTTCCACCTGGCGATGGACGGCCTGAGCCTGCTGATGGTGGCGCTGGCCGGCTTCCTGGGGATCATGGCCGTCATCGCCTCCTGGAGTGAGGTCCAGGAGCGAACCGGCTTCTTCCACTTCAATCTGCTCTGGGCGCTGGCCGGGATAATAGGCGTGTTCCTGGCGATGGACCTCTTCCTCTTCTACTTCTTCTGGGAGATGATGCTTGTCCCCACCTACCTGCTCTTCCTCTGGGGTTACGAGCGGAGGTTCTACGCCGCGGCGAAGTTCTTCCTCTTCACCCAGGTGAGCGGCCTGCTGATGCTGCTGTCGATCCTGGGTCTATACTTCGCCCACGGGAACTCCACCGGAGTGTACAGCTTCGACTATCAGCAGCTGCTCGGCACGCCGGTGACCGGACCCCTGGCCACCTGGCTGATGCTCGGCTTCTTCGTCGCCTTCGCGGTGAAGCTGCCGGTCGTGCCGTTCCATACGTGGCTTCCCGACGCCTACACCCAGTCGCCCACGGCGGCAACGGTGATCCTGGCCGGCGTCATGGCAAAGACCGCGGGCTACGGCCTGCTGCGCTTCCTGGTGCCGCTTTTCCCCCAGGCCGCCCACGATTTCACCGTCATCGCCATGGCTCTGGCCGTGGCCGGGATCCTCTACGGCGCCATCCTCGCCTTCGGCCAGACCGACCTGAAGCGGCTGGTGGCCTACTCCAGCGTGAGCCACATGGGCTTCGTGCTGCTGGGGGTCTTCGCCTGGAACCAGCTTGCCCTCCAGGGGGCGGTGGTCGCGATGATCGCCCACGGCATCGGCACCGGCGCCCTCTTCATCCTGGTGGGGGCGCTGCTGGAGCGAACCCGCACCCGAGACATGGGCCGGATGGGCGGGTTGTGGAGCGTGATGCCGCGGATGGGGGGCGTGGCGCTCTTCTTCGCCCTGGGGGCGCTGGGGCTGCCGGGGCTGGGCAACTTCGTCGGGGAGTTCCTGGTGCTGGTGGGTACCTTCAGGGTCAGCATCGCTGCCGCGGCGCTGGCGGCGGTGGGGATCATCTTCGCCACGGTCTACACCCTCTGGATGATCCAGCGAGTGTTCCAGGGGCCCAACGAGGCGGGGTGGAGGTTGCCAGACCTGAACCCCCGGGAGGCGGGGATCATGGCCCTGCTGATGGTCGCGCTGCTGGGTTTGGGGCTCTACCCGCAGCCCGTGCTGGATGCGGCGGGGCATGGGGTGGGGAACCTGATGAGGGCAGCGGAGCAGAGGGGTGGGCCCAACGCCCTGAGGACGGCACCAGATGGAGTGGAGGCTTCAGCCGGAACCGCCCGGCACCGATATGCCTCCGGGAGCGCGGGCGCCGTGCCCGAAGCCCATGTAGCGTCGGGGCTTGTCCCCGACGTCGTACCCGCTGCCAACGGGCTACCCGTCGCCCACGAGGGGCGACGCTACATCGCGAGCAGCGCGGACAGCTCGTCCCTGGGAGCGCGGGCGACCCGCCCGCAGCAGGGGGCGGCACAATGATCACCCTGGACTTCCTCGCCCTGCTGCCCTTCCTGGTGCTGGCCGGGGCCGTCGTGGTGATCCTGCTGGCCATCGCCTTCCATCGGGATCACCAGCTCACACTCGTCCTTTCGCTGCTCGGGTTGGCCGCCGCCTTCGGAAGCCTCTGGGCGGTCCCATCGGCCTCCACTCGTCGCCTCACGGCGCTACTGGTGGTGGACGACTACGCCCTATTCTTCCTCGGATTGGTGCTGGCCGCCTCCATCGCGGTGGCGCTGCTGGCCTACGGCTACCTCTGGGCCAGGATGGACCGGCCGGAGGAGTTCTACCTGCTGCTCGTGCTGGCGACCCTGGGATCGTCGGTGCTGGTGGCCGCCAACCACTTCGCATCCTTCTTCCTGGGTCTGGAGATCCTGAGCGTCTCCCTCTACGCCCTGATCGCCTATCCAAGAGGGTCGGCGCCGGGGCTGGAGGCCGGCTTCAAGTACCTGGTGCTGGCAGGGACCTCCTCAGCCTTCCTGCTGTTCGGGATGGCTCTGGTGTATGCCGCGCTGGGCACCATGGAGTTCGGCCGGATCGCCTCCGCCCTCACCACGGGTGGGGCCGCCCACGGGGTGTTGATGGTGGTGGGGCTGGCGTTGCTGATCGTTGGGGTGGGATTCAAGCTGGCGGTGGTGCCCTTCCACCTCTGGACGCCGGACGTCTACGAGGGCGCCCCGGCCCCGGTCACCGCCTTCGTGGCCACCGTGTCCAAGGGGGCGGTGTTCGCGCTGCTGCTGCGCTTCTTCACCCAGGTGGACGTACGGTCCTACGGCTCCCTGGTAATCGTCTTCAGCGCCATCGCCATCGGGTCCATGGTCGCCGGCAACCTGCTGGCGCTGCTGCAGGACAACGTGAAGCGGATCCTGGCCTACTCCTCTATTGCCCACCTGGGTTACCTGCTGGTGGCCTTCCTCGCCGGGGGTGCGCTGGGGGCCACGGCCGTCTCTTTCTACCTGGTTGCCTACTTCGTCACCACTCTCGGTGCCTTCGGGGTCGTTACCGTCCTCTCGTCGGGGGAGCGGGATGCCGGCGCTCTGGACGACTATCGAGGGCTGGCCTTTCGGCGTCCATGGCTGGCGGGGATGTTCACGGCGATGCTGCTCTCCCTCGCCGGCATCCCATTGACCGCGGGTTTCATCGGCAAGTTCCTCCTTGTCACCGCCGGGGTTGGGGTCGCCTGGTGGCTGCTGGTGGTGGTGCTGGTGCTGGCCAGCGGCTTGGGGCTCTTCTATTACCTGAGAGTGGTGGCGGCGATGTTCCAGCCGGCGCCTGAAGCGGCGGGCGTTCCGCCGGGACGCCCAGGGCTGGCCCCGGCCGGCGCCCTGGTGCTGGCGATCCTGACCTTCCTGCTCATCGGCCTGGGGGTGTACCCCGCCCCGTTGCTGCAGCTGATCCAGGCCACGGTTGGGCACCCAGGGTAGAAGTCAGGAATACAGAACAGGCAGCAATATTACCAGCATGGAGGATGTGGGGATCATCCCCAGCCATCGAGCCGTGCCGCTATACAGGGCGAAGACGCCGCGGTAGCCGGCTTGCCAGGAGGGACCAGAGATCCCTGGCCTCCCTCACCCGCAGGAGGGTTATCCCCGCGATGTAGACGACCGCCCCAAGCGCAGCGGAGACTGCTACCAGCAGCGCCACCCTCGGACCACTGGAGGCGTGGGGTGCGGCCACGGAGAGCAGCATCTCACAGGCGAAGCCCATGGCGACGGCGGCCCCAACGATGCGAGCCAGGAAACCGATCATCTCCCTGTTAAGCGCCCCCTTCACCACCCTGTTCAGCAGCCACATCAGCACCACGGCGTGGGAGATGGTCTGCACCGCGTTGGCCAGCACCAGCCCCATCATCCCCATCGACCCGACCAGGGATAGGGCCACGGCAAGGTAGACGAAGATCGCCATCACCCCCACCAGCACCGGGGTGCGGGTGTCCTTGCGAGCGTAGAAGGCGAAGATCAGCAGTTGGTCCACGGCGGCGAAGGCTATGCCCGGAGAGTAGCCCAGGAAGGCCAGGGAGGTCAGGGCCGTGGCGTCCTGTGTGAAGGCCCCCCGCTGGAACAGCAGCTGGATCACCGGCTCCCTCAGCACCGCCAGCCCCACGGCCGCCGGAACGATCAGCAGCAGGATCATCTTCATGCCCATGCGGAGGGTGGCGGCGTAGGCGGAGTGCTGGGTGCCGGGATCTGGGTTCTGAGTGCCGGATGCTGAGTGCTGAGTGCTGATAGCGGATAGCTGATGGCTGACAGCTTCCCGTGCTTCCGCGGTAGCCTGGCGGGAGAGGGTGGGGAGCACCGCGAAGGATGCCGCGGTGGCAACGAGCCCCAGGGGGAACTGCACCAGGGTGGTGGCGAAGCGCATGGCGGCCAGGCTGCCCTCGCCGGTGCCCGACGCGAGGTTCCGGTCGATTATCACCCCGATATTGGATACCACCAACCCCAGCGCCACCGGCGCGTACAGCCTCAGGATCACCCTCACCCCCGGGTGAGAAAGGTTGAGTGCCGGCCGCAGCCGCACCCCCCGGAGACCCGGGAACTGGATGGCGACCTGGAGGAAGGCCCCAATCAGCACGCCCACGGCGAGGCTGGTCACCTCCAGCCGTCCGGCAAGCAGCACACCGCCCAGGATGATTCCAATATTGTAGACGGCCACGGAGAAGGCGGGCAGCGTGAAGCTCTGGCGGGCGTAGAGGGCGGCGGTGAGAATGCCGGCCGTGCCGGTGAACAGCACCGAGGGGAGGATCAGCCGGACCAGGTAGGTGGTGAGCTCCCGTGCCTGTTCCTTGAACCCGCCCCCCAGGATGTCCACCAGCAGAGGGGCGCCCAGGAGCAGTATTCCGACGACGACGGCCAGCGCCGCAGTGAATATGCTCAGCACCGAGCTGACGATGCGGGATAGCTCCTCCCTATCCTTGGCCTCCGCGTAGTCGCTGAAAACTGGGATCAGGGCCGCGGAGATGGCGCCGCTGATCAGCAGGTCGTACACCATGGTGGGGACGGTGGAGGCGACGGTCCAGACGTCGGTGGCGAGCTTCGCCCCGAAGAGGGCGGCGATCACCTGCTCCCTCGCCAGCCCCAGCAGGCGGGAGATGATGTTGCCCAGCATGATGATGCCGGCGGCTTTGGCGATTCGCGTGCGGTTTTCCAGGGGAGCCTCCACGGGAGCAGTCGGGCGACATGATATCGAGTCGGAGGGTGAGAGTCGAATCCGTGGTGTGGCCGGCCCCGCCACCCCGCCCGGGCATGTCCCTTGTTGTGCGGGCCGATGGTCACCACCTGGCCAGCTTTCACCGAGGCCACCCACCTGCTGGGGCGTGGAGGTTGGACCGCCCAGCCGCTGGTCTGGAAACTGGTGCTCAGCGGGTGGCTTCTCGACCTTTGGCGCGGGGGCTTGCACTCGGCCCGGGACTTCGATCGCGGGAGCTTCGCGCTTGACGGATGGTACCTAACTCGCTCGACGTTCTGTCCAACATCGTTCCCGCTTGTACCACTCGGTAACGCCCCCCGACAGTTTGGTCGGGGAAGATGAATATGTTGTCGAACGGAGTGGCCGTGTATCCGACATAGACGCTGGCGGCAACCTACACGGCCACCCTGGCAGCTTGGAAGAAATCGAGCGGCATCTCATGTTTGAGTCGCCATAAAATGGCCATGGGGCGGTCGCCTTGGTGGCTGACATACGAGGCGGGGCCAAGAAACAAGAACGGTGAAGCTCCTAGACTCTCGCCGAAGTTGCTCTCGCGGACGAATAGCAGCACGCGGCTTCCCTGAACCTGATGCTGAACATAACGCCGCCCTGTGGGCGACGAGGTCCTGGTTGTTGATTGAGATTCCCAATGGAACAGAGTCGGCGATATCGGATAGTCGCGATATCGAGTGGTTGGAGAGAAATGCCATTCGGACTTGTTCAGCGTCACCAGGAAGATGTCCATTCCGTATCGGTCTATCCATCTCACACCCTCGCGCCAGTACGTGGGCCGCTCAGCTGTTGCCTCACCGAGTGCCGCCAGCAGCTCATAGCGTGAGTAGCGGGCGTGAAGACGCAGAGGTATCTCGGGCTCCAAGCCAGCATCGAGCGCAAGCCGCGAAGCCCGCGCACCAAGCACTCCCAGCAACTCCTTTAGTTCGCTCACAATGTTGGGGTTTCTCCAGAGACGATCGAGTGAAGTCTGAAGAGACGTCGGCCCCGGGCCAGCTGACCACAGGTCCACGTGCAACATATTGGCTAACCGCAGATCTCGATGGTCGAGCGTCGAGACGTCCGGGGGCGTTGTCTGCCTCAGCCAACGAACGAAGGTGTCAACCCGGTCCGGGTCATCGATGTGCAACATACGCCCGAGAGCATTGCTTAATATCGCCTCATCGGGGTCTGTGTCTCCGACAAATCCGGCCCGCCGGCGAGTCACAGTCCAGCCAGGATGGGC
>Ga0209014_10002539_pt1 | contig 10594 bp, 9 predicted proteins | sample BarGraNGADG00212_FD_184491 | JGI IMG/M metagenome (GOLD analysis project Ga0209014, IMG submission 184491) | Arctic peat soil microbial communities from Barrow, Alaska - Barrow Graham LP Ref core NGADG0002-212 (SPAdes) (version 2) | ecosystem: Environmental > Terrestrial > Soil > Wetlands > Peat... | reverse complement strand
GACCGGCCCATTGGGTTCGTCGGTGAACATGCGCTGCGCTTGTCCCCGCTCGACAAGCCGTTCGACATCGGCACCCGACAGGGCGGCTGCCGGCAAAGATAGGTCGTCGTTCTTGTCGGTGATCGCATCGAGGGGAGTATTCAAGAACGCAGCGAAATCGACCGCGTCGGTGACCGGAGCTTCGACGTCCTTGGCCACATGAACTCCCGCCCGTTGGCACGCCGCGAACAGCTTCAGATCATGGTTCAGCCGCAGAAGGCATGGCCACAACGACTGGGTGTGCCAGGCAGTCAGCCCCGTTGACGCCTTGGGCTGGGAGTACTCCGCCTTCCACGCCACCATCAGCGCAGTCAGCTCCTCTACTGCTACCGGATGCCGGTACCAGCACGGCTGCAGGCGGTAAGCCTCGTCGCTGACGTGGTAGCGCATGACCAGCCAATCCACCCACTCACGCAGCTCCTCGAACAGCGCCCGCTGTGCCTGCGGGTCCAGGTGGGCCCACGCCCAGGGGCCGTGAGCGATCCCGCTCTCCAGTGCCTCGACGACTTTCCCCAAGATTTGCTCGACGAGGTTGAGGCGCTCTGTCAGCTCACTCAGGGTCTCTGCCAGAAGCATCGGGTCAAGGGCCTCGACGACGGGCTGGTCGTTCAAGGTCTGGTCTCCAGTTTCATCGCCGCGTCGTCGTTGGCCCGGTACTCCTGTGCGTCGGGGCGTTCCCACCACCCGTCGACCGTCACGATCGCCGGCCGCATTGACCGGTACAGCATCAGTGGTTTTCCCTCGGCCAAGGTGCGGATCTCTTCCACCGGCAGCACCCGTTCCCGCTGCTCGCTGACGCTGGTCGACCTCGAGTCGCGTGAGGTGCTGTAGGACTTGCGCGCGACCATCTGTTCACCACAGAGCCGGGAGACGCGCTCCAGGTAGCCGGTGTCCTGCAGACCCCCGAAGACCAGCTCGATGGCTGCCGGGTCAGCGATCAGGTCCAGACCGTCGTTGCCCCATCGCTCGCGCAGCTGTGAGGGTGCCTGGGCGAACACCCACGTCGACATGCCCCGGCTGCCACCGTCGGCCATCATCGACGGCAGGTTCGGCAACGGCGCCACGTTCGGCGCCTCGTCCAACACGAACGTGATCGGCCGGGCCAACCGCCCACCGGGGGCGTGCTGGGACGCTCGTCGTCCGGCCCGTTCGATAGTGGCTACCAGGGCGGTCACCAGCGGCGCCGTGGACATTTCTCCCGCACCCTCACTCAGTACATACAGCGTCTGAGCGTGCTCGCCGTTGACGAAGTCCTCAGCGTCGAACCCCGTCCCGGCCTCTGGGCACAGCAGGTCCAGCACGTCCGGGTCCGCCAGAGACTTCATCGCAAGGCCCAGGCTCATGTTGGTACTGGCCACGGTCTCGTGTGCCGCGGACCGGCAGTATTTGCGCAGGTCGTCCACCCAGCCGGGCATCGCGCCGGGATGCTTTCGCAGAATGTTGTAGGGCTCGTCGTCATCGAAATTGCGGGCCCACTGCTGTACCTCACGCATCGAGGCGCCGTTTAGTGCGGCGGCGTGCAACAGGCAGCGCAGCACCGTGTCGGCGGTCTCGGCGAAGAAGTCAGCGTTGCGTGCCCCGCCGAGGGGGCGGCCGGCGACCAGGGCCTTGGACCGGACCATCGCCTCACGACCAGCCTCGCAGCCGCGCACGATGTCCCACCGGGCGATGTCCGGCCACGCCGAGACTCGGTCGAAGTCGACGACATGTACTGGTCCGATCGTTTGGCGACCTATAGCCGTCAGACGCACCAGGTCTGCTTTGGTGCTGGTGGCCACGACGCTGCCGCAGGCCGCCTTCACCAGCGGTGCTGCGATTCGAGTTGTCTTGCCTGCCCGGGCGGGAGCGATCACCAATGCGGTGTCTTCTGCTCGCGCAGTCACCGGACGCCCCAGGTAGCTGGCGAACACAGGCCCTACTGCACGGCCCTGCGCGCCCCGGGCTGCAGCCTTGGTGGTGATCCCAAACGCCTTGTCGACCTCGGCGCGTGTGGCGAACCCGCCTTTCGAGCGGCGGGCTGCGACACCCACCGCGCCAATGACCGCGCCCATCAGCACCACCGCGAACAGCACACAGACGGTGACCCAGAACCCCACAGGCCCAGGTATCCGCCCGGCCAGTGACGGCTCATACCCGCGCGCCGGCTCACCTGCGTGGGTCAACACGCCACCAATCGTGGTGGCCAGGCGGGCGGTCGATGGCCACGTCCAGCCGCCGCCGCTCAGCAGTGCCGCCAGCGCGCCGCCGACCAGCAGGAGTAGACCGAGGACGACAACGGTTGCGGCCGCGGCGAGGAACGCCAGCTCGCCGCGATCGGACGGACTCTTACTGCTGCTGTCCATCAAAGACTCCCTGGTCGCGGTGGTGTGGGGCTTGCGTGCACGCAACGCCTCATCCGGCGACGCTGAGCGATGTTTGGTTCTGGCTGGTGGCGCTGTCCAGGGGCCGGCGGATCCCGACGATGACGTTCTTCCATCGCGAGAGTGGATCCACCTGCACGCTCTGGCCGGTCTGGGGGGCCTGCACCAGGTACGCCACCCCGGCGGTCGCCCCGATGTACATCCCGACGTGGCCCGGAGATGCTGGGCTCCCGTCAGCGCCAGCGATGAATAGCAGGTCGCCCGGCTGCAGGTCGGCCAGCCCGGGAACGGGGGTCCCGGACTGCGACTGCGCCTGCGAGGTGCGCGGGATCGCCACGCCCGCGGCTGCCCAGGCCTTGAGCATCAGGCCCGAGCAGTCATACCCGTTTGGCCCCACGCCTCCCCAAACGTAGGGCTGGCCGACCTGCGCCACAGCGAACCGGACTGCAGCCGCGCCCTGCCCTGTTGTGGGGAGCTGGTAGCCGGCAGGTATGGCGCCGGTGCTGGCGCCAGGAAGACCTGCGCCACCATTGCCTGCGCACGGAGCCGCAAGGACTGTTCCGCTTTGGGCCCCGATGCCGCCTGCAGCGCCCGGCCAGAACCGCTGGACCAGTGTCGAGGCGGCACCTTCCCATTGCGCGTACGCACCACGCAGGTCCGTGCGTGGCCGTTGCACGGTGGCCGCTACCTGCGTCAGGGGCAGCACCTGCCAGTTAGGGATGGCCACGACCTGGGCCAGGAACGCCTTCGTGGCAAGGACCGGGTCGGTGGGCACGGTCACTCCGTAGAACTGGATTTGTTGTTGGTACAGCCCCCGTGAGCCTGGACCTGCGGCGTCACCGTAGTTGAGGTTGCGCAGGCTCGACTCCTGCATCGCGGTCGCGACCGCGATCTGTGCCGCACGTGGCGGCAGCAGCAGCCCCTGGACGGTCGCGATCACCGTCTGCGCGTTCGCTAGCTGCTCACTGTCGAGATTGGTTTGTGGGTCGCGGGGTCCCCCGGACCCACAGGCCTGCCCGCCCGTCCCGCTCGTGGTAACCAAGACTGCGATCCCGAACACGACGGCGGCTGGCGTTAGCCAGAACACGAGCACCGCCACGATCACCAAGAGCACCGTGCGGGACGGGCGGGGCACTAAACCTGTTCCAGGCTTGCGTTGGTGTTCATCAGAGCCTTCTCGGTGGCCGACTGGACCGCCTTAACCTTGAACGCTCTGTCGCCCACCACCCACAACCCGCGCCCGACCTCCTGGCGCGCCCACCCGGTCACCCAGTCGCGTTGCACCTCACCGAGCTGTAGGAGTTCGTCCAGCTCAGCGGCAACCTTCGGGTCCTGTCCCAGCAGGACCTTGGTGTCGCACAAGGCGATCATGTCCTTGGCGATCGTCACGGCCCGCGACCCAGCATCACCAACCGACAGCATGTCCGAGGGTTTGTGCCCGATCACCCACTGGACCGCGCCCTCGAACCGCGACAACCGCAGGTCGGCGTCCAAGGACTCCACCGCGCCTAGCCCTAGACGCATTTGGCGCCACACCTCATCGCGCACGATCAGGCGGATGTCGCCGGGGGCGCGCAGGTCTGTCATCGCCCGCGACCAAGAGTTCAGACACGCCAGGGCCACGCCGGTGGCCTCGTCGCCGAGGCTGGCCAGCCGCTGTAGGGAAAGGGACTGGATCGGAGCGTTCCAGTCAATGGTGATGTTGGTGTGAGCATCGAACAGGCCAGCCAGACTGCCGCGACACATCGCGCCGAGAGCGTCGGTGATGTGCCGGGTGCCGTCCAGGAACCCCTGACGGTCGGGGTAGCGGCACTCAGTGATGAGTTCGGGGCTTGGCTCACGCAGCGCCATCCACACCTGCGGAATGATGATCGGCGTCAACTGGGTCGTGCCTCGCCGCCACCCGGTCAGCTCCTCAAGCACCACCGTCAGCACGTCTTCGTCGCTGGCGGTGACCTGCACGCCCTTGGCCCCGATAAGGGCCTTCAACAACACCTGCCAGCGCCCGAACACCAGCATGGAGCGGATCTTGAGCTCTTCGCGGTCGAGGCGGTCCCAGCCCTGGCCCATCGGGCCCAGGTCTAGTGCGTTGATTCTGGTGGGCATGCCCACGCCGAGGGCAAAGGGTTCCACACCGACGGCGCGGCATAGGTCTTCGTATTCGCCCTTGACGTCGCCGGCGACAAATGTCTTGACGCCGAATCGCATCAAGCGCAACAGGATCAGCATGATCGTGGTCGTCTTGCCCATGCCTGGCTTGCCGAACGTGATGATGTTGGGGTTGGTGACGACCTTGTTCAGGACCCATCCGACGGGGTCGCAGAAGAACGCCCCACCCGACAGGGCGTCCCAGCCGACGAGTGCACCGGTCGGTGCCAGACCGTTCGAGGCGAGCATGGGAAAGACTCCGCCGATGTCGGCGGTAGTGGCCCGGTAGGTCACCAGTGGTGCGGGTACGGGCGCCCATCCGTACCCACGCTCGGTACGCCCCCGCCGGGGCAGCAAACCGCGAAACAGGTCTCGGTCCGCGTCACGGCGATTCACCACCGGCTCAGATGCCTTGGTGGGCAGCCTGCCGCCGAAGTCTGAGACCAGCGTCTCTAGCGAACGCGGCGGCAAGTGTTGCCGGTCTGCTCGCCTGGGCGGCGTCAACGCACGCCTCGAGTAGGCAGTCCCACGCCAACCGGGAGTACGGCGGCCGCGAAGCCAGAGTCCTGAGCCAGGTCCAGCCGCAGCAGCTGGAACCCGGCCGCGCGCGCTGATGCCTCGAACCTCGCTGCGGCGTCCTCGACCGGATGGCTGGACGGGACGGTCACTGCCGCTGCGCCCGCAACGCGGACCAGAGTGTGACCCATCATCATCTGCTGGTCTCGGCGAGCAGTGTCCGCCGAACGTCGCTTCTCCCGGCGGGTCAGCTTGAAGCCGCGCGTGGACTTCAGGTCCTGAGCCATCTCAGCTCCCCAAATGTCGTGATCCATCTGCCTGTCCGCCTTCCCTGGTGAGAGCGGCTCGTAGTGCAGCGCCAGAGTGCGTCGCTCACCGGACACCGAGGGCGTCAAGATCCGCTGCAGCGACCCCACCTGGGTCGGTCTCTTCGGCAACAACACCGCGTACGACACCGTCGTGAACGCATCGTGGATGTAGCGACGTCCGCTTGGTGTCGGGGCGTTCGTTGGACCTGCAGCACCCATCGGGACACTGGTCACGGTGGCTCGTCCGCGGGCGTGCTCCTGGCGCGCGGCTTCCATCCCGGCTGCTTCAGCAGGGTTGAACCCCGTCCGGATGGCGCCGGCCAGCCCCTGGCTGGTCAGCCAGTCGACCTGCGTCACCCCCAGCCCGCGCAGCTGGGCTTCGACCTCACCCAGATGCCGGTAGAGGACCCGTGCCCGGCCGTCCGCCCCGCCTCCAGCCTCGACGGCGGCCTTGCGGATGCGTTGCTCGGAGACCCCTACGCTTACGAAGAGCTCATGCCGAACGCTGGCATTGATCGTGGAGGACTCGATCTGCGCCGTGGCCTCGCGCACCACGTCTGGCACGTTCGCGATCTCGTGATCGGCCACCCACGCAGCGCGTTCGGCGCCGTCGTCGGGAACGGTACGGATCATCGTGGACAGCCGCACGATGTCCTCAGACTCGGCGGCCGCGGCCAACATGCCACCCAGCCCTGCCGCGTACCCATCGCGCATCTCTTGATCGGCTCCTCCGATCCCAGGATGGGCGCATCGGGCCGTGGCTAGCCACAGTCCCTCGTGCGGCTGGGATATCACGCACACCCGTGTTTGCAGGGGCCCAAACGGCGGGCCGTCGTAGGTCCGCAGGCTCGCCAGCACCCCCGGCAGATCGGGCCGGCCAAGCTCTTCAGTAGAAGCCGCACCCGAGGACGCGTTCGAACGCCACATGCTCCACCCCATCGCTCGTCCAACCTGGAAACTGGCGAAGTCCACCAGCCACCGGTACGCCGGACGCCGCCGGATCGGCACCACCACTAACGCCATCACGGTGACCGTGACCGGCAGCACCTGCGCGGCCGCCAACCAATGCGACCGCCCGATAGCCGCTAGCGGCGGCAAGATCGCCAAGACCACCGCCGTTGCTTGAAACCCCGTCAGCCCGAAGACCAAACCGACCTTCTCCGGGCTCCACCCCGTGTACGTCCGCGGCTGGCTCACAGCGCTACCACCACAGCCGCAGCCTCCACGCCCTCAAGCGCCCCCGCCGCCCCCGCTGCGGAGCCACTAACGGCGCCGCCACCTGTTCCACCAGCGGCGCCGCCACCTGTTCCACCGGCGGCACCTGCCGCGCCGCTTTCACTCGCTGGCGAACCAGAAGGGGAGGAAGAGGGAGTGCTGGGCGTACCGGGGGCGCCTCCGCCAGTCGGGGGTGCAGGCTCTGCTGCGGCTGGGGCAGTCCCGGCGTCATTCGGGGCGCTCTCGCCGCCCTGGCTGCGGGTTTTGCTTCGGCTACGCGAACTGGGCTCGTTCTGCGGTGAGCCCCCATGCCCGGCACCGACCGTGTCCAACATCCCTCCCGCCGTCGAGGCTGCACTCGAAGCGAAGTTCCGGGCGGCGCCAGCGAAACGGTTCGCCGTGTCCGTGTCGGCGCCATTAGCCGAGTCCTGGGTCGAAGACGCTGCACCAGGCGAATCCCCGCCGCTGTCTGCGCCGGCAAAGTACCCCCGCATACGGGCCCCTGAAATGGTGGTGGGCTCCATGAAAGCCAGAAGCTTGAACAGCGCCAGCGGACACAGCAGCGAGATCAACATGACCGCCGAGCTGACCACCAGCTGCACGGTCGCCATTCCCGCGGACTGTGAAGCACCATCGGCACCGGTGGCACCAGCGGCCGCGCGCAGGCCGATGACCATCACCAGCGCGACAGCCGGACTCAGCAGCAGCAGAGCGACCATCCAGCGGAGCCCTGTCCAGAACCAACGGGTCGTGGTCTCCTGGACCAGTCCCGCAGCCAGTAGCGGGATCGTCGCGGCCAGCACCAGGATTGAGGCGTGCCGCACCAGGGTTTCCACTACGAGGCCGAGGGCGGTCGGGAGCAGCACGAACAACCCGATCAGGCCCAGGCCCACACCCCCAACGGTGTGCACAGCATTCGTCAGCACGGAGTTCTGCCCGCTGATGCCCTGCCAGTTGTTCACGTGCAGGCCGCCCTGCAGCAGCCCAACAGATAGTGCATCTGTGGCGCTGACCAGCACCGCCAAGAAGCCAAAGCCGCCGGTGGCGATCACGACATACTGTGCGATCCCGACGAGTAGGGTCGCGAACCCCTTGCCGCCATCAAGGGCCGCTCTGCCGATCTGCACGAAAGCGAGCAGCACCAACACGAAGGCGCCCAGCCACAGCGTCGTCGGTAGCACCCCGGCTAACGGGCCTGTCCGGGGATCAACGTTCGGAGCGCCGAGCTTGTCGATCCACTCGAACACGCCAGACAACAGGGTCACGGCGAAGTTCCAGATCCCGAGCATCGCCGCGTTGAGGCCACTGGTGGCGGCGTCGCCGAGAGCGTTACCAACACCGCCGAGGATTGCGCCGATTGGGTTTTGGATGTCAGGCATGCTGCGTCTCCCGCCAGCCCGCGCGAACGCTGTCGGCACTACCAGGCCAAGCACTGGGCGCGTAGGCCGGCTGCAGGCCCGGGCCGATGCGCCATCGACCAGCGCCCCAGACCATCCTCTGACAGTCCCCCACTCCTGCTCGGGCGCTGTTGCGGTAGTTGCCGTCTATCTCGCCGAGCACGCAAGCGACCACAAAATCTCCGCCATCGAGCGTCCCCTTCACCTGGGCCTGGGTGACGGTATAGGAGACCTGCAGCTCGGGTGTCGAGTCTGTGAGTCCTGCTCCTCTCAAACCCGCATTGACTCCGACACTCATGTTCCAGTCGTCAAGCGAAAAGCCTCCGGGTGTGACTGCCCACGCATACACCAGCTGCAGCTGCGCCCGACTGAGATTCTTCAGCGAGGCCTCATCGACGGCGGCGAGCTGGGCTACCGCACCTTCTGCGGTGCGCGGGAAACCGGTCAGGACGAGTTCTGTATGCACCGTCGCCGCCGGGAGGCGGATCGGCGGCCCAGCGGCGGCCGCGACCAATGGTTGCGGTTGTGCCGCTGAAGGCAGCAGCTGCAGCATCGGCTTGGCAGCCAGAGCGTCCTCGCTCCAGCGCAACGCGTTCGGGTCCTGTGCCTGCGCCCGCGCAGGTGCTGTAGACGAGGTCGAGGCGGGTAAGGGCTTTGCCTGTGCAGGGCTTGCATCTGTCCCTCCCCCGACCAGGATCACCGCGACCAGGTAGATGAGGCCAGCCAGGACGCCGATTCCTCCTGCCACGACGACAGACAACATCACCCAGGCGCGAGTGACGCTTCGTATCTTGAATCTCGCCATCAGAGCTGCCGCCTCAGCCGGTGACGGAGGTCAAGAAGGCGTAGATGCCGGCGTACAAGATCGAAGCGAGGACCGACGCGACGATCATCCCCTGCCCGGTCTTGGACGAGCCGTGGTGGCTGAAGATCCGCCCACCAGCCACAGCACCCGCGCCAATGAAGCCGACCAGGATGATGACCAGGAGCACCCCCCACTTCACGTATGCCACGATGTTCGACGCCGAGCTCTGGATCCCCGGCGGAGCCTGCGGCCCAGGGTTAGGCACCCCTCCCACTCCGAGCAAAGCCTCAACCAAGCTGTGAGTGATGTGCATACGGATCACCGGTGCCCTTCAGATTTGCCTCGTAGACCGCGCGGCCAGGCCAGCCGCCGGTGGTCTGTCTCTTCGCTAGCGCGCGGCGCGACAACCGCCACGCCAAGTTCGGCAAGCACCAGCAGCGCTGCCCCTTGCAGCGCGGGTGGACTTGGAGCACTCGTTAGTCCGTACCGCTCCAGGTCGACATCCCACGGCAGGGTGAAAGCGCAAGCCAGCAGGCCGCGCGCCGCGGGACTGGCCGAAGCCACCACGTCCGGCGGCCAAGGCGACGATCCCACGGTCACTAACGTGCTCACCGGGGCCGTTTCCCCCTCGGCGTGTGCCTTGGATGCCTGGTCCAGCACCCCCTCCAACTGGGTCAGACCGCGCCGGGTTGGGCGCAGCACCACCACTGGAGCTGTGCTCTGGTCGGCGCCGCTGAGCCATGCAGCCGCTGGCGCGCTGGGGTGCGCCCATGTCCGCCAGGCATCCCATGCGACGTCGACGATTGTGACGTCGTAGACCCCGTCCAGTCGCTCGGTCCACGCGAGCAGGTCCGGGACGTCACCCGGCAGGCAAAGGCGCTGCTGGCCTGCGGCCACGCGCCGGCAGTCGATCCCCCGTCGCCGAGAGACCTGTACACCACGGCGGTTGGAGACGCCCCGAGTCGCAACACTCTCCACGTCGCAGGCGGCCGCCAGGCCCGACCGGGCCGGGTCGGCCGTGTCGATCAACAGCACTCGAAGGCCAGCCCCGTCGGCGGCATCCGCCAGAGCCAGCGCGCACGTAGACGCACCAGCACCCCCGTGCGCGGCCAGAACAGGAATGACCAGCCCTAGTCCCATCCTGATCGGATCCTGCCCGTGGTCCGTCACTGCTGGGTTGAGCTTGAGGTATGGGTTGAAGATGTGGGCGTCCCCCTCTGCCGTCACCCCCTCTGCCGGTCGCGAAGACTGGAAGGCGCCTTGAGATGTGACTGCCGTGCCGAGGTGTGATGCTGGGATCGTTGCGGCCACCGGCCCTACTCGACCCCGTGAGACCCACGGGTTGTCTCGTTCGGTCATTTCGGTGCCCTTCCGTATCCGGGACTAGCTCAGGAACAGCGAACGTCACACGTATGAAGGGCGCGGATCATCATCAAGAACATTAGCCTATATTATGCTGCTGTATCATGGAATCCATCGGCGGATATCCAGTGAGCCGGCTGGATGATCTGTTTGCGCCGTACCCCGAGCACCTCACCGTCGAGCAGTTGGCCGAAGTTCTTGGAGTGACCAAACTGACCGCCTATCGCTGGCTGCAACGGGGCATCGTGCCGGGCTACAAGGTCGATCGCGCATGGCTGATCCTTCGAGATGAGGTCAGGGACCACCTGGCTGCTGGCCGAAACACCACGTCGAAACAGGCGCCATCTGACTGAGTCGCCTGTTCGTGTCCTCGGGCGCCTGGTAGAGACCCCATCATCGAGATCAACTCCCCACTCGCCGTCCACCGCTGAGCTCCAAAGGGTA
>Ga0209014_10002536_pt1 | contig 10598 bp, 7 predicted proteins | sample BarGraNGADG00212_FD_184491 | JGI IMG/M metagenome (GOLD analysis project Ga0209014, IMG submission 184491) | Arctic peat soil microbial communities from Barrow, Alaska - Barrow Graham LP Ref core NGADG0002-212 (SPAdes) (version 2) | ecosystem: Environmental > Terrestrial > Soil > Wetlands > Peat... | reverse complement strand
CTCCGGCGACCCGGAGGCGCTGAAGGCCGATATCCTGAAGATGGCCCGGGAGAAGCTTTCTCCCTACGAGGTGCCGAAGTATATTGACATCCGGAAAGAATTGCCCCTCACCGTCGTGGGCAAGATCGACAAGAAGGTCCTGCGGAAAGAGGCCTCATAGGGAGACTTTGAAGGACGATCATCCGTACATGCAGGAGGATCTGGCCCGGATCATCGGGGCAACACAGAGAAAGATCGCCGGGCTGGACCATCAGGAATTTTCAACGGAGTAGAGCGAAGAGTTGGCCCATTTTATTGTTTGACATTAATAAACAAGCAGTTTACTATTGAAACCATGATTCGATCTTTTCGGTGTAGCGAAACAGAGAAGATTTTTCATCGTGATTGTTCTCGTAAATTTCTCGGCGACATTCAAGAGCGGGCATTTATGAAACTGAACGCCATTGATGCTGCTATTGAGATTCAGGATTTACGATTTCCACCCTCAAATCGGCTGGAAGCTTTAAAAGGGAATCGTAAAGGGCAATGGAGAATCCGCATTAACAATCAATGGCGAATCCGTTTTATGTGGTTAGATGGACATGCAGAAGACGTAGCAATAGAGGATTATCATTAGCGGAGGTGTGGTGTGGTCAAGAAACGTATTCCACCGGTGCATCCCGGTGCATATCTAAGAGAATTACTGGATGAACTGGCGTTGTCCCAATATCGCCTTGCGAAAGATATTGGTGTTCCCGCCATGCGTATCAGTTACGTCGTGAACGGGAAACGGCCGGTAACTGCCGAGCTTGCTCTGCGTTTGGGCCGATATTTTGGGCAGAATCCGCGCTACTGGCTGAACATTCAAAGCAGATATGACATGGATATAGTGGAAGATACCATGTCAGATCAAGTAGCACGGCAAATTCGACCACTCGCGGTTGCCGTATCATAGCTTCCTGTATTCAATGAAAATGCCATTTCCTTCGATATGCAAGCTTACGATCGGTAATCTTCATCTCAATTAGACACTGCGCAGCGTTGACTCGTGAACACAAGCCACCCTGAAGGTATGAAAAATTGAGATGGATCTGCGTGATACCGATTTTCTAACCTCCTGCCCACTTGCAATAAGGGCCTGCTTGGGGAAAGGAGAGCAGATTGTTGACCGGACCAAGGACATGCTGATCGGCAGCGGCTTCAAGGTTTTTTTCGAGCGGGTGGGAATCGACAAGAAGGTCCTCCGGAAAGAGGCAAAGAGGGGAGACGCATGGACCCTAAATTCAAAGATCTGGTTAACCGTCACAAGGAAATCGCGCGGGAGGGGAAAGAGAAAAACGGGCGTCTTGTATTTGGAACGCTATGCTCTTATGTTCCCGTCGAGATTCTGCATGCCTTCGATATCCTGCCGATCCGACTTTGGGGCGATGGCAAGAACCATGAACGGGCAGACACGCTGCTGCCGACCTACATCTGCCCCCCGGCGAGGAATATCATGGCGATGGGTCTGGCCGGTCACTATGATTTTCTGGATGGGGTGATCCACTCCTACACCTGTGACGCGACGTGCGGGTTGTTCAACATCTGGTGCCGCAATCTGAAGCCTGCCTTTTCCTTCCTGCTGAGCCCCCCCTACATGAACACGGATGAGGCCGTCGCATACTGCATCGCGGAATTCAAGGCCCTGATTGCGGCCCTTGAGGATTATACCGGAAAACAGTTCTCGGCCGGGAGGCTCCGGAAGTCGATCAACCTCTATGATGCGGCCCGGGAGCGCATCGGTGCGATCTACCAGGCAAACCGAAACGGCGCGGCCGTCCGCTATTTGGATTTGTATCAGATGAACCTGGCGCTTCAGGTCTTGCCGATCGAAACGGTTGTTCCCTTTTACGACGGGTACCTGTCGAATATCCGGATGAGCCCTGGAAAAGGAGCGAGGCGCCGGGTCATGATATCCGGCAGCGTCGTCTCCGATCCGGATATCCTGGAGCGGATCGAAGCGCTCGGGGGGGACATCGTTGCGGATGACACCTGCCTGGGATATCGACTGGTGCGAGAGAGGGTCCCGCCGCGGGAAGACCCGCTGTCGGCGCTGGCCCACTATTATCTCGATCGCCCACCCTGCAGTTCGAGGGCCGATTTCCCCGCGAGGAAGGACTATATCCTGAAGACGATCTCCGCCTTTGGCGTGAACGCCGTCATCTTCATGCACCAGAAGTTCTGTGAACCTCATCTGGCGGATCATCCCTTCCTGAAAAACGTGTTAACAGAAAAAGGGATCCCCCAGGTGCAACTGGAATTGGAGGGGGAGGGGCTGAGCGGACAGATTCAGACGCGGCTGGAAGGTTTTTTTGAAATGCTGGAGGCGGGGTAATGGAAGGGAAGAAAACCCGGAAGCGGCTCCAGGCGAACACGGCCCTGCGGCAGATCATTACCGATTTCTATGCGGAGGGGCACAGGGCCAAGGCCGAAGGACGCCCCGTGATCTGGATCCCGCCGATGAACGGCCTGATTGAGCTTTTCTACGCCATGGGGATCACCCCGGTCTTCCCGGAAAACTGGGCGCCCCTCTGCGCCGCCATCGGCACCAACCGAAAGAACTTCGAGTATGCGGCCAAAAGGGGTTTTTCGGGGGATCTCTGCGGGTATTTCCGGAACAACGTGGGCTATGCGCTGGACGGAATCAACGAGGAGAACCAGCCGCTGAACGGCCTTCCCGCACCCGACTTCCTGATCTCGTTCGGCGCCGGCTGCATCCCGACGATGAAGGCCTTCCAGGTAATGTGCGATCACTTCAAAGTCCCTGTTTTCCGAGCCGACCTTCCGCAGGTGGCCATGGAGAAGATCGAAAAACGTCATATCGCGTATGGGGTGGCCCAGATCAAGCGACTGATCCGTTTCCTGGAGGATGAGACCGGTTTGAAATTCGATATCGATAAACTGCGGCAGGCCGTCATCCATACGAATGAGGCGTGCCGGCTCTGGGACGAGATCATGGCCTTGCGGTCGACGGTCCCCTCCCCATTTTCCGCCGCGGAGATCGGCATCATGTTTGTGATGGTAACCCGGCACGGGACCGAAATCGCCGTGAATTTTCTGAAAGATGTCTTGCGGGAGGTCAAGGAGAAGGTCGCCCGTGGGGAAGGCGTGATCCCCCATGAGAAGATACGGCTCTTCTGGGACAACATCCCGCTCTGGTACAACATGCAGCTCTTCAACTACTTCGAGAAGTGGGATGCCGTGGTGGTGGCGGAAACGTATACCTCCGCCTGGTCGCTGAGACTCAATCCGGATGAGCCGCTGGAGAGCATTGCCTACAAGTCCCTCGTCTCCTATCCGCTGGTCTCCTGCGTGTCGCTGAACAAGCGGATTGAACTGATCACCAGAGCCGTCCGGGACTACAAGATCGACGGGGCCATTCTCCATTCGAACCGGAGCTGCAGGCCCATCTCGATGGGGCAGATGGACATCGGGCGGGTCCTTGCCGAGGAACTCTCCGTGCCCAGCGTCATGTTCGACGGCGACCATATGGATGGCGAGAAGTTCTCGATGGCCCAGTTTCAAACCAGAATCGACGCCCTCATGGAAATGATTCTGCAGAAAAAGCGGGCTTCGTGATCCGTGGCGTAGACGGCATGGCCCCGAATGTGATACGCTGGTTCACCAAATCGATCCGAAAGGGATAAAACATGCCTGGCGTCTTCGAAGTCTATGTGGAAACCCATTTCTCCGCGGCCCATGCCCTGCGGGGCTATCCCGGCGACTGCGCGCGCCTGCACGGGCACAACTGGATCGTCCGGGTCTTTGTCCGCTGCCGCGAACTCGACGACACGGGGATCGGAATCGATTTCCGGGTGATCCAAGAGCATGTCCAGGATGTGCTGCGGGGATTGGATCATTGCAACATCAATGAAGTCGAGCCGTTTCGGGAACTCAATCCCTCCTCGGAAAACATCGCCAGGCACCTCCATCAGGAACTCAGCCGGCGCATCAATTCGGAGGCGGTCAGGGTCTCGAAGATTCAGGTTTCGGAAACACCCGATGCCGGCGCCTTTTACTGGGAGGAATGAGTGCCGCTGCAGGTCAACGAAATCTTCTTCAGCATTCAGGGAGAGTCTTCCCATGCCGGCCGGCCCTGCGCCTTCATCCGGCTGACCGGCTGCAACCTTCGCTGCTCGTACTGCGACACCGCCTATGCGTATGATGAAGGATCCTGGCTCGAAATCCCCGAGATCGAAAGGCAAATCAGCTCCTTCGATTGCAGGCTCGTGGAGATCACCGGCGGAGAACCGCTGCTCCAGGCCGAGACCCCGGAACTCATCCGGACATTGCTGGATCGGAACTACACCGTTTTGCTGGAGACGAACGGCAGCCGGGAGATCGGCGTCGTCGACGAACGGTGCATCCGGATCGTGGACGTGAAATGCACCTCCAGCGGCGAATCGGAAAAGAACCGGCTGGAGAATCTCGATATCATCACCCCGAACGACGAGGTCAAGTTCGTCATCGGCAACCGGGAAGATTTCGAATACGCTAAGTCCATCATCTCCACCCATCTCTCCCGCCGCCACGGCCTGAAACCCCCGCTGATCTCTCCGGTATTCGGCCGTATGAACCCGGAAAGCCTCGCCCAATGGATTCTGGAGGATCATCTCGATGTGCGCCTGCAGATCCAGCTTCACAAGGTGATCTGGGGGGCCGAAAAACGGGGCGTATAGGAAAAGGGAGTCTCATCATGCCCGGAAAAAAGGCAGTCATCCTCTCCAGCGGCGGCATCGATTCCACCACCGCGATGGCCATCGCCGGGGCGGAAGGGTACGACCTCTACAGTCTGACTTTCAACTATGGCCAGCGGCATGCCTGTGAGTTGGAAGCGGCCCGGAAGGTGGCCGATTTCTTCCGGGTCAAGAAACATCTCGTCATCGACATCGATCTGCGACCGATCGGCGGCTCGGCGCTGACGGACCAAATCGACGTCCCCAAAGGCCGCGGCGTCGACGACATGGCGCATCAGATTCCGGTCACCTACGTCCCGGCCCGCAATACGATCTTCCTCTCCTATGCGCTGGCGTGGGCGGAGGTGCTTCAGGCGGCGGATATTTTCATCGGCGTCAATGCCGTCGATTACAGCGGTTATCCGGATTGCCGGCCGGAATTCATCGCCGCCTACGAACGATTGGCAAACCTGGCCACCAAGGCGGCGGTGGAGGGAAAGCTGCGCATGAATATCCGGGCGCCTCTGATCCGGATGAAAAAGGCGGAGATCATCAAAAAAGGGATCGAACTGGGTGTCGACTACGGCCTGACCCATAGCTGCTACGACCCCTCGCCGGCAGGAAAGGCCTGCGGCCGGTGCGATAGTTGCATCCTGAGAAGAAAAGGATTCGAGGATGCCGGTGTGCCCGACCCGACCGTGTATGTCGCACCTTGACGCCGACGCCCCTCCTAATAGTACTGCCGGATGTAGCCGTATGCTTTGTCGAAGAGCTCTTGGTCGGTGTGAAGCCGGTATTTGAGGAGCGTCCGGCGGAGCTCCTTCTGCACCAGACGCTCGCCCTGGCTGGTGTGCTGCCAGTCGGGGAAGCGGACCTTCTTGACGATCTCGTCGATGTCCGCCACGATTCGCTCCACGATGATGTGGGTGTTCTTCCCTTTGGCCTCCTGGAAGAGTTCCGTCAGGGCCTCCTTGGCCCGGTCGCGTTCCTCCTCCGGATCGGTCTCCCGTTCAGCCTCGACGAACTCCCGCGCAACTTCGAGGATCTCCTTCAGAAATTCCAGACTGGTGAGGAAGCCCTGCTCGTGCCGCTCCCTGATCTTCTCCAGCCGTTCGCCCAGCGCGGTGAACTTGGGGTTACCCAGATGCCTGCGCAGGCGGGCGATGAGCCGGATCTCGATCTCGCGTCCCTTCTTTTCGGGCTCGGCGTCCTTAAGGATCTCCTCCAGCACCTGGGCGTCCATCACCAGCGTTTCGACATCGTCGCGCACCGACTCGACGTGGACGTTTTCGTTGATCAGCTCGACCGTCTTCGCCCCCAGGGCGTGCCAGAGGAGCTTGCCGTTGCCGCTGGGCGGCTTCACGGACTCGTACACCCGCGTCAGCCACTTGTAGTCGCTCTCGTAGGGTCCGAGGCACAGATCGGGTGAGAGCGCCTCCCAGATCGTTCCCAGCACGATGTAATTCGCTGCAAACTTATCCCGCACTTCGTTGCTGGGCAGGCACTGCTGCGCGGCCATCAATCCCTCATAACCGCCAACACCCCGGTCCACGCCGGGGAAGAAGGCCAAGCACTTCTGCATCTGCACGGGCAGGGCCTTACGGAGCTCGTCGATGTTTGAGACAACCCGCTGCACGGCCTTCTCGTCGAAGTCGAGCGCGCGGGCCACGTCGTCGAAGATGCCGATGTAATCCACGATCAGGCCGTGGGTCTTCTCCTGGCCGAAGGTCCGGTTGGTCCGGCAGATCGCCTGCAGGAGGTTGTGGTCCTTCATCGGCTTGTCGAGATACATCGCCTGGAGGATCGGGGCGTCGAAGCCGGTCAGGAGCTTGCTTGTGACGATGACGAACTGGAGCGGGTCGGTCGGATCGCGAAACCGGTCGAGGAGCTTCTCCTCGGCGTCCTTGTCGCGGATGTGGGCCTTCCATTCCGGCGGGTCGACATGCGTGCCGGTCATTACGACGGTGCTAGCATCTGGATCGATCAACTCGTCCATGACCGCCTTGTAGAGGACGCAGCATTCGCGGTCGAAGACCACCACCTGCGCCTTGAAGCCATTCGGCTCCACCTTGGTCCGGAAGTGTCTGACGATGTGGTTGACGACGGCGCGAATACGCTCGGGATTCTTCACCAGGACGGCCATCTTGGCGGCGCGCTTGGCCAAGTCATCGCGGTCCTGCTCACTCAGGCTCCCGGTGATCTGCCTGTAGGCCTCGTCGATGGCGGCCTTGTCGATCTTGAGCTTCACTTCGGGGGCCTCGAAGTGCAGGGGGAGCGTCGCCTTGTCCCGGATCGACTCCTGGAAGGAGTAGCGGCTCAGGTAGCCCTTCTCGTCCTCGTCGGCCCCGAAGGCCCAGAAGGTGTTTTTGTCGGCGCGGTTGATGGGGGTGCCGGTGAGGCCGAAGAGAAACGCGTTCGGCAGCGCCTCGCGCATCTTGCGGCCGAGGTCCCCTTCCTGCGTCCGGTGCGCCTCGTCCACCATCACGATGATGTTCGACCGCGGGTTCAATTGGCCGCCGGCCTCGGCAAACTTGTGGATCGTGGTGATCAAGACCTTACGGACGTCCTGTCCGAGCAGGGCCTGCAACTCCTGCCTCGTCGCCACGCCGACCATGTTCGGCACGTCGGAGGCGTTGAAGGTGGCGGTAATCTGGGTGTCTAGGTCGATCCGGTCCACGACGATGATCACTGTGGGGTTCCCGAGCATGGGGTGCATCCGCAGCTTCTGGGCGGCGAAGACCATCAGGAGCGACTTGCCGCTCCCCTGGAAATGCCAGATGAGCCCCTTTTTCGGATAGCCATTCACCACGCGCGCCACAATCTGGTTCGTCGTGAAATACTGCTGGTAGCGGCTGATGATCTTGATGCGCCGGTGCTTCTTGTCCGTGGCGAAGAGGGTGAAGTTCTGGAGGATGTCGAGGACGATCTCGGGCCGGAGCATGCTTGCGACCGACGCCCGGACATGGTGGAGCTGGCCCTCCGCCTGATTTTCCTCGTCGCGCCACGGCCCCCACATCTCGATCGGCATGCGGATGGCGCCGTAGCGAAAGAGTTTGCCCTCTGTGGCGAAGGAAAAGACGTTCGGCACGAACATGGCCGGCGCCTGCCGCTCGTAGATCTCGTTCACCTGGAAGGCGCCGTCGAACCACGTCACGGCGCTGCGGGCGGGCGTCTTGGCCTCGCCGATGACCACCGGCAGGCCGTTGACGAGGAAGACCACGTCGAAGCGCTTCTCCACCGCGCCGGTCTGCCAGGTCCACTGGTTGCACACCGTAAGCCGGTTCTCGCCGGGAGGGACAGCATCCACCAGCCGCACGGTTACATGCTCGCCGTTGGGGCCGAAGGGCATCGTCTTTTCACCCCGCAGCCAGGCGGTGAAGTTCTCGTTGGCCCGCACTAGGCCGTCGGCCTGGACAGAGAGGATGCAGGCGCGGAGGTTGTAGATCACCTCGTCGGCCCGGTCGGGCTGGGCGGCGATGTCGGGGTTGAGCCGGATGAGCGCCTCGCGTACCCACGGCTCCACCATCACGTCGCCGGTCTTGCGGGGAAGCTGCACGGCGGGCAGATACTCCCAGCGGGCGTCAGCGGCCGCCTGTCTTGGGATACTTGAAGCCTCGGCCATTTCGTTGCCGAGGGAGTCTTTCCAGCCGAGCTGTTCTTCCTTCCACGCCGATAGCTCGCCACCGTGCCGCGAGGCGGTCGTGTCGAGGATCATCTTCTCGACGGTGTTCGCTTCGGTAAACGTCATTCGCTCACCTCCCAATGTCCTCCCTTATCTCCATCAGTAAGTCGCAGATGTCCGTCAATCATGTTTGTAACACCGAGCAATAGTGGCCCTTGTTCAGTCCTTGCCGGAGGTTGATGAGTTCCATCTTTGATGAGCGAACAGACTTCACCGAGACGAAACGATTTGAACTGCCCATCCTTCTTCCCCGAATTAGATGCGAACCATTGAGCACTGTATCCAAAGCCCTTGCTTGAACAAAGGCTGGAGTTCCTGTACTTCGAGGGTGTCCCGCTCACAGGTCTTGATACGAAGCTCTTCGACAAGTTTCATTCTGGTCTTGATCTCATCGAGTACGATTTTCGCCATGTCAACCGTCCAGTCGTCGAGAATATCTTGTAGATCATCGATTTGACCTGGAGACAGTTCATGAAGTTTATGAAGTAGAGCATACTGGCTCTGTGCCTGCTCCATATTCGCCAAGACACCAGAAACACTTTTCAATTCGTTTTCTGTAAGACTTGGGCAGGCTTCCTGTACCTTATCGACAAATGATTCCCATTTCTCACGGCGAAGAGGGCTCAATAGGCGGATTTGAGGTGCCAAGCTGCTTCGGATACTGCGGGATGTCTCTCGACGCTTCTCTTTTGTTGCTTCGAGAAGCCTTGAAGTGATAGCATTTTGAACGGCAACGTTCACCACTTTAAAACAAGAGTTTTCTTCATCAAATCCGGTCCAGTCTGGCAATACCGCGTGAGACTCCAAAAGAATATCAGCTTCGACGATGAACGTGAACCTCTTTGCCTCCACGCGACGACCATCAATGAGAGATTTCTGTTCTGGGTCTTTCCAAGCACAGTCTCCAACGAGTCTTCCGCCTACATGCCAAGCAACACCATGTTGGCGAATAGTTCTATCGGTCCTTCGGGTATCGATGGCCTTAACGATGATCGTTGTATTGAGTTCGGGAATATCGACGTTTATTATTTCCAGCCCACGGTCTTGAATATCCTCGAAGACAATGCGAACATCGTCGATATATACAGAAAAATGAGGGTCAGTAAGAAAACGACAGCCAAGCTCCACACGGATCGTATCGGCACGCATTTGGAGCCCTATTGTTTTTAGAACATCAATGGATGTACCAGACTTTGTTGACTGTCCGGACTCTATACGGACAATATCAAGAGGACGAGTTTTACCCTTCTTAACAAAAAAGCGGGACTCAATACCACCTTTCCGAGTGGTAACCGTATACTCCGAGCCAAAGCAGAAAGCTGCGAACCGCCCTATCCCATTTCTACCATAAGTCTTCCGTTTCCTCTGCACGTCATTTACAGAGACAAGAACAGTCTCACCTTGCTCTTTACATCTGTCATAACTCATGGTGCCCCATCGTCGAAAAAACTCAGCTTCGGTCATTCCTTCGCCGTCATCTGTCACTTGCAGGCTGTCCCCGGTTTGTTCAGGCCAATAGATTCTTACCTCCTTTGCACCAGCATCCCAGGCATTGGCAACGAGTTCTACTATGGCTGTGATGGGGTCATTGACAAGATGCTTTCCAACGTACTGTTCCCAAAAGCGGTCATCATAAAGCAACTCAGTCATCGCTAATTGTGTACTACCATCCATAGGTGATCTCCTTTTTATATCATACCGGAGCATAATGGCACCGGTGATGGGCTATCATGGCTTTCGGTCATTTTTCTTTTTCCAATAGACAATTTCGTCATCTAAGCCTAACCCACCTTTTCGTCCTTCCATGATGGGAACGCATCGATCATGGTTTCCTCCCGGCGAGCCAGGCGCGGCCTTTGTCGGTGAGACGGTATTTCTGGAGGCTGCTCGTGGGCTTGTCAGGGATCGTGTATTCGATCAGAGACTCCCGCAATGGCGGCTCCAGATAAGTTTCACGCAACCTACGACGACTCTTGAGCTCGAAAGCACTGAGGATTTCCGCGTTGCCCAGTTCACCGCGAACAAAGAGAAGTTCGAGGATACGACGGACTGATGCCGTGACTGGTGCCGTAACTGGTGCCGTAACTTCACCGGGGACTTGCGCGGCGACTTCCGCGGTGACTTGCGCGGTGGTCAAACCAATCGCATCGGCAAGTTCCTGTAAAGGCCTTTGTGTCAATATGTTATCTCCGTCATCGACTTGCACGGTGACTTGTGCGGTG
>Ga0209014_10002532_pt1 | contig 10604 bp, 11 predicted proteins | sample BarGraNGADG00212_FD_184491 | JGI IMG/M metagenome (GOLD analysis project Ga0209014, IMG submission 184491) | Arctic peat soil microbial communities from Barrow, Alaska - Barrow Graham LP Ref core NGADG0002-212 (SPAdes) (version 2) | ecosystem: Environmental > Terrestrial > Soil > Wetlands >... | reverse complement strand
GCCGCTCAGCGCCACGCCCAGCCACCCGATCATGGTTCCGAAGAACGGAAAGGCCGCGCCGGTATGCGCCAGCGCCATCCCCATGGTGGCGTCCATGCCGCAGTAGCGCGTCACGTAGCCCAACCCCAGCATCGCCATGATGGCAACCAGGCTGAGGCTCAGATTGCGAAAAGTGCGGAAGAGGATTTCGAACGTCCGCTTGAACGACAGGCCGAGCAGCGGCCCGGCGATCAGACCGGCGATGAAGGTGCCCGTCCCCGGCGTGGAAAGCCAGGAAACGTCGAATATGGCCGGCTCCGCATACGCCTTGAGCACCACCGGTGGGGTGCGGATCACCTGTAGATGCAGGCCGGGGACCGGTTGCTTCCAGGAGACCGAATCCAGCACGTTGGCGACCGGCGCCAATCCCCACAGCACCACGAACGCCGACAGCAGCAGGAACGGCGACCAGGCTTTGACGATTCGCGGGAAGGTGAGCGGGTCGGCAAGGTTCACTTGGGGCGCCGCCGCTTCGCCGGGGTAACGCCAGATTTTTCGTGGGCTCCAGACCTTGCGGAAGAAGAAGGCCAGCACCAGCAGGGTGCCGATGCCGGCGAGGATATCCACCAGCGCGGCGCCCATGAAATTCGACCAGAAGAATTGAATGCCGGCGAAGGTCAGCCCGCAGGCCAGCAGTCCGGGCCACACCTTCAGCATGTCGCGAGTCTTGCAAAGGACGCGGATCAGCCAGAAGGGCAGAATGACGACGATGATGGGCAGGATGCGTCCGAGCATGGCGCTAAAATCCGCTTCCGGCAGGCCGGTGACGGCGACCAGGGTACGCACGGGGTTGCCCATGCCGCCCCAGGCCACGGGAGCGGAGTTGGCGATGAGGCACATGAGCGCGGTCTGGAAGGGCGGGAAGCCGAGGCCGATCATCATGGCGCCGGTGACGGCGACCGGCGCGCCGCCGCCGCCCGCGCCTTCCAGCAGCGCGCCGAACGCGAAGGCGATCAACAGCACTTGCAGACGGCGGTCCGAGGAAATCTCGCCGACCGACCGTTTGATGATCTCGAACTGCCCGGACTCCACCGAAATGTCGTAGACGAAGACCGCGGCCACTACAATCCAGGCGATACGGAACCAGCCGAACACCATGCCATCGGCCACCGCGCCCACCACCATCACCGCGGGCATGCGGAACACGGCCAGCGCCACCACCAGCGCCGCCGCGAACGCGTAGACCGCCGCGCGCCACGCCGGAGTGCGCCGCACGGCCAGGAAATAAAAGAGCGTGCAGACCGGTACGGCGGCGGCCAGCGTGGAGAGGAGTGTATTCCCCAACGGATCGAAATTTTGCAGCCAGGGCTGGTTCATTAGACCTCGACGAAAATCATGTGGACCGGAGCAGGAACTTGCTTGACGCCACGGGCCGGACTCAGTTTATCCGCTTTCGCGCCGCTGCGGAAGGCCACCCTGCCAACCGGCTAACCGGGGACAGACAGGCCTGACAGCGAATTTCCGGCAAAGAGCGCCGGAAATTCATGTCAGGCTTGTCAGTCCCCGGGAAACCCTCAGCCACGCTGGCGCAGTGGATTGGCGCGCCGCTCGCGGCGCAGCGCCGCGAAATCGAATCGCGCCTGCACAATCGGCGTGCCCGCCACTTCGATGCGCTTCAGATCGCGCGTCCCCAGACCCGCATCTTCGGCCAGGCGCAGCGTGCTGTCGCAGGTCTCAAACGGCGGCGTGCCGCGATCCGCCATCGGGTCGAAACCCATCACACCCATGCAAACCGCGTCCGTGTTCACGCAGTTCAGACCAGCCACGATCACACCCGGGCTCGCCAGCGTGCTATCCGCGATCCAAGGTCCCTCGCCGCCCGCCATGGTGCGAACCCCTTCCACAATCGCCAGGTGGATGGGGCGCGCGCCCACCAGGTCCACCACCGTGCGCGGCACCCGGTAGCCGCCGTCGCGCGGCGATTTCACGTCCTTCTCCGGCGGGGCGCTTTTGGACGGCTGCCGGTACCCGCTGTGTACCATGTCGCGCCCGCCGAGGGGCAACGCGGATGGTTCGTCCACCCCGGCCCCGCTCCCGTAAATCGTCGCCGGAGTCAGCCCGAAGCAGTTCTTCATGGAAAGCGTGATGCCCGCCGTGTCGTGTTCCTTCATCTTGGCCAGGCTGACGAAGACGTCGCAATCCGCATAGGAGTGGTTGAGGTCGAAGCCCGGATAGATGTAGCCGCCGGTGGGCACCATCAGGCGCGCGTACTTTTTGGCGCGGCCCAGGTAGTTGGTGTTTTCGAACTCCACGTTTGGCGCCGCGCCCAGAATATCGCGCGGTTCCCAGTTGGCGCGGAGCACCACTTCTTCCACCGGATCGGCCGTCGCCCAGGGGCTCTCCAACACGCGGATCCGCCGTGCCCCCGCCCGGCCCAACAGGTGCACCGTCGCCGCGATTACGGCCGGATGCGTGTAGTGCGTGTCACCCAGCGGCGCATAGCCCAGCCGGTAGGAGGGGTCTCCCGTCAGGTTGATCTTGATGCCCACCGTCTTGCCGCCGACCAGCCGGCCCAACCCGCCGAGTCGATCGAACATCTTGGACAGCGTGGCGACCAGTTCGCCTTTGTCATAGGTCTGGCATCTGGCAACCGCCACGGGCAATGCCGGCGCGGCCGCGGCGCGGCCCAAGGGGCTGCCCGCCAGCCACGCGCCGGGTACCGCCGCCGCCGTCCGGAGCAACCACTCTCGGCGTGAACAGTTCTGGTGCATTTGGCTAAACCTCTTGGTGGGGCAGGCCTTCAGCCTGCCAACTTCACAACGCGCATCCTAAACCTCCAGTTCCGCCGCCGCGTATTGCGCGACCGCCGGCAGATGGAGTTCCACCGCATCTTTCTGGATTTCCATTTCCACCGGACGCGGCTCCCCCCGGTCCAGCGTCCACAGGCTGGCCTTGCGCCACCGCCCCGCGATGCGCACACTGGCGTGGTCGGGCGCGCGGTCCGCGTAGAACAGCAGGTGCGCCACAGCGCGTTTGCGGTCCGGCGCCACCGTCAGATAGGAACCCACCGCGCCCCCATTCCAGAAGCGCAGCAATTCGTAGCGGTGGCTGATCAGTAGCGCCGAGTCATTGGCCAGGACGTAAGGGTCGTCCGGGTCCGCTTTAGCGATCGCCAGGCGGCCCTTGCCGAGCGTGCGCGTGGCATACCGGGGATGCTCGTCCTTGGCAGGCGTGCCCGGCGGGGGACCCCACTTCGGACCGGTGATCAGCAGGCCGCCCGCACTGACGAAGTCCAGCGTCTGCTGGCGCAGCTCCGCCGCGGGCGGTTGGGCATCCGCGTAGATCACCGCACGCAGGCCGCGAAAGGCAGTCTCGGGCAATTTGGTCTTCAACAGGATGGCGTACTGCTGATTGGTGCGGCCGATCAGGTTGAGCAGTTCCTGACCCATGAACTCATTGTCGCCGGCGAAGTCGGAGACCACCCCCACGATGGCTTCGGGAAGATAGGCCGGCCACTGCTTGCGAGCCGCGAAGAAGCCGGCCGCGCCCGCAATTTCCTTCCACGTGTCCAGGGCATCCGCCTTGCCATCCGCTAGCCCCGCGGCCAGTTGAGCGGCCAGTTGGGTGTCCAGCGAGATCACCCAGCGGCCGCCGTGCGCGGCGGCGTCCGCAATTGCCGTCTGGTAGGAACTCGGCCGTACGAGTGCGCCTTTGGGTGGCGCATCCACCCAGATGTTGGCGCCCGGCTTCCGCGCCGCTTCCAGGCGGATCCTCCAGGAATTGGAATCCACCCACGGCACGCCCGTCGGACCGGCCGAAGCCCCGCGGCCGCCCCGCGACATGGCCACCCCGGGCCACTCTCCCGGGATGATGGCAACGCCGGCAGGCGGCGCAGCGATTTCGGCGATTTCGAGCCCGGCCTGTTTCGCCTCTTCGATGACCGGCGCGAGGCCCGCATCCCGATCCACCAGCAGCCAGTTGATTGGCGTGCCTTTGAGCAGGCCCACGGCGGACGGGGATTTCCACGAAGCCGGCCACCGCATCGGAGTAAATTCGGCGTTCATTTCCTCACACGTATCACGTTTGCAGCAGGTGCCGCAGGCAGCCTTACATAACTTACTCCGGGTATGAGTGGCATGCGGCGAGGCGGGCTTAAGCGTTTTCGCGCAAGGCTGGCCATGAATACGCCGCACAGGTTAATCATTGGCATTTTGGCCTCCGGGAGATTCATGCGAATAACGCGGCGAAATCGCGCGCGGATACGATCCGCGTGGCCTGGTGACGGGTCAGGGCCAGCAGCCCGCTCTTGTCGCCCGTTACCAGGTAGTCGGCCTTGCCCGCTTCGGACAGGGCCAGTAGAAAATCGTCGGTAGGATCCGGCGAGCGCTCGACGCGCGGCAAGGGGCCGATGGTCTCGGCCAGCTCCTTCAGCTGGTTTACGAGGCGGCCGGCCTTATAGGGCTTGATCCGCGCGGCGATCGCGGGCTTGTGCAGCGTGGCCTTCAGCTCGTCGAGCTGCTCTGCGCAGATCAGGAGCGTGAAATATCCCTCCTGCCAGGCGCGATAGATCGCGGCCGGGAGCCCCAGTTGAACCAGGAGAGCGGAAACCAATCAGCGGCGCGCCGTACTGCGCGTGGGCGAACTATCTGTGTTGTAGACTGATAACGGATTGAAACTGAAATGGCACAAGCCCCGATCGTCTCCGACCCGAAGATCTTGATGGGCAAACCCGCGCTTGCCGGGACCCGAATCACGGTTGAGCTGATCCTGGACAAGCTGGCGGCGGGAGAATCTTCGGACCAGATTTTGTCCGAACATCCCCGCCTGACGGCTGAAGGAATTCGCGCGGCGATCGCCTTTGCCGCTGAGGTGCTTCGGGCGGATGTGATATATCCGGTGGAGAAAGTGGCTAGGTGAAGATCGTCGCGGACGAGAATGTCGACAAGCAAATTGTCGACCGCCTGCGCGCCGATGGACACGAAGTTCTCCGGCGGCGCCGCGGCCATGGTCGCGGAATTGAGGCGCCGCTTCGACGAGTACCTGTCCGCGATCACCAAAGGGAAGGACACGACCAAGGTCCGGATCGTGCTGGAATGATTGCCCGTGCGCGTCCCGAAGGGCTCGTAGCCGTATACTCAAGGTTGCGTTGACAATCATGGCGGCGCGCTACACAGATTCGGAGATCCAGCAACTGCTCGCCGAACGCAAGCTGTTGCCGGATGAGTATCGTAAGAAGCTGAAGCCTCGGGAAAAGCGGGGACACCGCGAAGCGGAGCTCTCCATCGCGGGCGCCGCCAGCGTCGAATTCCGGCTGATTGCGCGGCAGAACAGTCTGAACGTCCTGGACTTCTCTCTTATCCTGGCGGTTTGCCCCGCAGGCAGCAACCAGCTATTCCGGTTGCGCCGCCACAATGGGAAAAGCCATGAGCACACCAACCAGATCGAAGCCAACACGTTCTACGACTTCCACATTCACATGGCCACCGAACGGTATCAGGAACTCGGCATGCGCGAGGATGCCTACGCCGAAGCGACAGATCGTTTTGGGGACTTTGACAGCGCGCTCCACTGCTTGATGGAAGATTGCGGGTTTGCGACGCCGCCCGACCCCAATCTCCGTCTCTTCGGTGAGGAGGAGGCATGAATACAGCCGGCATTGAAAAGTCGTTCCGCGAAAAGGTCTGCGCCAAGGTCCGGATCGTCCTCGAGGGCGATGAGCGGTTCCGTGTCTTCACCCCATTCCTCTTCGAAGACGGGGATCACCTCGCCATCGTGTTGAAGAAGCGGGAGAACGCGTGGTTCCTCTCGGATGAGGGCCACACCTACATGCACCTGACCTACGACCTGGATGAAAAGGACCTCCAGAAAGGGACCCGTCAGAAAATCATCAGCGGCGCGCTCGCCGCCTTCCGCGTTGCGGACCGGGACGGCGAGTTGATCGCCCGTGTTGTGGAGGAACGGTTCGGAGACGCCCTTTTCAGCTTCGTGCAAGCTCTCCTCAAAGTTACCGACGTCACCTTTCTGACGCGCGAACGGGTCAGGTCCACTTTCATGGAGGACTTCCAGTCGCTCATTGAAGAAACGGTTCCGGACACGCGGCGGATCTTCAACTGGCACGACCCCCACCGCGACCCCCAAGCCAGCTACGCCGTGGATTGCCGGATCAACGGGTTACGCCGGCCCCTGATGGTGTTCGCCCTGCCCAACGACGACCGCACTCGCGATGCCACGATTGCGCTGTTGCAACTCGAGAAGTGGGGGATGGCCCACCAGTCCCTGGGCGTTTTCGAAGATCAGGAGGAGGTCAGCCGCAAAGTGCTGGCCCGGTTCACGGACGTCTGCGAGAAGCAGTTCTCAAGCCTGATGGGCAACCGCGACCGGATCGTTCGATTCCTGCGAGATCTCATGGAGACGAGCGCATGAGGCGGCGTTCAGGCGCTCACCTACAGCGCACTCTACCAGCAGGACGCCTACCGCGTGATTAGCCGCCGGGCCGCCGCGGCCGGCATCAAGACAGAAATCGGCCGCCTTACCTTCCGGGCAACGGGGATCACCGCCTACCTGAAGAACGGCGGGCGGCTCGAAATCGCGCAACAGATGGCGAACCACGAGCCTTTATGACCGTCGCGGGGATGACGTGAGCTTGGATGAAGTCGAACGAATTGCTATCTAAGGTCTACAAAGATTTCGCACAACGATCTCACGCGATCTTGTCAGGGTGAACCGCTTCAATCTCAGAGAAGCGGGTGAAGTCAGTCACATTGAAGGTTACGATCTGCGCAATGCCGTAGGTCTTCATCACGGCGACAAGCCGCGCGTCATGGACCTGAACGCCGCTCACGCGGTTCGCTATCAAAAGCGTCTTCCATGCCGCGTATGACGCTGCATTCTCGGTGAGAATTTGGAAAAATCCTTCGAGCTTGGTCAGCTCTTCCCGCGCTTCCTCAATCGTAAACCCAAGACCGTTATTGACGGCCGGGCGGGTAGCCGCGTTCCAAAACTCGGCGACATTCTGGAGCGCAATAACCAACGCCTCTTCCCTTTTCATCAGGACTTCCAAAGCGTGAACCGCCCCAGCGTGCATCGGGTGTGATGGCTGCACAGAGCGCAGCAAAACATTGGTGTCGATCAGAATGGGCATTTACCAGCGATCCGGGTACATGCTGGCGCGGCTAATGGCCTCATCGGAGAGTGGCGGCGTATCGCGGTGGCCCTTCGCCCACTGGACAAACGCTCGGGCCTTCTCTTCCCCGCTGGTCCTTGTTGCAGATGCAAAGCCAACGTCTTTTTCGACAAGCGCTTGAAGGTAGTCGTCAAGTGACACCCCACGCGCCCGCGCACGGACGATCAGACCTTTTTCTACTTCTGGGTTCAAGCTGAGCGTGACGTTCATGGTTGCGACTCCTTCTCTCTTAACATTATCGGATATGGGCTAATCTGTCACGAACTTCAAGTACAACCTCTTTGCCTCTCCCTGGAAGGGACAGGGCCTTCCGCCCAAAACGAGATGCCGCAAAGACCGGCCCTTTCCGCTTTCCCATTTCACCTATTATTTCATTGATAAATAAAGACTTACCCTCACCTACCCCGCCTTGACCATCGGAATCCGCTGCGCCACCGGGGGCAGCGCCGGGAAGTCGGTGTACGGCGTGCTCTGATACCAATACCCCACCGAATAGAAGTTATCGCCGCGATCGTTGGCGTGACCGTGCTCCATGGTGTGCTTCATATAGCGCTCGAAGGTCACCGGATTGTCGCCGTGCCACCGGTAGCAGCAGTACTTGCCGCCGGTGCGCTCCGGATTCACAATCAGCGGCGCGCCGTACTGTTTGTGGGCGAATTGCGCCGCGCCGAACTGGCCGCCGAAATTCCAGCTTCCCAGGAAGTAGTCCTCGCTCCCTGTCCCGGTGATCACGGGCTTGCTCTCGTCGTCGATGAAGATCATGTCGTCGCCTTCGCCCCACCACCCGTTGGCGTTTTGCAGCACGCCCAGCGTCACCCCCATCAGGTGCCCGCGCCCGCGCGTCTCGCAATAGACGTAGTTCTGCTTGCCGTCCAGATTGATCTTCGGCCCGGTCATCGTCACCGGCACGCACGGCGCGCTCTGCCGGTATTGCGCGTGGAAGTAGAGCGAGTCGCCGGGCAGCTTCGGCACCACCATGTAATCGATGTTCGAATAGAAGCTGCCGATCTCCTGCGGCCCTTCGTTGGTCACCGTGAACCGCGCCGACCGCTGGTACGGCATGGCGAAGTAGCAGTTCAGCGAGCGCCCCGGCGAGCACGCCAGGTACTGGGATTCGTATATCTGGTAAATTCCCAGGTTCAGCCCAAAGAAATCGCCCACCGGGACTTCGACGCTGGGTTTGGCGTTGCCGTCCCAGTAGCCGCGCAGCACCAGCTCTTTCAGATGGTCGTTGCTGCGCGCCGCAATGGTGAACCAGATGTGCGTGATCACGCCCGCGCCGGTGGCGTTGAATACTTCCTGTACGCCGCCCGCGGCAATCGGCCAGCGATCGCTGTTGCCGCCGGTCCGGTCGTAGCTGGATTGCTTCAGGCTCCGGTAGTTCTGCGCGCGCGTGTAGGCCGGCAGGAAGGGCATGTCACTTGCGGCAGGGCTCGCGGCGGAGCTCGCCGGTTGTGCCTGCGCGGCCGCGGGCGCCGCCGCGGCCAGGCTGCCCGCGGCCAGCATGCCGTGCAGGAAGCCACGTCGATCGTTCGTCTTGGAATTCATGGTTGTCCTCGCCTTGGTGTACGCTAATGGTCTCTATGATAACTACGCGGCGTCTTGCTGTCTTATGGTTTTTTGCCCTCACCTGTTATGGGCAGGGCCTCGAATTCATCAAGTCGCACTATACCAAGTACGAATTCCAAATTCCCATGCGCGACGGCAAGCGCCTGTTCACCAGCGTCTACGTCCCCAAGGACACCCACGAGAAGTACCCCATCATGCTGAGCCGCACGCCCTACAGCGTGAGCCCCTACGGTGTGGAGAACTACAAGACCGCCCTCGGTCCCTCGGAGAAGTTCGCCCGCAAACTGTTCATCTTCGTCTACCAGGACGTGCGCGGGCGCTACCTGTCGGAGGGCGATTTCGTCAACATGACGCCGCACCGCGCCGTCAAGCGCGGGCCACAGGATACCGACGAAAGCACGGATACCTACGACACCATCGAGTGGCTGACGCACCACGTCCCCAACCATAACGGCAACGTCGGCATGTGGGGCATCTCGTATCCGGGCTTCTACACCGCGGCGGGCATCATCGACGCGCACCCCGCGCTCAAGGCGGCATCCCCGCAGGCGCCCATCGCGGATTGGTTCATCGGCGACGATTTCCATCACAACGGCACCCTCTATCTGCCGCACATGTTCCGCTTCTTTTCGGGCTTCGGCCATCCGCGCCCCGTGCCCACCCTGCCGCCGCCCGCCGGGTCGCAGAACTCCGCCCTCACCCAGCAGGATGGCTATAGCTTCTTCCTCGGCCTGGGGCCGCTTTCTGGCGTCAACGAGAAGTTCTTCAAGAACGACGTCCCCTTCTGGACCGAGATGACGCAGCACCCCACTTACGACGAATTCTGGCAGGCGCGCGACCTGCGCCCGCACCTCAAGAACATCAAGCCCGCCGTCATGACCGTGGGCGGCTGGTTCGACGCCGAGGACCTCTTCGGCGCGCTCAATACCTATAAGGAGATCGAGAAGAACAGCCCCGGCGCCAACAACATGCTGGTCATGGGTCCGTGGTTTCACGGCGGCTGGGCGCGCAGCGACGGCGATTCCCTGGGGCGCGTGCAGTTCGGCTCCAAGACCGCCGTGTTCTATCGCGACGAGATCGAGTTCCCGTTTTTCAACCACTGGCTGAAGGGCAAGGACGATCCCAAACTGCCCGAGGCCTTCGTCTTCGAAACCGGCACCAACCAGTGGCGCAAGGAGGATGCCTGGCCACCCAAGGACGCCGAGCCGAAGATGCTCTATCTGCAGGCCGATGGCCGCCTCGGCTTCGACGCGCCCAAGCAGGCCGGCGCGGAATTCGACGAGTACGTCAGCGACCCCGCCAAGCCGGTGCCCTACATCGGCGGGCAAGGTCCCGGCATGACGCGCGAGCACATGGTGGAGGACCAGCGCTTTGCCGCCACGCGCACCGACGTGCTCACCTACCAGACCGAATTACTGGAGAGCGATATCACGCTGGCCGGTCCGCTGACCGCGTCGCTCTTCGTTTCCACCAGCGGCACGGATTCCGATTGGGTCGTCAAGCTGATCGATGTCTATCCGGAAGATTATCCCGATCCCGACCCGAATCCCGCCGGCGTCCACATGGGCGGCTATCAGCAACTGGTGCGCGGCGAAGCCATGCGCGGCAAGTTTCGCAACAGCTTCTCCAAGCCCGAACCGTTCACCCCGGGCAAGAGGGAAAAGGTGGAGTGGGTCATGCCCGATATCGACCACGCCTTCCGCCGCGGGCATCGCATCATGGTGCAGGTGCAGAGTTCGTGGTTTCCGCTGGTGGACCGCAATCCGCAGAAGTTCGTCGATATCTATAACGCCAAGCTCACGGATTTCGTGAAGGCCACCGAGCGGGTATACCGCGGCGCGGGCGCGTCATCCGGGGTAAAGGTCAACGTGCG
>Ga0209014_10002531_pt1 | contig 10605 bp, 7 predicted proteins | sample BarGraNGADG00212_FD_184491 | JGI IMG/M metagenome (GOLD analysis project Ga0209014, IMG submission 184491) | Arctic peat soil microbial communities from Barrow, Alaska - Barrow Graham LP Ref core NGADG0002-212 (SPAdes) (version 2) | ecosystem: Environmental > Terrestrial > Soil > Wetlands > Peat... | reverse complement strand
GTTACGCGGCGTTGCAGTTCGGCATAAATCGACTCCGCCGAGTCATGGCGAACCGGCTGAGCCGTGTCGCGGTCAAACAGTTGCGCCGCGCGCGCAAACAAAAGCTTCAAGTGATCGTTGAGCTCGCTCATGGTGCCCACGGTCGAGCGGCTGGAGCGCACCGGGTTGGTCTGGTCAATTGCAATCGCCGCAGGCACGCCTTCGACTTTGTCAACCGCCGGTTTGTCCATGCGCTCGAGGAACTGGCGTGCATAAGCCGAAAAAGTTTCAACATAGCGCCGTTGACCCTCGGCATAGAGCGTGTCAAACACCAAACTCGACTTGCCCGAGCCACTCGGACCCGTGACCACCGTGAGCTCACCAGTGCGGATATCCAGGTCGAGATTTTTGAGGTTGTGCTGGCGCGCACCGCGTATGCGGATGATTCCGTGTGGCATGAGTTGGGGTTTTTCCTGAGAGGCCGATCATTCTACGGAGTTGCCGGGCTCAGGAGATCGCCACAGGGCGCAAGGCCTTAATATTTCAACCTTGCATAATAGGTCTTCTGCGAAGCCAGGCGCGCTTCGCCCAGGGTGTGAATCCCCATCTCGGCGAGCAGCGGCAGCAGACGCAGCAGCACTTCGGCCGTCACCATGGCATCGCCCAGCGCGGTGTGGCGGGCGCGCACGGCAATGTTGAAGCGCTCGGCAATGGCTTCGAGTCGGTGCGATTCCTGCTGCGGATGAACCAGTGCCGACAGCAGCAAAGTGTCAAGCACCGGCTGGCGAAAGACCAGGCCGGTGCTGTCCTCTTTGAGTTGCAAAAACTTCATGTCAAACGCCGCGTTATGCGCCACCAGCACCGTGTCCTGCGCAAAGGCATAAAAGGCCGGTAGCACCGCACCAATGGCAAGTTGGCCCTGGACCATGTCCTGCGTGATGCCGTGGATCGGGATCGTCGCCTGCGGGATCAAGCGCGCCGGATTAACCAGTTGGTCAAAACATTCACCCCGGCGCAGCTTGCCGTTGACAATGCGCACGGCGCCGATCTGGATGATCTCATCGCCCAGGGACGGGTTCAGCCCGGTGGTTTCAGTGTCAAACACCGTCAGCGTCAATGACGACAAGGGTCGCTCGTCGAGCGCACGGCTCTCATCGCTGGCCTGAAACAGATCAAAGTCATAAAACTCGGGCCGCCCCTGGTCGTGGGTCGCTTGACCCGCTTCGATCTGCTCTTGCGCGTTGGCCAGTGGCAGCAGGAACCGGAAGAAAGCTTCGTGCCGCACGCGTTCGCGCTCAAACCACATCTCGCCGCCGTGGCGCTCCACCACATCGCGCACCGTCAGTGGCGTGCCCTCGCTGCCAAATTGCATGGACGCCATTTCCCAAGTCATGACGGTTTCGCTGCTGACGGTGTGACCGCTCCAGATCAGGTCGAGTTGCGCGCGCCCCTGCACTGCTCGCAGACGCAACTGCAGGTACTTGACCTCGAACTCATCGACCAGGCGGTGCCCCAGATACGCCAGCGCTTGCAGCAATGAAAAACTGTCCACTCGCAGCCACAACTCGGCGCACGGCTCGGCCAAAGTTACCGGTCGCTGGCAATGGGCTTCAACGCGCCGCTGTGCCGCCGCCAGCAAATCGGTGCCGAGTATTTCCTCCAGCGGCCAGCGGGTTTTCAAATCCTGGGTGGTGCGCTGTGCCAGCTCGACGATGCGATGGCTCATGGCGCTCACCTCGTCGCGCACCACGCCCAGAAAACGTTCGCGCAGCGGCGCGTCAAGATCGGGATAAGCCAGCATGTCCACCGCTGCCTGCATATTGGCCAGTGAGGAGCGGCTGCGCTCGGTCAGGCCGTGCAGCAACTGGTCGCGCAAGGTTTCTTCTTCATAAGCGCGCGTCACGTTGTCGAGCATCAGCACAAAGCCATTGATGCCAGCGGCGGCCGACACCGAGGTATCTACCGCGCGCACCGGTGCCATCTGAACCCGCAGCAACTGACCGGTTCGGGTCGTCGTTACAAACTGGGTTGATGGACTGGTGGCACCGCGCGCGACACGCTGGTAAATATTCTCCAGCGCATGGGCCACCAACTGGCGCTCGAACACCGCGTAAATGGAACGCCCAATGCCCATCAACTCGGCACCATCGGCCAACTTCGGCGCTTGCGAGAGCGCACGGAACTGCAAACGCGCCCGACTGTTGTAGAGCAGGATGCGACCCTCCAGATTGCACACCACCACGGCTTGCGTCAACTCGGCCATCAGGGCGGCCAGACGATTTTTTTCCTGCTGCACGTCCAGATTTGCTGCGGCGATGCGCTGCGCCATGTCAGCGCGCAAGGCATCGCGCTGAGACGCCAGTTCGTTGATTGATTGAGCCAGCCAGCGCAGCTCGGGCGGACCTTCGGGGGTGAGCTGCTGGGGCAGTTGCGCCGTCAGCAAAACCCGGGTTTGCTCCAGCAAGCGCGCCGGTGCCACCCGATAGCGTTTGAAGAGGATCTGCAAAACCGCCGCCACCAGCGCCAATGCCAGCGCCCAACTGAGCAGCAGAAGGGCCAGGCGCGGTGCCAGCAGGCCAGCCACAGTTTGGCGCTCTTCGTTCTCCAGGGTGGCTCCCACCAGTACCAGGGTCAAACCGATCCAGAGCGCCAACGCCAGGCCTGCCGCAGCGATGGACAGCAGCAATCGGCGCTCCATTTTCATGGCAGCGCACTCAGCATGTCAGCCACTTTTTGCACCAACTCGCGGGTTGAAAAGGGCTTGGTCATATAAGCATTGGCACCCAGTGCCAGACCTTTGGCGATGTCGGTGTCGCGCCCTTTGGCGGTCAGCATCAGGATTTTTGTGTTTTGCAAGAGTTCACTGGCGCGCACTGCCTGGCAGACCTCAAAACCGGTTTTTTTGGGCATCATCACGTCGAGCAGCACCAGATCGGGTTTTTCGCGGCTGATGGCCTCCAGCGCCTCTTCGCCGTCGCGCGCAATCAACACCGCGTAACCCTCGCGCTTGAGCAGGTATTCCAGTGAAACAACGATGTTGGGTTCGTCATCAGCGATCAATATTTTTTGACTCATCATGCGTCTCCTTGTTGTAATGCGGCTGACCCACCCACCCGGATACCGAGCGGTAGCTGGAACCAGAAAGTTGCTCCTTGCCCGGGTTCGGATTCCAACCACAAACGTCCACCAAAATGCTCGATGATCTGACGACTGATGGGCAGGCCCAGGCCGGTTCCCTGCGGTCGATCGGCAGCATCGCCACCCTGGCGAAAGCGTTCGAAAATCAAAGCCTGTTGATCCGGCGCAATACCCGGGCCGTTATCGCGCACGGCAACTTTCAAATAATGATCGTCGCATTCCAGGCTTACACCAACCCGACCGCCAGGAACCGGCACAAACTTGGCCGCATTGGAGAGTAGATTGAGCAGCACCTGCATCAGGCGGTCGGGGTCTGCCCGCAACAGCGGTACCTGCGCTGGCACGGCTACCTCCACCTTGATTTGACGCTCCCGAAACAGTTCGGCCGTGGTGACCACCGCTTGTTTCACCAGCGCACCCACGTCCAGCGCGGCGTTCTGCCACTCGGCGTGGCCCGACTCGATCTTGGCCAGATCGAGCACCTGATTGACCAGGCGCGACAAGCGCTCGCTCTCGCCCACGATGATTTCGATGAACTGACGACGCTGGGTCAAAGCAATTTCAGGATCATCCCTTAGCAATTCGGCAAAGGCACGAATCGAGGTCAGCGGCGTGCGCAACTCGTGCGTCACCGACGACATGAAATCATCTTTGAGACGGTCCAGACTCTTGAGCTGCTCATTGGCCCGGCGCAGCTCGGCGGTGGCGCGTTCGAGCGAATCAGATTTTTCTTCCAGCTCGCGCGAATGGGCGCGCAACTGCGAGGCCTCTTCCACAATATGCAGCACGTCCTCGGGCGTGAGCGCTTCTTCTTCCACCGCCGAAGCCACCAGCACCCGCGCTGAGGCGCTGCCGACAGCACCGGCCAACTGGGTCTCAACAAACTGCACCAGTTGTGCATCGGGGTGGATCGCCTGCACCTGGCTGGCACCGACTTGGGTGGCATACGACTGAAACAACGAACGGGCCTTCTGGACGCCAAGAAAACGCTCACACAAACGCAACAGGTCAGGCACCTTGGCCTGGCCGCGCCAGAACACTGGGCTGGTAGCCGCGCTGCGGTTAAAGACGTCGACAAACAGCAAGGCCTGGCTCGCCTCCTGGCCGGATGGTGCCCGCCACAAGGATAAACCCACATAGGCGCCCACGTTGACCAGCAGGCTCCAGAACAGCGAATGCGTCACACCATCCAGACCCTGCATGCCCAGCAACTGCTCGGGCCGCAGCAAGGCCCAACCCCAGGGGCCGTGCGTCAGAAAATCAGTACCCAGCCAACCCGATTTGGCAATGGAGGGCAGCATCAAGGTATAAGCCCACATCAGAAAGCCCGCCAGCAGACCCACCAATGCGCCCCGGCGCGAGCCGCCTTTCCAGTACAGCCCGCCCAACAAGGCCGGTGCAAACTGGGCCACGGCGGCAAAGCTGATGAGACCGATGCTGACCAGCGCGTAGGCCTCGCCGGCCAGATGAAAATACAAATAACCCAATACCAGCACACCCAATATGGCGGCGCGACGAATGCCCAGCAAGACCCAAGTGAGGTCGCGCCCGGCGTCCGGACGGAAGTGGCGCGTGCGCAGCAACAGTGGCATCACCAGTTCGTTGCTGACCATGGTCGAGACGGCAATGGTTTCCACAATCACCATGCCGGTGGCGGCGGACAACCCCCCGATAAAGGCCAACAAGGCAAGCGCGTTTTGACCGGCAGCCAAGGGCAGCGAGAGCACAAAATTGTCGGCATTCATGGGCACCGGGCCGAAGTACAGCAAGCCGCCCAGTGCTATCGGCAAGACAAACAGATTGATCGCCAACATGTACAGCGGAAAGACCCAGACCGCACGACGCAGGTGGCTTTCACGCACGTTCTCCACCACCATCACCTGAAACTGGCGCGGCAGAAAAATGACGGACAACATTGACAACAGGATCAAGGCGAACCACTGCGCCCAGGCAAAATTATCGCCCTGCTCCAACCGCAACAGCAGCGCCAGCGCCGGCACCGCGCGGGCCCGGGCAAACAGATCGGCCAGACCGTCAAACAAACCATAGACCACAAACAAGCCGACCGCCACGAAGGCACCCAGTTTGACCAGCGACTCGAAGGCGATAGCCGCCACCATGCCCTCGTGCCGCTCAGTGGTATCGAGATGGCGCGCGCCAAACACCATGCTGAAACCCGCCAACACCAGCGCCACATAGAAAGCACCATCGCGACTCCAGTGCAGCACCGGCGCAACGCCCAGGTTGCCGGGCGTTGTCAACAGGGCGTAGCCAGCCGAAACCGCCTTGAGCTGCAAAGCAATATACGGCACGATGCCGACCACTGCAATCAGCGTGACCAGGCCCGACAGCATCGGGCTTTTGCCATAGCGGCTGGCGATGAAATCCGCGATCGACGTGATGCGATAAACCTTGGCAATGCGAATCATCTTGCGCAGCACCACCCAGCCCAGCACCATGGCCAAGGTAGGACCGAGATATATCGGCAGAAACCAGATGCCGCCCGAGGCGGCGCGCCCGACGCTGCCAAAATAAGTCCAGGCCGTGCAATACACCGCCAGCGACAAGGCATAAGTCCAGGCACTGTCAATCATGGAGCGCCCTTGCGCGGCGCGCCGGTCACCGACATAGGCCACTGCAAACAGCAGCAGCAAGTAGGCAAAAGAGGCACCGATGACGACGGCGGGCGTAAGCATGGCTATGTACTCTAATCGTCCGGCAGTGGCGGCTCGGGCCGCTCCATCAGCCAGGCGCTGATGGCGATCAGCAAGGCCCAGATGATGAACAGGGCAGCCGGAAACAGTGGGATGCCGAGCAAGGTGGCATCACGATCCCACAGACCCAGCAGCGGAAAGTTCAGCAGCAGCCAGCCACCAGCAAACAGTGCCAGCAGACGTTGCGCGTCAAGTTCTTTAAACACGTTTGTCTCCTCATCACGGCCTATGTATCAATTGCGCCAAGCCCATTGCGAGCATTGTGCCCCGTGCGCTTACCTTGGTCTTACGCCCAATCGGTCTGGCACCTCAGTTTGGCTCGTACTCAACTAAGGGTTTCCCCCTGCAAAATAAATGAATTTGGCACTTGAACTGACAGTCCGCTGTAAGTTTTGAAAACGAGACTGAATGTGTGGCTCAAACCAATGTTGTGCTTGCGGTGCCGGTTCCAGCGTCAGTGATCGTTGCCGAAAGTCAAGAACGATTTTCCCATTGGGTTCACGCGGTCTATCCCCATCGTCCTAATTTTCAGGAGACAAACCATGCAAGACGATTTGATACAGCGGGTTACCAGTAACCCAAAATACCAGGAGCTCAAGTCCAAGCGATCGCGTATCGGCTGGTGGCTGACCTGGTCCATGATGGTCGTGTACTACGGCTTCATCTTGTTGGTGGCTTATGACAAAGAATTTCTGGCAACCAAGATCGGCAACGGGGTCACCACCTATGGCATGCCGCTCGGAATTGGCGTACTGGTCTTCACCATCATCATCACCATTATTTACGTGCGTCGCGCCAATAGCGAGTTCGACGACCTGACCCAAGAAGTGGTCAAAGGAGCCCTGAAATGACGCGTCTCTCGCAACACAAAAGCGCGCTCGCGCTGATAACGCTGCTGGCTCTGTCTGCGGGTGCTTATGCCGCCGGTGCCGATCTGGGTCAAGCCGTCAAGCAGACCACCAACTGGACCGCGATCGGGATGTTCGCATTCTTTGTGATCGTGACGCTGTTCATCACCAAATGGGCGGCTTCGCGCACCAAGAATGCCTCTGACTTCTACACTGCGGGTGGTTCTCTCACCGGGTTTCAAAATGGTTTGGCGATTGCCGGCGACTACATGTCAGCGGCTTCGTTCCTGGGCATTTCCGGGCTGGTTTTCGCCAGTGGCTTTGACGGGCTGATCTACTCCATTGGTTGGCTGGTCGGCTGGCCGCTCATCACCTTCCTGATGGCCGAGCGGCTGCGCAACCTGGGCAAGTTCACTTTTGCCGACGTTGCTGGTTACCGTTTCGACCAAACGCCGATCCGCGTTTTTGCCGCTTGCGGCTCGCTGGTGGTGGTGGCGTTTTACATGACCGCCCAGATGGTCGGTGCCGGTCAGCTCATCAAACTGCTGTTCGGTCTGGATTATCTCTACGCCGAAATGCTGGTCGGTACCATCATGATGATTTACGTGCTGTTTGGCGGCATGACGGCGACCTCCTGGGTGCAGATCATCAAGGCTTGCATGCTGCTCGGCGGTGCCACTTTCATGGCTTTCGCGGTGCTGCTGCAATTTGGCTTCTCTCCCGAGGCCATGTTCGTCAAAGCGATTGAAGTTCACTCCAAAAAGGATGCCATCATGGGCCCGGGTGCGCTGATCACGAATCCGATCTCGGCGATCTCGATCGGCATGGCGCTGATGTTTGGTACGGCTGGCTTGCCGCACATCCTGATGCGCTTTTTTACCGTCTCCAGCGCCAAGGAAGCACGCAAGTCAGTCGGCTGGGCGACGACCTGGATCGGCTATTTCTACATCCTGACCTTCATCATTGGTTTTGGCGCCATTACCAACCTGATCCCTAATCCGATGGACTATTTTGTCGGTGGTGACATCTCCAAAGGACTGACCGGTGGCGGTAACATGGCGGCGGTGCATTTGTCTAGGGCGGTCGGTGGCAATATGTTCATGGGCTTCATTTCGGCCGTGGCCTTTGCCACCATTCTGGCCGTGGTGGCCGGTTTGACCTTGTCGGGTGCCTCTGCCGTGTCGCATGACCTGTACGCCTCGGTGTGGAGAAAAGGCCGGGTTGACCAGGCTGATGAACTGCGTGCTTCGCGGATCACCGTTGTGATCCTGGGCATCATCGCCGTGTTCTTTGGGATTGCGTTCGAGAAAGAAAACGTCGCCTTCATGGTGATGCTGGCTTTTGTGGTTGCTGCCTCGGCCAACTTCCCGGTGCTGTTCATGTCGGTACTGTGGAAAGATTGCACCACCAAGGGAGCGGTCACAGGTGGCTTTGTCGGGCTGATCTTGGCCGTGGTGCTGACGGTGGGCTCCAATGCCGTGTGGGTACTGGCTTTGCATAACCCCAAGGGTTCGGCCTGGTTCCCGTATGACTCGGCGGCGATCTTCTCGATCCCGGCGGCGTTTCTTGTGATCTGGCTGGTGTCCCTGATGGATCACAGCGCGCGTGCAGCGGTCGATCGCGAAGGCTACCCGGCGCAAGAAGTGCGCTCTGAAACCGGTATTGGTTCGGCTTCCAACTCGGGGCGTTGAAAGACCGCAGACAAGCTCGGTAGCCGATTTGATCGTCGGCCACCGAAACAGGTCATTGCAAGGACTGCCAACACAGCGTTGGCAGTCTTTTTTTTGAGCTCAATTTATTCGCCTGCACTGCGCAAATGGGTTGATAATGATTTGCAGGAACGCACTCTCTGAACTTGTTTTTTCCATCCCACAACGGTCCCAAGTGACAGACGTTTTTTGTTTCGATGTTGCTCCCTTTGACCAGCTCAATGTCACCGAACAGGCACTGGTGCGCCAAAGTGCCGTGCGGGTTAGCCTGACTCCAGGTACGCTCCTGCTGGCACCCCGAGCGAAACCTGAGCACCTGTGGCTGCTGCTCTGCGGGCATATCCAACTCGAGGAAAGCGAACAAACTGTGGTGTTGGGTGCGGGCGAAACGTTCGGCTGGCGCGATCTGATTACCGAGCGTGGCTGTGCCAGCGCCACGACGCTCGATGCAGTGCAGGCGTGGCAGTTGCCACGCAGCACCATTCTCGCCCTGCTGGCCAGCAATGCACGATTCAGTGCCCACGTTTTTACCGGCATGTCGCGCCAACTCAGCGACGATGAAGATGTCAATCACAACCGCGAATTGCTTTCCTTGATGCTGATGCGGGTGAGCGACATTGCCTTGCACCCACCGTTTTACGTCGATGGCGCGCTCGACCTGGTGGCGGTTTGCAAAATTATGTCAGAGCACAAACGCACCAGCGCGTTAGTGCGTGACGTCGAAGCGGGGGTGCCACGCCTGGGCTTCTTCACGACCACCGACCTGCGCGATGCGATGCTGAAACCGCAGCCGCTGGCGGTGCGCGAGGTAGCGCACTATGAGCTGATTACGCTGCCGCCGGAGGCAGAGTTGTTTGATGCGCTGCTTACCATGTTGCGCCATCGCGTGCACCGGATTTTGGTCAAACAGGGCGACGAGATTCTGGGCATATTGAACCAGCTCGACCTGATGGGTTTTGTCTCCAACCACTCGCACTTGATCACTTTGCAGGTGGATCAGGCCAACAACACAGATGAACTCAAACTGGCGGCGCAGCAGGTGGATGAATCGATCGCGCTGCTGGTGCGCGGCGGCGTGCGCATCGATATCATCGCACGCCTGGTCAGCGGCTTGAACGCGCAGATATTTGCGCGTCTGTGGTCGCTGCTGGCACCGCCTGAGCTGGTGCAAAACAGTTGTTTGCTGGTGATGGGCAGCGAAGGGCGCGGCGAGCAAATCCTCAAGACCGACCAGGACAACGCCTTGCTGTTGCGTGACGGCTATCAATGTGAAGGTCTGGCGGACCTGGTGGCTGGCTTCAGTACCGCGCTGCTGAGTTTTGGTTATCCACCCTGTCCTGGCAACATCATGGTGACCAACCCGCTGTGGTGTCAAACGCTCGCAAGCTTCAAGGAGACCACCGACCACTGGTTGTTGGGTGGCGATCCGGATGGTGCCATGAACCTGGCAATTTTCATGGACGCCCACTCGGTGGCGGGCGATGCCACACTGCTCAGTGCGGCGCGCGAACACACCTTGAGTCTGGCCGCCGAAAGCGACGTTTTCATTGCCAGAATGGCGAGTGCGGTCAATCAATTCCAAGCGCCCGGACAGGGTTGGTGGGCGCGCCTGACCGGACCGTGGGGCGCTGCGGCGCAGGCCTTCGACCTCAAAAAACTCGGCACTTTCCCGATCGTTCATGGCGCGCGCGCACTGGCGCTGGAACACAATGTAACGGCCCTTGGTACTGCCGAGCGACTGCAAGCCCTGGCCGAGCAAAAGATACTGGCACCGGAACTCGTGCGTGATCTGACGCAGACGCTGCATTTCTTGATGACGATCAAGTTGCGCAATAACCTGCGCCAAATCGCCCTGGGGCAGCCGGTGAACAACCTGATCGAACTGGCAAGCTTGAGCACGCTCGACCGGAATCAAATCAAAAGTGCGCTGGTCATCATCGATCAATTCCGTCAGTATCTGCAATTGCATTTTCGGTTGGAGACCTAATCCCATGAGCCTATTGGACTGTTGAATTGTTGTCTCCTATTGAGAGTTCCTAAATTCACGACACCGTTTTGGCCAAGACGACCTGATGCAGCTTGTCGTGGCAAAGCAAGAATTGAGGTCCAGGCATGTGTGGGCCGAAGGCGGCGCAGCGGGTGGCTGCGCGAATGTCCTCCGGCCTGCGGCCTCCGGACTTCCAACATCCCGTTTCGAGTTGGGGACAGAGCTAAAGG